>Ga0247830_10000989_pt1 | contig 11236 bp, 9 predicted proteins | sample 12C_Control_Day5_FD_207766 | JGI IMG/M metagenome (GOLD analysis project Ga0247830, IMG submission 207766) | Soil microbial communities from agricultural site in Penn Yan, New York, United States - 12C_Control_Day5 | ecosystem: Environmental > Terrestrial > Soil > Agricultural land | place: USA...
CGAGCGAGAGCGCAGGCAGGGCCATCGTCACGACCAGGCCGAGCGAGGGCAGCTGGAACGTGGGAAGGCTGCGGGGCACGGTCACGATGTCCGAGAGCACCGGGACGGCCAGGACAGTGCTGCCCATGGCGTCCAGGACGACCGGCAGCGCGGACCCGAGGGCGATCGCGACGACCATGCCCAGCGCCCGCAGCCGGGTGCGCTCGAGCAGCACGATGAGCACGACGGTCAGCGCCGCGACAGCCACGCTGGCGTACTGGATCTGGCCGGGGTGAACCACCGTGTCGAGGGCCTTGAGCACCCGGTTGCTCGCGTCGCTCTGGTAGCCGGTGACCTCGTCGACCTGCGACAGGATGATGTTGATGGCGACGGCGTTGACGAAGCCGACCAGGACCGAGCTCGGCACGAAGCGCACGAGCGACCCGAGCCGGAGGATGCCCAGCACCAACATCCCCACGCCGGCGAGGATCGCCAGCACCGCGAGGGCCTCCTGCGCCCGGGCGTCACCGGTCTGCGTCTGGGGGACGTCCGAGATGATGACGGCCATCGCGCCGGTCGCCTGCACCGACATCAGCACCGTGCTCGTCGTGAGCGCGCCGACGATGGTGCCGACGAGGTAGCCGTGCAGGGCGAGCAGCGGGTTCACACCGGCCAGCAGGCCGTTGGCCAGGCTGTCGGGCACCGACTCCAACCCGAGCACGGTGCCGGCTCGAAGGTCGGCGGCGACGGTGCTGCGGTTTCCGAAGCGACCCGACACCCAGCCGCGTACGCGTCGGGTCAGGGGTGGCGTGGCGGGGTGCCGCTCGGTGTCGCCCACGCCACGGTCAGTCCGGGAGGCGGCGCATCTCGACGACGGACAGGCCAAGGTCGGAGAACCGCGCGAGCAGGCTCGAGACGTCGGACTCGTCCTGCACCGGGCCGAACAGGACGGTTCCGCCGGTGGGGTAGGGCGTCGACGACAGCTCGGGGAGCGCGGCCATGACGTCCTCGGACACCGAACCTCTGATGATGAACTCGTATCGCATGGAGCCTCCTCTCACGACACAACGACGAGCGCGCCCTGTTGCTGCACCTACCGACCTTGGCACCCGCACCGTGGCCTCGCCTCACGCGTCGCGGGTGAGCGCGCAGCCCGGATGCCGGGCCGGGCCGAGTGGGCGAGCGGTGGCTCCGAGCGGGGCGGAGGTCAGAGGAGACCGAGGCCGCGAGCGATGCCGATCGCCTCGCGCCGGGTGCCGGCGCCGAGCTTCGCGTAGATCGAGCGCACGTGCGTCTTGACGGTGTTCAGGCTGATGCCCTGGGCGGCCGCGATCTCACCGAGCGTCATCATCGAGGGCAGGTCGCGCAGCACCACGAGCTCACGCTCGGTCAGCCAGCCACCGCTCGGGGCCGTCGTCGTGCCGAGCGGCACCCCGGTGGCCGTGTTGGCGGCCGCGCCCTGCCACTCCAGCACGTGGGTGATGCCGGTGAGCACAGCCTCGAGCGTCGGCTCCAGGTGCCCGGCACGACCGCGCAGCTGCGACAGCAGCGTGTGCACCTCGGCGCCGGCGTCGAAGTACGGGCGGGTGGCACCCGTGGGCGCGGAGGTCTCCAGGGCGGTGAGGAGCGCCTCGGTCGCCGCCGGGCGCCGGTCGGAGCGCTCGGCGAGCAGGGCCTCGAGCAGCCAGGCGGCGGTGTGGGCGGTCGTGCGGATGGGGACGACGTCACCGTTCAGCACGGGCCGCAGGAGGCGCCGCGCATCGGCCGGCCGGCCGCGCGCGGAGGCGAGCTGGGCCTGCAGCACGGCGACGTCGCCGCTCGGCCCGAGGCGGGCCTCGGCCCGCTCGACCGCCTGCTCGGCCCGGTGCCACTCGCCCAGGCTCAGGCACATCCGCAGCTCGTGCGGTGCGGCGAGGGCCGTGAGTGCCGGCGAGGCACCACGGTCGGTGAGCCAGGCCGTCGTCCGATCGAGTCGCTCGAGGGCGGAGCGTCGTTGCGGCGGCTCGTCGAACGCGATGATGGCTTCGGCGGTGCGCGCGGCGCCCTCCACCTCGACGTCGATCGTGGTGTCGATGACGTCGATCGAGATGGCCGCCCAGGTTGCTGCCTCCTCCGGGCGCAGCATCAGGAACGAGGTCCAGCCGGCGAGCATGTAGGAGTACGCCAACGTGGGTGACCGGTCCCACCCGCGCGCCGCCGCGAAGGCGATGGCCTTCTCGGCGGCGATCTCGGCCTGCGCGAAGTCGTTCTCCGCCTCGTGCGTTCCGGCCACGAGGTTCTTGCAGTAGAGCTGGATGGAGTGCAGGCCGGCGGTCCCGGCCAGGTCGATCGCCTGGAGCAGGTCGCGCCGGGCGCCGCGGTGGTCGCCCTCGAAGAGCCGCAGGGCGCCCCGGTCGGCCAGCACGAGGAGCCGCACGTCGGGGTCGAGGTCGGTCGGGAGGTGGGCGGGGCCGACGTCGGCGACGAGGTCGCTGGCGTGCGCGACGACCAGGTCGGCGGCGAGGCGGGCGCGGTGGAGGGCGGCGGCCTTCCGCAGCGACGTCATCCGCTGGTCGCTGCCGTCGTCGGGGATGGTGGCCAGCACGGCCAGCGCCTCGTCGGCGGCCCCGACGTCGCCCTCGTCGACCGCCAGGAGCGCCCGGTGCACCAGCACGGCGGGGGCGGCGTCCTGGGACGGCGGCAGCAGACCGATCGCCCGCCGCACGGAGGAGCCCGCACCGGCCAGGACCAGCCCCAGGCCGTGGGTGACCAGGATCTGCTCGACGAGCTCGCCGGCGCCTGCCGCAGACGCGAGCTCGAGGGCCTGCGCGGGTTCGCGTTGCTCGAGGAACCACTGCGCGGCGATCACCCGGAGCACCGCCATCTCGCCGGGGCCGCGGCGTTGGAGGGCCGCCGCGAGGTAGGTGCGCATCAGGACGTGGTACCTGAACCACGTGCCGGTGCGGTCGAGGGGCACGACCAGGGCGTTGCGCTGGGCCAGGTCGTCGAGCAGGGCGGCCGAGTCGTCGCGACCGGAGAGTCGGGCCGCGAGGTCGACGGCGAGGTCCTCCACCACGCAGGTGCGCAGCAGGAAGTCGACGACGTCGTCGGGCAGGCGGGCCAGGACCTCGCCGGTCAGGTAGTCGGCCACGGGGCGGTCGGCGCCGCTGAACTCGGCGACGAAGGTGGCCGGGTCGCCGAGCTCGAGCGACAGGGCCGCCAGCCGCATCCCGGCGGGCCACCCCTCGGTGAGGGTGTACAGCACCGCGCGGGCGTCGGGGTCCAGCTCGATGTCGTGCCGGTCCCAGAAGTCGTCGGCCTCGTCGGCGGTGAAGGCCAGCTGTGCCGCGCGCACCTCGTGCAGGCGCCCGGTGAGGCGCAGCCGGTGCAGCCCGATCGGCGGCTCGAAGCGGCAGCCGAGGGCGACCCGGACCTTCCCATCGGCCCACCCGACCAAATGTTGGATGCCGTCGAGCACCTCCCGTGCGCGCACTTCGTGCACGTCGTCGAGGACGAGGATGATCCCGGGCACCTCGTCACCGAGAACGGCGATGAGGTTGGCGACGAACGTCGGGTCGGCGGGGCCGGCGGGTGCGTCGAGTCCGGCCAGCACCGTCGCGGAGTCGGGCGCGGCCTCGGTGGCGGCCATGATGACGGCGCTCCAGAACGACTTGCCGTCGTCGTCCCGGTCGCAGGTGACCCAGGCGATGGGCACCCCCGTGGAGCGCTCCTGCTCGGTCCAGTCGGCGAGCATCGTCGTCTTGCCGTAGCCGGCGGGGGCGCAGGCCAACAACACGACGGGGCCCGGCGAGCGCTCGCCCCCGGCGGTCGCATCGGGGTCGTCGAAGGGGGCTCCGGTGAGGCCGCGGAGAAGTCGCGGCCGCGCCACGGCACGGTCGATGCGGCGGGGCACCGACACCTTGGGACGCGGGACGGCGAGCGCTGTGCGCAGGTCTGCCACATGCATGAGACTAGTCAGCCCGGTGGCGGGCCGCCGCACGGTCCGCTGCCGGCCACCCAGGGCCGGCCGTTCGGGTCGACGTCGTCAGGCGGTCAGATGCCGGTGATCGCCTCGATCCGGCCGTCGGTGACCGCAGCGGCCAGGGCCGCGTGGTCCCGGTCGGTGCGGTCGGCGTAGCCCTCGGCGAACGTCACGAGTGCCCGGTCGAACTTGTCGGACTTTCCCAGGTAACCGGCGATCGCGATCCGGTCGCCCGAGCGGGCGTGGGCGCGTGCGAGCGTCCAGCCGCACAGCTCGGCGTACGCGAGCAGGCCGGGCAGCACCATCTCCTCGATGGCGGCGGAGTACTTCCAGTCCCGCAGCTGGCGGACGTAGAAGTCGCGCTCGCGACCGTCCAGGCCGGACTTGACGTTCTGCCAGCCCAGGAAGATGTCGCTCGCCGCCTGCATGAGGTGTTGGCCGGCGACCACCCGCTGGCCCTCGTTGCGGTAGCGGCTGGCGCCGCAGTAGTCGGCGAGCACCGAGCGCTGGGCCTCCTTGGCCTGGAGGAAGAGCGGCTGCTGGCCACCGTCCGCCTCCAGCAGGAGGATCCAGGCGCGGGTGCCGACGCTGCCGACGCCGACCACCTTGCGCGCGACACCGACGAGGTGGAACTGCCCGAGGAGGTGGCGCCGGTCCGCGCTGAGCGTGCGACGGTACTGCGTGAGCAGCGACTTCATCCAGGCCATGATCTCCTCGGCGCTGAGCTGGTCGGTGAGCTCCTCGATCGGGACCACGAGCGGCGGGCTGCTGATGATCCTGCGCCGGCCGTCGACCACCGTGGTCAGCTTCTTGAGCACCTGCATGGAGTCGCGGGTGCGCGCCTTCGCCATGGCCTTGCGGGTGCGTCCCACGGCCACGTCGCCGACCTTCTGGCGGAGCCGTTCCAGACCGTCCTCGACATCGAGCCGGGCGTACCAGACCTCGAGCATGGTGCTGGCGGCGAACTCGGCCATGCTCGTCCGGTAGGCGCCGACGCCGGCCAGCACGAGGGCCTTGCGGTTCTTCGCGTCCAGCCCGATGTCCCGGCCGGCCACCGCGAGGCTGGCGGCGAACCGCTTGACGTCCCACTCGAACGGCCCGGGCAGCGTCTCGTCGAAGTCGTTGAGGTCGAAGACGAGCCGGCGGTCGGGGGCCGCGAAGACCCCGAAGTTCGACAGGTGCGCGTCCCCGCACAGCTGCACGCGCAGCCCGGACGACGGCACGACCGACAGGTCTGCCGCCATCGGCAGCGCGGCGCCGCGGTAGAAGGTGAACGGCGAGACGAGCATCCGCCCGTGTCGGATGGGCACGAGCTCGGGAACCCGGGTCGCGGCCTGGCCGATGATCAGACCGACCGGGTCGCGCCCGGCATCCGGGCCGATCTCGGCGTGCGACTCCAACGGTGCCTTTGCTCGCGCGGCCTTGCCCTGGGCCCGGCGTTCCGTTGTCGTCGGCTCGGTCATGACCGGCCACCACCTCTCGTCGTGGCCCGCCGGCCGGCGCCGTGGGCCCCTGCTCGGTCCGTGCGGCTCAGGCCGGCACGGTGCTGCTCGGCGCCTCGGGCAGCCCGGTCGGGTCCGGCGGCTCCTTGGCGAGGTGGCCCGACAGGATGGGGAGCACCCAGTGGGCGGTGGGGTCGGCCTCGACGAGGACGGCCCGCAGGAACAGGCTGAACGGCACGGCGAGGAGGGCGCCGATCGCCCCCAGGGCCCACGCCCAGAAGATCAGCGAGAGCAGGGTGATCGTGGGGGACAGGCCGACGGCGTCACCGACGTAGCGCGGCTGGATGACCGACTGGATGACGACGTTGATCACCGAGTAGACGACGAGGACGCCGAGCATCATCGCGGGGCCACCCTCGAGCAGGCCGATGATCGCCGGCGGGATCACGCCGATGACGAAGCCGATGTTCGGGATGAAGTTCGTCACGAAGGCCAGCACGGCCCAGATGAAGGCGCCCGGAACTCCCATGACGTACAGCGCGATGCCGTCGATGACCGCGACGATGAAGCCGAAGCCCGCCGCCACGCCCATGTAGACCCGGGTGCCGTGCGCGAAGCTGACCATGGCGTCGACCAGGTGCGGACGACTGGAGCGGACGACGCCCATGACCCGCTCGACCCCACCGGTGTCGAAGGCCATCATCAGTGCGACGGTGATGATGAAGAAGAAGCTGGACAGCACGGCGAGCACGGCGCTGAACGCGTCACCGATGAGGGCGACCACGCTGCTCGGGTCGATCGACCTGCCGACGGAGGACGCCTGGTCCTCGGTGACGCCGAGCGATGCCAGCCAGCTGGTCACCTCGGCGGTGTACTTGTCGAACTCGTCCGTGTACTGCGGCAGCAGCTGCGCGAGGCGGCCCGCGGACACGACCAGGGCCAGCGACACCGAGATCAGGAGCAGGTAGACCGACACCACGACGGCGACGGCCACCAGCCAGTCGGGGACGTTGCGCCGCACGAGTGCACGGCGCACCGGGTGGACGGTGATGGTCAGCACCAGAGCGAGGAACGCGGGGCCGATGATCCCCGAGGTGGTGCGCGCCCCGGCCAGGACCAGCACGAGCGAGCCGGCGACGATCGCCACGAGGGCCAGCCGGGGCAGGCCGGGTCGCCGCGGGACGTCGGGAATCCCACTGTCGGATGACGGTGGGTCGGTCGCGCTCGCCAGTGCGACGCCGGTGGACCCGACGACGACCCCCGGCGGCACGGCATCCGTGGCGCTCGGGGGTGCGTCGTCGGAGGTGGCAGCGGTGGTCACGGCGGGCTCGGCGCCCGCAGCGTCCGCCGCGTGCCTTCCGGCATCAGCCAAGGAGCTTGGCCTTCTGGCCGGCGAACTCTTCCTCGGTGAGGACACCGGCGTCACGCAGCTCGCCGAGCTGCTTCAGCTGGTTGAGCACGTCGGCCTGTGAGGGACCGGGAGCGGCGGGAGCGGGCGCGTACTGCTGCTGCGGCGGTGCGGCGTAGGCCTGCTGCGGGGCTGCCCCGTACTGCGTGGTCGGCGGCGCGTAGGCCGGGGTCTGACCGGTCTCGGCCGCATAGGCCTCGGATCGCTGGGCGGCGGCGTGCGCGTCGCGCTCGGCGAACTTGTCGGCCTGGCGGCGCTGGACGCGACCGCTCACGGCGGACGCGGTGCCGGCCACGACGGCGGTACGGGCCACACCTCGGAGTAGTCCGGGCATCGGGTTACCTCGCTTCTTCGGTCTCGAGCGCGTCGAGGGCGTCGATGACGTCCGACGCAGGGATACGCATGCTGGCGATCATCTCGCCACCGTTCTTTCGGGCCGCGGCGACGAACGGCGCCGCCCAGCTGTTCTCGAACACGATCAGGGCCGCGGTCGTTCCGGGGGACAGGACGGCGCCCGCCTCCTGGATGTCGTCGTCGCCGAGCAGGCCGGAGCGCGCCCCGGAGAACTGCACGAAGGCCGTCACGTCACCTGCTCCGTCGATGTCGATCACCTCGACCGTGCCGTCGTCCTCCTTGCGGGCGACGACCAGGTCCAGCAGGCGGATCGTGCCGGCCTGCACGAGGTCCAGGAGCGCCTCGGCGGCACTGCCGTCGGTGCGGTCGTTCGGGAACTCGAGCAGGACGAAGTCAATCGGCCCGTGAGCGTCGGATGTGGTGGTCATTCGGATGACCCCCCTCTCGGTTCGGATGCTCCCATTGGTATGTCGCGGACCCTCCTCGGCGCCTCACCCCGCCGGGGTGACTGCTGTGGTGGGCCTCGGCGGCCATCCTGCCACCTCGGGCCTGCCCTCACCCGCGCGAGATGAGGCGCGCCGGGAAGGGGGTGCGCACACTGGGTCGAGTCGGCCGCGCCACGGTTCGGCGACGCCCTCGCGGGTCGGGAAACGGGTGGTGCCCGGCACGCGGCGACCCCCGAACGACCAGGAGAGCGGATGCGGCTGCCGAACGTGATGCACGAGGAGTGGTTCCCGCGTCGCTGCCTGCGCTGCTTCTTCGCCATCCAGGGCATCGACCGCGCCACGGTGATCGCCTCCCAGGCGTTCACGGCACTGATCCCCCTCGTCATCCTCACCTCGGCGCTGTTGCCCACCGAGAACAACGCGACCGTCGCCGACGGCATCGTGCGCAAGTTCGCCCTGACCGGCGACTCGGCGGCGGCCGTGCAGACCGTGTTCGCGCCGTCGGGCGACGCGAGCATCGGCGTGCTCAGCGTGCTGCTGCTGGTGATGTCCGGCGTCAGCCTCTCCCGGCGGATCCAGCGGATGTACCTCGAGGCGTGGCAGCTGCCCCGCGCCCCCGGCGTGCGGGCCTCGCTCTACGCGGCCGTCGCCCTCGGCGCGCTGATCCTCGAGCTCGGCCTGCTGTCGTTCATCCGCTCGCTGCTGCGCGAGATCCCCTTCGACTGGGCCGCGGGCCTGACCGGCTCCCTGCTGTCGAGCGTCGTGGTCTGGACGTCCATCCCCTGGCTGTTGCTCAACCGCCGGGTGGCATGGCAGCGGCTGCTGCCGGCCGGTCTCCTCGCCGGGGGCCTCAGCACCCTGTGGGGATACGCCACGACCGTGTACATGCCACGCCTGATGACGTCCTACAGCGAGAGGTACGGACTGTTCGGGGTGACCGTCGCACTCGTCGGGTGGCTGCTGTGCATCGCCTTCATCATCGTGGGGTCCACGGTCGTCGCCGCCGAGTTCGACCGGGCCCCGGAGCGGTGGGCGACCCGCCTGCGCTACCCGTGGACGGAGTCGCAGCTGCGCCCCGACCGGGCCCCGGTGCGCGGTGGGGCCGGGATCGGCACCACCGCGGCGGGAGCCCCCTCGGTCGACGACCCGTGAGCGACGAACGGTGAGCGACCACCGAGCGGGCCTCGCACCGGCCTGTGGCGTCTCTCAGGCGTCGACCCGGCCGCGAACCTAGACTCCAGCCATGTTCCCGCGGCTCGGCCTCCGCAGCCGCATCCTCGTTCTGACGATGCCGATCGTCATCCTGGTCAGCGCGGCCACCGCAGGCATCGTCTACCTCTCGCTGGGTCAGGTGCTCGAGGCGTCGGCGCGCGACATCGCGACGTCGGAGGCCGCCGAGCTGCGCATCGACCTGACCCTGCACACCATGGAGGACCTGGCGCGGACCCACGAGATCAACGTGGGCAACCGGGTCTCCCAGATCGTCGACGCGTCCGGCACGGTCGTCATGACGACCGACGCCGCGGTGGTGACGCCGATGGCCGACCCGGTGGTGGCCGTCGGGCAGCTGCGCGTCACCACGGTCGACGCACTGCCGGGGCTGGACGAGCAGGGCTTCGCCGTCGCCGCCGCCGACGCGGCCGGCATCGACGGGCGCCGCTACACCGTGCTCGTCGCGGTGGCGACCCAGGTCGAGACCACTGCGCTGGGCCGGTCGACCGAGTTCGCGCTCATCGGCGCCGTCGGGCTGGTCGCCCTGCTGGGTGCTGTGACGACGTTCGCCATCGGCCAGGCGCTGCGCCCGGTCGAGCGGATGCGTGACCAGGTCGAGAGCATCGCCGGGTCCCGACCGGCGCCCATCATCGAGGTCCCGCCGGGCCGCGACGAGCTGGCCAAGCTCGCGGAGACGCTCAACCGCGTGCTCGAACGGCTGCGTCGCGCCGACGCCTCGCGCCGGGGCTTCGTGGCCGACGCCGGGCACGAGCTGCGCAGCCCGCTCGCGACCATCCGGGTGCTGCTCGACCGGCTCGGGGAGGACCGCTCGCTGGAGGAGCGGCAGCTGGTGGCCGCCCGGGCCTCGGCGGAGGTGGACCGGTTGTCGGTGCTCGTCGACGACCTGCTCGTGCTCGCGTCGGCCGACGAACGAGCCCTGCCCATCGCCAGCGCAGAGGTCGACCTCGACGACGTCGTGCTCACCGAGGCGGCGGTGCTGCGAGATCGCGGGATGCCGGTCTCGGTGCACGTCGAGCCCGCGAGGGTGATGGGGGATGCCGTGCGGCTCGGTCGCGTCGTGCGCAACCTGCTCGAGAACGCCGAACGGCACCGGGAACAGGCCATCCGGATGCGGCTGTGGCACGACGGCGCCGAGGCCGTGCTGGACGTCGACAACGACGGGCCGCCCGTCGCGGAGGAGTCCCGCACCAGGATCTTCGGCCGGTTCGTGCGCCTGGACGACTCACGCACCCGCGACACCGGTGGAACCGGGCTCGGCCTGGCGATCGTGTCCGAGATCGTCACCGCGCACGGGGGCACCGTCACGGCGCAGGAGAGCCCCGACGGCTGGTGCCGCTTCGAGGTCAGGCTCCCTCTGGATGCACGATCGGATTGAGCCGGTAGCCCATACCGCGCACCGTCTCGAGCGACTTGCTGTCGAAGGGCGCGTCGATCTTGCGCCGGAGGTAGCCGATGTAGACCTCGACGACGTTGTCGGCGCCGGGGTAGTCGGAGTCCCAGACGTTCTCGAGGATCTCGCTCTTGCTCTGCACCTGGCCGGCCTTGCGCATCAGGTGGTGCAGCAGGGCGTACTCGCGGGCGGTCAGCTGGATCTCGCGACCCTCACGGGTGACCCGGCGGGTCGTCGGGTCCAGGCTCAGGCCGCCGACGGTAAGCGCCACCGGCCGTTCGGGAGCGCCGCGGCGGGCCAGGGCCTGCAGGCGGGCCAGCAGCACGGGCGTGCTGAACGGCTTGGTCACGTAGTCGTCGGCGCCGAGCTCGAACGCGTCGGTCTGGTCGTACTCGCCGTCCTTGGCGGTCAGCATGAGCACCGGGGACCACACCTTCTGGGCCCGCATGTACTTCAGGACGTCGTAGCCGTTCATCAGCGGGAGCATGATGTCGAGGACCACCACGTCGTAGTTGCCATGCAGCGCCAGCCGCAGCCCCTCGCGCCCGTCGACGGCAAGGTCGACGACCCAGCCCTCCTCCCGCAGCGCGTCGTCCAGCGCCTGCGCCAGGGGGCGCTCGTCCTCGACCAGCAGAAGTCTCACGAGTTTGCCCGTTTCTCAGTGGTCTCTCAGCATCCGTGTGTAGGTTACCCACCGTTGCCAAGCTTCCCCACGGGTGCCGGGCAACCCGGAGCTGGTGTCCGAGAGATGCGAACCCCTGCACGCATCTCTCGGGCACCTTTCCGTTTCCCGGGACGGGCGCCTCTCAGTGGTCTCGCAGCGCGTCGATCAGCTGCGACTTGTTCATCGACGAGCGGCCCCGGATCCCGATCTCTCTCGCGCGCCTCATCAGGTCCGCCTTGGTCCAGTCGTCGTAGTCGCCGGAGCGGCCGCCCTTGCGACCCACGGCCGAGCGCGAGGTGTTCGCAGCGGCGTTCGCGATGCGGGCCGCCTTCTCCTTGCTCGCGCCGTCGTCGCGCAGC
>Ga0247830_10000990_pt1 | contig 11235 bp, 10 predicted proteins | sample 12C_Control_Day5_FD_207766 | JGI IMG/M metagenome (GOLD analysis project Ga0247830, IMG submission 207766) | Soil microbial communities from agricultural site in Penn Yan, New York, United States - 12C_Control_Day5 | ecosystem: Environmental > Terrestrial > Soil > Agricultural land | place...
GGGCTGGAGCCGTGGACTCTTCCGCCTTCGTAGAGACCGGCGGCGGTGAATCGGGCTCCTCTGCCCTCGGCGGCGTGACCGGAGCCGGACGCGGGGCGGCCTCAGCGCTTGTGATGATCGCCGGCGAATGCTGTGCCTTGTTGTCCGAGACGGTCAGCACCTTGAAGCCGGCTGCGGACCCCGCCACGAAAGCAGCAAGTCCGCCGACCAAGAGGAATGCGTTCAACCGGAGCATCGTGGGGGACCTCCAAGGCAACCCGAATAGGGATCAGGAATCTGGTAGGGCATCCCCGAGCGTCGGGCTGTTACCGGCGATACATCCCGGCAGGCGGGCGCCCGCTTCGGAGCACGCCAACGGCATTGACAGGGCCGCCGGCGCCTCATAAATGTCGCGCCATGACCTATTCGATTGGCCAGCGACGCCGTATGCTCCGCCCGCTCACGCGGCTGCGATGACGGACCGTTGCTAGTACGATCCCGTCAATGCGCCGCGCCAGAGTCGCGGCTTTTTTGTTCCTGCCTGCCGAGCTGAGATAGGTCTGATCCCATGTCCACCCCGTCGGCGAAAGCCGCCACCTCCACCAAATCCGCGCCCAAGACCGCCAAGTCGAAGGCATCCGCCAAGCCTGCGAAGGCTCCGTCGACCCCGTCGCCGTCCGTCATGGGCACCTACGCCCGCCAGAACGTGGTGTTCGCCAAGGGCGAAGGCGCCTGGCTGGTCTCCACAAACGGCGAGCGCTACCTCGATTTTGCCAGCGGCGTTGCGGTCAACGCGCTCGGCCATGCCAATCCGAAGCTGATCGCCGCGCTCACCGAGCAGGCGGGCAAGCTGTGGCACTGCTCCAACCTCTACCGCATCGAGGGCCAGGAGAAGCTGGCCGAGCGGTTGTGCGAGGCGACCTTCGCCGACAAGGTGTTCTTCTCGAACTCGGGCGCGGAAGCCTGCGAGGGCGCCATCAAGCTCGCGCGCCGCTACCACTTCGCCAACGGTCATCCAGAGAAGTGGCGCATCGTCACCTTCAAGGGCGCCTTCCACGGCCGCACCATCGCCACCATCGCCGCTGCCGGCAACGAGAAGTATCTGGAGGGCTTCGGTCAGCCTGCCCCGGGCTTCGATCTCGTCCCCTTCGGCGACCTCGAGGCCGCTGAGAAGGCGATCGGGCCCGAGACGGCGGCGATCATGGTCGAGCCCGTGCAGGGCGAGGGCGGCGTGCGCGTCGGCTCCATGGAGTTCCTGAAGGGCCTGCGCAAGCTTTGCGATGACCACGGCCTGCTGCTCGTGCTCGACGAGGTGCAATGCGGCATGGGCCGCTCGGGCAAGCTGTTCGCCTACGAGTGGGCCGGCATCGAGCCCGACGTGATGGCGGTCGCCAAGGGCATCGGCGGCGGCTTCCCGGTCGGCTGCTTCATGGCCACCGAGGAGGCGGCCAAGGGCATGGTTCCCGGCACGCACGGCTCCACCTACGGCGGCAACCCGCTCGCCATGTCGGTCGGCAACGCCGTGCTCGACGCCGTGCTGGAGCCGGGCTTCCTCGACCACGTCAGCGAGATGGGCCTGCGCCTCAAGCAGTCGCTCGCCCGCATCAAGGACGAGCACCCCGACATCATCGAGGAGGTGCGCACCAGCGGCCTGCTCGCCGGCATCAAGGTCAAGCCGCCGATGGGCGAGGTGGTGGCCGCGTGCATGGCCGAGAAGCTGCTGACGGTCGGCGCCGGCGAGAACGTCGTGCGCATGCTGCCGCCGCTCAACGTCACCGAGGACGAGATCGCCGACGCCGTGCAGCGGCTCTCCTCCGCGCTCAAGCGATTGCCCAAGCCCGCCTGAGGGCCGGCGTTGCGCGAACAGGCGACCCCGCCGCCATGCCTCCCCGACATTTTCTCGATATCGACCAGTTCGACGCCGGCACGCTCAGGCGCATCCTCGACATGGGCCACGCCATGAAGAAGGCGGGCAAGCGCGTGCCGGCGAAGCTGAAGCCCGCCGGCATTGCCGACGCGGTGCTGATGCTGATCTTCGAGAAGCCCTCGACGCGCACGCGCGTGTCCTTCGACGTGGCCATGCGCCAGTTGGGTGGGCAGACCATCGCGCTGAACCACACCGACTTGCAGATCGGGCGCGGCGAGCCCATCTCCGATACGGCGCGGGTGGTCTCGCGCTACGTCGACATCATCATGATCCGCGCCAACAAGCATGAGACGCTGACCGAGCTCGCCGAGAATGCCAGCGTGCCCGTCATCAACGGCCTCACCGACCGGTCCCATCCCTGCCAGATCATCGCCGACATCATGACGTTCGAGGAGGCGAAGGGTCCCATCAAGGGGCGTGCGGTGGCCTGGACAGGCGACGGCAACAACGTCGCGGCCTCCTGGATCCAGGCCTCGGCCCGGCTCGGCTTCCGCCTGACGCTCGCCTGCCCGCCGCAGCTCAACCCCGAGAACCGCATCCTCGACTGGGCACGGCGCGAGGGCGCCAACATCACGCTCACCGATGATCCCGTCGAGGCCGTCACCGGCGCCGACTGCGTCGTCACCGATACCTGGGTGTCGATGGGCCAGCAGGACGAGGCCAAGCGCCGCAACCAACTGCTCGGGCCCTATGCCGTCGACGAGCGGCTCATGAAGAAGGCGGCGCCGGAGGCGATCTTCATGCACTGCCTGCCCGCCTACCGCGGCCACGAGGTCTCGGCGGCGGTCATCGATGGCCCCCAGTCGGTGGTCTGGGACGAGGCGGAGAACCGTCTGCATGCGCAGAAGGCGATCCTGGCCTGGTGCCTGGGAGTGGACTGAATGCTGGGCGCCGACAAGGCCAGGGGTATGGAGCCGCCCGAGGACGACATCGTGCTGCCGTTCCGCACGGTGCGCTCTGACGTGATCGGCCGCATCATCAGGCTGGGGCCGGTGGTCGATACCGTGCTCTCCCGCCACGCCTATCCCGAGCCCGTCAGCCACGCGCTGGGCGAGGCGCTGGCGCTGACCGCCATGCTGGGGACCGCGCTCAAGGTCGAGGCCAAGCTGATCCTGCAGACCAAGACCGATGGTGCGCTCGATCTCCTGGTCGCCGACTTCGTGGCGCCGGGCAAGGTGCGGGGCTATGCGAGCTTCGACAAGACCGACAGCGCCCTTGCGCAGACTAAGGGCCGCGGCGATCAGGGCCAGCTCCTCGGCAAGGGCCACCTGGCCATGACCATCGATCCCGGCGGCGGCAAGGACCGCTACCAGGGGATCGTCGCGCTGGAAGGCGGGCCGCTGGTCGAGGCGGCACACACCTACTTCCGCCAGTCGGAGCAGCTGCCGACCTTCATCCACCTGGCCGTGGCGCGTCACTACGGTCCCGCCAGCGGAAATGGCCAGCGCAGCTGGCACTGGCGCGCGGGCGGACTGATGCTGCAGCAGCTGCCGCGCGAAGGCGGCAAGCGCGATCCGGCCGCCACCGAGGACGACGACGAGGAGAACTGGAACCGCGCCCGGCATCTGGCCGCCACCGTGGAGGACCACGAGCTGCTCGATCCCATGCTGGCGCCCGAGCGCCTGCTCTACCGGCTGTTCCACGAGGAGGGCGTGCGCGTGACGCCCGCCACCACGCTCGCCGCCGAATGCCGCTGCTCGCGTGAGCGCATCCACGGCTATCTCAACCGCTTCGGCGCCGAGGAGCTCAAGGACATGCGGGAGGCCGATGGTGGCTTGACCGTCACTTGCGAGTTCTGCTCGCGCAAGTACCGCTTCTCCTCCGCCGACATCGGCTGAGCGGAAGTTTGCGGCGCGCGCACGGCGGCGCAAATTCGTCCACAGCTTATCCCAGCGCGCCCTTGCGCCGTTTTGCAGAGCCCGCGCCGGGGTCCTAGATTGCGCCGCCCGTTGCAGTTGGGGGGTGCACATGCCGCAGCGTTGGTTGATACTGGCCATCCTCACCTTCGCGCGCGCGTCGATCGGCTTCCAGTTCCAGTCCGTCGCCGCGCTCTCGCCCTTGCTGCTCGACCAGTTCGGCATGAGCTACGCCGCGCTCGGCACGCTGATCGGCATCTACCTCTTCCCGGGCATCGCGGTCGCGCTGCCCGGCGGCATGTTCGGCCACCGCTACGGCGACAAGACCGTGGCCTGCGTGGGGCTCGGCGCCATGACCGTCGGCGGCCTGCTGATGGCGCAGGCGGAGGGGACGGCCTGGCTCATGGTCGGCCGCGTGCTCTCGGGGACGGGCGCGATCTTCTTCAACGTGCTCGTCACCAAGATGGTCACCGACTGGTTCCAGGGCCGCGAGATCGTCACGGCGCTCGGCATCCTGGTCACCAGCTGGCCGCTCGGGATCGCGCTCGCGCTCTTGATCCTGCCCCCGGTCGCCAGCGCCCATTCCTGGCAGGCGGCGATGGACCTGACGGCCCTGTTCAGCGGCGTCGCGCTGCTGCTCACCCTCATTGCCTATCGCGCGCCATCGAAAATCCAGGCGCTGCCCGCGGGAAGGCTGGAGCTCGACCTGAGCCCCCGCGAGTTCGGGCTCACCGTCCTCGCCGGGCTGGTGTGGACCTTCTACAATGTCGGCTTCATCGTCATGATGGCGTTCGGGCCGGACTTCATCGTCGCCTCGGGCTGGAGCGCGGCGACCGCCAACGCCATGATCAGCACCGTGAGCTGGGTGGTGATCCCGGCGCTGCCGCTGGGCGCCATGCTGGCCGAGCGCATCGGACGGCCCTACCGCACGATGGTGCGCTGCTTCCTCGCCGCCGCGGTCGCGATCTGGTTCGTGCCGGCGTTCAGCCCGTCGATCCCGCTGTTCTCCATCATCGGGCTGCTGCTGGCGCTGCCGGCGGGGCTCATCATGGCGCTGCCCGGCAAGTCCGTCCGCCCCGAGCGCCTCGCCATCGCCATGGGCATCTACTTCACCTGCCACTACGGCGGCATCGGCCTGCTGTCGGCGATCGCGGGCTACACGCGCGACCTCACCGGCAGCCCGGCCGCGCCGCTGTGGTATGCGGGGGCGATGCTGATCCTCGCCACGTTCGTGCTGATGCAGTACCGCATCCTCTACCAGCGCCCGCCGAACGGCGCCCACGCCTGACGGGCGCGAGGTCGCGCTCGGGTTTCATGGCGTGTGCCCATGGCGGGCGCGAAGGCGCCGACGGCCGTCTGCAGTCCCCCTCAATGCTGACCATGAGGCGTCCGCAGCCAAGGTCGTATGAGTGCCAGGAGCGTCCGTGCAGCCTCACAGCTGTCAATGTGCGGTCACCCATACACGTCCGTCAAATGCCGCCGCGCGATGCGGGCCCAATCCTGATCTGCCCCCTCCGCCACCAGCCGCTCCAGCACGGCGCGCATGCCGTCGACCGGCTCGTGCAGCTCGGTGGCGCACATCAGCGCGACCCAGGCGCGGCCGATATCGATCAATCTCATGGCAAACCCCGGATCGGCACAATAGTGCTCGTGAACATAGAACCACAGGGCCTGGGCGTTCGGCAGGTACGGGGGCTCCTCGCCGCAGGCAAAGATATCCAGAACCCACCCGTCCAGATCAAATCCGGCGGCCGTGAGGACGTCGTCGCTCGCGAGCGCATTCAGGCCTTCCGTACCCCAATCGAAGCCACAGACAAAGGCACCGGCAACGGCCGCGCGATGGCCTTCGAGCCTCCGCAGCTGCTCGAGGAGATCGGCGATCGAGGGCGTGGACGGCGACGCGCGGAAAGCCTCGTCAGCGAACAGCGCTCCCAGATAACGTGCGGCGCCGGCAGCGATCATCGGGTGCGGACGGGTCAGAAGCGGCATGATTTCGCGCTCGACATCGGCCCAGATCGGCGGCGATGCGCTCTCGGCTTCGGCGCGCGAATAGAGATCCAGTGCTTGCTCGATCGCGTCTGCCGTTCCGGGCATGCCGATTCCGCGACCGTCGAGGCTGCGCAGCCATTCGGCTATAATTGGCTTGAACACGTCGCGGCCACCGCGCGCGACGTCCCAACCAATCCGAAAATGCGCCGTAGGGTCATCGGCCAGGATCCTCTCGATGTGCCGGAGAAACGGCTTCACGCGCTCTTCGGCAATCGCGCGGTCCCAGGGTACCTCGAAGGGCGGCGGCAGCCGGTCGGCGTTGAGGTCCTCCGGGACCGCCTCTCCGCGTGCGCGGAACCGGGCCTGCATCATCGCAATCCACGCGCGCGTATGAGCGTCGGGGTCCCGCAGGATGCGCATGGCCTGGTCGAGGGCGCAGGACGTGAGGTGATTGCCCTGTTCGAGTATTAGATCGCGATCCATCGGGTTCGCATCGCCGTCGAGCACGTGGCAGCAAACAGCGAGCACCCGTGACAGCTGCGCATCCGTCACGCCGTTCGGAATCTTCAGGCTCCGAAATGCCTCCATGAGCGGATGGTACTGGATGGGCCGGGCGGCAAGCGCAGTGTCGAACCGATCGAGCACGGCGTCCAGAGAGGTCGCTGTCATCGGCCCACGTCCTGCATCGGAGAAGATCCGGTCGTAGAAGTGCGGAGCAAGCTTACGCTACAAAATGCCGGCTATGCATGCGTGCCAGGCAAGAGTGCGGACGCAGGTTGATCGGCACTCTGCTTCTTCTGCTAATGGGTCAGAATGAGTAGTTCGTGAGGGCATACACGTAGGCCGGGCTGCTCCAACAAGCTGCCGAATTGCGAGACTGCCGGCATTGCCGGCAGCGCCCGCGCGGCTCACGTGCCGAGGTAGGCGCCGCCGTTGACGTGGATGATCTGGCCGGTGATGTAGGCCTGATCGGGGTGGGCGAGGAACAGCGCCGCCGACGCGATCTCCTCGACGGTGCCGCGGCGCGGGACTGGCGGCACCATGTCGGCGGCCGACGACACGCCGGCGGACGCGGGTCGCACGGTCTCGATGGCGCCCGGCGAGATCATGTTGGCGGTGATGCCGCGGTTGCCGAACTCGACCGCGAGCGCCCGCGTCAGTCCCGTCAGCCCCGACTTGCCCGCGAGATTGTGCGCGCGGCCCTTGAGGCCGGCGTGCCAGGAGATGCCGCCGAGCGTGATGATGCGGCCCCAGCTTTTGGCGATCATGCCCGGCAGCACGGCTTGCGCGCAGTGGAACGTGCCGTCGAGCGAGATGTCGATCACGCGCCGCCAGGTGGCGTGGCTCATCTCGAGAAAGGGGACCTGGCCGCGGCTCGAGGCGTTGCACACGAGGATGTCGATCGGCCCGAGCGCCGCGTTGGCTGCGGCAACCATGCGGTCGACGGCGGCGCGGTCGACGATGTCGTTGACCTGCACCAGGCTCCTGCGCCCCAGGGCCTTGATCTCGCCGGCCACACGCTCGGCGGCCTGGCCGTCCTGCAGCGTGTTGACGACGATGTCGGCGCCGGCGGCGGCGAGCTCGAGCGCGATGGCGCGGCCGATGTTGCGGGAGGCGCCCGTCACCAGGGCTGTCTTGCCTGCCAAAGGTTTGTCGCTCAAAGGGGCCTCCAAGGGGTTTGTTGCAGCGCAGTCCAGAGTGCCGCCAAGCATGGCCGGGGCGCAAGCGTGCGATCCGCCGCGCAGAGCGCCATTGAGCCGGCCGCGGCCTTCTCGCATAATCGAGCCAAGCGGGGATCAAGAACACGCGCCGCCGGGAGGTACGGGATGAAAAAGGAACGCCACATCGAAGAGCTTTATGCCGACGATCCCGAGCGCGCCGATGCGCTGGCGTTCGGGCGCAGGACGGACGTATCCCGGCGCGGATTTCTCAATGGCGCCGGCCTTGCCGCCATGAGCGCCGCGGTTGGCGGCCCGATCGTGTTCTCGCACGCGATGCCGGGCGGGCTGATCCCGGCCGCCCTTGCGCAGGAGGCTAAGAAGGATGCGCCCGCCGCCGCGCCGAAGGGCCCACAGAAGCTCAACTTCCCCGGCAAGGATGGCGGCCTGGTCGTGCTCGGCGACAAGCCGCTTGTGGCCGAGACGCCCGAGCAGCTGCTCGACGACGACACCACGCCTACGCCGAAGTTCTTCATCCGCAACAACGGCCAGCCGCCCGAGCCCGCGGGCGAGCCGGACGCCTGGAAGCTCACCATCGACGGGGAGGTCAACAAGCCCGTCGAGATCACGCTGGGCGAGCTCAAGAAGCGCTTCGTGCCGAAGACGTTTCGCATGGTGCTCGAGTGCGGCGGCAACGGCCGCTCCTACTTCGCGCCGCAGGCGCGCGGCAACCAGTGGACCAACGGTGGTGCCGGCTGCGCGGAATGGACCGGCGTGGCGCTCGCCGACGTGCTGCGGTCCGCGGGCGTCAAGGCGTCGGCCGTCTACACCGCCAACTACGGCACCGACGTGCATCTGTCGGGCGATCCCAAGCTCGTGACGCTGTCGCGCGGCGTGCCGCTGAGAAAGGCGATGGATCAGCACAATCTGCTGGTGTGGGCGATGAACGGCAAGCCGCTGGAGAGCATCCACGGCGCGCCGCTGCGCCTCGTCATCCCGGGCTGGCCGGGCTCGGCCTCGCACAAGTGGCTCAACAAGATCACGCTGCGCGACAAGGTGCACGACGGCCCCGGCATGACCGGCACCGCCTATCGCGTCGCCATCAAGCCGATGCTGCCCGGCGGCAAGGCCGACGACGCCAACTTCAAGATCATGGAGTCGATGCCGGTGCGCAGCATCGTCACCAGTCCCGCCAACGGCACGCGGCTTGCGGCCGGCACCAAGGAGGTCAAGCTCAGGGGCGCGGCCTGGGCCGGCGACCTCGAGGTCAAGGCCGTGCACGTGTCGATCGACTACGGCGCCACCTGGCAGGCAGCCTACATCTCCCCGCCCAAGAACCGCTACGACTGGCGGCGCTGGTCCACCTCGGTGGCCCTGCCGAGCGACGGCTACTATGAGATCTGGGTGCGGGCGACGGACACCGCCAACAAGGCCCAGCCGCACATCGCCGGCAACTGGAACCCGCAGGGCTACGGCGCCAATCCCCTGCACCGCATCGCGGTGCTGGTGGGCTGATGATTGGCTGGACGCCGGCGAGGTTCCCTCCCCCCTCGTGGGGGAGGGATAGGGAGGGGGGGATTGCAGAGCGTCTGCCGTCGCGGCTCCCCCCACCCCTAACCCCTCCCCACGAGGGGGAGGGGAATGCCCGCTCGGCGTGCTGGAAGGTGCTCGCACTCGCGCTCGCTGCACTCATTGCGTTCGTCGTACTGCCCGCATTCGACGCTGGCGCCCAGACCAAGCGCGTGCGGCCGGCGGAGGAGCAGCCGGAGAACTATCCCGATGGGCCAAACCGGGAGACGACGTTCTATTCCTGCACGGCCTGCCACAGCTTCAGAATAGTCGCGGCGCAGGGCATGTCGCGCGAGCGCTGGGACGAGAGCCTCAACTGGATGGTGGAGCGCCACAGGATGCCGGAGGTGAAGGGCGAGGAGCGCGACAAGATCCTCGACTACCTGGCGGCGGCCTTTCCCGAGCGCACGCAGCCCGGCGGTTGGAAGAACCCGTTCACCGGCAAATAAGTGCGTTACCCGCCGAGCAGGTATCTCGCGGCGCGTCCGGCGATGAGGCTCGCGGCGGCGAAGCCCAGATTGATGCCGACGCTGACGACGAGATAGGTCGTCATCTTGGAGCTGAAGGGCACCGGCGGGTCCTGCCGCATCAGCTGCACCTTGCGCCACCAGCCGCCGACGGTCAGCGCGACGGCGCCTGCCAGCGCCAGCCAGCCCGAGCCCCCCGCATAGCCCGCGCATGCGATGGCGGTGAGGATCAGGAACTCCAGCATCGATGGATTGAGAAGCCAGGCCATGTGCGGCTCGACGATCCCCAGCCCGATGGCAAAGTCAATCGAGAGGCCTGCGCTCGAGCCACTGCAGGGCCCCGCGTCCGGCAGCGGCACCCGTCGCGAAGCAGGCCTGCAGCAGATAGCCGCCGGTCGGCGCGTCCCAATCCAGCATCTCGCCCGCGGCGAACACGCCTGGCAGGTGACGCAGCATGAACCGGTCGTCGACCTCCTCGAGCGTGATGCCGCCGGCCGTCGAGATGGCCCGGGCAAGCGGCGCGGTGCCGGTCAGGCGTACGGGGACCGCCTTGATAAGCTGGGCGAGCGCGGCCGGCGTCATGGCGGACACCCGCAGCGATGCCGCCATCGCCGCCTCGTGCAGCAGGCCGACCGCCGCGGGCGAGAGGCTCGCAGCCTTGCGCAGGAACGTCGACACCGATTGCTTGGCGCACGGGGCGGCGAGCTTCTGCTCCAGCCGGTCGAGCGTGAGCTCGGGGCGCAGGTCGATATGCACGATCGCCTCGCCGGAGGCCGCAATCGCCTCGCGCAGGGGGCCGGACAACGCGTAGACGCCGCCGCCCTCCAGCCCGGTCGCGGTGATGAGCGCCTCGCCGGGCGCCTTGCGCGCGCTGAAGGACAGCTCGAGCCGCTTCAGCGGCTGGCCCGCGAACCGGCTGCGGAAGGTCTCCGACCAGGGCACCAGGAATCCGCAGTTGGCCGGCTGCAGCGGCATGACGACGATGCCGGCCGCGCTGAGGATATCCACCCAGTCGCCAGACGAGCCGAGCTGCGGCCAGCTGGCGCCGCCGAGAGCCAAAACCGTGGCATCGGCCTTGGTCGAGACCGGTCCGTCGGGCGTCGCGAACGTGAGTGCGCCTGCCTCGTCCCAGCCGGTCCAGCGATGCCGCGGCTTGAAGTCGACGCCGGCGGCTGCGAGGCGCCGCAGCCACGCGCGCAGCAGCGGCGAGGTTTTCATGGACTTGGGAAACACCCGGCCGCTCGAGCCGATGAACGTCGCCTGCCCCAGCCCCTCGCACCATGCGCGCAGTGCCGCGGGCGGGAACGCGTCGATGGCGGGCCGAAGCCTTGCCGCGGCGGCGCCGTAGCGGCCCATGAGCCGGTCCAGGTCCTCGCTGTGGGTGAGGTTGAGGCCGCCGCGCCCCGCCAGCAGGAACTTGCGCCCGAGCGAGGCCATGCCGTCGTACACGGTGACGCGCGCGCCGCCGGCGGCGATCACCTCCGCCGCCATCAGCCCGGCCGGGCCGCCGCCGATGACGGCGATGTTGAATGAAGAATTATTGCGCACGGAATCCGGGGCTCGCTGCATCACTCCCTCTCCCCGTACTTCACGGGGAGAGGGTCGGGGTGAGGGGCAGCCACAATCCGCAGCGCACGCTCCTGCCCCTCACCCTAACCCTCTCCCCACTGAAGAGTGGGGAGAGGGAATAGAGCTACTTCAGCCCCCGCCCCATGCGCCAGATCTCCTCCTGCACGCGGATGTCGGCGAGGATGCGGTCGAGCAGCAGGCAGGTGCGCTTGTAGAGATCG
>Ga0247830_10000992_pt1 | contig 11229 bp, 12 predicted proteins | sample 12C_Control_Day5_FD_207766 | JGI IMG/M metagenome (GOLD analysis project Ga0247830, IMG submission 207766) | Soil microbial communities from agricultural site in Penn Yan, New York, United States - 12C_Control_Day5 | ecosystem: Environmental > Terrestrial > Soil > Agricultural land | place...
GACGAGCCGCTCCTGCGCCGTGGCGATCCGCATCAGCAGCGCGCTGTCGACCGCCGGCACCGGCTCGGGCTTGGGCTTCGCCAGCAGCTCCGCCAGCGCCCCGAGGCGCGCATCGGTCTCGGCGGCGCGCGCGACGTTGGCCTCGACGGTCTCGCGCAAGGATGCGATCTGCTCGGCCGTCTGTCCGATCACCGCCAGCACGTTCGCCGCGGTCAGCGCCTCCTCGGGCTCGACGCCGTGGATGCCGATGCGGGTGATCGAGGACAGCCACTCCTCGAGCTCGCGGTAGAAGCGGTTCTGGGCGTGGCTGGCGAAGAGCTCGAGCAGCCCGACCACCAGCGACCCCGAGAGCCCGAGCAGCGACGAGCCGAAGGCCGTGCCCATGCCGCCCAGCTGGCCCTCGAGCCCGGTCATCAGGTTGTCGAACCCGGTCATCGGGTCCTGCCCCTCTTGCGGAGCCATCGAGCGGATGGTGTCGACGACCGCGGGGACCACGGTGGCGAGACCGTAGAAGGTGCCGAGCAGCCCGAGGAAGATCAGCAGGCTGATGATGTAGCGCGTCAGGTCGCGCTGCTCCTCGATCCGCGTCGCCACCGTCTCGAGCACCGCCCGCGTCGACGAGGAGGTCAGCGACTTGCGTGCCTGCCGCCCGGCGAGCATCGCAGCCAGCGGCGCCAGCAGCCGCGGCGCCTTGGTGAACTCGTGCCCGGGCCGGTCGAGCGCGAAGCCCTCGATCCAGTTCACCGCCTGGATCAGCGCGTAGACCTGCCCGAAGCAGGCGGCGACGCCAACCAGGAACACAAAGACGATGAAGATCTTGAGCCACGGCGAGGCCATGAAGATCGACTGGATCGTCGGGAAGATCAGCACCGCCACCGCCGCGGTCAGGCCGAGGACGATCAGCATCAGCACGATCTGCCGGACCGGCTGGGAAAACCGCGGCTCGGTCCCGTGACTCAGTACCATTCGCGCCAACTAACCCTCCGGCCGACCGTCGCACGGACCTTACGCCGGCGAGCGGCGCTTTCCAACCGGCTTGTGTTGCTGCACAATCCGCGCAACGTCGGGGGGACGGAACACCGCGGGCGGATGTGACCGGCCGCCGATCAGGAGAAGCTCCCATGCCGGCCTACGCCGCCCCCGCGATCGCGATCCTCGTCTTCGCCGTCATCCTGATCCTGACCATGGTCAAGTCCGTCCCGCAGGGCGAGACCTGGACCGTCGAGCGGTTCGGCCGCTACACCCGCACCCTGCAGCCCGGCCTGCGCTTTCTCGTGCCGCTGGTCGACCGCGTCGGCAGCCGGATCAACATGATGGAGACCGTGCTCGACATCGAGGACCAGGAGGTCATCACCCGCGACAACGCCATGGTCTCCGCCGACGCCGTCGCCTTCTACCAAGTGGTCGACGCCTCGCGCGCCGCCTACGAGGTGCGCAACCTCGAGCAGGCGCTGAAGAACATCAGTCAGACCAACATCCGCGCCGTGCTCGGCTCGATGGACCTAGACGAGGCGCTGTCCAACCGCGAGGCGATCAACCTCAAGCTGCTCGCGGTCATCGACCACGCCTCGACGCCCTGGGGGGTCAAGGTCACCCGCGTCGAGATCAAGGACCTGGCACCGCCGCCCGACATCTCCGAGGCCATGGCGCGCCAGATGAAGGCCGAGCGGCTGAAGCGCGCCGAGATCCTGCAGGCCGAGGGCCTGAAGCAGTCGGCGATCCTCAGGGCCGAGGGCGAGCGCGAGGCGCAGATCCGCGAGGCCGAGGGCCGTCGCCAGGCCGCCTTCCTCGACGCCGAGGCCCGCGAGCGCTCGGCCGAGGCCGAGGCCAAGGCGACCACCATGGTGTCCCAGGCGATCGCCGCCGGCGACGTGCAGGCGATCAACTACTTCGTCGCCCAGAAGTACACCGAGGCGCTGCGCGACATCGCGGCGAGCCCGAACAGCAAGACCGTGATGGTCCCGCTGGAGGCCACCAGCCTGATCGGCTCGGTCCAGGGCATCGCCGAGCTCGCCCGCGCGGCGAGGCGCGAGGGCTGAGTCGGTGGCCGTCTCGCCCTGGTGGTGGGTGGCGCTCGCCATCCTGCTCGGCGCCGTCGAGATGCTGACGCCGACGACCGTACTCGTCTGGTCGGCGGCCGCGGCGCTGGCGACCGGCCTCGTGCTCTGGCTGGCGCCGCTCGGCCTGTCCGTCCAGGTCGCGCTTTTCGCGGTGCTCTCGATCGTCTTCACCCTCGCGGGCCGTGCCTTCGTGCCGCGGCGGCTGCAGCCCGACGACGGCTCGACACTGAACCGCCGCGCCGACCAGGTGGTCGGCCGCGAGGCGGTGGTCGTCGCCTTCGACCACGGTGATGGCCAGATCACCGTCGACGGCGTGCCGTGGCCCGCTCGCCTCGACCCCGGCATGCCGGTGCCCCAGGCCGGCGACCGCGTCCTCGTCACCGGCGCCGACGGCATCGTGGTGCGGGTCCGGCCGATCTGACCTCGGCGACGGCCTAGCCGCCGCTCACCGCCGGAATGTTACGGCGTCGAGGGTTGCCGCGCTCGGCGAATGATGGCATCCGGCCGGCGGAACGATCACGGGAGTTGCCGGTGAGCCTCATCTCGACGGTGGTGAAGCCCGTGCATCGCGAGGGCTACCGCTTCATCGCGGGCTTCGCGGTGGCGACGCTGCTGCTGTTCCTGGTCTCGGGGCTTCTCGGCGCCCTCGGCCTGCTGCTGACCGTCTGGTGCGTCTACTTCTTCCGCGACGCGCCGCGGGTGACGCCGGTCCGCGAGGGGCTCGTCGTCAGCCCCGCCGACGGCGTCGTGTCGATGATCGCGCCGGCAACGCCGCCGGCCGAGCTCGGGCTCGGCCCGGAGCCGCGGACCCGGGTCAGCGTGTTCATGAACGTGTTCGACGGCCACGTGAACCGCGCGCCGGTCGGCGGCCGGGTGTCGCGCGTCGCCTACCACCCGGGCGAGTTCCTCAACGCCTCGCTCGATAAGGCCAGCGAGGACAACGAGCGCAACGGCCTGGTGATCGCGCTCGCCGACGGCCGGACGCTCGGCGTGGTGCAGATCGCCGGGCTGGTGGCGCGGCGCATCGTCTGCTTCGTCGCCGAGGGGGCGGCGCTCCGGACCGGCGAGCGCTTCGGGCTGATCCGGTTCGGCTCGCGGCTCGACGTCTACCTGCCCGAGGGAGTGGCGCCGCTCTGCTGCGTCGGGCAGGCGGCCATCGCCGGCGAGACGGTGATCGCCGACCTCGCCTCGGCCGAGCCGGCGCGCACCGGCGAGGTCCGCTGATGCGCGACGAGGACACCCGGACCCGCGAGCGCCTGCCGCTGCTGCAGCTCGTGCCGAACCTGGTCACCATCCTGGGCCTCTGCGCCGGCCTGACGGCGCTGCGCTTCGCCTTCGCCGGGCGGTTCGAGCAGGCCGCGGCGCTGATCATCTTCGCGGCGCTGCTCGACGCCTTCGACGGGTTGATCGCCCGCAAGCTCGACGCGGCGAGCCGGTTCGGGGCCGAGCTCGACTCGCTGGCCGACTTCTTCAACTTCGGGGTGGCGCCGGCATTCGTGGTCTACCAGCTGGCGCTCGGGGGCGCGCCGGATCTCGGCTGGACCGCGGCGCTGGTCTTCGCGGTCTGCGCCTGCCTGCGCCTCGCGCGGTTCAACGTCAGCCGCGACGTGCCGATCACCGGGCGGGCGCACTTCGTCGGGGTCCCGGCTCCGGCCGGCGCGCTGCTCGCCATGCTGCCGGCCTACGCGACCTTTGCCGGGATCGCGGACGCCGCCGACTACCCCTGGCTGGTCGCGCCATGGCTGGCAGGCGTCGGCGCGCTGATGATCTGCAGGCTGCGCACCTTCGCCCCGAAGGGCCTGCGCATCTCGCGCGGCCAGGCGCGCTGGCTGCTGGTCGGGGTGGCGCTGGTCGTCGGGGCGACCTTCTCGCGATTCTGGCTGCTGATGATCCTGATCGACGCCGCCTATCTCGCGAGCCTCGTCCTCGCGCTGGCGACGTCGCGGCGCCAACGCATCGCCGCCGAGGTGGAGTAGCGCGCATGGAGATCGAGGCCGTCACCGCCTCCTACCGCCGCTGGGCGCCGGTCTACGACGCGACCTTCGGCGCCTTCACCCGCCGCGGTCGCCGGCTGGCGGTGGACCAAGTCAACGGACGCACCGGCTCGGTGCTCGAGGTCGGGGTCGGCACCGGGCTGGCGCTCCCTTGGTACGCGCCGCACCTGGCGGTGACCGGCGTCGACTATTCGACCGAGATGCTGGGCAAGGCCCGCGCGAAGGTGGAGGCGCTGGGCCTCGGCAACGTCGCGCTGCAGCAGATGGACGCGCGGGCGCTGACCTTCCCCGACGCCAGCTTCGACACCGTGGTCGCGATGCACGTGATCTCGGTGGTGCCCGAGCCCGAGAAGGTGGTCGCCGAGATGGCCCGGGTCTGCCGGCCCGGCGGCGAGGTGCTGGTGCTCGGCCACTTCCTGCACAAGACCGGCGCGCTCGGCTTTCTCGGCCGCCGGATGGCGCCGCTCGCCGACAAGCTGGGCTGGCACCCGGACTTCCCCAAGGCGCCGGTGCTCTCCTGCAGCCGGCTCGAGCTGGTCGAGGAGGTGCCAAGCCCGCCGTTCGGCATGTTCACCCGCCTTCGCCTCAGGCGCTGCAAAGACCCCGAGGCTAGCTCCGCGGCGGCTCGCTCATGAGCTGCGTCTTGGCGGTGCCCAGCGCCTCGGCCATCTTGGCGCGGATCGTCGCCTCGTCGGCCCGATAGTCGAGGTCGACGGCGAGCTTGCGATAGACGTCCTCGTGGCCGACCTCGGTGAAGTCGGCCTTCATCACCTCCGTCGCATAGGAATCCGCCTCGGCTCCGGTCTTGCCGAGCAGGTTGGCGGCCCAGAGGCCGAGGAGCTTGTTGGCGCGGGCCTGGGCCTTGAACTGCATCTCCGCGTCGTGCGCGAACTTGTTCTCGAAGCCCTTTTCCCTGTCGTTGAACGTCGTCATCGGTCCCCTTTCCGCATGGCCGGTCGGGCTGCAGATAAGCATTGCCCCCCCGCCCCGGCAAGAGGCGGGGCCGGGTGCGGTCGAGGGTGCGGTCGTGAGACCGCTTGCTCCTTTCCGGCACGGGGTATAGAGAGCGGGGAACGGAAAAGGCGGGCATACGCCCGCCTTTGTCCTTTGGCATCTTCGGAGACAAGCATGGCCCGGCGCAGGATGGTCTATGAGGGCAAGGCGAAGATTCTCTACGAAGGACCCGAACCCGACACGCTGATCCAGTACTTCAAGGACGAGGCCACCGCCTTCAACGCCGAGAAGAAGGCGGTGATCGAGGGCAAGGGCGTGCTCAACAACCGCCTCAGCGAGCATTTCATGGCCGGGCTGAACGCCGTCGGCGTGCCGACCCACTTCATCCGCCGGCTCAACATGCGCGAGCAGCTGATCCGCATGGTCGAGATGATCCCGCTCGAGGTCGTGGTCCGCAACTACGCCGCCGGCTCGCTCTCCAAGCGGCTCGGCATCCCCGAGGGCCAGCAGCTGCCCCGCCCGATCATCGAGTTCTACTACAAGGACGACGCGCTCGGCGACCCGCTGGTCAGCGAGGAGCATATCGTCGCCTTCAACTGGGCGAGCCAGCAGGACATCGACGACATGATCGCGCTGGCGCTCCGGGTGAACGACTTCCTGTCGGGCATGTTCCTCGGGGTCGGCATCCGGCTGGTCGACTTCAAGATCGAGATCGGCCGGGTCTACGACGGCGACTTCCAGCGGCTGATCGTCGCCGACGAGATCTCGCCCGACTCGTGCCGGCTCTGGGACATCGAGACCGGGCGCAAGCTTGACAAGGACGTGTTCCGTCAGGACCTCGGCTCGCTGTCGGACGCCTATACCGAGGTGGCGAAGCGGCTCGGGGTGATGCCGCGGACCAACGGCCGCACCCACGCCGGCCCGAAGCTCGTCAACTGATGAAGGCGCGCGTGCACGTCACCCTGAAGCCCGGGGTTCTCGACCCGCAGGGCGAGGCGGTGCGCCACGCCCTCGGCGCCCTCGGCTTCGACGGGGTCGGCGAGGTCCGCATCGGCAAGGTAATCGAGCTCGAGCTCGCCGGTGGCGACGCGGCCGCGGCGCGGGCCGAGGTCGGCGAGATGTGCGAGAAGCTGCTCGCCAACACGGTGATCGAGGCCTACACCGTCGAGCTCGGCTGACCGTGCGCGCCGCGGTGCTCCGCGCTTACAACGACGACCTGGCGATCGAGACGCGGCCCGAGCCGCACGCCGAGCCCGACGGCGTGGTGCTGCGCGTGCTCGCCTGCGGCGTCTGCCGCTCCGACTGGCACGGCTGGACCGGCGAGCACCCGCGGGTGAAGCCCGGGCAGGTGCCCGGCCACGAGTACTGCGGCGAGGTGGTCGAGGCGGGCCCGCTCGCCCGCTGGCACGTCGGCGACCGGGTGGTCGCGCCGTTCATCCTAGCCTGCGGCCACTGCCCGGCCTGCGCCTCCGGCAACCAGCACGTCTGCCCCGACCAGCGCCTTCCCGGCTTCGTCGAGCCCGGCGCCTTCGCCGAGTACCTGGCCGTCCCCTTCGCCCACAACCTCGCCCGCCTCCCCGAGCGCATGACGCCCGCGGCCGCCGCGGCGCTCGGCTGCCGCGCCACCACCGCCTGGCACGCGCTGACCGGGCGCGCGGATCTGAAGGCCGGCGAGTGGCTGGCGATCCACGGCACCGGCGGCGTCGGCCTCTCCGCCATGCTGATCGGCAAGGCGCTCGGCGCGCGGGTCGTCGTCGTCGACATCGTGCCGGAGAAGCTCTCGCACGCCCTCGGCCTCGGCGCCGACGCCGCGGTCGACGCCCGCCACTGCGACGCCGCCGCCGCGATCCGCGACATCACCGGCGGCGGGGCGCACGTCTCGCTGGAGGCGCTCGGCATCGCGCAGACCACCAACGCCTCGATCGAGTGCCTGCGCCCGCTCGGCCGGCACGTGCAGGTCGGGATGCCGGTCGGGCACACGGCGCGCATGGAGATCAACATGAACGCGGTCTACATGAAGAACCTGGCGCTCTTCGGCACGCGCGGCATGCCGTCCTGGCGCTACCCGTCGCTGCTCGCGCTGATCGAGCACGGCGACGTGGACTTCGCTCCGCTGATCGCGCGCGAGGTCGCGCTCGCCGACGCCTCGCGCGAGCTCCGCGCCTTCGGCGGCCCGACGCCTCCCGGTGTCGCGGTCATCACCGACTTCGCCCATTGAGGGGGACGAGCGCATGAAGGCGGCGGTCGTCGCATTCCCCGGCTCCAACTGCGACCGCGACCTCGCGGTGGCGCTCGCCGCCGCCGGCGCCGAGGTCGCGATGGTCTGGCACAAGGAAACCGTCGTGCCGCGCGGCCTCGACCTCGTCGGCATCCCCGGCGGCTTCTCGTTCGGCGACTACCTGCGCTGCGGCGCGATCGCGGCGCGCTCGCCGGTGATGCGCGCCGTCGTCGACTTCGCGGCGGGCGGCGGCCACGTCCTCGGCATCTGCAACGGCTTCCAGGTGCTGATCGAGGCGGGCCTGCTTCCCGGCGCGCTGATGCGCAACGCCGGCCTCAAGTTCGTCTGCGCTGTCGCACCGCTGATCGTCGCCACGGACGCCAGCGCCTTCACCGGCGGCTACGCGCGCGGCGAGCGGATCGTCTTCCCGATCGCGCATCACGACGGCAACTACGAGGCTGACCCGGCGACGCTCGACCGGCTCGAGGGCGAGGATCGGGTGGCCTTCCGCTACGCCACCAACCCCAACGGATCGCAGCGCGACGTCGCCGGCATCCTCTCGGCGAACCGGCGGGTCCTGGGCCTGATGCCGCATCCCGAGCGGGCGTCCGATCCCGCCATCGGCGGCAGCGACGGGGCACGGATGCTCGCCGGCCTCGGCGCCGCGCTCGGCGCCGGCGTCCTGCAGCGCGCTTGAGCGGATCCCGTTCGCGCCGTATTCTCGGCTCCCGATGAGCCAGGCAGCCGAACCGCCGCGCCCGACGTCGCCTCCGGGCCGCTTGTGGATGCGTGCCGGCCTGCTCGCGTCCTTCATCGGCATGGTGCTGGTGATCTGGGCGAGCCACGCCTACCTCACCCGGGCGTTCGGCGAGTCGCAGAGCACCGACTCGACCGTGCGGGCGACCCTCTACGCCGGCGCCATCCAGAGCACGATGCAGCGGCACTCGGTGATCCCGCTGCTGCTGTCACGCGACCCCATCCTGATCGACGCGCTGCACTCCGGCGAGCGGGAGGCCGCCGAGGAGCGGCTCGCCAGCTTCCGCGAGGAGATCGGCGCCGGATCGATCTTCCTCCTCGACGCGGCGGGCGAGATCGTGGCGGCCAGCGACGAAGGACCGCGCCGGCAGCACGAGGGCGAGATGGCGCCGTTCATGGCGGCGAAGGCCGACCCCGGCACGGTTTTCTCGCTCATCGCGAACGGCGACGGGACGCACAGCTTCCACTACGCGCGCCGGGTGATCGAGGACGACCGCCTCCTCGGGGTGGTGGTCGTCACCGTCGATCTCGAGCAGCACGAGGAGGGCTGGCGCCGCGCCCGCGCCAAGGTGCTGGTGACCGACTCCGATGACCGGGTGCTGCTCGCCTCCGAGCCGAACTGGCGCCACGAGACCCTCTCCAACCTGCTCGGGCGCGAGGTCGACGCATCCGGGATGCGGCAGGCGCTGCGCGACGCGCGGAAGACCCTCGGCGCCCCGGCCTTCGTCTATGTCGCCGGCACGCCGCACCTGCTCGTCGAGGTGCCGGTCGGCTTCCGCACCTGGCGGCTGACCTACTTCCAGACGCTCGAGGACGTGCGCGCCCGGGTGAACGCGGTGCTGTCGCTGATCATCATGGTGCTGGCGCTGCTCCTCGCGCTTGCCTTCTACCTCCTGTCGCGGCGCACCCGGGCCGAGAGCCGGCGGATCCAGCGCGAGTCGGAGGAGCTCCGGGTGCTGAACCGACGGCTGTCGTCGGAGATCGCGGCGCGCAAGCGCGTCGAGATGAACCTCAAGGAGGCCGAGCAGAGCCTCGAGCAGGCCTCCAAGCTCGCGGCGCTCGGCCAGATGTCGGCGGCGGTCAGCCACGAGCTCAACCAGCCGCTCGCGGCGATGAAGACCTACCTCGCGGGTGCCCGGCTGCTGCTGACCCGCCGCCGTCCCGTCGAGGCGCTGACCTCGTTCCAGCGCATCGACGACCTGATCGACCGGATGGCCGGCATCACCCGTCAGCTCAAGTCCTACGCCCGCAAGGGCGACATCGACAGCGAGCCGGTCGACCTGCGCGACAGCGTGCGCGCGGCGCTCGCCATGATGGCGCCGCAGCTCGGCAAGATGGCGGTGCAGATCCAGACGACGCTGCCCTCCGAGCCGGCGGTGGTGACGGCGGACCCGCTTCGCATCGAGCAGATCATCGTCAACCTGCTCCGCAACGCCCTCGATGCGGTCCGCGGACGGGACGACAAGCGCCTCAACATCCTGCTGGTCGTCGGCGAGACCATCCTGCTGTCGATCGAGGACAACGGCCCCGGCCTCGCCGACCCCGGCAAGCTGTTCGAGCCATTCTACACCACCAAGAACCCGGGCGAGGGTCTCGGCCTCGGCCTGGCCATCTCCGCCGGCTTCGCGGCGGAGCTCGGCGGGCGCCTCGTCGCCCGCAACGCCCCGGACGGCGGGGCGGTCTTCGAGCTGCTGCTGCCGCGCAGCCGCAACCATGCCCAGGCCGCAGAGTAGCACCATGAGCGAGAAGACCAAGGTCGCGATCATCGACGACGAGGCCGACCTGCGGGAGAGCGTCGCGCAGTGGATGCAGCTCTCCGGCTTCGAGCCGGTCGCCTTCGAGGCGGCGGAGCCCGCGCTGAAGGTGCTCGGACCCGACTTCCCCGGCATCGTGGTCAGCGACATCCGCATGCCCGGGATGGACGGCATGGCGCTGCTGCGCCGGCTGCAGTCGGTCGACCCCGGCCTGCCGGTGATCCTGATGACCGGGCACGGCGACGTGCCGATGGCGGTCGAGGCGATGCGGATCGGGGCCTTCGACTTCCTCGAGAAGCCGTTCGAGCCCGACCGGCTGCTGGAGCTCTGCCGCAAGGCCGGCGAGGCACGCGGCCGCACCCTCGAGACCCGGGCGCTGCGCCGCGAGCTCTCCGACGGCAACGTGATGATGCGCCGGCTGATGGGCTCGAGCCCGGCGGTCGAGAAGCTGCGCGAGACCATCCTCGACGTGGCGCAGGCCGACGGCCACGTGTTGATCGTTGGCGAGACGGGCACCGGCAAGAGCCTGATCGCCCGCGCCATCCACGCCGGCGGCCCGCGCGCCTCCAAGCCGCTGGTCGAGGTCAGCTGCGCCGGCGTGCCGCCCGAGCAGCTCGAGCTGATGCTGTTCGGCGGCGAGGGGTGGCCGGAGAAGCCGCTGGTCGACCAGACGGCCGGCGGCACGCTCTGCCTCGAGGACGTCGAGGCGCTGTCGCCGGCGGCGCAGGCGCGGCTGCTCGACGTGCTGAACGCTGCCGATCCCGACTCGGCGGCGGCGCGGGAGGCGAACTTCCGCATCGTCGCGGTGTCGGGCCGGCTCGTTCAGGGCGCGCCGCAGGAGCTGCTGCGCGACGACCTCTACTTCCGCCTCGCCGGGCTGGTGCTCGAGGCGCCGCCGCTCAGGGCGCGCGGCGAGGACATCCTGACGCTGTTCTCGCACTTCACCATCCAGTTCGCCGAGGAGTACGGCTGCGAGCCGCCGACGCTGAACGCCGTCGACGCGGCCAACCTGGTGCAGGCGCCGTGGCCCGGCAACATCCGGCAGCTGATCAACCTCGCGGAACGGGCGGTGCTGCAGGCCCGCCGCGGCGACCAGAACATCTCGGCGCTGCTGATCGACGACGGCTTCCAGGCCCCGGCGATTCCGGTCGATGCCGAGAAGCCGCTGAAGGAGCACGTCGACGCCTTCGAGAAGATGCTGATCGACCACGCGCTCCGGCGCAACCAGGGCTCGGTCAGCGCGGTGATGGCCGAGCTCGCCCTGCCGCGCCGGACGCTCAACGAGAAGATGGCGAAGTACGGCCTCAGCCGGCAGGACTATCTCTGACGGAGCCCGGATTCGGAGGCCGCGAGAGCCTTATCGCATGCGATACAGAATCAAGCCACTGATATATAAGGTATATTCATGACGGGTAGGCATTAAAGCGGTTCCGGTTTAGACGGAAGCGTATCCTGAGCTGACGAGGTAGTTCGAGCATTCCTCCGGGGTGTAG
>Ga0247830_10000993_pt1 | contig 11228 bp, 7 predicted proteins | sample 12C_Control_Day5_FD_207766 | JGI IMG/M metagenome (GOLD analysis project Ga0247830, IMG submission 207766) | Soil microbial communities from agricultural site in Penn Yan, New York, United States - 12C_Control_Day5 | ecosystem: Environmental > Terrestrial > Soil > Agricultural land | place: USA...
AGAAGCGGACATACAAGGGTGCAATTTTATGAGAGCTCGCGCCGTGGCCGTCTAGGTCCGCAATCTCTGCAAAGCGGGCGCCGTTCGACCTAACAGCATTCCTAGTTGCGAGGTCAGGTCTTGGCACTAACCGGCCGATGTTCGCGCGGCAGTATTTGCGTCTGCTATCTGGGGCATTGCTGCCATAGTGACGGCCCACGCCGATACTGCATTATCCGGGCTCGCATAACCCCGTGCCGGCGCCTCTTATTTTATGAGTTCACGCCGCTAACCGGCAACGACCGTCGCCGGTGCCAAAGACAACTGCAATCGGAAACGCGCGAGACGGTCAGGCGTTGCGGCCCCGTGCCCTGGCGCCCGCTGTATCGCCGGCGATGCGACCGAAGACGGAGCCGTTGGTGAGCCCGGTGCCGCCCGGATAGTTGAAATAGAAGATGCCGCCGACCATCTCGCCCGCCGCGTGCAGGCCGGGGATCGGCGCCCCGTCGGTGTCGATCACGCGCGCGCTGGTGTCGATCTTGACGCCGCCGAAGGTGAAGGTGAGGCCGCAGGTGACGGCATAGGCCTCGAACGGCGGCTCCTCGATGGTCACGGCCCAGTTGGACTTCGGGACCGGCAGCCCCACCGTGCAGCGGCCGTCCTTGACGTTGGGGTTGAACGGCACCTCGCGCTTCACCGCCGCATTGAAGGCCTTGATGGTCCCGAGCGCCTTGGCGGCATTGACGCCCTCGAGCTTCTCGCACAGCTCCTCGAGCGTGTCGGCTGACACCTTGGTTATGCGCTTGATGCGGTACTCGTCGCGCAGGAGGTGGAGCACCTTCTTGTCGAACACCTGCCAGCAGAACTGGCCCGGCTGCATCAGGATCACGCGGCCGTACTTGGCGTAGGTGTAGTTGCGGAAATCCGCCCCCTCGTCGACGAAGCGCTCGCCGTTGGCGTTGATCATCACGGAGAACGGGTAGTTGTGCTTCTGGAAGTTGTCGCCGACCGACAGGTCGCCGAACTCCGGCGCGTTGCGGTCCCAGGCGACCGCGTGGCCGCCCGACCAGTTGCCCGTCGGCATGGCGTTGGCGTCGAGCGCCATCTTGATGCCGTCGCCGGTGTTGAAGCGGGTGCCGCGCACCTTGGCGAGCTCCCAGCCCGGCCCCATGTAGCGCGTGCGCCATTCGGCGTTGGCCTGGAACCCGCCCGCCGCGAGCACGACGTTGCGGGTCTTGATCGTGCCGGTCTTGCCCTCGTGCCGGACGCGCAGCCCCTGCACGCCGTCGTCGTCCGTGACGAGGCCCATGGCGCGCGTGTCGTAGAGGATGGTGATGCCATTCTTCTCGGCCGCCCCGGTCAGGTAGTTGACGAGGCCCGGTCCCCCGCCGTGGCTCTCGACGGTGAGGCCGCCCCAGAACTTGAACCGGCCGTCGACCTTGAACGCCTGGCGTCCCCAGATCGGCGCGAAGCGGACGCCCTTGGAGCGCATCCAGCGCAGCGTCTCGCGGCTCCTCTTTACGAGAATCTCGGTGAGATCGGGGTCGGTGCGATACTCGGTGACGCGATACATGTCGTCGAAGAACTGGTCCTCGGTGTAGGTGCCGAAGTCCGTCTGCGCGATCTCGTCCGCGGTGAGGTCCGGCATCAGCGCCTTGAGGTCGTCGACTCCGTCGTAGACGCAACGCATAGCGCCCGCGGTGAAGCGGCTGTTGCCTCCCGCCTCCTCGCGCGGCGCGCGTTCGAGCACGAGCACGGACACGCCATGCTCCCGGGCTGCAAGCGCTGCACACAGGGCGGCGTTGCCTCCGCCCACCACCACTACATCTGCCGAGGCTGGAAGCATTCCCGTTGCGCTCCTGATGCAAGCCGAAGGTCGAACGCGGGGGAGACTACACGAGAGAGGCGGCGCATATCCAGGAGGGTATCGGGCACCCCTGCGCTGCCGTTGTCGCGGGGCTCGCGGGGTGCGATCCTGCTGGGCGCAGGCCTTGCGGCAGAACAGGAGTGAGCGCCCCATGTACGTCCGCGTCACGAGCTTCAAAGTGGACCCGGCGCGGCTGCAGGAGGTATCGGAGAAGATCGCCGAGATGGGTCCGCGCGCCAAGGCGCTGCCGGGCATGATCGACATCTACGCCGCGTGGCGCGGGGACGGCCAGGGCGTGGTCGTTGCCATCTACCGCAGCAAGGAGGATGCCGACCGCGCCGTCGCGCGCATCCAGGCCATGTGGGGCCGCCTGGCCGGGCTCCTGAGCGGCGCACCCAGGACCGACGCCTACGAGCACGCCGCCCACGTCACGGCCTGATCGTGGAGTGCGGATCGGCGGATCAGGCGGCGTAGCCCTCTGCCCGCTTGCCGTCGTCTGCCGTCGGCTTGCACCTCGCCAGCAGCAGCTGCTCGATCTCGCCCGCGGGCAAGGGTCGGCTGAACAGGAAACCCTGCATCTCGGTGCAGCCCTCCGCCCGCACGGTCTCGAGCTGCTCCACGGTCTCGACGCCCTCGGCGGTTGTGCGCATGCCGAGCCCGTTGGCCATCGCGGCGACCGCGCGCACGATATTGAGCGAGCCGACGCCGTCGGCGATGTCGTTCACGAACGAGCGGTCGATCTTGATCTTGTCGAAGGGGAAGCTCTGCAGGTAGCTCAATGAGGAGAAGCCGGTGCCGAAATCGTCAATGGCGATGCGGACGCCGAGCGCGCGCAGCTGGTAGAGCGTGGAGAGCGTCGCTTCGCTGTCGTGCAGCAGGACGGTCTCGGTGATCTCGAGCTCGAGCCGGTCGGCCGCAAGCCCCGAGGTCGCGAGCGCATTGACGACGACCTGCACGAAGCCCGGATTGCGGAACTGCACCGGCGACAGGTTGACGGCTATCCTGACGTTGCCGGGCCACCCGCTGGCCGTCCTGCAAGCTTCCCGGATTGCCCACTCCCCGAGCGGCACGATGAAGCCGATCTCCTCCGCGACCGGTATGAAGGCACTGGGCAGGATGGTGCCCTTCTCGGGGTGGTGCCAGCGGATCAGAGCCTCGACGCCGCTGATCTCGTCGCTGCTGAGATCGACGACAGGCTGGTAGTGGAGCTCGAACTCGCCGGCGGCGAGCGCCCTGCGCAGGTCGCACTCCATGATGCGCCGCGCCTGCATCTGCGCGTCCATCTCCGGCCCGAAGTAGCGATAGGTGCCGCGCCCGTCCTCTTTTGCGCGGTAGAGTGCCAGGTCCGCGCTGCGGATGAGCTGATCGGGCTTGTCGCCATCCGAGGGGCCGACGGCGATGCCGATGCTCGTGCCGATGATCACCTGCTGGTCGTCGATGTCGTAGGGCGCGCCGATCGCCTCGATGATGCGCAACGCCAGGGCGGTGGCATCCGATGGCTGGCCGATGCCGACCTGGAGAACGGCGAACTCGTCTCCGCCCATGCGGGCGATCGTGTCCACCTCCCGCACCAGCCCCCGCAGACGCCCCGTCACCAGCTTCAAGAGCTTGTCGCCGGCTGCATGGCCGAGCGTATCGTTCACGCTCTTGAAGTGGTCGAGATCGATGAGGTGAACCGCCAGCATCTCGTCCCGCCTGATGCGAGGCAGAGCCTGCTCGAGGCGCTCGTTGAGCAGCACGCGGTTGGGCAGGTCCGTCAGCGCATCGTGCAGCGCCATGTGCACGATCTTGGCTTCCGAGCAGCGCTGCGCCGTGATGTCCTGGTGCGTGAAGACCCACCAGCCGTTTGCCATCTGCCGCTGGGATACGTTGATGATGCGGCCGTCGGCGAGCTCCATCACCTCCGAGTCGATGGTGCCGTACTTGGCGAGACGATCGTCCGCGAACCGATCCGGCTCGTCGGTCGCATAGCAGCCCGTGCTCAGCCGGTGCTGCAGGATCTCGCGCGCGGTGGTGCCGGGCTTCACCTGCTCGGGGGATAGCCCGTACATCTCGGCATAGAGCTTGTTGCAGACGACGAGCCGCTGCTGGTCGTCGAACATCGCCAGCCCCTGCGACATGTTGTTCATGGCCGCGTCGAGCTGCTGGTTCTGCTGCTCGAGACGGATCTGCAGCGCCTCGCGCTCGGTGACGTCCTCGTGCGTCGTCACCCAGCCACCCTCGGCCATGGGCTGGCGCCTGATGCAGATGGACCGCCCGTCGCTCAGACGATGCACGGCGACGGAGGCCTCGTGGAACCTGGCAAGCCGCTCCTGGATGTAGGCTTCCGGATTGGCGCCTGCGAAAATTCCCTTGGCGATGCGGTGCTCGATGATCTGGCGCAGCGTGGTGCCGGGCGTCACCTGGTCCAGCGTCAGCCCGTAGATCTCGGCATAGCGCTCGTTGGCCATCAGCACGCGCTGCTCGGCATCGAACATGCACAGGCCTTGCGACATGTTGCGAAGCGCCGCGTCGAAGCGCTCGTTCTGGGCCCGAAGCTCCTCCTTCTGTGCTGCGAGCTCCGCATAGAGCTTCTCGCGCTCGGTGATGTCCTCGTGCGTGCTGATGAGACTGCCGTCGGGCATGGGCCGCCGCAGCACGGAAATGAACCTGCCGTCCGCCAGCGGCAGGATCTGTGAGACCTCCCGATTGAAGCTGGCAACACCCTCCTCGATGGATTGGGCCGCATCGGTATTGTCGTAGACGCCCCTGGCCGCACGCGCGGTGAGGATCTCGCGCAGGGTTGTGCCCGGCTGCACCTCCCCGGGGGAAAGGCCATACAGCTCGGCGTAGCGCCGGTTGGCGAACACCACGCGCTGCTCGCGGTCGAACAGGCACAGGCCCTGGGACATGTTGTCGATGGCAGCGACGAACCGGGCATTCTGGGCCTGGAGCTGCTGCTCGCGTTGCTCGAGAAGTGCGTTCTGCCGCGCCAGCTGCGCGCCGAGCGCCTCTCGCTCGCTGATGTCCTGATGCGTCACCACCCAACCGCCGTCGCTGCGCGGGCGCACGGAAGCCGAGATCATCCGGCCATCGGCCAGCTTGTTGGCGAGATGGCTTACCTTGCCGATGCGGGCGCGCTCGATCAGCTCTTGCTCCACCCTCTCCACGTCTTCGCCGGCATAGAGGCCATTGGCGATGCGGTGCTCGACGATCTCGCGCAGGGGCGTGCCGGGCTTCACCTGCTCGGGAGTAAGGCCGTACAGCTCGGCATAGGGGGCGTTGGCGATGACGACGCGGCCGTCGGCATCGAACATGGCGAGACCCTGCACCATGTTGTTGAGGGCGGCGTCGAGCTGCTGGTTCTGCGCCCGCAGCATCTCCTCCTGCGCCTTGAGCAGTCGGTTCTGCTCCTCGAGACGGGCGTTCAGCTTCTCGCGCTCGGTGATGTCGGTATGGGTTGAGACCCAACCGCCGCCCTGGCGCGGATGGATCGCCACCGACACGATGCGTCCGTCGCCGAGCCTGCTCGTGACATGGCTGACTGTGCCGCGTGCCACGCGGCCGCGCACCGCCTTGACCACGTCGTCGGCGGTGATCCCTCTGTAGACGCCGCTCGCGATGCGCGAGGCCGCGACCTCTCGGAGCGTCTCGCCCGGTTTCAGCTCGCCAGGCTCGAGCCCATACACCTCCTGAAAGCGGTCATTGGCGATGACGACGCGTTCCTCGGCATCGAACATCACCAGCCCCTGGATCATGTTGTCCAGCGCCGTGTCGAGGAGGTTCTTCTGCTGCTCGAGCTTGTCGTTTGCGGTCTCCAGCTTCGCGAGTGTCGCGTCGATGAAGCGCAGCGGCAGCACGGCAAAGGCGAAATAGGCGGCCGCGGCCAGTGCCAGTGCCCCGAGCGCCACCACCGCCACCTCTTCAATGAGCGGGCGTATGCTGGCGGATATCTCGAGTCTGCCAATGAGCGCGCCGGAGGCGAGGACGGGAGCCTCGCGCGTGAAGGTGGGCCACGGCAGGGGTATACCCTTTTCGAGCACGGTCACTCCGTGCGGGTCGACGATGCGCTGCACAAGCGGCACAGCTGAAGCTGTGAGCAGCTCGCTGATGGCGGCGAGCTGGTCCGGGTCAGAGTGTCGGGTTATGGGCGCCTGTATGTGGCTGGCGACCCGCGCCGCGGTGAGCTCGGCCTTGCGCGCGAGCTGATCGGCCTGCTTCAGGTGCCCGATGACGGCGTAGCCGGCAGGGAAAGCGAATGCCGTGACGACGGCGATGATGCCGCCAAGCGCGCTGAGCAAAGTGCGCACAGATCGCGGTCGCGTCCGCGACAGGGATACGAAGCGCCACGGAATGTGCACAGTGCTGGCTCCGGTGCGCTGCCGACCGATGTTGGGCATGCCGGCTCCCCCAACTGTCCTTCCCGATCGGATTATCGAGAGGCGCCCCTAACAGTTCCTTCGGGTGGGGAATTCTTCGAAAAACGAGGACAATCATGGGAAAAAATGAGTGAAGATGCGCGGCAGTGGGCCCGCGGAGCTGTGTGCCGCAATCGATGTGTGCGTGCCGCCGGGCCGCATCCAGCACATGCGAGAGCCCGCAGATGGACAGCAGGAAGCTCGAGGATTTGCGCGCCCGCTATGGAACGGGCGCGTCTGGTCAATCCTATCACCCAGAGTTCCGCAAGGTCGTCGAGCAGATCTTTGCCGGCACCGATCGCCGGCCCAAGCCCTACGAGGGCGTCTCGACCCTGCTCGGCGCGCCGATGCGCCTCGATGCTCTACAACTTCCGGATCTGGGCGGTCTCGACGCGGCCCTCATCGGCGTGCCCATGGACCTCGGTGTCACCAACCGCGCCGGCGCGCGGCTTGGTCCCCGCGCGGTGCGGGCCGTGGAGCGCATCGGGCCCTATCACCACGTGCATCGTCTGGCGCCCCTCATGGCGTGCAAAGTTGCCGATGTCGGCGATGTGGCGTTTCGCAGCCGCTTCAGCCTGGAGGAGAGCCACCAGGACATCGAGGCCTGCTACGCCAAGATCGCTGCGGCAGGGGTGGCACCGCTGAGCGTGGGCGGAGACCATTCCATCACGCTCCCCATCTTGAAGGCGCTTGGCGCCGACCGGCCCCTGGGGCTCCTCCATATCGATGCTCACTGCGACACGAGCGGTCCTTACGAAGGCTCGAAGTTTCATCACGGCGGCCCGTTCCGCGAGGCGGTGCTGGCCGGAGTGCTCGATCCCGAGCGCACGATGCAGATCGGCATCCGCGGCGGTGCTGAGTATCTCTGGGAGTTCTCCTACGAGAGCGGCATGACCGTCATTCATGCCGAGGAGGTGATGCAGCTGGGCATCGCCAAAGTCATCGAGCGAGCCCGGGCAGTCCTGGGCCAGGGCCCCACGTACGTCTCGTTCGATGTCGACAGCCTCGATCCGGCCTTTGCGCCTGGGACCGGCACGCCGGAGGTCGGCGGATTGAGCACGCGCGAGGCGATGGAGCTGGTGCGGGGGTGCGCGGGGCTCGACATCGTGGGTGGCGACGTGGTCGAGGTGGCGCCGCAATACGATGCCACGACCAACACGGCGCAGGCGGCTGCGCAGATGCTGTTCGAGATCCTGTCCTTGGTGGTTCTGGCGCGCAAACGCCCCGCCTGAGATGGGGTCGCAGGGAGCGAGGATGAAAATTCTGGTGGCAGGGGCACAGGGCCAGCTCGCCCGCGCTCTTGCCGAGGCCGCGCAACGGCATGGAAGCCATCAGGTCGCGGTGCTCGGCCGTCCACGGCTCGATCTTCTCGACCATGTCACGATCGCCAAGGCAATGGCGGATGTCGAGCCGGGCCTCGTCGTCAATGCCGCCGCCTACACGGCCGTCGACAAGGCGGAGAGCGACCGGGCGACCGCGTTTGCGGTCAATCGTGACGGCGCCGGCGCGCTCGCAGCGGCGGCGCGGGCCAGCGATATCCCGATCATCCACGTCTCGACCGACTACGTGTTTGACGGCCGCAAGATCGGCGCCTACGTCGAGACTGACGCGACCAATCCCCTGGGCGTCTACGCAAAGTCGAAGCTCGAGGGCGAGCAGGCTGTCGCCGCAGCCAACCCTCGGCACGTAATCCTGCGCACCGCCTGGCTCTATGCGCCCTATGGTGCAAATTTCCTGTGCACGATGCTGCGCTTGGCGCGCGAGCGGCCAGAGCTGCGCGTCGTGGCCGACCAGCATGGGCAGCCGACCTATGTGCCGCACCTGGCCGAAGCCCTACTCGCCATCGCCGACGCGCTTGCGGGCAAACAGCGACAAGACATCTGGGGCACCTATCACATCGCCGCGGGCGGCGAGACGACGTGGCACGGCTTTGCCGGCGCGATCGTGCGCGCGGGCGCGCGGCTGGGCACGCCGCAGGTGCCCGTGATCCCCATCACGACGGCCGAGTATCCGACGCTGGCCGCCCGCCCCGCCAACTCGCGCCTCGATTGCAGCAAGCTCGAGCGCACCTTCGGCGTCCGTCTGCCGCACTGGCAGCAGGGTCTTGCCGCATGCATCGCCGAGCTCGAGAAGCCGGCTGCTTCCTGAAGTGGTGCCTGTAAGACCAGCTCGACGTTGAACTGGAACCATCCGCCGCCTACTCTGCGACAGTTCCCGAATCCGGCAGGCAGAGGCGGAGCACCATGGCCAACATCAACGCGGGGCCCTTCACGACGCGGCCCGAGATCGACGGCACGTTCGGCGTCGTCGCCACCACGCACTGGATCGGCACGGCGGTCGGCATGTCGATTCTCGAGCGTGGCGGCAACGCCTTCGATGCCGGCGTCGCCTCGGCCTTTGCGCTGCAGGTCGTGGAGCCGCACCTGTGCGGTCCCGGCGGCGACATCCCGGCGATGCTGTGGGACGCAAAGGCAGGCAAGCCCGTCGTCGTGTGCGGCCAGGGCCCGGCGCCGGCGGGCGCGACCATCGCGCACTATCGCGACCACCTCGGCCTCGACATCATGCCGGGCACCGGATTGCTGCCGGCGTGCGTGCCGGGCACGTTCGAGACCTACATGCTGATCCTGCGCGACTACGGCACCATGCGCCTGCGCGATGTGCTGGAGACGGCCATCGGCTACGCGCGCAACGGCTATCCCCTGGTGGAGCGCGGCTGCGCGACCATCGCCACCGTTGCCGACCTCTTCCGCGAGCATTGGCCGACCTCGGCCGCCGTGTACCTGCCGGGCGGCAAGGTGCCCGAGCCCAACTCGCTCTTCACCAATGTCAGGCACGCCGAGACCTACGAGCGCATCCTTAGGGAGGCGGAAGCCGGCGGTGGTGGACGCGTCAAGGAGATCGAGCGCGCGCGCCGCGCCTGGAGCCAGGGTTTCGTTGCCGAGGCGATCGACCATTTCTGCCGCACCAGCGAGGTGATGGACGTGAGCGGCCGGCCCCACAGGGGCGTGCTGACGGCGCAGGACATGGCGACGTGGCTGCCCACGCTGGAGGAGCCCGTCCACCTCGACTATGGCGATTATCGCGTGCTCAAGCCCGACGCCTGGACGCAGGGCCCCGTGCTGCTGCAGATGCTGGCCCTGCTGAGGGGCTTCGACCTCGACAAGCTCTCCATCACCGATCCCGACTTCATCCACACCTGGGTCGAGTGCGCCAAGCTCGCCTACGCCGACCGCGAGGCCTTTTACGGCGATCCCAGGTTCGTCGATGTGCCGATGGAGACGCTGCTGTCGGAGTCCTACAACGCTGGCCGCCGCAAGCTCGTCGGCAAGGAGGCGTCGATGGATCAGCGCCCCGGCAAAATCGAGGGGCACGCCGGACGCGTCATCGTCAAGGGCGCGCGCGCGGCAGCGGCCGGCGCCGGCGAGCCGACGTTCGCGCGGCTGCACACCGGCCACGGCGCCGGCGAGCAGCAGGTCGAGAGCAGCGGCAAGGTGATCGGCGACACCGTGCACATCGACATCATCGACAAGGCCGGCAACATGTTCACGGCCACGCCCTCGGGCGGCTGGCTGCAGTCCTCTCCCGTCATCCCGGCGCTGGGGTGGCCGCTCGGCTCGCGCGGGCAGATGTTCTGGCTCGAGGAGGGGCTGCCGGGCTCGCTGGCACCGGGCAAGCGTCCGCGCTCGACCTTGTCGGTCGGCATGGCGCTGCGCGACGGCAAGCCCTACATGAGCTGGGGCACGCCCGGCGGCGATCAGCAGGACCAGTGGAGCTGCCAGATGTTCCTTCGCCACGCGAGCAGGTCTGGCTCCAAGCCCAAGATGAACCTGCAGGAGGCGATCGACGCGCCGTCCTGGCATATCGAGCACTTCCCGCTGTCGTTCTGGCCGCGAACGGCGCGTCCCGGCGTGCTGGTGGTGGAGGACCGCTTCCCCAAGGCCACCATCAAGGAGCTGGAGCGCCGCGGCCACAAGGTGGAGGTGGGCCCCGACTGGTCGGAAGGCCGCCTCAGCGCTGCCTCCCAGGAAGGCGTGCGCCGCAAGGCCGCCGCCAACGCCCGCGGCATGCAGGGCTACGCCGCGGGGCGGTGAGTTTCGGGACACATGAGGAGTCGGGAGAACCCTGCGCGCAAGCAGCGCATGGATTTCCGCGCTTACGGGAATGCCGTAACCTCGCCCCCGAATCGCAACCGATTGGGGGAGGCGGCCCGTGACCTTCTCGATCATCGCCCACGACGAGCGCACCGGCCAGGTCGGCATCGCCGTTGCGAGCAAATCCTTCGCCGCCGGCGCGCGCGTGCCCTTCATCAGGACCGGTGTCGGCGCCATCGCCAGCCAGGCCAAGGGCAGCCAACTCTACGGGCCGCGAGGTCTGGCGCTGCTGGCGGCGGGCGCCTCGGCCGCCGACGTCGTGCGCCTGCTCATCGCCGCCGACGGCGACCAGGACATCCGCCAGGTGCATGTGATGGACCGCCAGGGCCGCTTCGCAGCCCACACGGGAGAGGAATGTCTCGACTGGTGCGGGCATCTGGTGATGCCGGGCTTCTCGCTCGCGGGCAACATCCTGGCCGAGGCCCGCGTGCTCGACGACATGGCGGCAGCCTACGAGGCGGGCCCCGAGATGCCGCTTGCGCAGAGGCTTGTCGCGGCCCTGAAGGCGGCCGAGGCAGCCGGCGGCGACAAGCGCGGGAGACAATCGGCGGCGCTGCTGATTCACGGCGACAAGGAATGGGCGCTGATCGACATTCGCGTCGACGACCATCCCGACCCGCTGGCGGAGCTTGCGCGCCTGGAGGAGATTGCGCGCGCGGAGTAGTGCAGTCAGACCCCTCGAGTGCTCCAGGCCGGACCACCGTGGGGTCTAGCCCCATCGCTCGCCATCATGCCCCATACCATCGCCATCAGCAGGTAGACGTGGCGCCAATGGTCGAGGTCGATGACGAGGCCCTCGCAGGCATTGCCCACGAAGCAGGCGTAGACAACCAG
>Ga0247830_10000996_pt1 | contig 11222 bp, 9 predicted proteins | sample 12C_Control_Day5_FD_207766 | JGI IMG/M metagenome (GOLD analysis project Ga0247830, IMG submission 207766) | Soil microbial communities from agricultural site in Penn Yan, New York, United States - 12C_Control_Day5 | ecosystem: Environmental > Terrestrial > Soil > Agricultural land | place: USA...
CTATGGCGACCGCGAAGTGGAGATGGAGGACGCCTACCGGTTTCCGCCGATCCTGTCCGACATGGATCTCTATCTCCTCGGCGAGGGCACGCATCTCGACCTCTACAACAAGCTCGGCGCGCATCCGATGCGCCACGACAATGTCGACGGCGTGGCCTTCGCGGTGTTCGCGCCGAACGCGCGGCGCGTCAGCGTGGTCGGCGATTTCAACCTGTGGGACGGCCGCCGCCATGCGATGCGCGCCCGCGGCAACGGCTACTGGGAAATCTTCGTGCCGGATGCCCGGGCGTGGGACAAATACAAATACGAGATCATCGGCCATGACGGCCTGATGCTGCCGCTGAAGTCCGACCCGGTCGCCTTCGCGGCCGAGGTGCGGCCCTCCACCGCCTCGGTGGTGATCGACGCAAACAAGCTTCCGAAGCCGGTGCGGCTCGAACACAATCCCAACGCGTTCGACGCGCCCATGTCGATCTACGAGGTGCACCTCGGCTCATGGCGGCGAAATCCGGAGGAAAACAACCGCTGGCTCACCTACCGGGAGCTGGCCGCGCAACTGCCGCGCTACGCCGCCGACATGGGCTTCACGCATATCGAGCTGATGCCGATTTCCGAGCACCCGTTCGACGGCTCGTGGGGCTACCAGCCGACCAACCTGTTTGCGCCGACCAGCCGGTTCGGCACGCCGGAGGATTTCGTCGAGCTGATCGATGCGTGCCACCGCGCCGGCCTCGGCGTGCTGCTCGACTGGGTGCCGGGGCACTTCCCCGACGATCCGCACGGGCTCGCCCAGTTCGACGGCACCGCGCTCTACGAGCACGCCAATCCGCAACAGGGACGGCATCTCGACTGGGGCACGCTGATCTACAATTACGGGCGCGTCGAGGTCACAAATTTCCTCATCTCGAACGCGCTGTTCTGGCTGGAGCGCTACGGCATCGACGGGCTTCGCGTCGATGCGGTCGCTTCCATGCTTTACAACGACTACAGCCGGCCGGAAGGCGGCTGGATCCCGAACCGCTTCGGCGGGCGCGAGAACATCGAAGCCATCGATTTTCTGCGCCGCGCCAACACGCAGGTGTTCGCCCGCCATCCGCACGCGACCACGGTGGCGGAAGAATCCACCGCATGGCCGATGGTGTCGCGCCCGGTCGACTGGGGGGGCCTGGGCTTCGGCTACAAGTGGAACATGGGGTGGATGCACGACACCCTGGATTACATCTCGAAGGAGCCGATCCACCGCCGCCATCATCACGGCAACATCCTGTTCGGCCTGCACTACGCGTTCTCGGAAAACTTCGTCCTGCCGCTGTCCCACGACGAGGTGGTGCACGGAAAACGTTCGATCCTCGGCCGCATGCCGGGCGACGCGTGGCAGCGCTTCGCCAACCTGCGCGCCTATTACGGTTTCATGTTCGGGCATCCCGGCAAGAAGCTGATGTTCATGGGCTGCGAGTTCGCGCAGGACACCGAGTGGAACCACGATGTAAGCCTGCCCTGGCATCTGCTCGAACGGCAGCCGCACCTCGGCGTGCAGAACCTCATTCGCGATCTCAACCGGCTCTATCGCTCGACGCCGGCGCTGCACCAGCTCGACTGCGACGGCAGCGGCTTCGAGTGGCTGGTCACCGACGACGCCAACCACAGCGTGTTCGCCTGGCTGCGCAAGGGGCGCGATCCGCAGGCGCGCGTCCTGATGGCGGTCAACTTCACGCCGGAGACCCGGCACAACTACCGCATCCGCGTGCCGTTCGCGGGACACTGGCGCGAGGTGCTCAACACCGACGCTGCCGTTTATGGCGGCAGCAATGTGGGGAACGGAGGCCGCGTGACAGCGGTTGTGACATCCGACAGCCCGGAGCTTCATCTTGTCCTCCCGCCGCTTGCTGCCATCTATCTCGTTCCTGAAGTCTGACCGGCGCGTTTCGGCAGGCTCCCCGCATCCGCTCGGCGCAAGCTGGGACGGAAAGGGCACCAATTTCGCCCTGTTCTCCTCGACCGCCGAGAAGGTGGAGCTTTGCCTGTTCGACAAGTCCGGCCGCATCGAGGTGGACCGGATTGTGTTGCCCGAACGATCGGAGGACGTCTGGCACGGCTACCTGCCCTACGCCCAGCCCGGACAGCTTTACGGCTATCGCGTCCACGGGCCCTATGACCCGGAGGCGGGGTTCCGCTTCAACCCGCACAAGCTGCTGATCGATCCCTACAGCAAGCGCCTCGGCGGCTCGTTCCAATGGAACGACGTGCACCTCGCCTATCGCGTCGGCAACAAGCGCGAGGACCTGTCGTTCGACAAGCGCGACAACGCGAAATTCATGGTCAAGTCGGTGGTGGTGGACCCGGCCTATACCTGGGGCGAGGATCGTCATCCGCACGTGTCGTGGGAAGACACCATCATCTACGAGGCGCACGTCAAAGGACTGACGCAGCAGCGCGAGGACGTGCCCAAGGAACTGCGCGGCACTTACCGCGGCCTCGCCGCGCCGGCGATGATCGAGCATCTGCACAAGCTCGGCGTTACCGCCATCGAACTCCTGCCGATCCATTCCTTCGTGGATGAGCGGCATCTGCTGGAACATGGCCGCAAGAACTACTGGGGCTACAACTCGCTGAGCTTCTTCGCGCCCGAGCAGCGCTATGCCGCCGACAACGTGCGCAATGCGTTCCGCTCGACGGTTGCCGAACTGCACAGCGCCGGCATCGAGGTGATCCTCGACGTGGTGTACAACCACACCTGCGAGGGCAATCACCTCGGCCCGACCCTCTGCTACAAGGGCATCGACAACGCCGCCTACTACTGGCTGGTGCCCGACCAACCGCGTTTCTACGAGAACTACACCGGCACCGGCAACGCGCTGAACCTCACCCATCCGCGCGTGTTGCAGATGGTGATGGATTCGCTGCGCTACTGGGTCGAGGTGTTTCACATCGACGGCTTCCGCTTCGACCTGGCCAGCACGCTCGGCCGCATGCCGGCGTTCGATCCGCACGCCGCGTTCTTCGCCGCGATCCGGCAGGATCCCGTGCTGGCCAACGTCAAGCTGATCGCCGAGCCGTGGGACATCGGCACCGGCGGGTATCAGGTCGGCGGCTTTCCGCCCGGCTGGTCGGAGTGGAACGACATTTACCGCAAGACCTTGCGCCGCTACTGGCGCGGCGAAGGCAATCTGCTGGGCGATCTGGCCGGGGCGCTGACCGGCTCGGCGGCGCAATACCGCCACGACGGGCGCGGCCCACAGGCGAGCATCAACCACGTCACGGTGCACGACGGCTTTACGCTGGCCGATCTGGTCTCCTACGAGAACAAGCACAACGAGGCCAACGGTGAGGATAACCGCGACGGCTCCGACGACAATGTGAGTCTCAACTGCGGCGCCGAGGGTGCCACCGATGACCCGGCCATTGTTCAATGCCGCAGGCTTCTGCGCCGGAACCAACTGGCGTCGCTGATGCTGGCGCAAGGCATCCCGCTGGTGCTCGCCGGCGACGAGGTGGGCAACTCGCAGGGCGGCAACAACAACGCCTATTGCCAGGACAACGAAATCGGCTGGGTCGACTGGTCGGGCCTGAAGCGCCAGGGCGACAACATGACCGAATTTGTCGGTGGGCTCGCCAGGCTCCGCCAGCGCTTTGCCCAGCTTCGGTCGCGGCACTGGCTCGAAGGCAAGAAGGCCGACGGCAGCCACGACGTGCTGTGGCTGCGCCCGGACGGCGCGGAGATGAGCGACGAAGACTGGCACTTTCCGGAAGGCCGGTTCCTCGCCTATGTGCTGGCGCCGCCGAACCCGGGCGGCGAGCCGCTGCTGCTGATCCTCAACGCCACGCCGGACGTGATCGAGGTCACGCTGCCGTCCTGGCCCGGCGTCGCGCACTGGAGCCGCGTGCTGGACACCGCGACCGGCCTGGTGCTCGCCGAGGATGGTGCGGAAGCGCCGGCGGCCAAAGTCAAGGCACAGCCCTCCTCGATCATGGCGTTCGCGGGCAAACCATGAACGACAAGCCATGAACCACGCGTCCCGGTTCGGGCCGCTGATCGCACCGGAGGGCGTGACGTTCCGGCTCTGGGCGCCGGGCGCAAAGCGCGTCGAGCTGGTGAGTGATCGGACGCTGGAGATGCCACCTTGCGATGACGGCTGGTACCAGACCGTGCTGCCCGGCGCCGGTCCCGGCACGCGTTACCGCTTCCGCATCGACAGCGAGATCGAGGTGCCCGATCCCGCCTCGCGATTTCAGCCCGACGATGTGCACGATCCGAGCGAGGTGATCGACCCGGCCTATGCGTGGCAGACTCCCGGCTGGAAAGGCCGGCCGTGGCACGAATGCGTGTTCCTCGAAGTGCACACCGGCGCCTTCACGCCCGAGCGCAATTTTCGCGGCATCGTTGAAAAGCTCGACCACGTCGCCGCGACCGGCATCACCGCGATCGAACTGATGCCGGTCGCGGACTTTCCCGGCCGCTGGAACTGGGGCTACGACGGCGTTCTGCTGTTCGCACCCGACGCGACCTACGGCCGCCCGGACGATCTCAAGGCGCTGATCGACGCCGCGCATGCACGCGGCCTGATGATGTTCCTCGACGTCGTCTACAATCACTTCGGCCCCGACGGAAACTATCTCGGCCGCACTGCGCCGCAGTTCTTCACGCCGGCCGACACGCCCTGGGGCAGCGCGATCGACTACGAGCATCAGACGGTGCGCAGCTTCGCCGTCGAGAACGCGCTGCACTGGCTCGACGAATACCGCTTCGACGGGCTCCGGCTCGACGCCGTCCACGCCATCGCCGAGCCGGGACGCACGGCGTTTCTCGAGGAGCTGAGCCGGCGTGCCGGCGAATTCGCCGCGCAGACCGGCCGCCACATCCATCTCGTTCTCGAAAACGACGCCAATCAGGCAAGCCTGCTCGATCCGCAGGCCGATCCGCCGCGCGGCCGCTACCGCGCGCAATGGAACGACGACTATCACCACGCCTTTCACGTCCTGCTCACCGGCGAAACCGCGGGCTACTATGCCGACTATCGTGACGCGTCCGGCCACGTCGTGCGGACGCTGGCCGAGGGCTTTGCCTATCAGGGCGACCCCTCGCCCCACCGCCACAACGAGCCGCGCGGCGAGCCGACATCCGCACTCGCGCCGGCGAGCTTCGTCAACTTCCTGCAGAACCACGACCAGATCGGCAACCGCGCACTTGGCGAGCGGCTGACCGCGTTGGTGGCGCCGGCTGCGCTTGAAGCCGCGCTCGCCATTACGCTGCTCGCGCCCGGACCGCCGCTGCTCTTCATGGGTGACGAGTGGGGTGCGCGCGAGCCCTTTCCGTTCTTCTGCGACTTCAAGGGCGATCTCGCGCAGGCCGTCCGCGAGGGCCGCCGCCGCGAGTTCGCCGAGGCCTATGCGCAGCACGCGGACGTGCCCGACCCGCTTTCGCCGGAAACCGTCAGGCGTGCTTCGCTCGACTGGAGCGCCATCGAGCATCCCGAGCACGCCGCGCGCCTTGCGCTGGTGCGCGGCCTGCTCGACGCGCGCCGCACGCAGATCATGCCGCGCCTGCCGCAGATCGAGCCGGGACACGGCCACGCGGCGTTTGACGACGGCGTTCTCGCGGCGCGCTGGAATTTCCGCACCGGCGAGGCGCTGGCGATCCTCGCCAATCTCACCGACGCGGATCGCGCTTCGCCCGCGCTCCGGCCCAAAGCCACGCCGATCTGGGGCGGTGCACCGCCGCAACAGCTTCCGCCGTGGTCGGTTTACGCAGCGATCGAGGCGCGCTGATGCCCCCGACCGTCCCGCTCGCGACATACCGGCTGCAGCTCAGCAAGGATTTCGGCTTCGACCAGGCTGTGCACCTTGTGCCCTATCTCAAGGCGCTCGGCGTCACGCATCTCTACGCCTCGCCGTTTCTCACCGCCCGGCCCGGCAGCGACCATGGCTACGACATTGTCGATCACAACACGCTCAATCCGGAGTTCGGCGGCGACGAAGCGTTCGCGCGTCTCGCCGGCGCGCTGAAGGGCGCCGATCTCGGTCTCATTCTCGACTTCGTTCCGAACCACATGGCGGTCGGCGCGAGCAACGCCTGGTGGCTCGACGTGCTTGAATGGGGCCGCAAATCGCCGCATGCGGTCTCGTTCGACATCGCCTGGGAGCTGCTCCCCTATCGCCACGGCGGCGGCGTGCTGCTGCCGGTGCTCGGCCGTCCCTACGGCGAGGCGCTGACGGCGGGCGAGATCGAGCTGAAATTCGATCCGCAGGCCGGCAGCTTCTCGGCGTGGTATTTCGACCACCGCTTTCCGATCAATCCGCAGCGCTTCAGCGACATCCTCAAGACCGTCGTGGCGGCGGCGAAAGCGGCAGACGAGCCCGCGGGCCGCGCGCTGCTCGCGCTCGCCACTGAATATGGCACGCCGGGCGCGCCGTCCTATTCACGGGCGCCGGAATTGAAAAAGCAGTTGGCTGCGGCGCCCGGCGCGGCCGACGTCATCGCGCGTGGCCTCGTGGCGTACCGCGCCGACGCAGAGAACGGCGTCCATCTGCTGCACCGGCTGCTCGAACGGCAGCACTACCGCCTCGCCACCTGGCGGCTCGCCCCGTCCGGCATCAATTATCGCCGCTTCTTCGACATCAACGAGCTGGCCGGTCTTCGCGTCGAGGACATGGGCACATTTCGCGCGATCCACCGCCTGGTCGGCAAGCTCATCGCCACCGGCCAGTTGCACGGGCTGCGGCTCGATCATATCGACGGGCTCTACAACCCGCTGCAATACACCGCGCGCCTGCAGCAATTCATCCGCAACTGGCAAAATCGCAGCGCGCCGGACCGCGGCACCCGCCGCGACCGGCCGTTCTACGTCACGGTCGAGAAGATCCTGGAGGAAGGCGAGCAGCTGCCGCGGTTCTCCGGCGTCGCCGGCACCACGGGCTACGAATGGCTGACCTGCCTGTCGCGCCTGCTGGTGAACGAGGACGGCCGGCGAAGGCTCGACGCGCTCTGGCGCAGCATCGTGCCGGAGCTCGGCGATTTCGCCGCCGTGCTCGAAAACGCCAAGCTCCGCGTGCTCGACACCATCCTGGCGAGCGAATTCAGCGTGCTGTCGCAACTGCTCGCGCGCATCGCCGCGGGTCACTACAGCACCCGCGACTACGCCGCCGACCGGTTGCGCGATGCGCTGAAATTCTACGTGCTCGAATTCCCGATTTACCGCACTTACGTCACTTCCGCCGGCTGCAGCGACACCGACCGCGCCACGATCGGCCGCGCCATCGACGCCGCGCGCCGGCGCTGGCCGGGGCCCGACGCCGACATCTTCGATTTCCTGCGCGACGCCATCACGCTCGACCTCATTGCCGATTCGCGCGGCTACAGCAGCACGCGGCTCCGGCAATTCGCGCTGAAACTCCAGCAGTTCACCGGACCGATGATGGCGAAGTCGCTGGAGGACACGGCGCTCTACCGCTACCACGCGCTGATCGGCCTGAACGAGGTCGGCGGCGACCCGACATTGCCGGGGCTTTCGGCGCAGAACTTCCACGAGCGGATGCGTCACCGCGCCGGCCATTTCACGCACGGGCTGACCGCAACCGCGACGCACGACACCAAGCGCGGCGAGGACGCACGCACGCGTATCCTCGCGCTGTCGGACATTCCGGGCCCGTGGGCCGAGCACGTGGCGCGCTGGCGCGAGATCAACGCGGGCTTCGTGATCGAATTCCACAACCGGCGCAGCCCGTCCGCGGGCCACGAATACATGATCTATCAGGCGCTGATCGGCGCATGGTCGAACACTTGGCCGAACACTTGGCCGCAGGCACCGGTCGACGGCGATTTCACCGCCCGCATCGAGCAATACGCAATCAAGGCCGCGCGCGAGGGCAAGCTCGAAACGAGCTGGATCAGCCCGGACGAGAGATACGAAGCCGGGCTGAAGTCCTTCATCCATGCGGTTCTGGATGCAAACCGCGCCGGGGAGTTTCTGCAATCCCTCGCAGGCTTCGCCCGGCGCACGTCACTCCTCGGCGCGCTCGGGAGCCTTACGCAATTGACGCTCAAGGCCACCATGCCGGGCGTGCCGGATTTCTATCAGGGCACCGAGTTCTGGGACCTCTCGCTGGTCGATCCCGACAACCGCCGCCCGGTGGATTTCGCGGCGCGTCAGGCATCCTTAACCGCCGAACCGCAATGGGACGAACTGGCCGGCCGCTGGCCGGACGGACATATCAAGCTCGCGCTGACGCAGAAGCTGCTGCATCTCCGGCAGACCCATCCGGCGCTGTTCGAGCAAGGCGGATACGAACCGGTCGGCGTGAGCGGCCCGGACAGCGATCGCATTGTCGCTTTCACGCGGACTCACCGCACCGGGCGTCTGCTGGTCGTCGCGGCCCGCCATTTCGCGCCGCAGACCGGCGACGGCGAGCACTGGCCGCGCGGCGGATGGCAGGCGCGGCTCGTTCTCGGCGCGAGCCAGTGGCGCGGCCTGCGCGATGCGTTGGGAAGCCAGGGCGAGGCGCCCGCCAAGCCCGACGTTTCGCAACTGCTGAAGACCCTGCCGGTCGCCGTTATGGCCGGCGGTCCGGCTGCCCGCCGCGATTGACGGCATGCTCGCGGCCGTCGCCGCCGCTCTTGCCCTGCGCGGTTCGCCTGGTGTGACCCTGCTCCGGATGCTCGTCGTTCAGCCGCGCATGCGGCTTCGACTTTTCCGGCTCCTTGCGGTTTTCATGGCTGGCGCCGGGACCTCCCACGCGCTTGGCGTCGGCTTGCTTCTCAGGCATTGGATTTCTGCTCCCGCGTCTCGAGCCAGTGTTGCAGCTCCGTGGCAATCCATTGGTTGGCGTCGTTTTCCGTCGTGAAGCCCTTGATGTCTGCGGAGCTGCCGTCCGGAAACTCGGCGTGAACGCTCCACGCGCCGCCGTTGGTATTGCGGATTTGCAGCGTCGGCATCGGCGTCTGGGTCATGACCTGCTCTCCATGTCCAGGCCAACGCCACGCATGCGCGGCGTGTTCCGGAAAGCCAATGACTGCGTCCGTGCGGCGCAGCCGCGAGACCCGAAAACGGCGGCTGCGGTGCCGCCCGCAGTTCCGCCCTGGGAACCCATTCCAGCGCCGAGGGTTGTATTCCCCAACAACGAGGCGACCATGCTCAGCACGGTCCTGCTGGTAATTCTGATTCTGCTGCTGATAGGCGCACTGCCGCGATGGCAATACAGCTCCGGCTGGGGCTATTACCCGTCCGGCGGCATCGGGCTGATCGTCCTGATCCTGATTGTGCTGCTGCTGATGGGCCGGATCTGAGGCCTCAACCGGCGCCCGGACAAACCGGCGCGCCAGGGCCGAGAGCACTATCGTTCGCGCGGGTCCGAGCCAGCCGAAGTGATTTCATCCGGCCGGCCATCGTCCTCCTCCTCGGTCTTGCCGTCCTTGGCGAGTTGGCGCGCACGTGCCTCGGCAAGCTGGTCCCAGGTGGCCGCCATCTGCTCGAGCTGGGTCCGATGGCCCGCCGACGCAACGCGCGCCATGTCGCGGCATTCGGCGGCGTGCTCACGGTATTCACGGATTTTCTTCATTTCCTCTCCCCGAGCGCCCAAGAACGCATGGCCGCGCGAATGGTTCCATCCACTTCCCTATTTTTCCTCACTCCAGCGCCAAGCCTCGTGCGGCACAGGCGCGCATGGAACAAATCGGGGCCTATAAACTTGGATTAGCGTCGGAATTTGGAAAGGCCATTGCGATGTCTTTGCTGAAGTGGGCGCTGATCATGCTCGTGGTGTCGCTGGTGGCGGCGCTGCTTGGCTTTACTGGTCTGTCTGCCGCGAGCGCGGATGTGGCCCGCATCCTGTTCTACATCTTCCTCGTGGTGTTCCTGGTCCTGCTCGTTATGGGACTGATGGGAACGAGGGCCGCGCGCGGCCCCTAAGACCCGCGGATCACCCAACCCAAGCATTTCGAACGGTGGTCGGCAGATCGCCGTTCGCTCCGGGTTTCGATGACTGAACCAGGGAGGAACCATCCCCGGTTCCCTTGCGTTTCATTCGATTGTGTCCGGATAAATCCAGCCATCAAGGTGTATGCGGTCGATGCAGATTGATGCCGATGAGCTCCTTCCATTTTCCAGAAAATCGACCGCGCTCCTTCTCGACATAGACGGCACGCTGCTCGATTTCGCGCCGACCCCACGCGAGGTGTGGGTCGATCCCGATTTGCTCACGACCCTGAAATCTCTCTATGCCGGTCTCGATGGCGCGGTGGCTTTCGTCAGCGGCCGTTCAATCAGCGACATCGACCTGATCTTTTCGCCGCTGCAATTGCCGGCGGTCGGCGGGCACGGCGCCGAATTCCGTCCCGACATCACGGCCGGCGATGCGGCACACCCGCCGCCGCTTCCGAGCCTGATCAAGCGCGAGTTCGCGATGATTTCCAAGATCGGCCGCGGCGTACTGATCGAGGACAAGGGCTATGCGCTGGCGCTGCACTATCGGCTCGCGCCGGACAAGGGTCCGGCGGTGATCGAGGCCGTGGAGAAGATCCGCGAACTGATACCCCCCGAAGCCGTCGAGGTGATGCACGGAAAGTTCGTCGTCGAGATCAAGCCCGCCGCCACGAACAAGGCGAGCGGTGTCCACGCGATGATGCGGGAGCCGGCGTTCAAGGGCCGAAAGCCGATCTTCATCGGCGACGACATCACCGACCAGACCGTCTTCCCGATCATTTCGGACTATCACGGCCAGTGCTTCTCCGTCGGGCACCGGATGGCGGGCACCGACGGCTGCTTCGACGATCCCACGGCGGTGCGCGCCTGGCTTGCCCGGGCGGCGGAATCGCTGGAGCTGGTCACCGAAGCGTGAGAGCCGACAGAACGACAACGAGCCGTCGACAATGAATGACCTTGAGCAGGAGCTGGAGCATGGGGGAAAAGGAAAAGACGCCGGGCCCGGCCATCGCTTCGCATGGGGCATCGCGCCTGCCATCGGTCGAGGTCGATTCCTACAACATCGAGATACGCGACGAGGATGGCTTCGTCGGTGATCGCGCCAACAAGGGCGCGTTTCGCGACATTCTGGACACGCTGCGCAAGAAGCTCCGCAAGGCCGGCGACGACCCGATCGGCAACGGCAAGACGCACGAATTGACCAAGGTCCAGATCGACGAATTCCTGGCCAAAGGCGATGCAGACGCCGCGGGCGTGGTCCATGCCGCGATCGAGGAGTTCTCGCAGGAGCTTGCCGGCGTCATCAAG
>Ga0247830_10001003_pt1 | contig 11187 bp, 11 predicted proteins | sample 12C_Control_Day5_FD_207766 | JGI IMG/M metagenome (GOLD analysis project Ga0247830, IMG submission 207766) | Soil microbial communities from agricultural site in Penn Yan, New York, United States - 12C_Control_Day5 | ecosystem: Environmental > Terrestrial > Soil > Agricultural land | place...
TCGACCTCTTCGAGGAGTGCCCGGAGGTGACCGCGGTGATCGGCGAGGAGTTCTGCGACCTCTACAAGGCGATCAAGCGCGACGAGGTCGAGACCTTCCTGCGGGTGATCAGCCCGTGGGAGCGGGCCCACCTGCTGCTCAACGTCTGAGGGTCGCGCGGTCCCGCGCGCTCGCCGGAGGGGCGAGTGGCGCGCGGGATCGGACCTGCCGACGATTTGCCTAATGGGCTCCGCCAGTTGCGACACGGCGTTGAAATTTGCGGGCGGGGCGGGTATCGTCGCTCTGCCCCACAGAGGAGCCGGTGAAGGCTCCCGAAACTTAGGGGTTGGAGCAGAGGCGCATACACGATATGGTGTATGAGAACAGGCAAGAACCCCATGCGCGATCTTTATGGCGACGATTACGAGTCGGTTGCGGTCGGTGGTGACACGCCCCTGATCCCGGGCGGCGTCCGGCGGATGGCCGGTGCCGCGGTCTTTGTCGGGCTGGTGGTCGGGCTCGGGCTGTGGTCCTGGCGTCTCGGCACGCGCGACGCGGCCGAGGTGCCGGTCATCCGGGCGATGGAGGGGTCGTCCCGCGTCGAGCCCGCCGACCCCGGCGGCATCCGGGCCGCCCACCAGGGCCTCGAGGTGAACGGCGTCCTGGCCGGAAAGCCCGCGTCGCTCGCGACCGAGGCGGCGAGGGTCGAGGCCCCGGCGGTGGCGCTCGCCGCGGAGGACGCGGCGCAGGGCGAGCTCGTGCTCGCGGCGCCGGAGGCGATGGCCGAGCGCGTCGTCGCCGAATCGGGCGAGCTGCCGATGCCGGTGCCCGAGGAGCTCGCGGCCGACGCCGACACGAGCGCCGACCTCGCGCTCGGCGGACCGTCCGCGGACGTCCCGCTTCCTGGCGCCGCGGAGCCGGCGGCCGCCGGACCGCGGCCGATGAACCGGCCGGCGAACCTTTTCGTGGCGCGGGCCAGGCCGGCGGCGCCGGCCGCCGAACCGGCGGTGGCGAAGGTCGCCTCGACGCCGGCCCCGGCGCCCGCCGCCGCCGTGGCCAGGGAGGCCTCGGGGCTCCAGAAGGGGGCGCGGCTCGTGCAGCTCGGCGCCTTCGACAGCGAGGCGATCACCCGCAAGGCGTGGAACCAGCTCGTCGCGAGAAATCCCGACCTCCTCTCCTCGAAGAACCTCTATATCGAGCGGACGACGGCGAACGCGCGGGTTTTCTACCGCCTGCGGGTCGCAGGCTTCTCCAACACCGACCAGACCCGGGAGATGTGCGAGGCGCTGCGCGCCCGCGGCGTGGACTGCATTCCGGTGACCTTGCAGTAGATGGCGGCCCGGGCGGTCATCTTCGGCGTCGCCGGTCCGGTGCTCTCGCCGGAGGAGCGGCGGTTCCTCGCCGGGGCCGACCCGTGGGGGTTCATCCTGTTCGCGCGCAACGTCGCGGACCCGGCCCAGCTCGCGCGGCTGACCGCCGACCTGCGCGACGCGGTGGGCCGCGACGCCCCGGTGCTGATCGACCAGGAGGGCGGTCGCGTCGCCCGCCTGCGCGGGCCGGCGTGGCGCGAGTGGCTGCCGGCGCTCGACGAATGCCGGCGGCTCCCGGACCGGGCGCGGCGCGTCGCGGCGATGCGCCTGCGCTACCGGCTGATCGCCCACGAGCTCCGCGCCGCCGGCATCGACGTCGATTGCGCGCCGGTGCTCGACGTGGCGCGGGACGAGACCCACGCGGTCATCCGCAACCGCGCCTACGGCGACGATCCGGCCGAGGTCGCGGCGATCGGACGCGCGGTGGCGGACGGATTGCTCGCCGGCGGGGTCCTGCCGGTGATGAAGCACGTTCCCGGCCATGGCCGCGCCACCCTCGACAGCCACCTCGGCCTGCCGCGCGTCGATGTCCCGGAGGCGGCGCTGGCGGCCGATTTCGCGCCGTTCCGCGCCATGGCCGACCTGCCCATGGCGATGACCGCCCACATCGTCTTCGCCGCCGTCGACCCCGAGGCGCCGGCGACGCAGTCGCCGCGGATGGTGCGGCTCATCCGCGAGGAGATCGGGTTCGACGGGCTCTTGATGACCGACGACCTGTCGATGAAGGCGCTCGGGGGCGGGTTCGGCGAGCGCGCGGCGCGGTCGCTCGCGGCGGGGTGCGACGTGATCCTGCACTGCAACGGCGACCCCGCCGAGATGGCGGCGGTGGCGGAGGCGACCCCGCGGCTCGCCGGGCGGAGCGCCGAGCGAGCGGAGGCCGCGCTGGCGCGCCGGGTCGCGCCCGCGGACTTCGACGGCGCGCGGGCGGCGGCGGAATTCGCGGCGGTGACGGCGGTGGCGCATGCCTGACGACTTCTTCGATGCCGAGTCGACCGAAGCCCGCCTCGTCGCCGAGGCGCTGGTCGTCGACGTCGACGGCTTCGAGGGGCCGCTCGACCTGCTGCTGACCCTGGCGCGGACCCAGAAGGTCGACCTGCGGCGCATCTCGATCCTGCGGCTGGCGGAGCAGTATCTCGGCTTCGTCGAGGCGGCGAAGCGGCTGCGGATCGAGCTCGCCGCCGACTATCTGGTGATGGCGGCCTGGCTCGCCTTCCTGAAGTCGCGGCTGCTGTTGCCGCCCGATCCGGCCGAGGAAGGGCCGTCGGGCGAGGAGCTGGCGGCGCGGCTCGCCTTCCAGCTCGAGCGGCTCGAGGCGATGCGCGACGCGGCGGCGCGGCTGATGGCGCGCGACCAGCTCGGGCGCGACGTCTTCGCCCGCGGCGAGACCGAGAAGGTGGCGCGGGAGGTGCGGGTCACCTGGACCGCGAGCCTCGTCGAGGTGATGCGGGCCTACGCGCGGATCAAGACCAGGGACGACTTCACGCCGCTGCATCTGGGGCGGGGGCCGGTCTACACCATGGAGCAGGCGCTCGAGCGGATGCGCGGGCTGGTCGGGACGGCGACCTCCTGGGTGCAGCTTTCGGCGTGGCTGCCGGACGAGTGGCGGCGGGAACCGGCGAAGCGGCGGTCGGCGACGGCGGCGAGCTTCGCGGCGGCGCTGGAACTGGTGAAGGCGGGGCGGCTCGAGGTGCGGCAGGAGGGGGCGTTCGCGCCGATCTTCCTGAGGCAGAGGGACGAGGAGGAGGCTCGATGAACGAGACGGTCAGAGACTTTTCGGCTCTATTCTCCGTGCCCTCCATGCCGGAGCAGGAACGGATGCTCGAGGCCGTGCTCTTCGCCAGCCGGGCGCCGCTCACCGGGCGGGAGATCGCCGAGCGGCTGCCGCAGGGGTGCGACATCGGCGAGGCGCTCGCCGGCCTGCGGCGGCGCTACGAGGGCCGGGGCGTGCAACTCGCGCGGGTCGGCGACGCCTGGGCGTTCCGGACCGCGGCGGACCTCGGCTTCCTGATGAGCCGGGAGGTGGTCGAGACCCGCAAGCTCAGCCGGGCGGCGATCGAGACGCTGGCGATCGTCGCCTATCACCAGCCGGTAACCCGCGCGGAAATCGAGGAGATCCGCGGCGTCTCGGTTTCGGGCGGCACCCTCGACCAGCTCGTCGAGCTCGGATGGGTGAAGTTCGGCCGGCGGCGGCTGACGCCCGGGCGGCCGATGACCTTCGTCGTCACGCAAGGCTTTCTCGACCACTTCGGACTCGAGACCGACCGCGACCTGCCGGGGATCGCCGAGCTCCGCGCCGCGGGGCTCCTCGACAACCGGCCGGGCGCAGCGCCGGCGCCGGCGGCCGACGAGACCGAGGACGATTCGCTGGTCGGCGAGCAGGGGGATCTGCTCGGCTGAACGCGTGCATGGGCAGGCACAATCCACCCACCTGATTTGCGGCCTATGCGAGTGGCCTGACGCTCAGGCGGGTGAGACGGTTGTGCTCGCGGTCGAGCACCTCGAAGCGGAAGCCGTGGAAATTGAAGACCTGGCCGACGTTGGGGATCGCCTGGGCCTCGTGGATGACGAGGCCGGCGATGGTGTTGGCCTCCTCGTCGGGAAGGTTCCAGTCGAGGGCGCGGTTCAGGTCGCGGATCGGCACGCTGCCCTCGACCTCGACCGAGCCGTCGGGCTGGCGGGAAATGCCGGCCGGCTCCTCGACGTCGTGCTCGTCGGCGATGTCGCCGACGATCTCCTCGATGATGTCCTCGAGGGTGACGAGGCCCTGGAGCGCGCCGTACTCGTCGACGACGAGGGCGAAGTGGGAGCGGCGCCGCAGGAACTCGCGGAGCTGGTCGCCGAGCGTCGTCGACTCGGGGACGAAGTAGGGCTCCATCGCCACGTCCATGACGTCGAACCCCTCGAGGACGCCGGAGCGGCCGCCGTGGTCGGCGACGAAGCGGTGGACGGCCCGCGACAGATCCTTGGCGTGGATGACGCCGACGATGTTCTCGGGCTCGCCGCGGTAGATCGGGATGCGGGTGTGGGACGAGTTGATCGCCTGCGAGAGGATCTCGGCCGGGGGGAGCTCCGCGTCGATCATCTCGATGTCGCGGCGGTGCATCATCACCTCCTCGACCTGGCGGTCGCCGAAGTCGAGCCCCTCGAGCCGGCGCACCAAGGCTTGGTCCTGGGCGGCCTCGGGCGGCCCCGCGGCCGCCTCCTCGGAGGCCGCGGGGCCGGGGGCGGGTCGCGGCGCGAGGCGGAGGGCGATGGCGCGGGTGGCGTCGGTCGCGGGCCCGAGCAGGCGAAGCGCGAGGGCGGCGGCGGTCGCCGCGCGGGCGGCGGCGGCCTCGGGGTTCGAGGCCGCGAGGCGCTGGGGGATCAGGACCGCGATCACGAAGAGGGCGAGGGCCATGACGACGGCGGCGGCCAAGACGCCCCAGCCGCCGAGCAGGGCGGTCAGCGCCCACGTCGCGAGGGCGACGGCCGCGACGCCGCCGAGGACGCTGCCGAGGAGAAGCGCGGCGCAGAGGCGCTGCTGGTCCGCGATGAGTCGGTGCGCGCGCTCGGCGCCGAGGTCGCCGCGCTCGCCGAGGGCGTGGAGCCGGGTCCGGCTGGCGGCGGCGAAGGCATGCTCGGTGGCCGAGAGGAAGGCCGAGAGGAGGAGAAGGACCAGGATCCCGCCCCCGGTGGCCCAGAGGACTGGCGAGGACATCGCCTCGGGCGCGGCAGGCATGATGGTCCTCTTCCGGTGGCGGACGCAGCGAGGTTAGCGGGGAGGGTGCGTCCGCATCAAGCCTGTCACGCCGGTTCACCGGGGGCGGTGGCGAGCGGGTGCTTTTCGAGGACGAGCTCGCGGAGGCGGGTCTCGAGGACGTGGGTGTAGATCTCGGTGGTGGCGATGCTCGCGTGGCCGAGGAGGGTCTGGATGACGCGGAGGTCGGCGCCGTGGGCGAGGAGATGGGTCGCGAAGGCGTGGCGCAGCGTGTGCGGCGAGATCGCGGCGGCGTCGAGGCCGGCGACGCGGGCGAGATCCTTGACCAGCAGGAAGAAGCGCTCGCGGGTCATGTGGCCGCGGCGGCCGCGCGCCGGGAAGAGGAAGGGCGAGCGGGGGCGCGGGCGCGGCGGCGCGGTGGCGTCGAGGTGGACGAGCCAGGCGGCGAGGGCGTCGCGCGCCGGGGCGGAGAGCGGGACCATGCGCTCGCGTCCGCCCTTGCCGCGGATCAGGATCATCCGCGGATCGCCGCGGACCGCGGCGAGCGGCAGGGCGACGAGCTCGCTGACCCGCAGCCCGGTGGCGTAGAGGAGCTGCATCAGGCAGGTATCGCGGACCCGCTCGGCCTCGGTCGGGCCGCGGGTTCCGGCGGCGGCGAGCAGGCGGTCGACCTCGTCCTCGCTGAGCGTCTTCGGCAGGCTGCGCTCGCGCTTCGGGCCCTTGATGAGCGCACCGGGGTCGTCGGGGCGCCAGCCTTCGAGGAAGGCGAAGCGGTAGAGCTGGCGGATCGCCGAGAGGCGGCGGGCGCGGGTCGCCTGGGCCATGCCGCGGGCGTCCTGCTCGACGAGGTAGCCCTCGATGTCGCCGCGGCCGGCGGTGGTGTAGTCGAGGCCGCGCCGGGCGAGGAAGTCGGCGAAGTCGGTCAGGTCGCGCGCGTAGGAGACGAGGGTGTTGCGCGCGGCGTCGCGCTCGGCCTGGATCGCCTCGAGGTAGCGCGGCAGCCAGCTCGCGGCGCCATTTCGAACGGCGGCGGTCATCCCGGCTGTCCCGCGAGCAGGGTCTCGATGGCGATGGTGCGCGCCGCGTCGTCCTGGCCGGCGAGCCGGAGGGTGAGGATCGCGGCGCGCAGCGAGGGGGGGTCGACGGCGCCGCCGGGGACGAGCAGGTCGAGCGCCGCGACGATCGCGCGGCCCTGCCGGCCGGAGGCGACGTCGGCGGCGAGGCCGCGCTCGCGCTCGTCGGCGGGCTCGGACGCAGCGAGCCCGGCGATGGCCGCGGCGAGGCGGGGGTCGTCGGGCGCGGCGGCGGCTTCGGCGGCGGGCCCGGCGCCCTCGGCGAGGGCGAGGAGGGCCGCGGTACGGGCGTCGGGCTCCGCCCCCGCGGCATGTCGCGCGCCGGCGACGTCGCCGGCGAGAAGCAGGAGCTCGCTGAGCCGGGCGCGGGCCTCGGGCGGCAGGGCCGCCGGATCGAGGGCGGCGAGGGCCGGAGCGTAGGCCTCGGCGAAGGCGACGCGCAGGCCGCGGTCGGCGAGGGCCGCGTCGGCGGCGGCGAGGGCGTCGGCGAGGCCGTTCCCTCCCGCGGGCGGCGGGCCGGCGAGGACGGCGTCGAGGGCCTGGACGGCGGCGGCACGGTCCCAGACCCCGCCCGATGCCGCGGGCACGCCGGAGCGGTAGGCGTCGAAGAGCACGCCGGGCTCGAGCGCGCCCGAGACCGTCAGCCGCTCGGCGGCATCGACGCGGGCGCGCATCGGCACGTGCTCGTCGAGGTCGGCGTGGAGGAAGGCGAGGGGAAGCTGGCCCGGCGGGCGGTCGAGGCCGACCGCCTCGCGCATGAGGAAGTCGAGCGGGGTGAGCGGCTCGGGGGCCGGCGGTTCGGGCTCGCCCTCGAAGATCACCGGGTCGAGGAAGCGGGCGAGGAGGGCCTGCTGGTCGGCGTCGATCGAGCCGACCTGCTCGCCGAGGGTGAGGGTGATCTCGGCGGCGTTCCAGTCGCCGGTGCGGGCGAGGCAGAAGACCCGCGCCGGCAGGGTCGGCGACAGCGAGGGGTTCTGGCGGAGGGCGGTGCAGGCCGGGCCGGCGCGGTCGAGGAGGAGGCCGATGTCGAACCAGCGGCGGAAGAGGTCGGGGGTGTCGGGGCCGGCGCGGGCGATGAGGGCGTCGGCGTGCGCGAGGTCGCCGGCCTCGAGCAGGCGGTCGACGCGGGCGACGAGCAGCGCCGAGGAGGGGCCGGCGCCCGCGGGCGGCTGGGTGTCGGCGAGAAGCAGGCGGTGGAAGAGCGCGCGCGCCGCCGGGACGCCGTCGTCGCGGTGGTCGAGAACCAGCGCCTGCGCCGCGGCGGCGTCGTCCGGACCCCACAGCGCCGGCGCGAAGCCGGTCTCGGCCGGGTCGAGCAGGCCGATGCCGTCGCGGCTGAGCGCCGGCAGGGGCCGCACGGTGATCGTCTCGCCGGGCAGGACCGGGGCGCCCGCCGGTGGCCGGCTCGGCGGCGGCTGGGTGTCCTCGATGCTCTGCGAGAGCCAGGGGATGGCGCTGCGCGGCTCGGCGGCGAGCACGGGAGCGAGGGCGGGACCGGCAGCCAGCGCCAGGGCGCCGAGGAGGAGGAGCGGCGCGCGAGGCGCGCTCACTTGGCCTCGACGGGGAGCTCGACGGTGGCGCGCGGGGCGGGCAGGTCCGAGAAGATGGCGACGCCCACCAGCCCGACGATCGCGACGAGCACGAGATAAAGAAGGATTCTCAAAACCACACGCATGGGTACCGCTCTGCCGCTCCGGCTGTCCGCTCTTGCCCGTGCCGCTTGACGCGGCATCGTTAACTGTTCAATCACGGGTCAACTGCCGCGATCGCCTCTCGCGGGACCTTAGCTCGGGTGCGGCCGGACGGCAATTGTCATGATCGAGACTCCGCAACCGCAGGGCGTGACCCACGAGCGGGCGCAGCACGCGCAAAGCCTGCGGCTGCGGCGGTCGATCGTGCTGGTCGGGCTGATGGGCGCGGGCAAGACCAGCGTCGGCAAGCGGCTGGCGACGCTGCTCGGGGTGCCCTTCACCGACTCCGACAGCCGCATCGTCGAGGCGGCGGGCATGTCGATCCCCGAGATCTTCGCGAGCCTCGGGGAAGCGGCCTTCCGCGACGGCGAGCGGCGGGTGATCGCCCGGCTCCTCGCCGAGCGGCCGGGGGTGCTGGCGACCGGCGGCGGGGCGTTCGTCGAGGCGCGGACGCGGGAGGAGATCGCCGCGCACGGGACCTCGGTCTGGCTGCGCGCCGACCTCGAGACCCTGTGGGAGCGGGTGCGCGACCGGCCGGGGCGGCCGCTGCTGCAGACCGCCGACCCGAAGGGCACGCTCGCCGACCTCCACGGCAAGCGCGCGCCGCTCTACGCGCTGGCCGACGTCATCGTCGACAGCCGGCGCGGCATCAGCCACGAGGCGATGGCCCGGGCGATCGTCGCCGGGGTGCGCGCCCGGGACGCCGGCCGGGCCGGCCTCTCCCCCACGCTGGAGGCCTGTCCTTGACCGATGCCCTGACCGCCGGCGCGAGCGAGACCGTCACCGTGCCGCTCGGCGCCCGTGCCTATGACGTCCGCATCGGCGCGGGACTGCTGGCGCGGGCGGGCGCCGAGATCGCCCCGCTCCTGCGGCGGCCGCGGGTGGCGGTCGTCACCGAGGAGCGGGTGGCGGCGCGCCATCTCGCGACGCTCGAGGCCGGGCTCGCGGCGGCGGGGATCGCGGCCGCGGTGCTGGCGCTGCCGCCGGGCGAGGGCACCAAGGGGTGGAGCGCGCTCGAGCGCACGGTCGAGTGGCTGATCGGGGAGAAGGTGGCCCGCGACGATCTCGTGGTCGCCTTCGGCGGCGGGGTGATCGGCGACCTCGCCGGCTTCGCGGCGGCGGTGCTGCGGCGCGGCGTCGGCTTCGTGCAGATCCCGACGACGCTGCTCGCCCAGGTCGACAGCTCGGTCGGGGGCAAGACCGGCATCAACTCGCCCCAAGGCAAGAACCTCGTCGGGGCCTTCCACCAGCCGCGGCTGGTGCTGGCGGACACCGGCCTGCTCGACACCCTCCCGGAGCGGGACTTCCTCGCGGGCTACGCCGAGGTGGTCAAGTACGGCCTGCTCGGCGACGCGGGCTTCTTCGCCTGGCTCGAGGCCAAAGGGCCGGCGCTGCGCGCGGGCGACCCGGCGGCACGCGTCCACGCGGTCCGGCGCTCGTGCGAGATGAAGGCGGGGATCGTCGCCCGCGACGAGACCGAGCAGGGGGAGCGGGCGCTCCTCAACCTCGGGCATACCTTCGGGCATGCGCTCGAGGCGGCGACCGGCTACTCCGACCGCCTCCTGCATGGCGAGGGCGTGGCGATCGGCTGCCAGCTCGCCTTCGACCTCTCGGCCCGACTCGGCCTCTGTCCGCAGGAGGCGCCGAGCCGGGTGGCGGCGCACCTCGCCGCGATGGGGATGAAGCGCGACCTCGGCGACATCGTGGGCGCGCTTCCCGACGCCGACGGGCTTGTCGCGCTGATGGCCCAGGACAAGAAGGTCCGCGACGGGCGCCTCGCCTTCATCCTCGCCCGCGACATCGGCGAGGCCTTCGTCGCGCGGGACGCCGATCTCGCCCGGGTCCGCGACCTGCTCGCCGAGGCCCTCGCCCGCCGGGCGCGCGGCACCCTGGCCGCGGGTTGATGCGACCTGGCGCGGCGCTTCTTGCTTGCCAATGCGGGCGTTCCACTACAGATTGTTAACCGGACCGGACAACCCTGAGGCAACCCGCGAATCCCCGAGCCGGAGGTCGGCCCTTTGACGTCACGCCCGCGCTATCGCATCGCCTTAGCCGCCCTCGTGGCAGCGGGGGCGATCGTCTGCGGGCAGGCGGCGGTGGCGCAAGCTCCGGGCGGCGCGGCGCCGCCGGTCCCGGCCGAGCCCTCGGTGCCGCTGCCGCCCCCGGCGAACACCAAGCCGGGCCTTCTCGCCGCGGGCGGGGCGCTCGATTCCGGGACGCCGGACATCGTCATGACCCTGCGCGCGGGCGTCCAGGTCAGCCCCTCGTACTACGGCTCGGACGAGTACAAGCTCGGTCCCGACCTGGCGGCGCGCTTCGACTACGTGCGCTTTCCGGGCGGCTTCGAGTACGGCTCGTCGCGGACCGTCGGCTTCCGCACCGGCTGGGGCGTCCAGGGCTCGTTCCGCTATATCGGCGAGCGCGACAAGGACGCGATCGAGGGTCTCGACGACATTCCGTGGTCGGCCGAGGCCGGGCTCGGCCTCGGCTACGAGCAGCGCAACTGGCGCGCCTTCGCCGACGTGCGCTACGGCTTCGTCGGGCACAACACTTGGGTCGGCGAGCTCGGCGCCGACGCGATCGCCTATCCGATCGAGGGGCTGACCCTGACCGCCGGCCCGCGCTTCCAGTTCGGGACCGACACCTTCGCGGAGACCTACTTCGGGGTCTCGTCGGAGGAATCGACGGCCTCGGGGCTGGAAACCTACGACGCCTCGGGGGGGTTGCTCGCCACCGGGGTCGAGATCGGGGCGCGCTACCTCTTCAACGAGCGCTGGGGCGTCGAGGGCGCGATCGGATACGATCGGCTGGTGAACGACGCGGCGGACTCCCCGATCACGAGCACGGGCTCGCCGGATCAGTACAGCGCCCGCATCGGGATCACCCGGCGGATCAGCCTGGACTTCTGAGGTCGGCTTGTCGAGAGACGTGCGGGCGCGTGAGCCGCCGCAGGTATGCTCCTGGCCGGGATGGCGGTTAACTGGCTAACCGCGCGACGCCCCCTTTTACGAGGATAGCGCCGTCGGGGCGTGCCATGACCATTGTTTTCCCGCGGGGGGTTAACGTCCACGCCGCACGGCGGCGGCGCCGCGCGACGACGGCCGGCAGTGTCCGAGCGACCGGAGCCACGAAAGCCGACCCCCTTCTTCATCATCCCGAAGTCGAGGCCGGGGCGCGGCGGAGGGCGGCGCGGAGGTCGGCGGGGCGGATGGCGCCGAAGCCGAGGGCGGCGGCGCCGTAGGCGACGAAGCCGAAACCGACGAGCACCGCGAGGGCAGGGTAGCGCAGGTGACCGTCGGCGAGCGGGGCGGCGAGCACCCGCGCGGCGAAGTGGAGGACGATCCCCATCGCGACGCAGGCGAGGGCGGGCATGAAGA
>Ga0247830_10001004_pt1 | contig 11184 bp, 14 predicted proteins | sample 12C_Control_Day5_FD_207766 | JGI IMG/M metagenome (GOLD analysis project Ga0247830, IMG submission 207766) | Soil microbial communities from agricultural site in Penn Yan, New York, United States - 12C_Control_Day5 | ecosystem: Environmental > Terrestrial > Soil > Agricultural land | place...
CGACGGCCACTCGAACGGCGCCGAGCAGATCGCCGTCCGCGCCCGCGACAGCGGCATGGAGGTGCTCTACGAGGGCATTCGCCTGACCCCGGCGCAGATCGTCAACGCCGCGCTCGAGGAAAGCGTGCACGTCGTCGGCCTGTCGATCCTGTCCGGCTCGCACCTGCCGCTGGTCACCGAGGTGCTGGAGCGGATGCGCGCCGCTGGCCTCGACGACGTGCCGCTGGTGGTCGGCGGCATCATCCCCGACGCCGACGCCGAGGCGCTGCGCGCCGCCGGCGTCGCCCGGGTCTACACCCCGAAGGACTTCGAGCTCAACCGGATCATGCTCGACATCGTCGCCCTCGCCGACGCCGAGGGCCGGGCTGCCGCCTGAGGCGGCCGCCCGGCGGACGAGGCCGGCGCTAACCCCCCGGTAACCAAGGTTGCCTAGTCCTTCTCCGTCCGCGCGATGGAGGAGAACCCCGGTTGCCGCGCCGCCTCGCCCACGGGCTCGCGCTCGTCGTTGCGCTCGCCGGCGTCGTGCCGGCCGGCTCGCCGCGCGCCGCCGACGGGCTCGGGCCGGCGGAGCTCTGCGAGCGCGCCATCGTCAACGGCGCGCGGCGCGGCGGCGTGCCGGTCGAGGTGCTGCACGCGGTGGCACTGACCGAGACCGGCAAGAAGCAGGACGGGCGCCTTCGGGCCTGGCCTTGGGCGATCAACCGCGAGGGCAAGGGCTACTGGTTCGACAGCTACGAGGAGGCGCTGGCCTTCGCGAAAGCCAGCCTCGCCGAGGGCCGCACCAGCTTCGACGTCGGCTGCGTGCAGATCAACTACCGCTGGCACGGCCACGCCTTTCCGTCGATCGAGGACATGTTCGACCCGGAGTGGACCGCCACCTACGCCGCGCAGTTCCTGCGGACGCTCTACGAGGAGCGCGGTGACTGGGCGGCGGCGGCCGGCGCCTACCACTCGCTGACCCCGGAGCTGGCGCAGAAGTACAGCGCCCGGTTCCGGACCCTGCTCGCCGGGCCGGCCGCTGAAGGGCTGACCGACGCCGAGGCGCTGGTCGCCGCCGTCGAGCCGCGGCTGCTGCGCGGCACCCGCGCCGAGCGCCGCGAGGCGCAGCGCCGGGCGATGGCCGACCGCATCCGCCTCGCCGGACCGCCACCGCCGCCGGGCGCCGGCGGCATCGCCGGGTCGCTGCTGGTCCGCCCGGAGGGCGCGCTGTTCAGCCCGGGCCAGCCATTGCTCGGCCAGGGGCGGCCGCTGATCGCCGCCACCGACGGCCCGCTGTTCTGAGGCCGCGGCGATGGAGATGACGCTCCGCAGCCTCTACCAGCCGACGGTGCTGCTGGCGATGGCGCTGATGGCGGTCATCGCGATGATGATCCTGCCGATGCCGCCCTGGGTGCTCGACCTCGGGCTGGCGGCGTCGTTCGCGATCGCCATCCTGATCTTCACCATCACGCTGTTCATCCAGCGGCCGCTCGACTTCTCGTCCTTCCCGACAATCCTGCTGGCGAGCCTGATGCTCAGGCTGTCGCTCAACGTCTCCTCGACCAAGCTGATCATCGGCCAGGGCCATACCGGCACCAAAGCCGCGGGGCACGTGATCGAGGGCTTCGCCATGTTCATCATGGGCGGGTCGGTGTTCCTCGGGCTCGTGATCTTCGGCGTGCTGCTGATCGTCAACTTCATCGTCATCACCAAGGGCGCCGGCCGGATGGCCGAGGTCGGCGCCCGCTTCGCGCTCGACGGGATGCCCGGCAAGCAGCTCGCCATCGACAGCGACATGGCGGCGGGCGCGATCAGCCACGCCGAGGCGCGGGAGCGGCGGCGGATCGAGCAGGAGGAGACGACGTTCTTCGGCTCGCTCGACGGCGCCTCGAAGTTCGTCAAGGGCGACGCGGTGGCGGGGCTGCTGATCACGCTCCTGAACCTGGTGGTCGGTCTCGCCATGGGCGTGCTGGTGCACGGGATGGCGGTAGGCGACGCGTTCGAGACCTACTCGATTCTGACGGTCGGCGACGGGCTGGTGACGCAGATCCCGGCGGTGATCATCTCGATCGCCAGCGCGATGCTGCTCTCCAAGGGCGGGCTGGTCGGATCGACCGACAAGGCGCTGGTCCGCCAGCTCGGCGGCTATCCGACGGCGCTCGGCACCTGCGCGGTGCTGATGGCGGCGTTCGGGCTGGTGCCGGGGCTGCCGTTCGTGCCGTTCATGCTCGGCGCCGGCTGCCTCGGGGCGGCGGCATGGTTCTCACGCGCCGGCAAGGTGGAGGAGGCGAAGGCCGAGGCCGCGGCGCCGGCGGGACCGGTGAAGAAGTCGCTCGGCGACTTGCTCGACGTCGACGAGATCCACATGGAGTTCTCGCCGAACCTCGTGCCGGTGGTGATGGACGAGGCGACCGGGCTCGACGCGCGCATCGTCAACATGCGCAACCACATCGCCAGCGAGTTCGGGCTGATCCTGCCGGAGATCCGGCTGACCGACAATCCCGGGCTGCCGCCGGGGACCTACGCCATCCGGGTGCAGGGCGTCGAGGTGGCCAAGAGCGTCATCGAGACCGACCGCGTGCTGGTGCTGCTGCCCGACGAGGACGCGCCGGCCCCGGAGGGGCGGTCGGTGGCCGAGCCGGTCTACGGCGCGCCGGCGCGCTGGATCGCGCCCTCGCTGCAGGAGGAGGCGGCGCTGATGGGGCTGTCGGTGGTGACGCCGACCGAGGTGGTGGCCACCCACCTCCTGGAGGTGGTGAAGTCGAACTTCGGCCGGCTGTTCACCCGGCGGGCGCTCCGCAAGCTGCTCGACGCCTTCGTCGCGCCCTCCGACCCGAAGCGGGCCGAGGCGAACCGCAAGATGATCGACGAGTTCGTGCCGGAGAAGGTGCCGGTGGACCTGCTGCAGGCGGTGCTGCGGCTGCTGCTGGAGGAGCGAGTTTCGATCCGGAACCTGCCCCTGATCCTCGAGGCGGTGTCGGAGAGTAACGCCCCGGGGGCGGCGCCCGAGGTGATCTGCGAGCATGTCCGCCACCGGCTCGGGTTCCAGCTGGTGGCCGGGCTGCAGGAAGCCGACGGGGCGCTGCCGCTGATCCAGCTGCAGCCGAGCTGGGAGGAGATGTTCCAGGCCTACCAGCTCCCCGACGCCGCCGGCGTCGTCGACGTGGCGCTGCCCCCGGCCGAGTTCAGCCGGCTGGCGAGCGCGATCGCCGAGCGCATAGCCCAGGCCGGGACGCAGGGCCGCTACCCGGCCGTGGTCACATCGACCAAGCGCCGGCGCTTCCTGCACACGGTGCTGACCGCCAAGGGCATCCGCAACCCGGTGCTGTCCTTCGAGGAGATCGGCACCAACGCCCGCCCCGCGGTGCTCGGGCTCGCCTGATGCAGGGGCTCGCGCAGGTCCTCGACCTGACCGAGGCCGGCCTCGCCGGCTTCATCCTCGTCTTCGTGCGCGTCGGCGCGATCGCCGCGCTGCTACCCGGCTTCGGCGAGCAGGCGATCCCGGCGCGCGTCCGGCTCGGGGTCGCGGTCGCCTTCGCGCTCGTCGTCTGGCCGATGGTGGCGCCCGGGCTGGCGTCCCCCGACCCGGGCCGGCCGTTCGCGGCGATGCTGCTTGTCGAGGCGTCGATCGGGCTGATGCTCGGCATCGCCATCCGCCTGATGGTGTTGGCGCTGCAGCTCGCTGGCTCGATCGCCGCGCAGTCGACGGCGCTGGCGCAGATCTTCGGCGGCGGCGTGACCCCGGACCCGATGCCGGCGATCGGCAACATCCTGCTGCTCGCCGGGGTCACGCTGGCGGTCGCCTCCGGGCTGCACGTCAAGGCGGCGCTGGCGATGGCGCGGTCCTACGAGATCCTGCCGATGGGCCTGCCGGTGCCGGCCGGGGACGTGGCGCGCTGGGGCACCGCCCGGGTCGCCCAGGCCTTCGCGCTCGGCTTCTCGCTGGCCGCGCCGTTCGTCATCATGGGCTTCGCCTACAACGTAGCGCTCGGCGCCATCAACCGGGCGATGCCGCAGCTGATGGTCGCCTTCATCGGCGCGCCGGCGATCACCGCCGCGGGCCTCCTGATCCTGATGCTGGCGGCGCCGGTCATCCTGCACTTCTGGGGGCTGCGGCTCGACCGGCTGCTCGCCGACCCGCTGGCGATGCCGCAATGAGCGAGCAGGGCGAGGGCAGCGGCGGTGAGAAGGTCCACGACCCGACCCCGCAGCGGCTCGCCGAGGCGCGCAAGAAGGGCGACATCCCGCGCTCGCAGGACGTCACCGCCGCCGCGACCTACCTGGCGCTGCTGGTCGTCGTCGCCACCGCCGGCGGCGAGGCGCTCGACCGGGCGGCCTCGGTGCTGATGGTGTTCATCGCCCACCCCGACCGGCTGATGGGCCACGTCCTCGGCCCGGGCGGGCCGGGCATGGCGGGGGCGATCCTCGGCGAGGCGCTCTGGAACCTCGCGCCGGTGTTCCTGGTGCCGATCGTCGCGGTGCTGCTCAGCCTGTTCGCGCAGCAGGCCGTCACCTTCTCGGGCGACAAGCTGGCGCCGAAGCTGTCGCGCCTGTCGATCCTCGCCAACGCCAGGCGGAAGTTCGGGACGACCGGCCTCGTCGAGTTCGCCAAGGCGCTGGTCAAGCTCGTCGCCATCGCCGTGGCGCTGTTCCTCTACCTCGGCCGCGACATCGACTGGATGGTCGGCTCCGCCACCGCCGAGCCGCAGGTCATCGGCCGGATGCTGATCGAGGCGCTGATGGTGCTGCTGGTCGTCACCTGCCTGATCGCCGTGGCGATCGCCGGGGTCGACGTGGTCTGGCAGCGCTTCGACCACATGCGACGGCTGCGCATGTCGTTCCAGGACATGCGCGAGGAGCACAAGCAGTCCGAGGGCGACCCGCACGTCAAGGCGCAGCGCCGCAGCCGCGCCGAGGCGATCGCCACCAACCGCATGCTGCTCGACGTGCCGAAGGCCGACGTGGTGATCGTCAACCCGACCCACTACGCCGTGGCGCTGAAGTGGACGCGGACCAAGGGCTCGGCGCCGGTGTGCGTCGCCAAGGGCGAGGGCGAGCTGGCGCTGCGGATCCGCGAGATCGCCGAGACTGCCCGGGTGCCGGTCCACGCCGACCCGCCGACCGCCCGGGCGCTGCACGCCGCGGTCGCCATCGGCCGCGAGATCGCCCCCGAGCACTACCGCGCCGTCGCCGCCGCGATCCGCTTCGCCGACCGCATGCGCAAGGCCGCGCGCGCCAAGGGGCTTCCGTGACCCCGGCGGCGCTGCGCCAGCTGATGAGCCTCGTCGAGGCGCGCAAGGCCCGCGACCTCGCCGCGCTCGACCGGCTGCTCGGCGAGCACCGCCGGCTGGAGACCGAGGTCGCCGAGCTTCGCCGTACCGCCGAGGCCGACGCAGCGGCTCCCGAGACGCTGCCGCCCGAGCGGCAGGCGCTGCGCTTCGTCTGGGCGGACCGCCGCATCCGCGCCGCGCGGATCCGGCAGGCGGCGCTCGCCGGGGCGATCCGCGCCGCCCGCGCCGCCGCGGCGCAGAGCCTCGGCAAGCACCGCAGCCTCGAGAGCCTCGTCGAGCGCGCCGACCGCGCCGTGGTGCAGGCGCGGGCGGCCCGCGCCGAGCGCGAGGCGCCGCCGCAGGTCGGCCAGGAGGGCTGAGGCTGCGCTGCGGCGGCCGCGCGGGCCCGCCGCTGCCCGGGCCGGCGACGATCGCCTATCCCGCCAGCGGCTTGGCGAGCGCCACCGTCAGCCCGACGATCCCGAGCCCCATCGCCCAGCGATGTCGGTCTTCGTTCCCACGCTCACCATAGCCGATGGCGCAGGGAATGCGACTCAGCCGTCCTGGCGGGCGATCTCGGTGATCAGCACCTCGCCGACCGGCTTCTCGTGCAGCACCTCCTTGGCCGCCGCGCGCAGCGCCGACTTCAGGTCCTCCATCTTGCGGCCGCCGGTGAAGCTGCCGTCGAAGCCGCCGGAGTTGGCGTGGCGGAACATCACCTTCAGGAAGCTGTCGCGCAGCCGCGGTTTCAGCCCCTCGATCTTCGAGGCCGCCTCGGCCTCGGTCTCGAGCGCCAGCGACACCACGACCATCGCTGTCACCTTGTCGTCCTTGAAGATCGGCACCACGAACGGCTTGTCCATCGGCAGGTAGGCGACCTCGCCCTCGAGCGCCGGGCCGTGATCGGCCCCGGCCGCGAACGGATCGGCCGCCGGCACGCCGCAGGCGCCGTCCGCCGCGTGCCCCTCGGCCGGCGCGACATGCTCGCCGCCCGGCGCCGCCTCGCCCGGCGGCGGGCAGGCCGCCGCGGTCTCCTCTGGCTCGGGCGCCGGCTTCAGCGCCATGCCGGCGCCGATCCCGGCCCCGAGTCCGAGCAGCGCGATCAGCACGGGCATCAGCTTCTTCAAGGGCCGGGCTCCTCAGTAGGGCAGGTAGCGATCGACGACCTGCTGGCCGTAGCGCGGCTGCTGCGCGCTCGAGACCAGGCCCCGGCCGCCGTAGGAGATCCGCGCCCCGGCGATGCGGTCGTACTCGATCTCGTTGTAGCGCGAGATGTCCATCGGCCGGACGATGCCGGTGATCTGCAGGTCGCGGAGCTCGAAGTTGACCCGCACCTCCTGGTCGCCCTGGATCACCAGATGGCCGTTCGGCAGCACCTCGACGACCGTCGCGGCGACACGCAGCGTCAGCTTCTCGTTGCGCTTGACCGCGCCGTCGCCGTCGAACTGCGACTCCGACTGCATCGCGACGTTCGGGTGGAACTTCATCGCGCCGTTCGGCAGCACGTTCGCCACGCCGAGGAAGGCGTCGATCGAGGCCTCCTCGCTGCCCTCGCGGGTGCGCGAGGTCGAGTTGCGCATCTCTGCCTCCTCGTCGATCTCGATGACGACGGTCAGGATGTCGCCGAGCGACGTCGCGCGCCGGTCGCCGAGCAGCCCGGAGGGCGTGGTGTTCCAGAGCGAGCCCTGCTGGTAGGCGAAGCGCGCCGGCTGCGGCGGCGGCACCGCGAGCGCCGCCCGCTCGGCGTTGAGGATCGGCTTGGCGTCGTCGGTCGCGGCGCCGATCGTCGTCATGTCGGGCGGCTTGCCGATGTCCTGGATGCCGCAGGCGGCGAGGGCCAGCAGGCCGGCGAGGATGACGGGGTGTCTCATGGCGTCTGGGGTCCCACCTCGATGCTGCCGTCCGGCGCGACGGTCCCGGTGACCGTCTGCCGCGAGGCGAGGTTCATTGCCCGCACCGGCTCGCCGGCGGCGGCGCGGTCGAGCGCGCGGCCCTCGGTGACGATCCTGAGCGGGCCGTCGATGAAGACCATCCGCACCATGGCGTTGCGCTCGACGAGCGCCGGCTCGCCGAGCTGGCTCTCGAGGATCGGCCGGCCCGGGTAGAGTGCCACCTTGGTCTCCTGCCCGACCGCCAGCTCGATCGCGCCGACGGCGCCGGGGACCGTCGCCTCGACGAGCGTCAGGTCCTCGGCCGCGAGCACGGTCTGCGCCCGGATCGCCCGCACCGGCTGCACCGACTGCGCGAAGGCCGCGCCGGCGGCGAGCACGACGACGAACAGCGAGAAGAGGGTGGCGGCGCGGACCATCAGCGGATCTGCGTGGTCGCCGCCAGCATCTGGTCGGCGGCGGTGATCACCTTGGCGTTGAGCTCGTAGCCGCGCTGCGCCTCGATCAGCCCGGTGATCTCGCGCACCGCGTCGACGCTCGAGTTCTCGAGGTAGCCTTGGCGGAAGGTCCCGCGGCCGTCCTCGCTGGCGTTGCCGGCATTGGGCGCCCCGGAGGCCTCGGTCTCGAGGTAGAGGTTCGACCCGACCGCCTCGAGCCCCTTCTCGTTGGTGAAGGTCACGAGCCCGAACTGGCCGAGCAGCTGCGCCTCGGTCTCGCCGTCGAAGTAGGCGTAGACCTCGCCGGCGGCGTTGATGGTGATCTGCCGCGCGTCCTCGGGGACCGTGATGTCGGGCACCACCGAATAGCCGTCCGAAGTGACGACCAGCCCGTCGCCGTTGCGCTTCAGCGCGCCGTCGCGGGTGTAGGCCGGATCGCCGTTCGGCAGGGTGATTTCGAGGTAGCCTTGGCCCTCGATGGCGAGGTCGAGCGCCCCGCCGGTCTCGGCCACCGTCCCCTGGGCGATCTGCATCGACACCGCGGCGGCGCGGACCCCGAGGCCGAGTTGCACGCCGGCCGGCAGGATCGTCCCGTCGGCCGAGTTGACGGTGCCCGGCCGCTGCACCTGCTGGTAGTGCAGGTCGGAGAACTCGGCGCGCCGCGCGTTGTAGGCCGTGGTGTTCATGTTGGCGAGGTTGTGCGAGATCACCTCGACCCGCATGTTCTGCGCGGCCATCCCGGTCGCGGCGATGTTCAGGGCTCGCATGACTGGCTACTCCGTGGGAACGCTGCCTCAGGCCTGCTGGCCGAGGGTGGTGATGACGCGGCGGATGCGCTCGTCCTCCTGGTCGAGGAGCTTCTGGCCCGACTCGTAGGCCCGCTGCACCTCGATCATCCGGGCGAGCTCGCCGACCGGGTTGACGTTCGACTGCTCGAGGAAGCCCTGCACGATCCGGCCGTCCTCGACGTACTCGACGTCGGTGTCGGCGCGGAACAGCACGCCCGCCTCGCGGAACAGCCTGGTCTGATCGGCGACCCGCACCAGCCCGAGCTTCGCCGCCGGCTGCCCGTCGACAGACAGCGTGCCGTCGGCCGAGACGCTGATCGCCTTCGCCTCGAACGGGATGACGATCTCGCCGCCGCCCTCGTCGAGCAGCGGGTGGCCGTCCATGTTGACCACGGTGCCGTCGCCGTTGCGGGTGAAGGCGCCGGCGCGGGTCAGCCGCTGGCCCTGCGCCGTCATCACGGTGAAATAGCCGTCGCCCTCGACCGCGAGATCGAGCGTGCCGCCGGTCTCGACCAGCGTGCCCTGCAGCTCGTCGGTGTAGCGCCCGCGCGCCTCGGTCATCGCCACGCTGCCGCCCTCGGCGCTGAGCGCCTGCACCATCTCGGCGAACACCACGCCCTCGCGCCGGTAGCCGGTGGTGGAGACGTTGGCGATGTTGTTGGCGACCGACTGCAGCTCCTTGGCGAGGCCCGACACCCGCGTCAGCGCCACATAGCCTGCAAGGTCCATCGCGTGCTCCCGCTGTCCTGGCGCCCGCCGGCGTTGGGAGACCGGCTCGCGGGCAACCTGCGGGAGGTTGGTAAAGATTTGGTCAAGCCGAGTCGGTGGCTTCCCGGGTGCCCCGGCCGCTTCAGTCGCCGTGTGGCACGACGTCGGGGATCTCGTAGCGTTCGTCGTCGATGGTCACGATCGTGTCGTCGCCCTGCCGCATCGCGGCGAAGACGCCGCCGGCCGGGGCGGCGCCGACGGCGCGCCCGGCCTCGAAGCGGATGGTGCGCTCGCCGCCGCCCGGCTGCCGCAGGTGGATGGTGGCGGTGCCGCCGCCCTCGCGCTCGACGCCGAACCGGCAGGCGACCATCGGCTGGCCGGCACCGACAGCGCAGCGCAGCTCGCCGGTCGCCTGGAACCTGGTGCCCGGCACCAGCGCGTCGCCCTCGGCGGCGGGTGCCGCCTCGCCGGCGAGCCCCACCGAGAGCGTGTAGGCCGACTCCTCGGCCCGGCGGGCGGCGGCGCGGATCAGGAAGACCTGGACCGTGTAGTCGCCGGTGGCCGCGACCGTCCCATGGTACTCGAGCCCGTCCCGGGCCGCGACGTAGACGGCGGTGCTCTCGCCGGGGACGTCGCCGGGGGCGAACAGGTTGTAGTAGGTCGCGGGGTTCTCCGACGCGAGCGCGATGGTCAGCTGCTGCCCGGCGCTCGCCGGCACCTGGTACTCGACCGACTCGAAGCCCTTGAGCCTGCCCTCGACCTCTGTCGTGCCCGCGCCGCCGGAGAGCTCAATGCGCTCGCGCCGCACCTGGTCGGCCGCCGCCGCCGAGGTCGCCAGCACCAGGGCGACCAGAAGTCCCCGTCCCGTGGCATTCATGGCGTCCTCCCGGCGGGCCCCGTGCCCGCGCGCCATGCTACACGCCCGCGACCCTGTCGCAAGGCGAGTTAGGCCGCCTCCGCCGGACCGGTGGCGCGCGGCTAGCGGTCGATGACCATCGGGATGATCTGGTCCTGGTAGAAGCGCACCAGCGTCTGCCCCGAGAAGCTCATGGTCATCCAGAAGACGGCGAGGATCGCGCCGAGCTTCGGCACGAAGGTCAGCGTCATTTCCTGCACCGATGTCAGCGCCTGGACGAGGCCGATCGCCAGCCCGACGACCAGCGCCACCGCGAGGATCGGCGTCGAGACGATCAGCGCGGTCCAGAGCGCCTGCCGCAGGATGTCGAGGACGGCCGCCTCGGTCATGGCTCAGACCGGCATCCGAAGGATTTCCTGGTAGGCCTCGACCACCCGGTCGCGGATCGAGATCGCGGTCTGGACCGCCAGCTCGGTCGCCGCCAGCGCCTCGACCACCGCCTGCGGCTCGGCCCGGCCGGCGAGCCCGGCCTTCACCGTCTCCTCGCCCTGCCGCAGCGTCTCCATGAAGTCGGTCGCCGCCGTCTCGAACGCCGCGCCGGCGGTGCGGACCGGGTTCTCCGGCGGCGCCGGGCGCGCGGCCGCCTGCACCTGGGTGTAGAGCTGGGACGCCAGCGTCGCCTTGATGTCCATCGGTCAGCCTCGTCCCTGTCAGCGGCGCAGCAGGCCGAGCAGCGAGCTCGCCATCTGCCGCGCCTGGTCGAACATCCGCAGGTTCGCCTCGTACGAGCGGTTGGCCTCGCGGGCGTCGGCGATCTCGAGCACGAGGTTGACGTTCGAGCCCTGGTAGGTGCCGTCCGGCCCGGCCAGCGGGTTGCTCGGGTCGTAGACCTTGACCAGCTCGGCCTCGTCGAGCCGCACCGGCCCGGTGTGCACCGCCCGGACGTCGCCGCGCCCGAAGGCCTCCTCGAAGCTCACCGTCTTGCGGCGGAAGCCCGGCGTGTCGGCGTTGGCGATGTTCTCCGAGCTCAGCCGCAGCCGCGCCGCCTGCGCCGCCATCCCGCTGGCCGAGGCCGCCATCGTCCGCATCATCTCGTCCATCGGGCTCCTCCTCAGCGCCGGGTGACGGAAGCGCGCAGGATCTCGAGCGACTTCGAGTAGACCCCGATCGCCATCTCGTGCTCCTGGCGCACCTCGGCGGCGCGCAGCATCTGGTCCTCGAGCGACACGGTGTTGCCGTTCGGGGTCTCGGCCCCGA
>Ga0247830_10001005_pt1 | contig 11183 bp, 10 predicted proteins | sample 12C_Control_Day5_FD_207766 | JGI IMG/M metagenome (GOLD analysis project Ga0247830, IMG submission 207766) | Soil microbial communities from agricultural site in Penn Yan, New York, United States - 12C_Control_Day5 | ecosystem: Environmental > Terrestrial > Soil > Agricultural land | place...
TTCTTTTTTTGCGACAACGCCCTGGCGATCAAGGCCTCGATTCCGCGCCCGGTCTTCCAGGGGGATCCGCGCGACAGCGACGGCCACGGCGGGCAGCAGTACGCACCGTTGATGGACATCGAGATACCCTGACGAAGACCATTCACGATTCACCATTCACGATTCTCGATCGACGGAGACAATATGGCACTCGCCCTCGAACTGGCACAGCGCATCAACGCCATCACCTTCAATGCCCTGCCGCCCGAAGCGGTGCACTGGGCGAAGGTCGGCATACTCGATACTGTGGGGGTGACCCTCGCCGGCTCGCGAGAGGACGCGGCGCGCCTCGTCGAGAAAGTGCTGACCCGCGGCGGCGGAACCGGCAACAGCCTCGTATTCGGCGGCAGCCGCCGCCTGTCGGCGCTCGATGCCGCGCTGGTCAACGGCGCCGCGTCCCACGCGCTGGACTTCGACGACTGCAACAACACGCTCGGCGGGCATCCATCGGCGCCCGTCCTGCCCGGGCTCTTCGCGTTGGCGGACGAAGTAGGCGCGAGCGGGCGCGACTTTATCGCCGCCTACGTCGCCGGCTTCGAGACCGAATGCAAGATCGGACTGGGCGTGCATTTCCATCACTACACCAAGGGCTGGCACCCGACGGCCACGCTCGGCACCTTCGGATCGGCGGCAGCCTGCGCGAAGCTGCTCAAGTTGCCCGACGAGAGGCTCGCCGTCGCGCTCGCCATCGCCGCCTCGCTCGCTTCCGGCATCAAGGCCAACTTCGGCACCATGGTCAAGCCGCTGCACGTCGGGCACTGCACGCGCAACGGCCTGTTCGCCGCGCTGCTCGCGTCCGAAGGCTACACCGCGGGCGAACTCCCGTTCGAGCACAAGCAGGGCTTTTTCAACGTCTTCAACGGAGAAGGCACCTACGACGCCGGCAAGATACTCTCGGCATGGGCGAAGCCGCTCGATATCGTCAAGCCCGGCATCGCCATCAAGCAGTATCCCTGCTGCGGCAGCACGCACTCGGCGCTCGACGCGATGCTGGGACTCGCGCGGGAGCACAAGCCTTCTGCGGACGATATCGAGCGGGTGGATGTGTGGACTCATACGCGGCGACTCGAGCACACCAACCGCCCGGCCCCGAAGAGCGATCTCGACGCAAAGTTCAGCGTCCAGTACTGCATGACCCGCGCCCTGCTCGACCGGCGCGTCGGCATCGAGCACTTCGAGGGCAAGGCATACGAGGATCCGGAGGTGCGCAAGGTGCTGCCGCGCGTGCATGCGGCGCCCTACACCACCGCGCAGTTTCCGGCGGACAACCACTTCGGCGCCGAGGTGAAGATCTCGCTGCGCGGCGGCAAGGTGCTGTCGGCGAAAACCGACCAGCCCTACGGCCGCACCTCGGATAATCCGCTGCCGGCATCGCTGCTCAAGGAGAAGTTCGACAACTGCGCCGCGCGCGTGCTGCCGGCCGAGCGCGTCGGCCCGCTCTACTCGGCGATCCAGGGCTTCGAGAACGTGAAGGACGTGCGCGGGCTGACGGCAATCATCGCTGGCGAAGCGCGCAAGCAGGCCGCCGCCTGAGGGAGCGAGACCCTGACTCGTGCATCGTGACCCTTGATTCGAGCCGTCCGCTGCTCGTCGCCATGGCCGGGCTGCCGGGCAGCGGCAAATCGACGCTCTCCCGCGCGCTGGCCGGGCGCATCGGAGCGGTGCGCTGGGACAAGGACGAGGTGCGTCACCTTCTCTTCCCGCCGGACCGCGTGGCCCACGACGCTTCCCTGAACGATTTCTGCATGGAGCTGTTGTATTCAGCCGTCCGTCACGCACTGGCCGCCGAAGGGCCGCGGGTCGGGTCCATCATTCTTGACGGCAGGCCCTTCGCCCGGCAATCGCAGCGCGGCCGCGTGCGCGAGGTCGCGCGCCAGGCCGGCGCCGAGCTGCTGTTCGTGGTGTGCAGCGCGCCGGTCGACGTGCTGCTCGGGCGGATCGTCCGCGATCGACATCCCGCGCCCGACCGGAATCCGGAGCTGCTGAACCGCCTGGCCGGCGAGATGCAACCTTTCGGAGACGATGCGATCATCATCGAAACGGCAACGACGACGCCTGAAGAGGGCGTGCGCCACTGCCTGCATGAATTGACCGCCCGCGGTTGGCGCGCGGCAGCCGCGACGGGAAACGCATGACCTCTCCCCAGCTCAGGAGCCTTTTCAGTCCCGATCTCGAGCCGCCGGCGCTACCGGCCGACACGGCAGACTGCTGCGTGCTGTTTCAGGTGTCGATCGGACCGAAAGACGGCGACGCAGAGGAGATGTTCACTTTCGAAGTCGTCACGCCGCGCTACCTCGGGCGCAGCGGGCTGCCGCGATGGGGCCGCGGCCTGCTGGTCGTCGAGTCGTTCTCCTGGGAAAACGTGATCGCCGCGCTCGCCGCGCTCCTCGCCCAGTCCCAGCGCGACAGCTGGGAGGATACGATCGAAGCGCTCAGCCACGAGATGCGGTGGGCGTTCGCCGACCGGAAGCCCTCTTCGACCTGATTCGGCCGGTGCCCGGAGGACACTCGCCTAGGATTCACGCTCCACGAATCAGGGGAGGTCACCTCAGTCGAGCTTCACGCCGGCGGCCTTCACCACCTTCGCCCACATCTCGATGTCCGCGCGCAGAAAGCGCGTGAACTCGTCGGGTGTCATCGTCAGCGGATCGGCGCCGGTGCCGACGAGCTTCTCGTGAATGGCCGGCGTGTTGACGCTCTTCACGACGGCGTCGTGCAGCCGCGTGACGATGCTGCGCGGCGTTTTGGCCGGTAGAAACAGGGCGTAATAATTCTGCAGCTCGACGTCGGCGTATCCCGCCTCCTTCGTGGTGGGCACGTCGGGAAAATAGGATGAGCGCTTCGGGCTGGCCATCGCGAGCGGCCGCACGCGCCCGGACTTCAGGTAGGGAGAAATCACCGGCAGGTCCACGAACATGCCGGTCAGCTGCCCGCCGACGACGTCGGTCACGGCCGGGGCCGCGCCTTTGTACGGCACGTGGGTCAGCTTGACGCCGGCCGACCTCATGAGCATCTCGATCGGCAGATGCAGCGTGCCGCCGGTGCCGGCCGATCCGAGCGTGACCTGACCGGGCCGGGCCTTGGCGAGCGCAACGAGCTCCTTCAGTGACTTCGCCGGCACGGACGGATGCACGACGAGTATGGTCGAGGTGGTCATGACCGGCGTCAGCGGCTGGAAGTCGCGGAGCGTGTCGAACGGCAGCTTCGAATGCGTGACCATGTTGATCGCGACCACGCTCGCGGTGCCGAAAAGCAGCGTGTAGCCGTCGGGCGGCGACTTCGCGGCCAGCTCGGCCCCGATGATGCCGGTTGCACCGGCGCGGTTGTCGATGATGATCGGCTGGCCGTTCAGAAGCTCCGTCATGCGCGGGGCGACCAGCCGCGCCGTGATGTCGGTGGGACCGCCCGCGGAGAACGGCACGATCATGCGCAGTGGCTTCGCGGGAAAGGATTGCGCAGACGCCGGAGCGGCAGGCAACAGGCAGCAAAAGACCGCGGCGGCGCGCAGCAGCTGGCTCATGACCGATCCTCCTGGAAAGGAATGACCGGATTCTGGACCAGCGGGCACGCAAACTCAACGAGGGTCGCGGCCTGCCATCAAGCCTCCGCCTCCCCAATCCGTTGCCGCGCGCTGCGGTTTCCGTGCCGCGAACAGGCATCTACGATCACGCAGCTTCACAGCAGCCCCTTCGATCCGACCTGGGCCACATCGATGGCGTTCGCTTGCAGCGCAATGGCATGAGGAATGCGGGTCCGCCGCGCACTGCGGCCGGGTGCAGCACAGCCTCCGGGCCCTGACATGAGTTAAGATTGGGACTGCCTGCCGTCACGCTTTCCGTAACAAGAATCCCGCCGGGACCCTATCGTGATAACCCCGAAATGCGATCGCCGCGCGTGGCTCGTCCGCGCCCTCCTGCTCGCCGCAGCATGTACGATCGCGCCGGCCGCGGCGCAAGGGTATCCGTCCGGGCCGCTGCGCGTTGTCGTGCCTTTCACTCCGGGCGGCGGAACCGATATTCTCTCGCGTCTCATTGCCCAGAAGCTCAACGAAGCCTGGGGCCAGCCGGCGGTGGTCGAGAACCGCCCCGGCGCCAGCGGGACAGTGGGCACGGCCTTCGTCGCCAAAGCGGCGCCCGACGGACATACGATGCTCGTGGTGCCGGCCGGCTACGCCGGCAATCCGAGCCTCTACAAGCATCTGCCATACCGGAACCGCGACCTGGCGCCGGTCTCGCGGCTCGCTTCGGGACCGCTCACGCTGGTCGTTCATCCCTCGCTTCCCGCCAGATCCGTCAAGGAGCTGATCGCATTCGCCCGCAAACGGCCGGGCGAAATCAACTTCGGCTCGTCGGGAGCCGGCACACTGCCTCATCTTTCCGCCGAGCTCTTCAACTCGATGAGCGGCATCAAGATGGTCCACGTGCCGTACAAAGGGGCCGGCGCCGCGGTCACCGATGTGATGGCCGGGCGCGTTCCTGTTTATTTCATGAACATTCTCCAGAGCCTTGCGCTGATCAAGTCCGGAAGGCTGCGGGCTCTGGGCGTGACGACGCCCGAGCGCAGCCCGATCGCCCCCGAGATCCCGTCGATCGCGGAAGCCGGCCTCAGGGGCTTCGACATGACCAATTGGTACGGGCTCCTGGTTCCAGCCGCCACTCCGCGCGCGGCCATCGCGACACTCAACGCCGAGGTCGTGCGCATACTGCAGCTCCCCGAGCTCAAGAGCCGTCTCGCTCAGGATGGCATGACCGTCGTGGCCAGCTCCCCCGAGCAATTCGCGGAGTTCCTGGAACACGAAACGGAAAAGTTCGGGCGCGTCATCGAGACGGCGGGGATCAAGGGTACGCTTTAAGACCGGTCACTCGGGGCTGGTGGCTGGATTCACTGACGAATGAAGGAAGCGATGGAGAAGCACGAATACGACGTGGTAGTGGTCGGCAAGGGCAACGCAGCGCTGTGCGCGGCGCTGGCGGCGCGCGATGAAGGGGCCCGGGTGGCGATGCTGGAAGCCGCCACCGAAGACGAGCATGGCGGCAACAGCCGCTTCGCGGGCGGCGTGATGCGCTTCGCCTACGGCGGGCTCGAGGACCTGCGGCGCGTCACGGATATCAGCGATGAGGAAGCGGCCAACAGCGACTTCGGCACCAATACCCGCGAGGAATTCCTCGACACGATCTATCGCCTCACCAGCTATCGCACCGATGCGGATCTTTCCGAGATCCTGGTCAACAGCAGCCTCGACGTCATGGCCTGGCTGCGCTCGAAGGGCGCGCGCTTCATTCTCAACCACGGCCGGCAGTCGGGCATGGTCAACGGCAAGCGCAAGTACTTCGGCAACATGCCGATCGAGGTCAACGGCGGCGGCGCGGGCCTGGTGCAGTACCTCGATGCGGCAGCCCGGAAAGCCGGCATCGAGGTCCACTACGAAACGCGGGCGACCGGCCTCCTTTACGACGGCGAGCGCGTGTCCGGCGTGCGAGCGCAGAAGCGCGGCAAGCTCGCCGAGTTCCGCGCAGGATCGGTCGTGCTCGCCTGCGGCGGCTTCGAGGCCAACCCGGAAATGCGCACGCGCTACCTCGGACCGGGCTGGGAGCTCGCCAAGGTGCGCGGGTCACGCTTCAACGTCGGCGACGGCCTCAAGATGGCGCTCGATATCGGCGCCGCCCCCTACGGCAACTGGTCGGGCTGCCATGCCACCGGGTGGGACCGCTACGCGCCCGAGTTCGGCGACGTGAGCGTCGGCGACCAGTTCCAGAAGCACAGCTACATCTTCGGGCTGCTGATCAACGCCGAGGGCAGGCGCTTCGTGGACGAGGGCTGGGACTTCCACTCGTTCACTTATGCCAAGTACGGCGGCGAGGTGCTCAAGCAGCCGGGGCAGTTCGCGTGGCAGGTGTTCGATTCCAAGGTCACGAAGCTGCTTCGCTCCGAATATCGCATCAAGTTCGTGACCAAGGTCAGCGCGAACACGCTGGAGGAGCTCGCGCCCAAGCTCGAGGGCGTGAACGCCGCAAATTTTCTCAAGACCGTGCGCGAGTTCAACGCCGCGGTGCGCAAGGACGTCGCCTTCGATCACACCATCAAGGACGGCAAGGCCACCACCGGGATCGAGCCGCCCAAGTCGAACTGGGCGCAGCCGCTCGACACGCCGCCTTTCGATGCCTACGCCACGACCTGCGGCATCACGTTCACCTTCGGCGGCTTGCGCATCGACAAGGAAACCGGGCAGGTGCTCGACGTGCATTTCCACCCGATCCCCGGCCTCTACACCGCGGGCGAGATGGTGGGGGGGCTGTTCTACTTCAACTACCCGAGCGGCACGGGTCTCGTGTCGGGCGCGGTGTTCGGCCGCAAGGCGGGCGCATCCGCCGGTAAAGCCGCCCGGCAGACCTGATCGCCGAGGCACCGCGGAACCTGATCGATTCACGAATCACGAATAACGGAAGTCAAATGAGTCACGAAGCCAGCCAGGACAACCCCTACACCCGCGGCATCGCGGAATTCGTCGCCCATCTCCAGTACGACGCGATCCCCGCCGAAGTCAGGCACCGCATCCGGCTGCTGATGCTCGATTCCCTGGGGTGCGCGCTCTACGGCGCCGACCTGGAGTGGTGCCGCATCCTGCAGGACTCGCTTTCCCGCGTCGATTCCACCCGCGACTGCGTCATCTGGGGCACGAACCGGAAGCTGTCGGCGCCGCACGCGGCGCTCGCCAACGGCACCGCCGTGCAGGGCTTCGAGCTGGACGACGTGCATCGCGCCGGCGTGCTTCACGTCGGCGCCGTGGTCTTGCCGGCCCTGATCCCACTCGCCGAGATGAAGCGCGGCATGACCGGCAGGGATTTCCTGACCGCCGCGGTCGCCGGCTACGAGATCGGGCCGCGCGTCGGCCTGTGCATGGGTCCCGAGCACATCGGCTCGGGCTGGCATTCGGGCGCCACGCTCGGCGTATTTTCCGCCGCTGCCGGCGCGTCGCGCGGACTGAAGCTCGACGCCGGCAAGACCGTGCACGCTCTCGGTATCGCCGGCACGCAGGCCGCCGGGCTCATGGCGGCGCAGTTCGGCGCGATGGTCAAGCGCATGCATGCCGGGCGCTCGTCCCAGAGCGGGCTCTACGGCGCGCTGCTGGCAGAAGGCGGCTTCACCGGCATCGTCAACGTGCTGGAGAGCGAGTACGGCGGCTTCTGCACGACGATGTCGCAGTCGAAGGATCATTTCGACCTGAAGGAACTGACGGCGGGGCTGGGCGAAACGTGGCAGACGATGGGCGTCGCCCTCAAGTTCTACGCCTGCGTCGGCAGCAACCACACGACGCTCGACGCCATCCGCGACATGCAGGCCGAGAAGCCGTTCGGTGCGAAGGATGTCCGGAAGATCGTGGTGCACGGGTCGAAGGTGACGATGGAGCACGTCGGCTGGAAGTACGTGCCGCAGGGGCTCACGTCGGCACAACTCAACCTCCCCTACTGCGTCGCCACCTGGCTGCTGGACGGCGACTGCTTCGTGGACCAGTTCACCGAGGCCAAGGTGGCCGATCCCGCCCGCATGGCCCTCGCGGAGAAGGTCGAGGTCCGGCACGACAAGGACATCACTTCCAAGGGCGCGAAATTCCGGCACATGGTGCACGTCGAGGCTCACCTTGCCGACGGCACCGTGATGAAGCGCACCGTCGAGGCCGCGCGCGGCAGCGAGAAGAAGTTCGCTTCGGAGTCGGATATCGTCGAGAAATTCGAGAAGCTCGCGACCAAGGCGCTGCCGAAGGACAAGGTCAGCCGGCTGCGCGATGCGATGCTGGGCCTGGAGAAGGTCGACGACGCGAGCGAAATTGCGCGCCTGATGCAGCGCGCGTGAGCCGGGCCCGAGTCGCGGGCGCCGTCAATCGAACCGGACGTGAGACGGGCAGGAGCGGCAGCCACTCGTCCCGGTGGACAGCGGGCGTGCAGGACTGGAGCGTCGAGGAGAAGAATATGCCGTGGGTGCGCGGAACCGTTGCCACGCTCTGGATGGCTGCGTGCTTTCCCTTCGTGGCGTACGCGCAGCCGTACCCGGATCGCCCCATCCGACTGATCGTGCCGATCGCGCCGGGCGGCGGCCCCGATACCATCTCACGCGCGGTCGGGCAGAAGCTGACCGAGCAGCTCAGACAGACCGTGGTCGCGGACAACCGGCCGGGCGCGAGCGGCGCGATCGCCCTGGACCTCGCGCGGCTCGCGGCGCCGGACGGCTACACGATCGTCACGATCAGCGCGAGCCAGGTGATCCGGCCTCTGGTGTACCCGGTCCCCTACGATATTTCGCGTGATTTCGTCCCGGTATCGCAGCTGAGCGCGCAGTCCTACGTGCTCATGGCGAACAACGCGCTGCCGGTGCGCTCGGTCAAGGAGCTGGTTGCGCACGCGAAAACCCATCCCGGAAAGCTCAACTATGCGTCCGTCGGCCAGGGCAGCCAGATCCACCTCATGACGGAGCTGTTCCGCTCGCTCGCCGGGATCGACGTGACGCACGTACCTTACAAGGGCATCGGCGCGGCCTATCCCGATCTCATGGCCGGAACGATTCATTTTGTCTTCGGCGGCATCCTCACCGCCCTGCCGCACGTCAAAGCCGGCCGCCTGCGCGCACTGGCGGTGTCGGGCGCCAGGCGCATGAGCGCCCTCCCCGACCTGCCGACAGTCCGCGAAGCCGGCGTACCGGGCTTCGCTGTGAGTCAGTGGTATGCCGTGCTCGCCCCATCGAAGACGCCGCGCGCGATCGTCGATCGCCTCAATCGGGAGATCAACAAGGCGCTGCGCGACCCGGAGGTTTCACGCCGGGTAGCGGCCGAAGGTTCCGAGACCGCCGGCAGCACGCCCCAGCAGTTGGCCGCGCACATCCAGTCCGAGCGCGCCAAGTGGGCGCAGGTCATCAAGCAGGCGGGAATCAAAGGCGAAGGATCCTGATCCGCGGGTAGCGCAGAAGATGCGACTGCCCTGCGCTCGGGCTAGCGGCCGCGCCGGCCGAACCTCAGGAGCTTCAGCAATTCCCGGACGTCCTTCAGCTTGTCCGCGTTCCAGCCCATCTTCAGGACCGCGTCGGCGCGCCTGCGCCCGAGCGGCTCTCCGGCCAGTACGCGAAACTTGCGCTCGATCTCCTCGTCGCTCAGCGGCCGCTTCGCATGACCCCGGAAGTAGCGCGCCTCGGCGATCTGCCTGCGGCCGCCGCGCAGCGTCACCTCGATCCGGCACGGCCATTCCTGCGGAAACGCGCGCGTGTACTCCGGCACTTCCCGGATGGTCGTGCGATCGAGCAGCCTGGCTATGCGCGGATCGCGCAAGCGCCTCGTCGAGAAGCTTTCCTCGGTGACTTCCCCGTCCAGCAGCGCCGCGATTACGCAATAAGGCAGGCTGTGGTCGGCCGTTTCGCGCGTCGCGGGATGCCAGAGCGGGTTCTTCCGGTCCACGTAGCGCTCGGCCACCCAGTAAGTGTCGATCGCCACCGCCTCGATCTCCTCCGGGTTCACAGCCGACTGCAGTTCCAGCGCCACGGTGACCGGCGACTGGGCATGGATGACGACCGGGAAAAACTTGATGTGGGTCTGCGTGAGCCGGAAGGGCCACCCCCGGCCGCCGAAAGGCTCCCAGTCGAAGCGGCCGACCTTCTGCCACAGGCCGAACTTACCCTCGATCGCCTGGCCCGGGCCGGTCATGCCTTCGCGCGCGAGCAGCGCGGCAAACACGCCATTGCGCGCGGCGTTCGGCCCGGCCGCGCCCTTCCACATGGCGAGTTCGCCGGTGCGGGTTTGCTCGAGCGCCATGTTCGGCGTGATGGCGAGCGAGATCGTGTTCCCCATCGCCTCCTTCTTCAGGCCCAGGACCTTGGCCGCGCCGACCGCGCTGCCGATCACGCACTGCACCGAGTGATCCCAGCCTTTTTCCCGCTCGACCGCATCGGAGAGCGCGCAATAGCCCTCGTACGCGGCTGCCGTGGCCGTAATCAGCGCGCGGCCGCCGATGCCGGTTGCATCGGCCATGGCCAGCACGGCAGCGAACGTGTCGCTGGGATGGCCGCTGGCCTTGTTGAAATAGGCGTCGTTGAAATCGAGATAGCGCAGCATCGTCCCGTTGGCGAATGCGGCGAGCTCGGGGGATGACGGTTCCTGCGTGCCCAGGATGCGGGCCGGCGGGTTGCCGCGGCTGCGGCGCGCGAGATCGCGCGCGATGACGGACGGCTCGGCGTCGTAGCCACCTACTAGGCAGCCGATCGAATCGATCAGCCGCCGCTTGAATTCATGAACCGCCCCCGGCGGCAGATCCTGGAAGCGCAACCCCGCGGCGTACTCCGCGAGGCGTTCGATCATGGAGTCCATTGACTGAAATCGAGGTGAGTGGCGGGTGATGAGTGTCTTGCGAGGCGCGGGCGATTCTAGCATGGGGCATTTCGCATTCCGCCCGCACAGAAGCTAGAATCGGGTGTCGCCCGTCAGCATGGTGAAAATGGATGGGGCACTCGCGCTGGACCCTGTCTCTCTGCGCTCTGGCCTTTCTGGCCGCGGGCATTTTTCCGATGCTCGATGCGCTCGGATATTTTCCCAACGCGGAATCCCGGATGCTGGCCCCGCGGTGGGTCATCGTGATCGTGGCGGGATTGTTCCTGGCGTGCGGCGTCTACCTCTTCCTGATGGCCACCGTCGGTGCAGCGAGAGCGCGGGCCCACGGCGCCGCGCTCGGCCTGGCGGTCTTTATTGGACTCGCTGCCGTTGCGCACTGGGTCGCGTTTGGGGAAGGCGACCGCAATGATTGCAGCGGCGGCTTTTCCTCGCTGGAAATCGGCTTTGCCCGCGGCGTACCCGAGTACGAATGCCGCGCGGCGTTCGGCTACGGGGCGCTGCTCATGGATTTCATGCTGTTGCGCGGGACGGCCTGGTGGTACGCGCAGCGTCATCCGCACAGCCACCGCGCACGGCTGCTCGAAAAAGCGGCCGACTACGGCATCGGCGTGATGCTGCTCCCGCTCGTCGCTCTGGTCCTGGGATTGACGAAGGCGCGGGAGGTATTCTCTAACACCGGCGAAAGACGGCAGGAAAAGAACGCCGGGCAAGGGCCCGCGGGCGGCGCCACTGATAGACGGTGACTCGCACGTCACTCGTCACTCGTCACTCGTCACTC
>Ga0247830_10001006_pt1 | contig 11182 bp, 23 predicted proteins | sample 12C_Control_Day5_FD_207766 | JGI IMG/M metagenome (GOLD analysis project Ga0247830, IMG submission 207766) | Soil microbial communities from agricultural site in Penn Yan, New York, United States - 12C_Control_Day5 | ecosystem: Environmental > Terrestrial > Soil > Agricultural land | place...
GGCCTATAACCCCCTGAATGTTCTCGGCAAACTCGCGCGGCGCAAAAGTTGTCTGCCCCGGCGACCCGGAAGCTCAGTGCGCTTATAATCCTGGATCGACGAGTCGGATCGCGGGGTTAGCGTGCATGACGCTGAGGATCGCGCAGGAGCGAGCGGCCGTTCGGGCAGACGCACGCGTGCACGCGACCGACCCGCTGCCCGGTTGGTGAGATGGCGGTGCTGCGTGTGTCCACCAGGCCGCTGTTCCCGCAGAGGCTACAGAGCCCGTCGTGCAACTCGCGCAGCCAGACCTCGGTCAACTCCTCGGCCAGGGCTGACCGTATCTCATCGGCGATACGCCCTTCTCGCGTCTCGCCTCCGCGCGCCAGTTGCTCATCGGAGAACCGCAGGGCCCGGTGTGCCCGCTCCTCTGGGGTCATATGCCGAACCGCATCATCGGTCATTGCGCCACCGGGGCGCTTGCCGAGGCCGCATGCGCCAGGCCCGCAGCAATCAGCGCATCCCGTTGCGCAAGCGTCCGCACCCAGACGCCGCCGCCCAACCGAACCGGGTTGACCCCCACGTTCATCGCGTGAACCTTGTACTGATCGGGCGACAACCCCAGGTGGGTCATCAGCGCGCGGTTGAATTCTCCCCACGTCATCCCCGGGGTCAGCAGCGGCTCGATCTGCTCCCACGGGATAAAATGCTCCCCGGTAGTCGCCCACAGGTCAGCACTCGCCCACAGGTCAACACTCATGGCCCAACCGTTTCAGCTCCAACGCGCGGTCATCGATCGCATCGAGCAAGCGCTCGGTCTCATCGAAGTCGTTTAGGAACATCGCGCTCCCAAACGGGTCACCGAGCACGCGATACATGTCGCGACCCGACGCGGTCCACGAGTGACCATCGTAGAGCCCGTATCGCGTCAGGGCCTCACCCACCGGGCAGGTGTGGAGCGACCCCCACAGCTTGTGATCGAGTACGCTAAAGCCACCCTGTCTCCGCGCCTCCACGACCCGCTCACGCCACGTCGTTTCCATCAGCCCCCTCCTTTCACCTCTCTGCTGTTCGTCGCAACGCACGGTAGGGGTCGCCCAATCTACAGCCGTTCCCTGTCCTCCCGACGGTCGTAACGCCGGGTGCTCTTGCGGGCTCTGAGCTAACCGTGCATCGCTATCGACTCACGCTACGTGTGTGCCCTCAACTCCGCGCGCCTCGCGGGCCTTGGTGCGATGGTCGAGCCAGTGGAGCGCCTCCTCCAGCTTCGTGATCACGAGGGCGTTCTCCCGGCACGTGAACGGCGACGCCTGATAGAACTTGATCCGGCCGAGGGCGGCGGCGATCACATCCTCCACGAAGGCGCCATTGGGCTCCCGGCGCACCCCATCGGCCGCCAGCGGGCCATCCTGCCACGTGATCGTGAAGCCGCGGCCGTCTGTGATGCCGCCGGCCGGGCGGCCCTGCTCATCCAGCTTGTGGTCCTCGGTGATGGCGCTTCGCATCCTCCTGCCCTCCTCTCCGCGTTCATAGGCCTCGAGCCACCTTTGATAATCCGTGAGAGTCAGAAACCGCTTTTTGTTCAGCCATGGCATCCTCATGACACCGCCCCTGCCCTCTCCCTCTCGTGGCTGCACGCCTTGAGGTACAGCTCGACCAGGAACCAGAACCGCTCCTCGTTCAGCGGCCCAGTCATCCGCATCGCGACATCCACCAGCTCGACATCGTGGGTCGTCACCGCCGCCGGACCATGAAGGTGTAGTGCCCGCCGCGGCGCGACTGGTACCACGTCAGGCTCCACAGCATGTCGTTGTCGCGCATGGCCGCGATGAGCTCTTCATTCCCCGACCAGCCGCCCGTGGAGATTTCGTAGACGCGCACGGCCTTGACGATGACGTCGACATCATCGCGCTCGTCCCACCCCCACGCCTCGGTCGGCCACCAGTGCCCGGAGGTCTTGATGAAGGCGAACCACCCCGTTGGGTCCTCGTAGGGCCACGCCTTGATGTGCGCGATCTGCTCGTCGGTCGGGTACTCGCTCATCGCATGCACAGCCAGACGATCACATAGAACATCGAGAGTCGGGCGACGAGCCACAGCATGACGAGCCAGTCGGTGAAGGGCATCAGTACTCCGGGTCCGGGAGCGTCCCCTCCCGGCTGTACTGCGTCATCAAGTTCTTCCACGAGTCGTGCAGGAACTCAGCGAGTGCCGCCGCGATGCACGCGCGCACGGCTGTGATTTCTCGCGGTGAGCGGCAGGCGTGGTGCGCGGTGAGGATCTGGATGAGCTCCTCGTCAGTCATGACATTGCCCAGCGTTGTCTCTGCTGGCTCATAGGTCGCGGCGAAGATGTCCGGCTTGCAGGGGTAGAACTCGCCCTGCACACCCTTGATGATCCAGTCGCCGACATCCGCCCGCATCGCCCCCTCGCGTGTGAGGATCACCAGCGCGCCATCCGGGTTCACCCCGAAACTACACGTCACGAACTCCTGCCAGCTTGGCGTCAGCATGCCGCGCCACTGCTCCGCCTCGATCACCACCGGCTTCTTCCGAAACCGCCTCATGGGGGAAGCCGCGCATCGGGGTCCCGCCGCTCCCCGCAAGTGGTGCAGAACTTGGCCCAGAGCGGTGACTCACTACCGCAATTGGTGCAGAGCCAGAACATCGCCGTGCCGCAGAGCCCGCAGTACCGCTTGCCCTCGTGGTGCTGCCCAGGCGTGACCGGGCACTCCCAGGGTTTGCGCGCCTCGGTCGCCATCACGGATTTCCTCGTTTGACAATGGCGTAGGTGATGGTCGCCCAGACCGCGAGCAGCCACAGGAAGGCGATCCAATCCCAGAATCGCATCTCAGTACGTCTTCTGCGCATCCTTCGTCAGCCCGTACCCCTCGGCGTAGGCGCGCAGGTGCTCGATGTGCGCATCCACGGAACTCTCACGTTTCGCATGCGCGAGCCACGGTGAGTCGCAATCACCGCAGGAATCCACCACCAGGTGGTACTTCCGACAGAGCGCAGCGTACTCGGCGAGGAAGGCGCTGGCGGCGTCGGTCAGCTCTTTCTTGGCCATACGGGAAGTCTAGCCCCCTTCCGGCCGCGCCTTGAGCGCCTCGGCCACCGCCTCGCGGATCTGCGTGGCGATCAGCGTCGTCATGGCGTCGGCCTCACCGTGCGTGTTCGCGATCGGGAAGCACAGCCCGACATAGAGCGCCCGGTCCTCCGGGGTCAGGGGCGCGGCGTCCTCCGGCCGCGACGAGTCCGCCGGCCGCGACGGTGCGACCAGCCCTCGGCCCATCGCGTCGAGGATCGCCTCAGCAATCGGCTGGTATGGCTTCACGCCCGACGCCTCAGCAATCGCCCCCGGTGAGCCGAGAGCCAGCCACGCGCGCCGCGCCAACTCCTCAACCCGCTCCGCCCCCGGGTCATTCATGGCGGCATGCGCCCACCCGGCTTCTTCTTCCGCCCGGCCACGCCCCTGCGCGTCGATCTTGGCCTGCTGGAGCACGTGCTCGATCCAGGTCGCGTGCTGCTGGTCCACCACGTCCTCGTAAGCGCGCATTCGGCGAGCGAGCTCGCGCTCTCGTTCCTCCTCTAGCTCCCCGATCCGCCGGTCCCGCTCGGCCAGCGCCGCGAGGAGGAAGGCGCGATCTTCGTGAGCCTTGCGCCATCCGATACCCGCCCTCTTGCCGCTCCACATCGCATGATCGTCCATGCGATGCCGTCGCTCGATCTCTTGTATCCCCGCCTCCGCTGGGCGCTCCAAATTAGTAGCCAAAACACTCCTCGCATTCATCGTTGTGGCAGTGCAGATTGATGAACGGCCGCTTCTTTCCCTCTGTGATCAGACGCGCTTCGACCGCATCGCAATCAACATGTAGGTTGCACGAACGCTTCCCCGCCGCCTCCACCGGGCGCTCCGGCTCACTCATCGCAATGCCTGCATGGCCGCGGCCTTGTCTTCGTCCAGTGTGGAGGCCCACACCTCACGCACGGCGCGGAGGAAGTGTTCGGGGGACCATCCGCTGTGAATGGCGGCCCGCACGGCATCCCAGATGTCGTCCTCGGTGCGATCGATCGGTCGTACGACGTACGCGGGACCCGACGGCGTCAGGACGACCGCGAGCCGATTCGGCGCCCCGCTCATGTCCGGCCCCCCTCTGCCTCTTGCTGGGCCTCGGCAACTACAAGACTACGTAGGCGCTCATACGCAAACGTGTTAGCGATGAGCGAGATGGAGGCCAATACACCAGTAACGAAGAGACCGGCACTTGCCAACAGAATGACGGCGGTCATTCTCTTGCCGGCTTCCGTCGCCACGCTACCGACTAGGATGACGATCAGTGTGGCACCGAAGATAATCAACCCGGCCACTAAAATGGCCACGTTAAACTGCAGTCGCCGCATAACTCGGCGCACATCCACGACGCCTGCCCGCTCAGCCATCTCGTAGACCCGGCGAGTCAGACGTTCGCTTGCCACTTCTGAGCGCGCAGTCTGCTGAGCCCGCTCGGCCAGGCCAATGGCAATGCCGCGCTCCACCGCTAGACACACCGGGCATGGCAGCTCGCGCTTGTCCTCGAAGCACTGGTCGACAAACACCCGCACATCCGCGAGGCGGATCCTCCGCGCCTCGGCCGCGTACGGCTCCAGCGTAACCGGCATGGTGGTACTGAGGTCGATCACGCGCGCGTCGTGAGTCTGGCACACCCGGCACAGTGAGTCGTAGGGGCCGTAGACGTGACCGTGCTCACACGTCTTGCTCATGGCGTCCGCCCCGAGCGCATCCATCTGCGCAGATCACGCTCATCCACCCCGCGCTGGGTGTAGCCGACAAGCCAGCCAATCGCGTAGCCGATGAGGCCGCCCCCGAGCATCGCGACGAGGATCATCCACGCCTCACTCACGGCCTTGTCGCTTTCAGGTGAACCAGCAGACACGCCGCTGCGACACAGAACATCGGCACGGGCCACGGGTGCGGCCCAAACACGCCACTCAGCCCGGCCCCCAGCGCCAGCCCTGAGGCGAACAGGCTCATCACCCTTCATCCTTCGGGTCACGCTCTGGCCCACAGGCATCGAACAGTGGGTGAAGCGACGCCGGGAAACTCGCGTAATAGGGCCGCTGGGGTCGCAGGCCACGTATCCGGGCCGCAAAGAGCTTCGCGCCCAATCCGCCGGCCGTGTACCACCGGTCCCAGGCGGCGTCGCTAGCGACGGGCTGCTCGGACACCCCGAGCGCACTGCGCACATCGGTGACGGCCTGCGTGAGCGCTGGCAGGTTCTCGGGCGTGATGTCCTCGCCGTCAGCACAGGCCCAATAGAACAGGTCGTTGGCGTTGACCATGAACACGATCCGGCGGTTGCGCACTATCGTAAAAACCGCGTCGTGAAGATCGCCGTAGTCGCTATCGAGATCCAGAATTTCCAGCACATCGGTCACGAACGCGAGCGTGTCCTCACACTCACCCATGCGGCACCTCCGGCTGGTCGGGCTCGCTGTGGCAGGCGCACTGACACACCCACACGGCCGGGCGCGTGCCCTGCAGGTACTCGATGGTGATGGCCGGGCACGTGTCGTGACGCTGCACGACACACTCCTCCCGCCGGTGAGGGTGGATCATGATCGGCGCCCGGCGCGGGGTGCTCACGGCTCAGACGGCCGGGCGACACCGCAGGTGAGGCAGTAGCCAGCCCAGAGCGGCGACGAGTGGAAGCTGGGGCACTTCCAGAACATCGCGGCGCCGCAATAGCCGCAGTAGCGATCACCGACGTGCTGCTGCCCGGCGAACAGCTGAACAACCTGCCGCGTACAGACACCGGCCGGGGGCGCATTCGGCTCGTCAGGCGTCATCGCGGCCGAAGTCCCCGGCGGTCTCGTTGGTGGCCAGCCCCCATTGGGTCTCCTTGGCCCGGCCCCCCGGGACGGGGACCAGGCGGACGGTCTGCCCGAATTTCTCGTTCCGGTTGAGCACAGACCGAATCTGACCCGGGGTGAGCCCAGTCTCCCGGGCCAGGCGGCTAACTGTGCTTGCGCCCCTGGTCAGCTCGCGTAGGACCCGGACGGCCGGAGAGTTCAGGGGTCGCAGCGTATCCAACGTCCTGACGCGCCGCTCAAGCTCATCGACGCGCCCGATGAGCTCACGCAGGCAGGTGAGACAGACCCGCGTATAGAGTCGATCGCGGTGGTGGTGCACAGCGAAGCACACATGCGGGGGGTTGGTCGAGTGGTCATCGCTTAGCTGATCCGGCTCGTCCGTGTGCGCGCCCATTGACCCGACGCTCCTTCCAAAGCGACGCTGGCTCTTACTCTAGCACGTCATCAAAACTGATGCGATCATGTCACGACGTCATTGCCGTGCAATGCACCCCGAAGCATCTCTCGACGTCATCGACAGGACAGCACAACACACGTCTCGCCGTCAGCACACCACCCATCGCGCCTGGACATCACCGCTCTCGGCGTCGCTGCAGACCAGCCCCAGGTCAGGACACGACACCCCTCGGCGACAACTCGGGCCCAAGACAGCCCGGCCCATGACTCGGCGACAGCACACCGCACCACACCCCGGTGCACGACTCGCCGTCAGCCCAACTCATCCACATGTCATTTCATCGCTCGGCTTCGCGGCAGTACAACGCAGCTCACCGCAGTCCAGGCCACTGCTCGTCGCCCCTACAGAACAGGACAAAACACTTCTCGTCGCCATTTCATTTCTCATTTGGGCTTGGATCCTCAGCCGGTCTTTCCTGCACGTCACGTCATCGCGCCACCCTCGTGTTGCGCCCGATGGCGCCTTCGCGCGACGCCTTGCGGTGCTGATGCCACGCGCAGAGCGCTTGCAAGTTCGTGCGCTCATCGCCGCCGCCCCAGGCCTTGGGCACGATGTGGTCCACGGTCGTGCTCGGGCGCCGGCGGCCGTATTTCAAGCACAATCGACAGAACGGCTCCTCGGCCAAGACCTGCGCGCGCGTGCGGTCCCACGCCGGGCCGTAGCGTTCGCGCCAGTGCGGGCGGTCGCCGTGCCACGCCTTGTCGTGTGTCGGGCACGGGCGCGAGTGGCGGCACCCGGGCAACGTGCAGGGGCGCGGCGGCGCCATCGGCATCAGCGCAAGTCCTCCTCGGTGATCTCAGCCTCCGGATCCCGATGTGCCATGCGTCTGAGGTAGGCCTTGGCATTCGGAGGGGTCGCCGATGTGCGTTGAGAGCGCTCGTTGACCCAGGTGCCGAGCATCGCACATGCCATCCCGATGATGAGCGCGATGAAGAAAATCGCGACGAATGTGGCGGTGACGCAGATCACGCGTCCCGCCCCCGTCGCTGTTGGCGCTCGACCTCCTGGCGACAGCGTTCGCAGGTGGCGCTGGTGATCCGCCGTGTCCACGCATGGCGAGTGGGCACGAGGGGGCTCTCCGGAGCACACAGCAGCGAGAGGCCGTCAGCGCCGTCACGGAGTCGCACGAGGTGCACCGGGCGCGCGGGCGCGGCCATCTCAGGCGCCCAGCGTGCGTTTGACCTCGAGCGCTGCGTCTTCGATCGTGTCGAGTGCGTGTTCGACCAGCGCGATGTCATCGCGCCGAATCGCGCCCAGGAGCTCCAGCTGAAGCACATGGCCCGATGCCGCGCCGAGCCCGAGCTTGTCGGCCGCGCAGTCGCCGATCGCCATGAATGCGTCAGTAAACGTTTGCGTAAACGTCGTAACACCCGCAACGCGAAGCGCCGCCTCGCCGACAAGGCAGGTGTCGAGCCCCTGCCAAGCGTCGAGGTCGTCTTTGATGAACTCCCCGGCCAGCTTCGCGCGGCTGACGCGCTCACGCCAGGGCATCGAGGTCGAGCGCAATGGGACGACGGGGTGATCAAGCCTGAACTGGATGGCTCCGTGCCGGTAGACCGGACTCGATGTGGGCATTCGACGCCTCCCCGATGCTCGGGATTCGCGCGGGAGTCTCTGGTTCGCGCGCGTGCTCGCACTATAGCCCGTCAGCATGCGGCCGGGCTATCGAAAATTTTCGCGTGCGGTTTCCGCCGCGCCGTGGCGGCCGGACCCCCCGGCCATCCCGCCCGACCGCCGGCCCGTGCCACCGCTCCCAGCCGTGGCCGCACGTCTCACGCCACCGGACGTTCTCGATCGTGAGAGGGCGAAGGCAGATGCCGCAGCGCCCGTCCGGCGGCCTGACGCTCAGGCGGACCAGGCACGCGCCGCAGGCGACGCTGTTGAGGTCGACCGTCCAGGGGCCGCTGCACCGGTCAGCGTGAGTCGGCTCGCTAGTCATCGGTTATGGCACGTGATGTGCTACCCGCGCGCCCGCCCGCGGTTGCTTCTCTTCGAAAGAGAAGCTTAGAACTATCAAAATTTGATCTGAACGGTTTCTCATCTCGCCGCTTTTTTGAGCGGCGGAGATGGAGAGAGAAGACCGATCATTACGATCGGTTCGTCTGGAGCCATGAGCGGTTTTAAACGGTTTCACGCGCGGTTTTGGTTTCATAGTCTTTTTAATCACTTAGCATTTGAACAGGCCGGAAACCGAGCAAGCCGTTAGGGCCCTGAACAGTTTTCTGAACGGTTCCCGCCACAGCCCGTTTTCGGGGGGCCTTTTCTGCCCCACATGGGGGGTGGCTGATCGGGGCGAGACCGAACCACGATTTTGGCTCGGAACGGATATGAACAGTTTACCGCGCGGTTTCTTCCAACGGGCCCCACAGCCCCCCCTCCTCACCGGCCGAAGTCCCCGGCGGTCTCGTTGGTGGCCAGCCCCCATTGGGTCTCCTTGGCCCGGCCCCCCGGGACGGGGACCAGGCGGACGGTCTGCCCGAATTTCTCGTTCCGGTTGAGCACAGACCGAATCTGACCCGGGGTGAGCCCAGTCTCCCGGGCCAGGCGGCTGACCGTGCTCGCGCCCCGGGCCAGCTCGCGCAGGATCCGGACGGCCGGAGAGTCGCTATCCGGGTCGCTCTCGGTCTTCATCACGGCGATCCCAGGGTCACCCTCATCCTCGTCGCCGAAGACGATCGTGAGCCCGATCGAGGGGGCCCGGGGGCCGTTGTTCGTCTTCCGGTGGTAGAGCGACAGCGCGAGCTGGTTGCCGTCCTGCACGCCGCGGACCTCGATCGTGCTCCGGGCGAGGTTGGTGTTCATCACCGAGCCGAAGACGGTGCCCTGGAGCTTCTCGGCATCGCCCTTTGGTGAGTGCCCGATCACCAGCTTCGTGCCCGGCAGGCTGTCGAGCGCCTGCAGCGTCCGCGCGGCGGCGTCGGCGCCCTCGGGCTCGAGGCCGGAGGCGGGCACGAGCGAGTCGAGCACGATGAAGTCCACCTCGTGTCGGGCGCACTCCACGCGCACGTCACTGATGACGTCGGTGAGAGCGCGCCGCAGCCGCTTGTAGCGGAAACTCCCCTCCGGCGGTGCGGTGTAGGCGCGGGTGAGCGACCAGATGCGATCGTCCTGCACAGCACTTGTCGTTTCCCAGTCCAGATAGAGGACCCGCTTGAGCGGCGGCACGTCCCAGTAGCCGCCCATCGGGTGGCCGATCAGCCCGGAGATGGCGACGAGCAGGGCGAGGAAGCTCTTGGCGCTCCCGCCAGGCCCGTAGAGGATGGTGATCTGATCACGCGGCATCCAGGGCTTCACGAACCACTTCGCGCCCGGCGCCCGCTGCCCAGCGAGGACGACGCTCGGCTCGGCCTCACGCAGCTTCCGCGCTACGAGCTGACACGCGCGGTCGAGCATCTGGCGCCACGGCTGCCCCGGCTCGCGCTCCTCGAGGGCGCGCACGACGCTGGTGCGGCCGCTGGCGCTGGCGACGTTCACCCGTGACCAGTGAAGCGACGCCTCCTGCCCGTTGGTGACGTTGAGCTCAGCCGAGAGGCTGTCGCGGTGCTCGGTGAACCGCGTGAATTCGCACGCGATCATCGAGCCCGGCCACACGGCGACGAGGCTGTCGCCGTAGGCGGTGACTTGGGGATCCCCTACCATCCCATCGCCGCATCGGTCGTCTCCTCGGCCGTACCGAGGGTGTTCTCAAGGCGCGCAGCGGCGGCGAGGAGCGCCCAGCTCTCGGGCGTGTCGGTCGCGTGCGCGCGCACGTCGCTGATCCAGCGACGGGCCTCCCGGATGCGCGTCTGCACCTCATTCAGCGCCCGGGTCGGTTCGTGCGCCCACGGCTGCTGCCGGGCGAGCGCGCGACCGTCGATCCCGCAGCGTTCGAGCAAGAGCTGCAGCAGCCGCTCGGCGCCGCCCTCGGCCTTGCAGGTGAAACAGTGGAACAGCTGCTTGTCGAGGTTGACCGAGAGGCTGGGCGTATCGTGGTGGTGGCTGTGAAACGGGCAGAAGATGAGGCCGCGCCGGCGGCCCTTGAGCGGACTGAGGTCAAGGTGGTGTGTGAAGGGGTCCATTGATCCTCTCCAGGGCAGGACGGCACAGCGAGGCGACGACAGGGCGCAGGGCGGCGCACGGGTGCGCAGCGCGAGTAAACACCGCCGGCCAGCCGCAACGGCATGGCCGGTCACGCGCGGCTGGTGGGGGTGGGCCGCTCCTGTTCGGCGTCGCGTTGGCGAATGTACGGTGGGGGTCCTGGCGGTGGTGGCGCGAGCGCTACACGTCGCATGGTCTATCTCCCCGGGGTGGCGTGGGGGTGGCGGGGTCGCTGAACGTCACTGCGACGGGCGTACGGTCGCGGGGCGCTCGACGTGGCGAGGGCACTGGACATATGACTAAACCTCCCCACCTTTTCCCTTCCTGAAAGGCGGAAGGCCCGACCCGCGACGGGGTTCCAAAGCAGGCCAGGTGACCGGCCCGGCGCGCGAGCGGCGCGGTGTGGAAGGACACCGCGACGTCGGCCCCGGGCCGGGCCTGACCCCCCACCCGTCGCGGGTGGGCCTCTGACCCCGCCGCCACTGCCTGGCGGGGGTGAATCCAGGCGGACCCTATCACCGCCCCGACCGAGCTGTCCAGCGATTCCCCTGGGGGGTCCGCTAGAGCGTGATCGGGGCTGCCGCCGGGCGCACGCGCAGCTCGACGCCAGGGGCGGCAGGCGCGAGAATCTGCTCGTAGGCGAATAGATGCCCACGGCCCGGCTCGTCGCCGACGCCTGGGCGCTCGCGCAGGCCGGTCAGCACCCCGCACTCGCCGAGCGCATCCACCACCGGCGACAGCGCCATCGGGAGCCCGTCCTGGCTGTCCATCAGGCGGCCGACGCTCGCCCGGAGGG
>Ga0247830_10001008_pt1 | contig 11177 bp, 10 predicted proteins | sample 12C_Control_Day5_FD_207766 | JGI IMG/M metagenome (GOLD analysis project Ga0247830, IMG submission 207766) | Soil microbial communities from agricultural site in Penn Yan, New York, United States - 12C_Control_Day5 | ecosystem: Environmental > Terrestrial > Soil > Agricultural land | place...
CTGGTCGACCACGGCGCGTACCCGTCGACGCTGGGCTACAAGGGGTTCCCCAAGTCCTGCTGCACCAGCCTCAACGAGGTGGTCTGCCACGGCATCCCGGACAGCACCGTGATCGAGGACGGCGACATCGTCAACATCGACGTCACCGCGTTCATCGGGGGCGTGCACGGCGACACCAACGCCACGTTCCTCGCGGGCGACGTCGACGAGGAGTCGCGGCTGCTGGTCGAGCGCACCCGGGAAGCGACGATGCGGGCGATCAAGGCCGTGCGACCGGGCCGCGAGCTGTCCGTCGTCGGCCGCGTGATCGAGTCCTACGCGAAGCGCTTCGGCTACGGCGTGGTGCACGAGTACACCGGCCACGGCATCGGGCGCAGCTTCCACGGCGGCCTCGTGGTGCTGCACTACGACGACCCGGACGTCCACATCCCGCTGGAGCCCGGGATGACCTTCACCATCGAGCCGATGATCACCGTGGGGTCGAGCGAGAACGAGAAGTGGGCCGACGACTGGACGGTCGTCACGCGCGACGGCTCGCGCACCGCGCAGTTCGAGCACACCATCCTCGTGACGGGCGACGGCGCGGAGATCCTCACCCTGCCCTGATCCCCGCCTGCGCTCCGGTAGAGCTAGGCGAAGTGGTCCTGCAGGCGGCGCAGCGTGGCGGCGATCGAGCGGGCGTTGCGGGCCGGCCAGCCCAGCCGCTCGATCCCGCGGGCGAACGGCGACCCGGCCCAGTCGAACGTCTCGGTCACCCGGGTGCCGTTGCCGACGGGTTCGAGCTCGTAGCGCCAGATCGCCCGGGCGAAGTGGCACCACGCGATCCGCCGGTCGGGCTCCAGCTCGACCACCCGGTTGGTGATCCGGTACGGCAGGCCGATGCGCATGCGCATGCCGAACCGGTCACCCAGCTGCAGCCGCCGCGACCCCGAGACGGCGTGGCGCACCGAGCCGGAGCCGTCGATCTCGTGGTGCTGGTGGGGATCGGCGAGCAGCGCGAAAACCGCCTCGGGACGCGCCGCGACGAGTGCGGCCGCACTGACCGCGCGTGCGGTCACGCCGCATCGCGGCGGCGCACGATGGCCAGCGCCTCGTCGGCGTGCGTGGTCATGACACCGTCTTCCTCGGGGGGAGGGGGAAGAACCCGCTCGTGCGCCGCACGTACTCCGCGTAGCCCGGCCGCCGCTTCCCGATCGAGCGCTCCAGCAGGGCCGCGCCGGTGCCCTTGGCCAGGAGCCACGTCATCAGCGCGGCGCTGACGAGGCCGACCAGCCCGGCCGCGTGGTGCAGCGCGAGCAGTGTGAGGCCCCACCAGACGGCCGCGTCGCCGAAGTAGTTGGGGTGTCGCGTGTAGCGCCACAGCCCGCGGTCCATCACCCGGCCCTTGTTGGCGGGGTCGGCCGTGAACGCGGCGAGCTGGGCGTCGCCGACCGTCTCGAAGAACAGCCCCACCGCCCACGACAGCACCCCGAGGGCGGTGACGACGGTCGCGAGTACCCCCGACGCGAACCCGTACTGGCCCAGCTGCACCGGCCACGAGACCACCCACAGGACCACCGCCTGCGGCACGTAGACCTTGCGCACCAGGTGTGCGACCGGGTTGCTCTTCGCCCGCTCCATGATCTCGACGTAGCGCGGGTCCTCGGGCTTGCCCCGGTTGCGCCGCCCGATGTGCCACGCGAGCCGCAGCCCCCACACGCAGGTCAGCAGCGTGATCAACACCTGCCGCCACAGGTCTCCCGCACCGCGCGCGAGCACCAGCGTGACGATCGCGACGATGGCGAAGCCCATGCCCCACACCACGTCGATCCCGTCGTGCCGGCCGCCCCGCAGCCGGACGGCGACGAACAACGCGACCGCGAACGTCGCGACGACGACGAGCGCGGTGACCCACAGGTTGGTCAGCGCGGCGCCCCAGGGATAGGGACTCATCGGGTCGGCTCCGGCGCGAACTCCGGGTCACGCCCCACGACCGACGTGCGCCCCCGCGGCAGGCCCGACCGCCCCCGGGCGTCGGGTCGCACCATGAGGACCTGGTGCACACCCATCCGGTTCTCCTCGAACGCCAGCAACCCGCCCGCGAGGTAGAGCAGCCACACCCGCCACTGCTCCTCGCCGATCAGCGCCACGGCCTCCACCCGGCGCTCCTGGAGGGTGTCGAGCCAGGGCCGCACCGTCAAGACGTAGTGCTCCCGCAAGGAATGGACGTCCACGACCTCGAGACCGGCCGTCTCCAGCAGGCTCAGCGTGGCGCCGAGCGGGCGCATGTGCATGTCGGGCGCGACGTAGCGCTCCATGAACGGGCCGCCCCCCGGCGCGTTGTTCACCCCGGCCGCGCCCCGCGACATCTGCTGCAGCAGCAGCCTGCCCTGCGGGACCACCAAGCGGTGCAGCCGCGCGGCGTACTCGGGGTAGTTGTGCTCGCCGACGTGCTCACCCATCTCGATCGACGCCACCGCGTCGTACGGCTCGTCCGCGATCTCGCGGTAGTCCTGCAGCCGGATCTCGACGCGGTCTTCGAGGCCGAGCGCCGCCACCCGGGCCAGCCCGTACGCCCGCTGCTGCGCGGAGAGGGTGACCCCGGTGGCCCGCACGCCGTAGTGCTGCGCCGCGTGCACGAGGAGCGACGCCCACCCGCAGCCGACGTCCAAAAGCCGCATGCCGGGCCGGAGCGCGAGCTTGCGGCAGATGAGGTCGAGCTTGTCGCGCTGGGCGTCCACGAGGCCGTAGGACGGCGACGGCTCCTGCGTCCAGTAACCGCAGGAGTAGGCCATCTGCGGGTCGAGCAGGAAGGCGTAGAAGTCGTTGGAGAGGTCGTAGTGGTGGGCGATCGCGGCGCGGTCGCGGCGGCGGGTGTGCAGCCGACCGTCGAGGCGGGCTTCCGACGCGGGTGGTCGCGGCCGTGGCCCCACCGCGCCGAGCCGCAGCGCCAGCCGGGTGGCGGCGAGCACCTCCGCCCGGCCGAACCGCGGGCGGGCGTGGTCCTTCGCCAGCGTCCAGAACCGGGAGAGCCCCTCGGCGACGTCGCCGTCGACCTCGAGCTCACCCGCGACGAACGCCCGTGCGAGCCCCAGCTCGCCGGGGCTCCACAGCAGGCGCCGCAACGCCCGCCGGTGCCGGATCACGACGACGGGACCGGTGGTGGCGCCCGCCTCGGACCCGTCCCACGCCCGGATCCGGACGGGCAGGGGCGCGCCGAGGAGGCGCTCGACGAGCTCGGCGAGCTGCGCGGCGACCGGCGTGCTCACGGGCGCACCAGGGAGAACTGGAAGACGTCGAGGTAGCCGACGCGGAAGCCCGCCTCGCAGTAGGCGAGGTAGAACTCCCACATCCGGCGGAACGTGCTGTCGAACCCGAGCGCGGCCACGGCCTCCCAGCGGGACAGGAAGTTCTCGCGCCACTGGGCGAGCGTGCGGGCGTAGTGCTCGCCGAGGCTGCGCTGCTCGGCCAGCCGCAGCGTCGTGTGCAGGGCCAGGTGCTGCTCGATCGCCTGCGTGGACGGGATGAGGCCGCCGGGGAACACGTACTTGTGCATCCACGAGTAGTCGCCGCGCGACGCGAGCATCCGGTCGTGCGGCATCGTGATCGACTGCAGCCCCACCCGGCCACCCGGCTTGAGCAGGCGGTCGAGCGCGCTGAAGTACGTCGGCCAGTACCGCTCGCCGACCGCCTCGATCATCTCGACGCTGACGACGGCGTCGTAGGATCCCCGCGCCTCCCGGTAGTCGCGCAGCAGCACCTGCACGCGGTCGGCGACGCCCGCGGCGGCCAGCCGCTCCTCGGCGAGGCGGGCCTGCTCCGCCGAGATGGTCAGCGTGGTCACCCGCGCGCCCCGCTGCGCCGCCCGCGTGGCCAGGCCGCCCCAGCCCGTGCCGATCTCCAGCACGTGCGTCTCCGGCCCGACGTGCGCCATGTCCAGGATGCCGTCGATCTTGCGACGCTGCGCGTTGGCGAGCGTCTCCTGCGGGTGGGCGAACCAACCCGACGAGTAGCTCATCGTCTCGTCGAGGAACGTCGCGAACAGCTCGTTGGAGAGGTCGTAGTGGCGGTGGATGTTCTCCCGCGAGCCCTCGACGGTGTTGCGCTCCTCCCGCGGCTGGCGCGCTTCGGCGAAGCGGCGCCCGATCCGCTGCAGCAGCGGGGGGATGAGCACCGAGAGCCGGGCAGCGAACGGGGTGAGCAGGTCGGCCAGCTCGGTGGAGGTCCAGTCGCCCACCATGTACGACTCGCCGAAGCCGATCTTCGAGTTGCAGCCGAGGCGGTGGAAGAACGCCGCGGGTCGCACGATCCGCATCACGGGCGATCCCGGGCCGCCGCGGCCGATGCGCTCGCCGCCCGCGAACACCACCCGCACGGGCAGCGTGTGCACCGCGCGGCGGAACAGGGCCTCCGCGATGCGGGCGCGCAGCGCGGAGTGCGGTGGGGTGGCCAGGCCCGGCCAGACGCCTTCGGCAGGCCGTGGCACGACATGGTTGTTCGACCGCCGGGCGATGGGGTACGTGGTCATTGGACGCCCTCCTGCGGTACGTGGCGCGGTCGGGGGATCACGGGGAGGCGGCGCAGCCACAGCGCGACGCCGTGCCTGCGGATGAGGGCCGACGTGCGGAGCGTGACGAGCGGTCGGCGGGCCATCATGCGCACGAGCGAGCGCGGGGTGGCGGCGGTGCGCACGCCGGCCACGCTCGCGACGAGCGCCGTCGAGCCGTTCTGCCGCAACGTGATCGCGAGGCTCAGCCGCTCGTCGGGCACGGGCAGGCGCATGCGGTACTCGCCCTCGACGGCCAGGAACGGCGACACGTAGAAGTCCTTCGCCGCCCGGGCCCGGCCCGCGTGGTCGGTGGCGAGGAGGTAGCAGTGCCGCTCGCCGTAGGTGTTGTGGACCTCGGCGACGACGCACGCGAGCGACCCGTCGGACCCGTGGCACCAGAAGACCGTGAGCGGGTTGAACACGTACCCGAGCACGCGGGCGTTGGCGAGCATCAGCACCCGGCCGCCGCGCAGGTCGATCCCGCGGCCCGCGAGGTAGCGGTCGAGGTTGCCGCGGATCGTGCCGTCCGGATCGCCGAGGTGGTCGGCCGCCCGGAACCCGGCGAACGGACGCAGCCAGAGCGGGAGCCGGGGCAGCGCGTCGAGGTCGACCAGCCACAGGTAGACGCGGTGGCGGAAGTCGCGGTGCAGCGCGGCGTGCCGTACGTGGCGCACCTCGACGTCGTAGAGCGCGGGCGCCTGCGCGCGGAGGACGGCGCTCCGGCCGCTGGCTCCGCGCTTGGCCGTCACCACGGCACGCCCAGCGACGCCGCCGCGCGCACCCCGGCCGCGCAGCCGTCCTCGTGGAAGCCCCAGCCGTGGTAGGCGCCCGCGAACGCGAGCACGCCGTCGTTCAACCCCGGCAGCCGGCGTCCCGCCGCGACCGACTCGGGCGTGTAGATCGGGTGCTCGTAGTGCATCGTGGCGAGCACCCGGCGCTGGTCGACGCGGTCGGCGCCGTTCAGCGTCACGACGTAGTCCGCGGGCTCGGCGAGCCGCTGGAGGCGGTTCATGTCGTAGCTCACGAGCACCGGCGCGTCGCGGATCCCGCAGGTGGACTTGAGGTAGTTCCACGACGCCCGCGCGGCGGGACTGCGCGGCAGCACCGAGGTGTCGTGGTGGAGTTGGGTGACGTTGCGCGAGTAGCGGAACGCGCCCAACAGCTCGCATTGCGCGTCGGTCGGCTCCGTGAGCAACGCGAGCGCCTGGTCGGGGTGCGCGGCGACCACGGCCACGTCGGCGCGGTAGGCGGTGTCGGCGTCGTCGCGGATCTCCACGCCCTCGGCGGTGCGGGTGAGCGCCCGCACGGGGGTCGACACGGCCACCGCCGCGAGCTCCTTCACGGCGGCCTCGACGTAGCGCCGCGACCCGCCGACGACCGTGCGCCAGCGCGGCGATCCCGTGACGGCGAGCATCCCGTGGTGGTGCAGGAACGCGAACAGGTAGCGGGCCGGGTAGGCGAGCGACACCGTCTCGCCCGCCGACCACACCGACGCGACGACCGGCAGCAGGAAGTGCTCGACGAAGTAGCGCGAGTAGCCGCCGTCGGCCACGAACGCGCCGAGCGTGACGGTGTCGTCGTCGGTGTCGCCGTCGGTGTGGTCGTTGGAGGCCGCCCGCCCGTCGGCCAGCACACGACGGGCGTGTCGGTGGAAGCGCCGCACCTCGGCGAGCATGCGCAGGTAGGCGGGCCGGGCGAGGTTCGACGCCTGCGGGAACAGGCCGCCGAGCCCGCGGGCGCCCGCGTACTCGAGCCCGCAGCCCGCGCACCGCACGCTCATCGACATGTCCGACTCCTGCGTCGCCACGCCCAGCTCGCCGAACAGGCGCAGGAGGTTCGGGTAGGTGCGGCGGTTGTGCACGATGAAGCCGGTGTCGACGTCCACCGTGCGGCCGTCGAACGTCGGCAGCTCGTGGGTGTGGGCGTGCCCGCCGAGCCGCCCGTCGGCCTCGAAGAGCGTGACGTCGTAGCGGCGTTGGAGCAGGTAGGCGGCCGTCAGACCGGCGACGCCGGAGCCCACCACCGCGGCCTTCGGACGGGTCATCGGGCGGACTCCATCTCCTCGAGCTGAGCGGTGAGGCCCTGCGGTGCGGGCTGCGCCAATGCGTTCGCGATCACCGGGTCGAGGGGTTCGATCCCGGTCACGCCGAGCACGAACCGCCGCACGAGCCGGTTCCAGTCGCCGAGGCGAGTGAGCATGAAGTGGCCCGCGCCGGGCAGGTCGAACCGGCAGATCGCGACCCCGGCCGCCTTGGCGCGCGCGGCGTAGGCGTAGGACGCGGCCGGGTCGGTGTAGCGCTCGCGGTCGCCGTGGGCGATGAGGACGGTGCGCTCGGCCAGCTGGGCCACCGGGTCGCTCCCGTCCAGCCAAGGGGCCAGCGCGCACACCGCGGTGACGTTCGGCGCCCCGGCCGCGGCGAGCGCGGCCCGTCCGCCCATCGAGTGCCCCAGCAGCACGACCGGTATCCCTGGGTGCCGCTCGGCCAGCGCGGCCGTCGCCCACCGGGCGTCGAGCAGCGCATCGCGGGCGGGGGAGTTCCACCCGCGCACCCGGTACCGCAACAGGTAGACGGCCGGGCCGCGGCGCGCGAGCGTGCGGGCGAACGGCAGCATCCGGCGGTAGGCCAGCCCCTTGCGCTCGCCGCTCTCGGTGCTGTGGGCTTGGCCGCCGTGCAGCACGAGCACGACGGCGGCGGGCCGGGCGGGTGGCGCGCCGACCGGCTCGAGGCGGGGGAGGGTGTCAGGCACTCGACCTCATTTCTCTCGGGCCGGTGTTCTGCCGCATGCCCGGACGTGGTCGGCGGCTGAGAGCGACGTCACACCCCGTCGTACGGCGGGGTGCCCCGAGACGATCGTGCCTGGACACGGGATGATCCGCGAGCTGACCAAGGTCCGACAGGAGCGCACATGAACCCGGTGACCCCGCTGACCGCCGGGGCGAAGCTGCGGCTCTCGTTCGCCCGCAAGTGGCGCACGTCGGGCTTCTGGTTCGGGCTCGCCATCACGCTGCTGTGGCCGTTCACGATGTTCGGCACGCGGGTGGGCTGGCGCGGCGGGGAGCACCTGCCGCGCACCGGCGGCGCCCTTCTCGCCGCCAACCACGTCTCGCTGGCCGACCCGATCTTCCAGGTGGCGTTCTGCGTCTGCCACGGCCGCATGCCGCGGTTCCTCGCGAAGGCCGAGCTGTGGCAGATCCCGGTGGTGCGCTCGGTGCTCGGCAAGGGCGGCCACATCCCGGTGTACCGGGAGTCCGCCCGCGCGGGCGACGCGTACCGCGATGCGATCGCGGCGATCCAGCGGGGCGAGATCGTCGTGTTCTACCCGGAGGCCACCTACACCGCCGACCCGGACGGCTGGCCGATGAAGGCGAAGAACGGGGTCGGGCGGATCGCGCTGGTCACCGGCGCGCCGGTGATCCCGATCGCGAACTGGGGCACCCAGCACGTGGTGCCGCCGGGCAAGCTGCCCCGGCTGTTCCCGCGGCAGCGCGTCACGGTGGTGGCGGGCCCGCCCGTCGACCTCTCGCAATGGGAGGGCGGGCCGCGCACACGCACCGCGCTGAACGGCGTGACGTCCGCGATCATGACGGAGGTCACGCGGCTCGTGGGGGAGATCCGCGGTGAGTCACCCCCCGCGGAACCCTTCGACCCAGCGGCCTGAGCGTTAGGAGCGCGCTGGCGAACTCGGCCCTACTTCGCGGCGAGGCGCTCCAGCCGCCGCGGCGTGGGCCAGCGCACCGAGGTGGCCCAGCCGAGCTTCTCGAACGCCTGGATCACCCGCGCGGAGATGTCGACCTGGCCGCGCTGCACGCCGTGCCGGGCGCAGGTGGGATCGGCGTGGTGCAGGTTGTGCCACGACTCGCCGAAGGACATGACCGCCAGCGGCCAGACGTTGCGCGAGTGGTCACGTGCGGCGAACGGCGCGTCGCCGATCATGTGGCAGATCGAGTTGATCGACCACGTGACGTGGTGCAGCAGCGCCACGCGCACGAGGCCCGCCCAGAAGAACGCGGTGAGCGCGCCCCACCACGACCAGGTCAGCAGGCCGCCGAGCAGGGCGGGCACCAGCAGCGTGGCCACCGACAGCAGGACGAACGCCCGGTTCACGCGCATGACGTCGCGGTCGGCGAGCAGATCGGGCGTGAAGCGCTTCTCGTTGGTCTGGTCGCGGCTGAACAGCCAGCCGGTGTGCGAGTGCCAGAAGCCCCGCGCGAGCGCGACCGGGCCGGTGCCGAACAGCCACGGGGAGTGCGGGTCGCCCTCCTTGTCGGAGAACGCGTGGTGGCGACGGTGGTCGGCCACCCAGTCGACGACCGGGCCCTGCATGGCCAGGCTGCCCGCCACCGCCAGCGCGATCCGCAGCGGCCGCACGGCCTTGAACGAGCCGTGGGTGAAGTAGCGGTGGAAGCCGACGGTGATGCCCAACCCGCTGACCACGTAGAACACGGCCGCGATGGCGACGTCGACCCACCCGAGGCCCCATCCCCACGCGAAGGGGACGGCCACGATGAGCGCCAGCAAGGGGACCACCACGAACACGTACACCCCGATCTGCTGCGCGATGCCGCGCCTGCCGTCGAGGATGGGCTGGGGGCCCGACGTGCGTGTCGGGCTCTCGGCGACGGTCATAGGGTCCTCTCCAAGTAAGGGCTACCTTCCTCCTCCTGTCTACAGGCAATCGGAGTCGCACGACACCGCAGAACGGTCAAAGATCGAGCCCGAGGAGTGCGTTCTCCACCACTTCCGGCAGTCCGGGGTGGATCCAGTACTGGCCTGCGGCCATCTCCTTGGCGCCCAACCCGAACGACATGGCCTGGATCACAGGCTGGATCAGCGTGGACGCCTGCGGGCCCATGATGTGCGCGCCGAGCAGCTTCCCGGTGGCCCGATCGGCGATCAGCTTGCAGAAGCCGGTGTCGTCCACCATCGCCCACCCGTAGGCCACGTCGGCGTAGTCCTGGGTCTTCACGACGTAGTCGAGGCCCATCGCCCGGCACTGCGCCTCGGTGCGGCCGACCGATGCGATCTGCGGGTCGGTGAACACCGCCGACGGCACGAAGCGGTGGTCGGTGCGCCGCGGCGAGCCCGGGTGCAGGAGGTTGTGCTGCACGACCTTCGCCTCGTGGTTGGCGACGTGCTTGAGCTGGAACGGCGAGCTCGCGTCGCCGAGCGCGAAGACCCCGTCGACGGACGTGCGCTGCTGGTCGTCGACCAGCACCCGGCCCTCCCGGTCGGCCTCGATGCCCGCCTTCTCCAGATCGAGCAGGTCGCCGTTGGGGACGCGGCCCGCGGCCACCAGCAGCATGTCGCCGCGCACGACGGTGCCGTCGAGCAGCGTCAGCGCGACCTCCGACCAGTCGCCGCGGGCGGTGGCGACCGGCTGGCCGAGGTGGACGTCCCAGCGGTCGCTCGCCAGGCGCGTGAAGCGCTCGGCGACCGTCTCGTCCTGGTTGCGCAGCAGCAGCGAGCTGCGGCCGATCATCGAGACGCGGGCGCCGAACGCGGAGAACACGTGCGCGAACTCGGCCGCGATGTACCCGCTGCCGACGATCACCAGGTGTTCGGGCACCTCCTCGATGCGCATGACCGTGTCCGACGTGTGGTGCGGCACGTCGCGCACCTCGTCGGGGACCACCGGCCGCCCACCGGTCGCGATCACGATGCGGTCGGCGCTGATCTCGACGTCGCCGTCGATGGAGATCTGCTTGGGGCCGGTGAAGCGGGCGTGGCCGTCGTAGAGCGTGAAGTTCGGGCTGCGGTTGGCCCGGTAGTCGTGGCCGTCGACCGAGATGGGGTCGATGCGGCCGAAGACGCGGTCGCGGATGTCGCGCCAGCGCACCTTGTCCAGTGTGGCGTCGAGGCCGAGGCGGCCCGCGTGCCGGATGTGCTGGGCGATGTCGGCCGGGTAGACGTACATCTTCGTGGGCACGCAGCCGACGTTGATGCAGGTGCCACCGAAGATGCCGTGCTCGACCATGGCGACGTCGAGACCGGCGAAGCGGTGGTCGACGATCGAGTTGCCCGAGCCGCTCCCGATGACCAGGAGATCGTGATGGCGCACGCGCCTACGGTAGCTCGCGGAAACATGCACGACGGCTTCTGCGTTGACGTGGGAGCATGACTAACACGATGACGGAACCCGCATTCACATCAGGCGATCTCGACCTGGAGGAGCGTTCTTCGCTCCGCCGGGTCGTGGGCCTGTCCACCGAGCTCACCGACGTCACCGAGGTCGAGTACCGCCGGCTCCGCCTGGAGCGCGTGGTGCTCGTCGGGGTGTGGACGTCGGGCACATCCGCCCAGGCCAACGCCTCGCTGCACGAGCTGGCGCGGCTCGCGGAGACCGCGGGCTCCCAGGTGCTCGACGGCCTGGTCCAGCGGCGTCCCCAGCCCGACCCCGCCACGTACATCGGCTCCGGCAAGGTCGACGAGCTGCGTGCCGCCGTGCACGCGGCCGAGGCCGACACCGTGATCTGCGACGGCGAGCTCTCACCCGGCCAGCTGCGTCAGCTCGAGGACAAGCTCAAGGTCAAGGTGATCGACCGCACGGCCCTGATCCTCGACATCTTCGCCCAGCACGCCCGCTCCCGCGACGGCAAGGCGCAGGTCGAGCTCGCGCAGCTGTCCTACCTGCTGCCGCGCCTGCGCGG
>Ga0247830_10001009_pt1 | contig 11176 bp, 10 predicted proteins | sample 12C_Control_Day5_FD_207766 | JGI IMG/M metagenome (GOLD analysis project Ga0247830, IMG submission 207766) | Soil microbial communities from agricultural site in Penn Yan, New York, United States - 12C_Control_Day5 | ecosystem: Environmental > Terrestrial > Soil > Agricultural land | place...
CAGAACCGCTGGTCGCAGGCCAAGGTGTCGGGCGCGAGCCTGTTTCCCGGCCTCATCACCCAGTCGGGCAAGATCGCCAAGATCGAGATCAAGCAGGGCGACAAGACGCTGACCCTGGCCGCCGACAAGTACGGCTGGGTGCTCAGCGACCGCGGCGGCTTCCCGGCCAAGGCCGATGCCGTGCGCGCCCTGCTCGTCAAGCTGGCGCAGGCCGAGTTGGTCGAGGGCAAGACCCGCAACAAGGACCGCTACGCGCTCCTCGAGCTCGAGGACCCCACGGGCAAGGACGCCAAGTCACGCCTGGTGCGCCTGCTCGACGACAAGGGCAACCCGCTCGCCGCGGCAATCGTCGGCAAGAAGCGCTTCGATGCCTTCGGCGCCAGCAAGGGCGGCACCTACGTGAGGAAGCCCGGCGACGACCAGACCTGGCTCAGCAACGCCGACGTCGATGTCTCGCTCGCCGTGCGCGACTGGGTGCAGGCGACCGTGCTCGACCTCGGCGGTGCGCCGAAAGTCTCCAAGGTCACGGTCGAGATTCCCGGCGAGGAGCCGCTGGTGATTCAGCGCGATGCCGCCGATCCCAGGAAGTACGCCCTCCTCGGCATCCCCGACGACAAGAAGCTGAAGGAAGGCGCGGGCCTCGACGACATCGCGCGCGCAGTTGCCACGATCGATCTGGAGGACGTGCGCAAGACGGCGGCGACCATGACGGGCAACGACGTCAACGTGATCCGCATCGAGGCCGACGGCGGCCTCGGCGTCACGTTGCGGCTGCGCAAGCAGGGCGAGGACTACTGGCTGGCGCTCGAGGCCGCCGGCGGCGAGGGCGAGGCCAAGAAGACGGCCGAGGACATCGCCAAGCGCGTCCAGGGCTGGGAGTTCAGAATTGCGCCCGGCAAGGCCCAGTCGCTCCTCAAGCGCCGCGCCGATCTCTTCCAGGCCAGCTGATTGTCATGCATCCCCGGAGGCCGCGCTGAGCGGCACAGGCTATCGGGGGATTTGCTGCAGGTTGCAGCGCCGCTTCCTCGGCGCGGCCCGTGATACTTTCCGCCAATGAGTCCCGAGCGACCCGCCCGCATCCTCCCAGTAATCGTCGTCTCACAGCTTGCCGGCACATCCCTCTGGTTCGCCGGCAATGCGGTGCTGCCCGACCTGCAGGCCCGCTTCGATTGGCCTGCTGGCACTCTCGGCCACATGACGAGCGCCGTACAGCTCGGCTTTATTGCGGGTACGCTCATGTTCGCGCTCCTTGCCATCTCGGATCGATATTCGCCGCGCGCGACGTTTCTCACCTGCGCCCTGCTCGGGGCGGCGAGCAACGGTTGCAGCTATTTTCTGCCGGGTGAGGTATCGCTCCTGCTCCTCACGCGCTTCGCCACGGGGTTCTTCCTCGCCGGCATTTATCCGGTCGGCATGAAGATCGCGTCGGGCTGGTATCGACACGATCTCGGCAAGGCGCTGGGGTTCCTGGTCGGCGCACTGGTGCTCGGCACCGCGCTGCCGCATCTCATCAAGGGGCTCGGCCACGCGCTGCCGTGGGACGCGGTCATGCTCAGCGTATCGGGAATTGCCGCCGCCGGCGGGCTGATGATGTACGCGCTGGTGCCGGACGGTCCGTTCCTTGCTGCCGGTGCGAAGTTCGCCCCGGGCTCGCTCGCGACCATCTTCAGGTCGGCCGACTTTCGTGCTTCCTCGTTCGGCTACTTCGGCCACATGTGGGAGCTCTACGCGTTCTGGGCGTTCGTGCCGCCTCTCGTGATCGCGTACAAGGCGCGTACGAGCGACGCCGACCTCAACGTGTCGCTGCTGGCGTTCGCCACGATCGCCGCGGGTGCGCTCGGTTGTGTTGTGGGCGGGTATTTCTCCCTGCACTTCGGCAGCGCCCGGGTAGCGAGCGTGCAGCTTGCGGCATCGGGAGTGTGCTGCCTCCTCTCGCCGCTGATGTTTCAGGCCCCACCGGTGCTGTTCGTCGCCTTCCTCGCGCTCTGGGGGATCGTCGTCGTGGGCGACTCACCGCAATTCTCCGCGCTCAATGCGCGCTACGCCCCGAGCGACCAGGTCGGGTCGGCCCTGACGATTGCAAACTGCATCGGCTTCGGCATCTCGATCGTCAGCATCCAGCTGCTGAACTCGCTGGCGGGCAGCCTGCCCGCGCAGCATCTATTTCTCCTGCTCGTTCCCGGCCCGATTTTCGGACTGATGGCATTGCTGCCGTTGTTGAACGGGAGCGATCCCGGCGCTCAATAACCTCCGCTCAGGCGTATGCCACGCGCCGCACGCGGCACAGCATGGCCGCGTACTCGCCGCGATAGATCCAAGCGAGCACGGAGAACATCACGGACGCGAGGAGCACGAAGAAGCCGACGCTGCGCAGCTCACCTTTGGCGTAGCCGAGCGACGGGGCGTTGTTGGACGGCAGGTCGTGCTGGTAGACGACACCCATCCTCATACCAGGACGCAAGTGGCGGCTTCCGTCGAGTGCGTAGAAGGCCTTCGACGTGTAGTCGCGTCCGTCGGCGGCCCTGAAGGTGGAGGTTACCGCGTTGCGGTTGTGGCGCCCGCCGGTCTCGGCGACGGTTTGAATGGTGGCGATGGCCTGGACCCCGCGGTCGGCAAGCGAGCGATAGGCCACATACGATTGCCCGAGGACGAAAAGGCTCACCGGAATGGCGAGCCCGAACAGGGGGATGATCAGGTAGACGGCCATCGCCTGCCGCATCTTGACATCGAGCTGGACGAGTCTTGACCAAAGCGACATGGCGCCAATCCCTTTCGAGCAGAGGTGGCGCCTCTTTCGCCCATTCCGGGGGAAGGCGCTGTTTCGTCCGGCACTCGCCTACCCGCGTATCGTACGGGCGCGCCAGGCGTGTTGCCATTTGGCAATGATGTCCATCGCCACCAGGACGGTGATCAGCAGCGACGTGCCGCCGATGTAGGCCGGCAGCGACAGGCCGATCATGGCCTCGGGCGCCAGGCACAGCACCACGAGATAGAGCGCGCCGAGCGCCGTGACGCGCGTGAAAACGGCGTCGAAAGACTCGGGCGAGCTCGAGGCTCTGGAGGCGCGTGCGGTCGCGACCCTCGGATCGATCGCAGCGGCGGCGAAGAAGAACACGAAGAAGACGATCAGACCCGCGTACAACAGAAAAAACACAAGCTGCCCGCGGCCCAGCACGGCGGCAATCCATGCGAGCCCCGCGCCCCCGTCGCTCATCGTCGATGCGATCATGAGCGGCACGAGCAGCAAGGAGGATGCGAGCGTCGGCGCCAGGATGCCGGAATAATTGAGGCGCAGCCGGATCGACTGGCCTCCCGCGCTGCCGGCCGGCACGATGCGCACGGCGCGCTCCGCCAGGACGATGAGCGCGGTGAGAGCGACGACAGCGGCCAGACAAGCGGGCAGAGCCCATTCCGGCAGTCGGCCCCTGATGCCGAGGTCGAGGATGCCGAACGCCGCTTGCGGCAGCCCGGCGATGGTGTCGGCGACCAGGAGAAGCCACACGCCGTCGCCGATGCCGCGCTGCGAGACCTGCTCGCCGAGCCACAGCAGGAACGCCGTACCGGTCACGAGGCTCACCGTCACGCCGATGCGGAAGCCCAGGCCCGGCTCCGGCACGAGCCCGCGGACGCCCTCGAACGCGCCGGCAAGGCCGAAGCCTTGAAAGGCCGTCAACGCCAGCGCGACGACGCGGATGTAGTGGTTGAGCTGCCGCATTCCCATCGGGCCCGACCAGCGCAGCGACTGCAGCCGCGACGAGAAGGCCGCGATCACGTAGATGATGACGCATGCCGACACGTATGGCATGACCCCGAGCGCGAAAATCGAGAGGCGGCGGGCCGCTTCCGAGCCCAAGACGCCCGACGCACCGACGGGCAGCACCTGCAGGAACATGTCCGGATTGATGCCGGGCAGCGGCAGGAAGCCGCCAAGGCGCAGGATGACAAGTGCGCCGATCGTGAAGAGCACGCGCCGCACCAGCCCGCCATCGATCGAGAGGAGGCCGGCACGGGAAGCCGGCTGCTGGCGTGCCATGGAAGGTCCTCGGATTCGGCGGCGGGCGGATGGCGGCGACCGTATCAGGCGGCGGACATCTTCCAAAGTGCCGCCCGGCATCGACACGCTATTGCGAGAGGGCGTGGCCTCGCAGCAGTTTGGGCACCTCGCCGGTGAGGCCCGCAGCCTCGGCGACGAACAGCTGCTTCAGGCCCGGCATCCGATCGACAAGGCCGAGGCCGAAGTCGCGCGCGGTGCGCAGCACGGTCACATCGTTGGAGAACAGCCGGTTCAGGGCATCGAACGCGGCGGCGGAGATGGCCGAGTCGAGACGACGCCAGCGCTCGTATCGCTCCAGCGTGGCGAGCGAGCCGAAGTCCAGGCCGAGACGCGCGGCATCGGCGATCACCTCGGCAAGGGCTGCCACATCGCGCAGGCCGAGGTTGAGTCCCTGGCCGGCGATCGGGTGCACGCCGTGGGCGGCATCGCTGATCAGCGCGAAGCGGTTGGCGACCAGCGCACGTGCCAGGTGCATGTCGAGCGGCCAGCCGGCGAGCGGGCCGGCGAGCGCCACACTGCCCAGCCGGTAGTCGAAGCGTCTCTCCACCTCGCGGAGAAACCCCGCGTCGTCGAGCGCCAGTATCTCGCGCGCTCGGTCTGCGCTCTCGGTCCAGGTGATGCACGAGCGGTTGCCCGTCAGCGGCAGGATGGCGAACGGGCCGCCCGGAAGGAAATGCTGCACGGCCCGGCCCTGATGGGGCTTCTCGTGCCGCACCGTGACGACGATGCCCGTCTGCGCGTAGCTCCAGTTCACGACCTTGATGCCGGCCGCCTCGCGCAGCCTGGAGCGGCGTCCGTCGGCGGCAACGAGCAGCGCCGTGCGCAGCCGCGAGCCGTCTGCCAGCTCGACGGCGACGCCATGCTCGTCCGCCGCGAAGCCCTCGGCCGCCGCGCCGCCCAATAGCGCGATCGACTTCGCGCCCTCGGCCCGTTCGAGCAGCGCCCGCTGCAGCCGCAGGTGCTCGACGATCCAGGTCGCCGGCTCGCCCTCGACGCTATTGTCATAAGAGACCAGGACGGGGCGAAAGGCGTCATCGAGGCTCGAGTCGGTGATGTCGATTGCCGTCACCGGCTGGGCGTAGTCGGCGATCGCGGGCCACACGCCGAGCACGGTCAGCAGTCGTTGCGAGCCCGCCGACAGGGCGAAGGCACGCGGGTCGTCCGCCACCGTCTCGCTTGTCAGCCCGCTGCGGTCGACGACGGCGATGCGAGCCTCGCCGCCCAGCGCGTCATCGAGCGCGCAGGCCAGCGCTAACCCGGCGCCGCCTCCACCCGCAATGATCACATCGTAGCGCTTCGCGGTCTCGACCATGCCTGCCCATAGCGCCGGCGCGCGCCGATCTCAAGCTGATGTAGGATAGACGCCAGCTTCGCAACATAGGACTTTGCCATGTCTTTCCTGGACCGCCGCCGTTTTATCGCCGGTACTGCCACCCTCGCCGCAGTGCAGGCGACGTCGCAGGCCCGCGCCCAGCAATCCGGCCACGCGCATCATGGCGGACTCTACGAGAGCCTGCAGAAGCCCGGCCGCATCGACATCCCCGAGACCGCCGCTACCCAGCACGTGTTCGACAGCCCGGCGCCGAAGGCGGCCAACCCCGGGCGCTGGGTGGCCAAGGCGCCGCTGCCGCTGCCGCGCAGCGAGATGGCCTGGGCCGTGGCGCACGCCGACCGCATGCACCTCGTCGGCGGCTACGGCGAGCAGCGCGTCGACCGGCCCTACCACCAGGTCTACGATCCCGCCGGCGATCGTTGGATCGATTCGGCTGCGCTGCCCAAGGGCGCCAATCACGTCGGCGTCGCGGTGCTCGACGACACCCTCTATGCCATCGGCGGCTTCATCGAGCAGAACCGCAAGCCGCACAACGAATGCTTCGCCCTCGACCTCAAGAGCAGCGCAGCTGCCTGGCGCACCATCGCGCCGTTGCCGCGTGCGTGCGGGGCCATCGCCTGCGTTGGGCTCGGCGGCAAGGTGCACGGCATCGGTGGGGCCATCGGAGACACTTTCCCCACCAAGAAGTCGGTCGACTGGCACGTCGTCTACGACCCCAAGGCAGACAAGTGGGAGATGCGCGCGCCGATGCCGCAAGGCCGCGACCACACCGGCACGCTCACGGTCGGCAATCTGATCTATGTGAACGGTGGGCGCGTCGACAGCTTTCTCACCAACTCCAACCTGCACCACGTCTACGACGCGGCGAAGGATTCGTGGGAGCCGCGCCGGCCGATGCCGACCGCGCGCTCCGGCCATGGCGCCGTGCTCTACCGCGGCAAGATCTTTTGCATGGGCGGGGAGGGATACGAGCGCGTCTACGGCCAGAACGAGGCCTACGATCCAGCCACCGACCGCTGGGGGGCCTACGCGCCCATGGTGACGCCGCGCCACGGCCTGGGCGCTGCGCTGGTCGGCGACGCCATCCACGTCGCCGGCGGCGGCCCGATCATGGGCGGTGCCGTGCAAAGCGCCGTGCACGAGGCCTTCACGCTCGGGTAGAGCGGCGCGGCTTGACAGTGTGCTGCCCGCGGCCTCCCTTGCGAGCCGTCACGTCAGCGAGGTGGCCCATGCCCAGCAAAGCCAAGCCTGCTGCCGCCAAGTCGGCGAGCGCCAAGTCGGGCAGCGCGCTCGACGGTCTGCTGTCAATTCTCGACCTGGAGCCGCTCGAGGAGAATCTGTTCCGCGGCCGCAGCCCGCAGGAGGGGTGGCAGCGCGTCTTCGGCGGCCAGGTGCTGGGGCAGGCGCTCGTGGCGGCCGTGCGCACAGTGCCGGAGGAGCGCATCGCCCACTCGCTGCACGCCTACTTCCTGCTCGGCGGAGATCCCGCCCGTCCCATCATCTACAATGTCGATCGCGTGCGCGATGGCCGCAGCTTCACGACCCGCCGCGTCACGGCCATCCAGCACGGCCGGCCGATGTTCGTCATGAGCGTGTCCTTCCACACCGAGGAGCCGGGGCTCGACCATCAGAACGCCATGCCGAAGGTGCCGCCGCCCGAGGAGCTGCCGAGCGAGCGCGAGCTCACGTCCAAGCTCTTGGCGCGCCTGCCGGAGAACATGCGCAGCTACTGGGAGCGCGAACGCCCGATCGAGATGCGCCCGCTCGATGTCTCCCGGTACTTCACCCGCGAGAACCGCGCACCCGAGCAGGCCGCCTGGATGCGGGCGAGCGGGCGTCTTCCCGATGCGTTCGCCCTGCATCAGTGCGTGCTGGCCTACGCATCCGACTTCACGCTCCTCGACACCGCGCTGATCGCCCACGGCAAGTTGATGTTCGACAAGGACATGCAGCTCGCAAGCCTCGACCATGCCCTTTGGTTTCATCGTTCGTTCCGCGCCGATGAGTGGCTGCTCTACGTCCAGGACAGCCCCTCGAGTCATGGCGCCCGCGGTTTTTGTCGCGGCAATATTTTCACTCGCGACGGCGTCCTCGTGGCCTCGGTCGCCCAGGAGGGTCTGATGCGGCAACGGACATCGGCATTCGTGCCCAGCTGAAGAGCAAAAATTGACATATGCCTATTTTTAAGGCATCCTAATACAGGTGAGGTTGTCGCAGCCAAATCCATTTTAGTGCGTAATTCCAATACTCTACGAGACAGTCCCGCATCTGGCATGTCTTTTGACTCTTAACCTTCGCGCCGCTGAGTGCGAGCGGCGAGGGATTGCCGCGTTTGCTCACTCTGTAAGCAGGGCGGCCTGAGCAACAAGGGGAACCAAATGAAGCTCGTGACGGCCATCATCAAGCCGTTCAAGCTCGAGGAGGTCCGCTCGGCGCTGACCGACCTGGGGCTGCAGGGCATGACCGTGACGGAGGTCAAGGGTTACGGTCGCCAGAAGGGCCACACGGAGATCTACCGCGGGGCGGAATACGCGGTGAGCTTCCTCCCGAAAATCAAGATCGAGGTCGTCGTCCCATCCGGCACTGTCGACAAGGCCGTGGAGGCCATTGTGCGCACAGCTCGCACCGGCCAGATCGGCGACGGCAAGATTTTCGTGTCGCCGATCGATCACGCCGTGCGGGTGCGCACGGGCGAGACCGATGACAGCGCGATCTAACCCACACAACGGACTGTCCGCCTGACTCTTCCTGCTGCTCACTTGGAGGCACTACCCATGATGCTTGGTACCTTGCGCCGGATTGCCGCTCTCGCAGTCGCGGCACTCCTGTTGGCGCTGCTCATCGAGCCATCGTTGGCTCAGGACAAGCCGCCTGCGCCTACGCCCAACAAGGGCGACACCGCCTGGATGATGACGGCATCCGCGCTCGTGCTGCTGATGACGGTCCCCGGCCTCGCGCTGTTCTACGGCGGCATGGTGCGCACCAAGAACATGCTGTCGATGCTGATGCAGGTGTTCTCCTGCGTCTGTCTCGTGTGCATCATCTGGGTCGTGTACGGATACAGCATGGCCTTCACTGAGGGCACCGGCTTCAACGCCTTCGTCGGCGGCTTCTCCAAGGCCTTCCTGGCCGGCGTCACGCCGGAGTCGAACGTCGAGACCTTCACCAATGGCGTGGTCATCCCCGAGTACGCCTACATCTGCTTCCAGATGACCTTTGCTGCCATCACGCCGGCCCTCATCGTCGGCGCGGTCGCCGAGCGCATGAAATTCTCCGCGGTGTTGCTGTTCGTCGCGTTGTGGGTCACCTGCGTGTACTTCCCGATCGCGCACATGATCTGGTACTGGGCCGGTCCCTCCGCGACGATTTCCGCTGGCAAGGCGTTGGCAGCCGCGAGCGGCGACGCCAAGACCGCGGCGCAGACCGCATTGGACGCGGTCGTCGGCAATGCCGGTATCGCCTTCCAGTGGGGCGCGCTCGATTTCGCCGGCGGCACCGTGGTGCACATCAACGCCGGCATCGCCGGGCTCATGGCCGCTTTCGTCGTCGGCAAGCGCGTCGGCTACGGTCGTGAGGCGATGCCTCCCCACTCGCTGACGATGACGCTGATCGGCGCCTCGCTGCTGTGGGTCGGCTGGTTCGGCTTCAACGCTGGTTCGGCGCTCGAGGCCGGCGGCACCGCGACTCTGGCGATGATCAACACCTTCGTGGCGACAGCCGCGGCGGCGCTGGCCTGGTTGCTGGCCGAGAAGATCTTCAAGGGCAAGCCGAGCCTGCTCGGTGCGGCCTCCGGCGCGGTTGCCGGCTTGGTCGCGGTGACGCCCGCCTCGGGCTTCGCCGGGCCGATGGGTGCGATCGTGCTCGGCCTCGTCGCCGGCTTCGTGTGCATGTTCTTCTGCTCTGCGGTCAAGAATGCGCTGGGGTACGACGACTCGCTCGATGTGTTCGGCGTGCACTGCATCGGCGGCATCCTCGGCGCCATTGGCACCGGGTTCCTCGCCGCCCCGTCGCTCGGCGGCACGAGCTGGTACGACTACACGATCGACAAGGTCGCCGAGTATGACATGACTGCGCAGGTCATTACGCAGTGCAAGGCAGTCGCGCTGACGCTGGTGTGGTCGGGAGTCGGATCGCTGATCCTGCTCTTGATCGTCAAGGTGATCGTCGGCCTGCGGCCGGGCACGGACCAGGAGCGCGAGGGCCTCGACCTCGTCGATCACGGCGAGCGCGCCTACAACTACTGAGTTCGTTTGCGGCGAGGTCCGCGCTCCATCGGGCCTCGCCGCTTCCTCGAGCACGCCACTTCCCCGGTACGTGCTCTCAGCGCCCGGAGCTATCGCTTCGGGCGCCTTTTTCGTGGGGATGCCAGAACAGCAATCGCCGAGCGCGGACCAAGTCTTGCCAGCACGCGCAACAGATGCGGCAGCGCGAGTGCGACGCAGCCTTGGGTGGGTGCCAGATCCGGTCCGGCCACGTGCAGAAAAATGGCGCTGCCTCGCCCGCGCGAGCGCGGACGGTCGTTGTAGCCGAGCATTGCCGCGACATCGTAGAGGCGATCCGCGCGCCACAACCGTTCGGCGCTGGCGGCGTAGGGCAGGCGCACAGGGCGGTTGTAGTTGCGGTCGGCCGCCGCATCGCACCAGCCGTCGCGTTCGTGGATCGGCGTTGCAGGCAATTGCGTCATCGGGCGCCGCACCTGGTCCGCCCGGAAGCGCACCGCGCGCACGCGCCACGTGCCGATCGGGGTCGCGCCGTCGCCCTCCCGCTTCAGGGTGCGGCACCCGCTGCGACCCAGCGCGCAAGGGAACGACAGAGCACCAAGCTTCAGTATGCCTCGGCGGGCGCTTGGGCTGAGCGCCAGCACGCGCGCCAAGAGAATTTGCGAGGCTTTCGATGCGTTGCGGTTGCCTGTTTTATGCAGCGACAAGCTTTGTTTCCCACCCAAATCTGATGCTAGACTGTGTGTTGCTGGCAACAATCCATCAATCGGAGCCGAAGCGCATGAGCACCGCACGCAAGATTCTCATCGTCGACGACGACGAGGAGCTTCGCGAGTCGCTGAAAGACCAATTGGCGCTGCACGACGAATTCGAAGTCACGACAGCGGGGACAGCCTCCAAGGGCGTCGATATCGTCAAGGGCGAGCATTTGGACCTCGTGCTGTTGGACGTGGGCCTTCCCGACATGGATGGGCGGGAGGCGTGCAAGCTCCTGCGCAAGAACGGCTTCAAGAGCCCCATCGTCATGCTCACCGGCAATGCGTCGGACGCCGACATGATCCTGGGTCTGGATTCCGGCGCCAACGATTATGTCACCAAGCCCTTCAAGTTCGCAGTGCTGCTTGCGCGCATCCGCGCGCAACTGCGCCAGCATGAGCAGAGCGAGGACGCGGTGTTCGCCATCGGACCCTACTCCTTCAAGCCGGCATCCAAGATGCTGCTCGACGAGAAGGGCTCCAAGATCCGCCTCACCGAGAAGGAAACCTCGATCCTCAAGTATCTCTATCGGGCCGGCGAGAAGGTGGTGACGCGCGACGTTCTGTTGCAGGAGGTGTGGGGGTATAATTCCGGCGTCACCACGCACACTCTCGAGACGCACATCTACCGGCTCCGCCAGAAGATCGAGAAGGACCCCTCGCATGCCGAGCTGCTGGTGACGGAGACCGGCGGCTACAAGCTCGTGCCGTAGTTCCTCCTTCCCGTTCCTCCCATCGCCGTCGGGACTTGGGAGAGGGGCCCAGCAGCCCCTGGACGAGCCATGGCGAATCGCCCGACGCTGCCGCTATGGGT
>Ga0247830_10001010_pt1 | contig 11172 bp, 4 predicted proteins | sample 12C_Control_Day5_FD_207766 | JGI IMG/M metagenome (GOLD analysis project Ga0247830, IMG submission 207766) | Soil microbial communities from agricultural site in Penn Yan, New York, United States - 12C_Control_Day5 | ecosystem: Environmental > Terrestrial > Soil > Agricultural land | place: USA...
CGCCAACGCGATCCTCGGTCAGGGGCAACTCTCGCTGGCGAAGTATCTCTTGCTGGCGGCGAAGGAGGACGCGCCCGACCTGGACGCGCACGACGTGGCGGCGTTCCTGCGGCACGTCCTGGAGCGGGCGGACTGGGAGGCGGACCTGCACTTCCAGACGCGCACCACCATCGACACGCTGGACTACTCGGCCGGCGAGGGGCTGAACGCCGGCTCGAAGCTGGTGGTGGCGGTTGCCGGCCCGAAGCGGCGCGAACTGGGGACGCAGGTCCCAACAGACTTGAAGTTGCCCGACGGGTTTGGCGACGCGCGGCTGGTGATGCCCGGCGTGCTGGCGGTGCGCGGCCCAAAGTTCGTGGCCGCGGACGCCGAGTATCACCCCGACGTCACCCGCCTCACGGAGGTACTCAGTACTCAGTACTCAGTACTCGGTACTCTGCCGCTCATCACCCTGGTCGATGACAGCGAGTTCGCGGCGCGGTCGCTGGGCGACTGGCTGTGGGTGACGTTCACGCGGTCGAACCCGGCGGCGGACGTGACCGGCGTCGGGGCATTCACGCGGCGCAAGCACTGGGGCTGTCGCGGTCCGCTGATGATCGACGCGCGGCTGAAGCCGCACATGGCGCCGCCGCTAGAGGAGGACCCAGCGGTGACGCGGCGGGTGGACGAACTGGCGGCCCGCGGCGGCCCGCTGCACGGGCTGATCGGCTGATCCCGGCTCTTTGGGAGGGCGAGGCTCCTGCCGAGCCGGGCTTTGGGAGGGCGAGGCTCCCACTGCGCCTCGGGACGCTTCGGCTCGGCAGGAGCCTCGCCCTCCCAAAGATTGCTCATGCCGCTCGGCGGACCGGGGCCGTTTCCAAAGCGACCGGCGGCGGGGCCTTCTTCCGTTTCGTGAGGTTCAGCAGCGGCCGCTCGACGGCGAAGTGCAGCAGGAACCCGGCCGCGACGCACGCCGCGAACGTGCCGACCAGCCAGCCGACGTGCGGCAGCCGGGAGTGCGGCAGGTGAGCGCCGTAGATGACCATGTGCCAGCCGACGGCGCAGTGGATCAGGTAGATCGAGTACGACGCGTCGCCGACCGGCCGCAGCCACCGCGGGGCGCGGTAGGTGCCTCGCATTTCCGCCGCGGCCAGCCCGTAGACGATCAGCACCGCGGCCGGGCCGAACATCAGTACCCGGACCGGCTCGCGGGCCACGGTCGTCAGCCAGTCCTCCGTGGTCAGCGCCTTTCCGGCTGCGACCGCGGCCGCGGCGTAGGCGACGCCGAGCAGCGCCGCCGTCCGGCCGCGCCCGTGGACGCCGCGGCGGATCAGCCACGCGACGAGGCAGCCGCCGAGGAACTCCAGAATGTACGGGCTGGTGGCCAGCGCCGCGTACGGCTCGCCGCCGGGCCGCCAGGCCGGGGCGAGGGCCAGCACCGCGACGGCCCAGCCGGCGAGCAGCCCGGCCCCGACCCGCGGCGGCAATGCGATCACCAGCGCGAACGCCAGGTAGAACATCACCTCGTAGGTGAGCGTCCACGCCGGGGCGACGTACCGGTTCGCCGGTTCGCCGGGCAAGAGCGACAGCCAGTGCAGCCACTCGCGCTGCCAGCCGGTCGCGTACACGGGGTGGTTGAGCAGGACCGTGTAGCCGAGGCCGGCGAGGAACATCGCGGCCCAGAAGGTCGGGTAGATGCGCCACAGCCGCCGGACGAGGTAGCCGGGGACGGCGGCCGGCCGGCCCAGGTTGCGGGCGTTGGTGTACGCGATGATGAACCCGGACAAAGCGAAGAACAGATCGACGCCGGCGAACCCGAACCACTTGAACGCCCCGATGACCGGGGTGCGCAGGCCGTAGCCCTCGGTCTCCCAGCCGGCGAGGTGGAAGCCGACCACCATCAGGCAGGCGACGCCGCGGAGCGCTTGCAGGTTGTGCAGGGTCACGGGTTCCTCGTTCGTCGGAGCCCGAAGCGTGAGCGAGGGAATTCGTCCTCGGTCGTGTACCTGCCGACGGTCAGCCGCACGGCGCCTTTCCCGACTTCCGGCGGCACGCCCATCGCACAGAGAACCGCCGATTGCGTCACCTTGCCCTCGTGGCATGCCGACCCGGTGGACGCCGCGACGCCGGGCACCTTCGCCAGGAACTCCGCGCCGACGTGGCCGGCGAAGTTCACGTTGAGCGTGTTCGGCAGCCGCTTCTCCGGGTGGCCGTTGAGCACCAGCCGTTCGCCAAGCGCCGCTTGCAGCTTCTGGTGCAGTCGGTCGCGGAGTTGTCGCAACCCGTCCGCCGCGCCGGGCAGCGACTTCGCCGCGACCTCCGCCGCCACGCCAAGGCCGACGATGTACGGCACGTTCTCGGTCCCGGCGCGGCGGCCGCTCTCGTGGCCGGCGCCGTGGATCAGCGGCTCGACCGTCACCCCGCGGCGGACGTACAGCGCGCCGACGCCCTTCGGGGCGTACAGTTTGTGCCCGGCGACGGTCAGGAAGTCCACCCCAAGTTCGCGGACGCTCACCGGCACCTTGCCGAGCGACTGCGCACAGTCGGTGTGAACCAGGACGCCGTGCTCCCGGCAGACCGAAGCGATCTCCCGGATCGGTAGTAGCGTGCCGACCTCGTTGTTGGAGTGCATGACCGTGACGAGCCGGGTGCGTGGGGTGATCGCCTTGCGCACGTCGTCGGGATCGACCATCCCGAACCGGTCCACGCCCAGGATCGTGACCTGCGTGCCGAGCCGGCGCAGGAACTCGACGGGTTGCAGGGTGGCGGGGTGTTCGACCGCGGTGGTAATGACGTGGGCGCGGTCGGGGTCGCGTCCGCCGAACAGCCGGCCGAGCAGCCCGCGCGGTCGGGAGAGGCAGGTGCCCTTGATGGCGAGGTTGCTGGCCTCGGACCCGCCGCCGGTGAAAACGACCTCGTCGGGGTCTGCGCCGAGCAGCGCGGCGACCTGCCCGCGTGCGGCCTCGACCGCGTCGTGGGCGGCCCGGCCGTAGGCGTGGGCAGAGGAGGGGTTGCCGTGGTGCCGCGTCAGGAACGGCAGTATGGCATCCACGACCGCCGGATCGACGGGGGTGGTGGCGTTGTAGTCCAGGTAGATCGGGGAGGCGGTCATGCGGCGGGCCTGCTCGTACGTCGGTTCAGCGACCGGCGGCAGACGACAGCTTCCGCCGGCAACTCAGGCTAACCGAGTCCTGCCGCGAGCGAAAAGGGCTGTTCCTTGATGGCTCGCAGGCTCACCTGGGCTCCAGCACAAGTCGGAAGCCGACCCCGCTCTTTGCGTCGTCCCAGGGGTAGCTCTTACCCAGCCCGGTGGCGATCCCGACGAACGTGTGGACGGTCCGGAGCTCCCAGGTCTGACCGACGACCGTCACCCGCGGGCGCAGCAGCGGCGGGCTGAACAGGTTGATCGGCGGCCCGTCGCTGGCTTCACGGGTCCACTCGTACCCGTTCGAAACCAACTGGTGCAACCCGTGGACGCTCACGTCCGGAGTGGCCCGCGCGACCGGCCACGGGCCGCGGTCCAGGCCCAGCGCCAGGCCCGTCGGCGCGGCGCCGCCGAAGTCGTGGGGCGGGTCCCCTGCCGGGCTGCCCCGGGCCGGGTCGTCCCGGATCCCCACGGCCTTGGCCCACTGCGCGGGAGTCGGGAGCTGGCCTCCCAATTCGTCCGCGACCAGTCCGGCCTCGGGCACGGTCACGTTGACCACCGGAACGGCCTGCTGGTCGCCGTCTATCCCGAGGCTGTCGCCGTTCAGGTCGAACGCCCCCTTGCGCCACTCCCCGGGCAACAGGCCGGCGGCCTGGTCCCCGTAGTTGCGGCGGAACACCGCGACGGAGGAGCCGGGGTCCGTGTCGGCGCGGTCCCAGGCGGCGCGGAACGCCCGGTTGGTGATCTTGTCCCGCGTCATGTAGAACAGGGCCGGATCGGCCGGCCGCGCCGAGGCGACCGCGACCGCGGTCAACACCTCGCCGCCGATCGACCGGGTGAGCTGCTTGTGATACCGCTTCCCGTCGGGCAAGGTCAGCGTCCCGGCAGCCTCGGACGGATCCCAGCCTGGCGGACACCACTCCGTCGAAGGTATCGAGCGGTCTGTGCCGTCCGACGCGGGCGGGGATAGCGCCCGGTAGCCCAGTCCGGCCACGAGAAGCACGCCGAGCAGGACTGCCGCGACTGCCCCCCAGGTGCTCACCCGCCGCTTCGGTACGGGGGACGGCGAGAGCGGGACCGGGGGAGCCAGGACGGCGTCCCGGAGTGCCTCGACGAACGCCCGGCAGTTCGGGTACCGGTCGTCCGGCCGCTTCGCCAGGGCACGGGCCAGGACCTGCTGCTCCGGTTCGGGCAGGGGGGCCAGGTCGGGGGTCATCCGGATGTGCTGGATCGCGAGTTCGTAGATCAGGTCCGAGGGGAACACCCCGCGGCCGAGGCGGGCGGTCACGTAAGTGGCCGCCAGGCTGTACTGGTCGCTGTGCAGGCTGACCCGCTTCCCCCACGTCTCGGGGGCCATGAACATGGGAGTCCCGACGTGTTCCCCGACCGAAGTCTGGGTGTGCTCGTGGACCCGGGCCAGGCCGAAGTCGGCCACCTTGGCGTACCCCTTCAGGTACAGCAGGTTCTGCGGCTTGACGTCCCGGTGGGAGACGTTCTGGCTGTGCAGGTAGTCGAGCGCCTCGGCCGCCTGGAGGAAGTACGGGATCAGCTCCTCGGGCGGGATCCCGGGCTTCCCCTTTTGCTTGTACCACTGCATCCGCTCGGCGAGGCTGCCCTCGGCCAGTTCCATCACGATGATGAGCTGTTCCCGGTACACCCAGTACGCCTGCGTCTGAAGCAGGAACGGGTGCGAGACGGACTTCATCGCCTCCAGCGCCTCCAGCTCGCTGCGGCCGGCCGGGTGGTCGATGCTCCGAAGGATGCGCTTGATCGCCACCCGGACTCCGCCAGGGGCCTCGGCCTCGTACACCTCGCCGTAAGCGCCGTGGCCGATCCGCCGGATCAGCCGGTACTGGAGTTCGGCCGGGAGGATGTCGGCCGGCGGCGCTGGCCCGGGCGAAGGGGGAGGAGGCGGGGGAGGCGTCAAGTCGTCCGGGATGAGCGTCATGGGTCCAGTCGGGAGGCGCTGCGGGGCCGCGCGATTATACTCCCGACCCCGGTCCGGCCCCAGCTATAATCGCGCCCACGGCTTTCCCGGAGCATGGCAGACCGGTCGGGGCCTCCCGGCTTACACCGTTGGCCGCAGTCCGGGGGCTCCCGGATTACACCTATGGACCCCACCGGGTAAAGGCGGTCCGGTACGGTGAACCATGCGAACTCTCGGCATCCTGCTCATCACCCTGACCACGACCGCCGCCGCCGTCGCCCAGGAGTCGCCGCTGCCTCCCGGCAACCGCACCCCGGTCCTCCGGGTGAGCCATGCCGGGCCGCACGCCCCGGTCACGTCGCTGGCGTTTGCCCCGGACGGCACCACCCTGTACGCCGGCGGGCTGGACAAGGTCGTCCGGGTCTACACCCGCATCGGGGACCAGTTCCGGGAAACTGGCGCGCTGCGTCTGCCCGTCGGGCCGGGAAACGCCGGGGCGGTGAACGCCGTCGCCGTGTCGGCGGACGGCCGGTGGGTCGCGGTCGCCGGCCGCGGCCCGATGCGCGACGAGGCCGGGATCGGTCAGGACGCGGTCGTGATCGACTCGCGGCAACTCCCGCCCGCCATGCGCCGCGACGTCGGGGTCGTGTACCTCTTCGACCGGACCAACCCGAACGGCGGCAAGGTCCTGCGTGGCCACCAGGGGGAGGTCCGCGCGCTGGCATTCTCCGACCCGTCCCCTGGCGGCGGCCCGGTGCTGGTGTCGGCCGGCCTCGAACGGGGCGATAATGGCAAGCCGGTCGGCGTGGCGCGGGCGTGGGACGTGGCCACCGGGAAGGAGATCGCCGCCCGCACCGGGTTTCCCGCTGCTCCGACCCGGCCCGGTCTGGCGGCTTGGCCGGTAGGCGGCGGGAAGAAGGGCGTGCGGGTCGCGGTCGCGTGGCCGGAGCCGGACCCGAAGACGCCCGGCGAACTGCGGGTGTGGGACGTGGCCGAGAACACCGTCCAGACGTTCCCGGACGGGGCGTTCAACCTCCCGCTCGCGTTTCGTCCCGGTCGGCAGGGCGCGGCCGCCATCGTGTCCGGCGGGTTCTGGAACGAGCCGGGCGGCAGCCCCGCGTCCGGCCGGCTCGTCGTCCGGCCGGCGGACGGACAGGGGGCCGTGCAGTCGGTCGCGTTCCCAAAGAAGGGTGACATCCACTTCCTTCCGCTGGCCCTCGCCCCGGCCGGCGAGTCCCTCGCCGTGCTCCTCGAATCCACGGCGAAGCCGGACCGGCCTGGCGACCGCCCGACCGAGTTACTTCTGCTCGGCCCGGACGACGCCACACAGCGGCGGGTCGGCTTGACCGGCGTCAGCGTGGCGAGCCGGCCCGCCCTGGCGTCATCCCGCGACGGCCGGTTCGTTGCGGTCGGCGGGTTCACCGACCGCCGGGTCGAGGTCTACGACGTGGCCGCGCTTGCCGCCGGCAAGGGCGGCCCGCAAGTGCTCCCCGGAGCGGCCGGCGGGTTCGTCGCGGTGTCGTTCCTGGACGGCAACAAGCTGTGGCTCGGTGAGGCGAACCAGACACCAGCGAAGGGCGGCCTGGTGTTCGATTTCGCGGCCCGGCGGGCGACGGCGAACGACGGCCAGCAGAAGGCCTCCGCGCCGGCCGACGCCGAGATCACCCTCGACGCCGACCGCAAGCCGGCCGAGGTCGTGGTCCGCGCCGGCGGACGGCGGACGGTCTGCACACTCCGCGCGAGCGAACTCCCGACGGCCGCCGCCTACCTGCCGGCCGGACCGGCGTGGAACAAGGGCCGCGGCCCGGTGGTCGCTGTGGCCCACACCGACCCGGCCGACGTCGTCACACTGATCACCCTGTTCGACGGTACGACCGGCCGGCGATTGCGGCAGCTCGTCGGCCCCGAGCAAGTGGTTCGCGCGCTGGCGTTCTCGCCGACCCGGCCGCTGCTGGCCGCGGTCGGCGGCGACCGGACCGTCTCCGTCTGGTCGCTCGCGGACCTGGACAAGGAGGTCGGGGCGGTCGAGGGCTTGCAAGTCACCGACGACGGCAAGGAGGTTCGCGTTCTGTCCGTGAACACCGACGCGCCGGGTGGGCTTGCGGCTGGCAACGTGATCGAGGGGTTCGCCGGGGCCGAGGGGAAACTCGACCCGGTCCGGTCGGCGGTCGAGTTCGCCTGGGCGGTCCGGGCGCGGCCGGTCGGCGGCCGGGTGTCGGTGCGGGTGAAGGGAAAGCCGCAGCCGGTGATGCTTCCCGTCGGCCGTGGGGTGGAGCAGCGGGGGCCGCTCTTCGCCCTCTGGCTGGCGCCCGCTGCGAAGGACGGTAACCCGGACTGGATCGGGTGGAGCCCGACCGGCCCATACGATGCCAGCTCGCCGGCCGCCGAGGCCCGCATCGGCTGGCTGACGGCGACCGGCGACCCGGCTGCGCCGACCGCGTTCGCCGGGGCCGACCAGTACCGCAAGACGTACTACCGAAAGGACATCTTGCGGTTCCTCGCCGAGACGGGCGTACTGGCCGCGGCCATCGATGCCCACACCGACGCCTACCCGCCCCCGCCACCCCGGTTGCTGGCGCAGGTCGTCGGGGCGGTGCCCGCGCCGGGCGGCCTGCCGATGATCCGGGACGCGAAGGTCGCGCTGCGTGTGGACGTGAGCGACCACTCCGAGGACTTCCCGCTGGACCGGGCGGTCCTCATGTGGCGTGCGACGGCCTCCGAGGGTGAACCGGGTGCGTGGAACCAGATCCCGCTCGCCGGGCAAGACCGGACGTTCGCGATCGACCTGTCCGACCACAAGTGGACGCGGGGCCGCCACGCCATCGAAGTGGCGCTCCACCGGACGCCAACATCCCCGCCCGGCGTCGCCGCCACGGTCGATGTGGTGTTCGTCCCACCGGCGCCGACTCTGACCGCCCTCGTCAACGGCAAGCCCGTCGAGGGCGCCACGGTCACGAGCGAGGCGGACACGGTGCAACTCGCCGCGAAGGTCGAGTCGGGTTCGGGCGAGGCGGACGTCCGGCTGGACTGGTCCGACCCATCAGGCGAGCGCGGCTCGATGGCGCTGACTCTCAAGGGAAACGGTGTGTACGCGCCGGCCGAGGTCAAGCTGAAGCCCGGCCGGACATCGGTCCGGCTGACGGCCACCACCAAAGGCGCCGGCGAGTTCGCCCGGTACGAGTCCCACGAGGTCGAACTCGGCGTCGTGTTCACTCCGCCGAAGGCCGTCCCGCCGCCACGGGTCGGTCGGCTGATCGTGACCTCCGTGGCCGAGCCGGGCACCGCCGACGGTCGGCCCGTGCTGGTGTCTGCAGCCGCGAAGGTGAGCCTCTCCACCGAGATCGAGGCCGACGAGCCCATCATGGCGGTGGAATGGGACGACGGGGCGGGCAAGTGGGAGCCGGCACAACTCGAAGCAATCGCCCAGCGAAAGGTCACCGTCCGCCGCGACGTGACCCTTTCGCCCGGCCGGCCGCACACGCTCCGGGTCCGGGCGAAGGCCGTGCGGAGCGAGTACGCGACCGTGGTGGCCGAGGTTGCGTACCACCCGCCGCTGCCGGCCGTGCGGTTCGATCCCATCCCGGCCGGGGTCGCGGTCACGGACCGCGCGTTCGTCGCCTTCGGGAGTCTCCCCGCCGGCGGGGAAGAGGTGCGGGTCACGGTGGTCGTGGCATCGGCCGGCGGCCGGTCGCGGACGTTCGACGCCGCCGTGGACGGGGCGGCCGGGACGTGGAAGGCCACCGTCACCCTGGAGCCAGGGGAGAACCGGCTCGGCCTGGTGGCTCGCAACCGGTGGCGGGAGGAGACCCGGCCGAACCTGGCGGCCATCCGCTTCAGCCGTCCGCCGCGGGTCATCCGCGTCGGCCCGGTGGATGCCGGCGACCGTGGGGTCGCGGACGTGGTCGCCACGGTGTCCGCGGCCGACGGGATGGAACCGACCGGCCTGCTGGTGAACGGCCGGGCGGTCGCGACCGACCCGCCCCGCAAGGTCTCGACCAAGCCCGGGGTGGTGTGGTGGGAGTTGACCGCCCCGGCCGTGCCGGTGAAGGACAGTGTCACCGTGGCCGCGCGCAACGCGGACGGAGACAGCGACCCGGTGAAGGCCGCGGTCAAGCGGAAGATCGTGCCGCTCCACCCGCCGGTCATCGCACTGGCCGACGGCACGCAGGACCGCACCACCGACCGACCCCGGATGTCCGCCGGATTCAAGGTGTCTTCGCCGACGCCGCTGACCCGGGTCGAGGTGTGGCACGCCGGCCGGCCAGGGGCCGAGTTCGAGAAGGTGAAGGCGGTGGACCAGAAGACCGCAACGGCGGTCGCGGACGGGTTCGCCCTGACCGGGTCGGCGGACGTGGACCTGCGGCCGGGTGTCAACCGGGTGCGGGTGGTCGCGGTGAACGCTGGCGGCGAGGCGGTCGCCGAGGTCGCGGTCAGCTACACGCCGGCCGGCGCCCGGGTGGTGATCGACGCGGTCGAGGAACCCGGCGCGGAGGCGAAGCCACTGACCCGCCAGACCACCGCGGGCGGGGAGGTGTTCGCGGAGGCGGCCGGCGGGTTCGTCGAGGTCCGCGGGCGGGTCCGCTGGGCGACCGACGAGGCGGCCGCCCGCGACCCCGGCCTGTCCGTGGTCTTGTTCGCCAACCAGGTCGGGCACCTGCCCGCCAGGCTCGACCCGCCGGCCGGCGGCAGCGCGGAGCGGACGTTCCGCGTGCCGGTCTTCCTGAACGCGGCCGACACCCGGGTGCGCCTCGAACTCCACGCCGCCGGCCGGGACGGACCGCTGCCGCAGCAGGCGGTCGGCGGGACCGAGTTTCACGTCCGATGCCGGGCCCCGATCACCCAGCAGCGGCTGCACGTACTCGTCGTCGGGGTGGACGTTCCTCCGGCCGATCGGTTCGCGCTGGCCCAGCGGATGGTCGCCTCCCTGGGCGGGACCGTGCCGGCCGACCGGGCGGGGCGGTTCGACCGCGGCGAGTTCCAGGTCGGGGCGTTCACCCGGGCCGTCCTCTATCCCCCGCTGGTCGGGGAGGTGGACGATGGAAGCCTGGCCTGGGCGCTGGACGAGGTCGGACGGGAACTCAAGCGGATGAGTTCCGGCGGCCCGGACCGGTGGCTCAACGACGTGGTCCTGGTGTACTACCAGGGTCGGGACTGGGTCGGCCCGGACGGCCGGCGGTGGCTGCACACGTCGCGCAGCCTGCGGTACTCGGAGCGTGCGGCGGCCCGGTTCGCCGTCCGGGTGGACGGCCTGCCGGCCACGCCAGGGGTGCGGCTGGTGCTCCTGAACGTGGCGGACCCCGAGCCGGTCCAGTCCGGCGTCGGCGACAAGCTCGCGGCGGGCCCGCCCCTGCTGCGGTACGGGTGGAAGGTGGACGCCTCGACCAACCGGCTGTTCCCGCTGCTGGAGAAGGCGGTCGCCAGCCAGCAAACCCTGGGGGGTGTCGTCGATCAGGTGCGGTCCCGGCTCGCAACCGACCGGGACCGGGCCGGCGACCCGATCGAGGTGCTCTCCGACGAACTCCGCAGCCGCCGGATCGGTTCGGGGGAGAAGTAGGGTGGGTCGAGTCTTCGAGGCCCACCGTCGTGCGTCAAAACGGTGGGCCTCGAAGACTCGACCCACCCTACATTGGCGAGCCGCGAAATCGTTACAACCCCGCCATCCGGGCCACCCCCTCCGACCGCCTCGCCGGACGGGCGGGATGCGCGGGTTCTGTGCAACTCGTGCCCCCTGCGCGACCGACCGATGTAGGAGTGAGGTCGTCTCCGAACCGTTTCACGATCGTGACGAGGCGCACGGACGCGCCCAGGAGGACAGGATGTCCCGGCTTGGCAAACTCTTCCGCGTGGCAACGGCGGTGACCGCCACGACCCTGGTCGCTGACCGGGCCGCCGCTCAACACACTCAACCCCCGGGTTGCCCGCCACCGCCCGCGTGCCCGCCGACCCAGCCTTATTCTGTTACGCCGGGTCAACCGTATTCGCTCTTCCCGGCCACCCCGCCGGCCGAGCCGACGCCGGGCACGCTGCCGGACCTGACCCCGTCGGCACCCGTCGCTGCCGCCACCGAGCCGACGCCGTCGTTCGCCAGCACCCTGGCCGGGGCGGGGGTGGGCGAGTCGGC
>Ga0247830_10001011_pt1 | contig 11162 bp, 12 predicted proteins | sample 12C_Control_Day5_FD_207766 | JGI IMG/M metagenome (GOLD analysis project Ga0247830, IMG submission 207766) | Soil microbial communities from agricultural site in Penn Yan, New York, United States - 12C_Control_Day5 | ecosystem: Environmental > Terrestrial > Soil > Agricultural land | place...
CTGCGGCTGGCGGGCGGCCGGCCGGTAGCGGCGGCAGTAGTTCGGCGCGCACAGGAACGAGCCGCCCTTCAGCACCTTGCGCGGAATGCGGATCGCGGGCTGGGCGGGGTCGTAGCTCTCCTCGGGTGCCGCCCCTGGGATCGGCCGGGATGCAGCAGGGCTTGCCGGCGGGCGAGGGATGGCGGGACGCGTACCAGTCGCGCGTCCATTCCCAGACGTTGCCGATCATGTCGTGGAGGCCGTAGCCATTCGGCGGGAAGCGTCCGACCGGCGTCGAGCCCGTCGCATCCGCGCCGTCCGGAGGAGGAAGCGGGAAATCGCCGACCCAGGTGTTGGCCATGCGCCGGCCGCCGGGCATGAGCTCATCGCCCCAGGCGTAGGGCGCGCCGTCGAGGCCGCCGCGCGCGGCGAGCTCCCATTCGGCCTCGGTCGGCAGGTCTCTGCCGGCCCAGCGCGCAAAGGCCTCGGCATCCTCGTAGGTGACGTGAACGACGGGATGATCCTCGAGGTCCGCAATCGAGCTTCCAGGCCCTCGCGGGCAGCGCCAGCTGGCGCCGCCGACGTAGTCCCACCAGTCGGCTGGCCCTTGCCAGCGCGCGACGTCCCGGCGCGGGCTGAACACCAGGCTGCCCGGCAGCAGGGCATCGCGGGGTACGCCCGGATAGAGCGCGGGATCGAGCGGACGTTCGGCTACCGTCACGTAGCCCGTGGCGGCGACGAAGCTCGCGAATGCGCGATTGGTGACGGGATGGCGGTCGATGGCAAAGCCGCTGACGCGCACGCGGCGGGCGGGCTTCTCCTCAGGATAGAAGTCGTCCGACCCCATGAGGAACTCGCTGCCGGCTATGGTCACCATGTCGGAGCGCAGCCGTGTCGTCCCGCGCGCGGTGTCGAACGCAGGCAGCTCTTCATCGCGGGCGTTCGTGGCGAGGGTCGGCATCGGGAAAACGCGCTCGCCCTCACAGGAAGCCGATGCTGGCCAGCAGCAGCATGCTGACGCTAGTGAGCGCGTAGGAGGCGATGTAGTGCCGCCGGCGCCGCCGGTCCGGGTCAGGTCCATCGATAAGCGGCACCTTCGCGGCGTGCAGCGACCACACGCCGCCGAGGATGGCGAAGGCGATCGCGGCGAGCTTCAGAACAACGGCGGTTTCCATGGCGTTTCCCCTCCTTCAGCAGCAGCCGCCGCCTCCCGTGACCTTCACGCGCTTCATGGCCAGGCCGACCAGCACGAGGTCCTTGCCCGAGCCTTGCAGGACGCCTTCGATCTCCACCTGATCGCCGACGGCAATGCGCGGCAGACGCGCACCATCGACCGTGAGCGGCCGCTGCGAGACGTCCTGCAGGTGGAACGTGTGCAGCTTTGGCCCGAGCGTGATCACCAGGCCGTAGATCTCGATGCGTTTGCCGACGAACTCAGCGGGCGAAGCGAACAGCTCGGCGACGATGGGGCGCGCCGGAGCGGCTGCCGCCTTGGCCTCGCCCGCTTTTCCCGGGGCGGGCCATGCGGCTGCTGCGGCCACAGCCACGAGCGCGGCGAAGCCGACGGCCATGAGGTTTCGTGTGCTAGCTCGCATGACGCCTCTCGAACGCCTCCTTGAGATCCGAGGCCTGACCGCTGGCCGTGAAGGCGGCGAGCGCTTCCTTGTAGAGCAGCTCGAGGGCGGCCTCCTTGAGCGCGGCGTAGGCCGGCGAGGCCAGCATCTCGAACGACCGCGGCCGCGGCAGGTCGACCTCCATCACCCGCGCCGCGCGTGCCGGAGCGCTCGAGAGGATGACGAGCCGGTCGGCGAGGAAGATCGCCTCGTCGATCTCCGAGGTGACGAAGATCGTGGTCGTGCGCGTCTCCTCGAACAGCTGCACGAGATATTCCTGCATGAGCTGGCGCGTCATGGCGTCGAGGCCGCGGAACGGCTCGTCCATCAGCAGCACGCGCGGATCGTTGATCAGCGCCCGGGCGAGCTCGCCGCGACGCTGCATGCCGCCAGAGAGCGCGTTCGGGTAGCGGTCCTTGAACTCGCCGAGCCCGAACTTCTCGAGCAGCGCACCGGCCTCGCGCCGGATCTCGGGGAGCGGCTTGATGCCGCGAACCATCGGCCCGTAGACGACATTCTCGAGCGTCGTCATCCAGGGAAACAGCGCGCTCTCCTGGAACACCATGAGGCGATCCCAGGCCGGGCCATCCACGTCGAAGCCGTCGAGCTTGATGCTGCCGGCGTCGGGGCGCGTGTAGCCCGCGATCATGTTCATCAGCGTGGTCTTGCCGCAGCCGGAGGGGCCGACGAGCACGGTGAACCGGCCCCGCTCGGCCAGGAACGAGCAGCCGTCTACCAGCGGCACCTTGCGGCCCTGCCGGTCGATGATGGCGCAGCTCACGTCCTCCACGGCGATCTCGCCCGAGCCCGTGGCATGTCCCTGCAATGGTGTGGCGGCAGGCTCCATCGTCAGCGCTCCGCGATCCACGGCGTGAGCAGCCGTGCCAGCCGGCTGATGAGCGCGCTCGAGGCGAAGCCGGCGATGCCGATGGCGATCATGCAGACGATGACCTGCGCCGTGGCGTTGATCTCGAACGACTGCCAGAGCAGGTAACCGAGCCCCGTATCGCCCGCGATCATCTCGGCGGCGACCACCATCTCCCAGCAGATGCCCATGCCCACCACCATACCGGTGACGATCGAGGGCAGGGTCGCGGGAAAGATGATGTAGCGGAACAGGTGCCAGCGGCTGGAGCCGAGCGACAGCGCGGCGCGGCGATAGGCGGGGTCGATGGTGGATGCCCCGCCGATGGTGTTGAGCAGCACGATCCAGAATGCGCCGAGGAAGACGATGAAGATCGTGCTCATCTCGCGCGTGGGCCAGAAGATGATGGCGATGGGGATCCAGGCCACCGGCGGCACGGGCCGCAGGATCTCGGTGATCGGGAACACGGTGTTGAAGGCGAAGCGGTTGGCCGCCATCAGCAGCCCGAGCGGAATGCCGATGAGCTGCGCCAGCACGAAGCCGATGGATATGCGGATGAATCTCTTGTAGCAGGCTGTCCAGAACGTCGCCGACTGCAGGAGGTCGGCCGAGGCGGCGATGATGGCCGTCGGCGGATCGACGAAGGCCAGGCCCGGGATGCCGAGCGCGCGCGCGTACTGCCACAGCAGCAGCGTGCCGCCAACCGACATGGTGCCGATCAGCAGGTTGAAGTGGCGGTTGAACAGCTGGCGCACGCCCAGTCCCTTTTTCGTCTCGGCTGCGGTGGGAGCCGCCTGCAACACATCGAGGGCCATCAGGCGAGCTCCCTCTCGCCGTAGACGAAGGCGCGGCGTGCCTCCTCGTGAATGGCCCCGCTCAGCGTCGCCTTGATCGCGAGGAACTCGGGAGAGGTGAGGACCGTGTGGCGGCGCGGCTTCTCGAGGCTCACGGGCACGACCTGGCGGATGCGTCCGGGCCGCGAGGTGAGCGCGACCACCTTGTCGCCGAGGAAGATCGCCTCCTCGAGGTCGTGCGTGATGAAGAACACGGTCTTGGGCACCTCCACCAGCAGCTCGGTCAGGTACTCCTGCATCACGCTCTTGGTCAGGGCGTCGAGCGCGCGGAAGGGCTCGTCGAGCAGCAGAACGCTCGGATCGTTCATGAGCGCGCGCACGATCTCCACGCGCCGGCGCTGTCCGCCGGACAGCTCGCCCGGATACTTGTCGTCCGAGCCCTGCATGCCGACGCGCGCAAGCAGCGCGCTTGCGCGCTCGGTGGCCTCGGCGCGGCCCATGCGCTTCTGCATCACGGGTCCGCAGGTGACGTTCCACAGCACCGAGCGCCAGGGGAACAGGGCGCCGTTCTGGAACACGACGATGCGGTCCGCGCCAGGGGGCGCGCTCCGGTCTGGCTCGGCGATGGTCTGGCCGTCGAGCGTGATGGAGCCCGATGTCAGCGTGTCGAAGCCGGCGATGGCATTGAGCAGCGTGGTCTTGCCGCAGCCCGAGGGGCCCACCACCGCGCAGAACTCGCCCGGAGCGATGTCGAGGTCGAGCCCATCCAGCGCCACCACCTGGCTGCGCTCGGGATCGTAGACCTTGACGGCGCCGCGGATCGAAACGGCTCCCTTCATCGGGCCATCCCCTTCAGCATCGACCCGCGCCAGCGCATCAGCCAGTTGCCGACGCGACGTACCAGGGAGCTCGACAGGTAGCCGCAGATTCCGAGCGTGACCATCATGATGGTCATGGTCTCGAACTGCACGTAGTAGTACGCCTCCCAGATCTTGTAGCCGAGGCCGGCGGTGCCCGAGACGATCTCGGAAGCGACGAGGGAAAACCAGCAGGCCGCCATCGCGATCTGCAGGCCGACGAAGATGTAGGGGAGTGCGCCCGGGACCACGACGTGGCGCAGGATCGCCCACTCGCTGAAACCGAGCGAGCGCGCGGCGCGGAAGTAGACCTCGTCGATCGACTTGATGCCGAGCATGGTGTTGAGCGTCGTGATGAAGAACGCGGCGAGGAAGGTGAGCGTGATCACCGCCGTCTCGCGCCCTGGCGCCAGCAGGAGGACCAGCGGGATCCAGGCGAGAATCGGTATCGGCCGGGCGACCTCCAGCAGCGGGAAAACGACCGCGCGGAACCACCGGCTCCATCCCGAGAGCACGCCGACGAGAATGCCGAGGCTGACCGCGAGGCAGAACGCGATGGCCACGCGCTTGATGCTCGAGAAGAGGTGCTTGTAGTACTCCTGCGTGTAGAGGGAGATGCCGTAGGTGGGATTGGGGCTGAGCCACTCGCGGACGCTGGCGGTGAGCTTCGGCAGCTGCCGGAACCGCCACACGCCGTAGACGTCCACCAGCAACCACCACAGCAGGAAGAATGCGGCGAGCCCGAGCAGTCCCTGCACGAGCGCAACGAGTCTGGAATGGCCCGCCGAGACGGTCTGGCGAGCGTTGACGCTGGTGGCGGGAGCCGCGCTCATGGAGGGCCCCAGGGCAATCGAGGGAGGGGCAAGCTGGGCGTCAAGCGAACAGCTCGGCGTACTTGGCGACTTGGCTGGGGTCCTGGACGAGCGGGTAGCCCTTGTCGAGCGGCACGGCCTTGAGGCGCACCAGCGGCGAGGACACCTTCATCTCGGCCATGGCTTCGCGCGCCAGCGAGTCGTCGATGGCATCGGGCAGAAGCGTCGCCGAGGGTATGACCTTGTTCTCGGCGAGGAAGCTCAGCACGCGCGCCTGCAACGCCCTGACGTCGTCGTTCCACACGAACAGCTTCTCGTCGCGGATATTGCCGCCGAAATAGGGCTCGGGCAGCAAGGCCGGCGAGCGAGAACCATAGCGCCTTGTGGCTGAAGCCCTTGACGTATTTCTGCGCGATGGCGAGCACCTCGGCGTGGTTGCGCGGGTCGCAATACCAAAGCTGGGACTCGATCTCGGCCTTGAGCCAGGCCTTCACCACGTCGCGGTTCTTGTCGATGAAATCCTTGCGGCAGACGATGGTGCCCGAATCGCGCTCGCCCCATGGCTCGCCGGTAGCGACGACGCGCGCCGTTCCCTCGCCCGCGATCGTGCTGACGGCGGCGCCCTGCGGGTCCCAGGTGCAGGCGCCGTCGATCTGGCCGGTGCGCAGGTTGGTGGTAATGACGCCGATCGAGAGATTGAGATACTCGGCGGGCTTGATGCCTTCCTTGCCCAGCACGTACTGGAAGAAGCGGTCGGAGCAGCTGCCCTTGGGGGTTGCCACCTTCTTGCCGTCGAGCCACTTGAGCGCCTCCTTGGAGCTCGTGAACTCGGGTGCGTCCTTGCGCACCAGCACCTGGTAGCAGTGGTAGCCCGAGGGCGAGGAGCCGATGAGGCCGATGGCGCGGATGTCGGCGCGTTCGCGCTGGAAGGTGGCGATCAGGCCCGGCGCGTCGCCGTTGTGTCCGATCATGCTCTTCTCGGCGATCAGCTCGTTGGTGACGATGCCGCCCTGGATGGGATGGCTGAACGTGACCTCGCTGCCCGGGGGCAGGTATTTCTTCCAGATCTGCTTGTCCTGGTTGATCATGCCGAACCAGCCCTGCGTCCAATCCGGCCGGATCGCGACGTTGAAGGACACGGGCTTGCCCGCGAGCTGCTGGCCGTAGGCGAGATCGCCCCAGGAGAAGCCGTAGGTGGAGACGGCGGCGCCGGCCGCGGTTGCAGCGCTGCGGATGACGAACTGCCGGCGCGTAAGTCCTTTCGCGGTGGCGTTGGCTACTGGCGCGCGTGAGCGGGGCCGATCGCTACGAGGGGGACGGGACATGACCTGGCTCTCCGTGGTCGTGACGACTGGGGGTAGCGCTTGTCGTCAGTGGAAATCTTTGTTCCTGACAGGAAACTAATCGCGGGAGAGCTTGGCAAGCGGCAGCGGGCGCAACTGTCAACTAGTTGCCGGAATTGATTTACGCAGCCCATTGACGGCGCGGAGTGCTCAGAAAATGCGCATGCGCGATCCGGAATCTGATCAAGATGTAAGCGGAGATCTCTTGTGCCGCGCTTGCATTCTTGCCGCTGAACCGACCGCGGCTCGCGGAAAAGCCGTGCACACTGGAATCCGACGTTCGGCCCTATGGCGTCGAACTCATCTACCCCGGAACGCGAACAGCGGGCCGTCCGTGTAGCGCAACACCACGCACTCCATGGCCGCGTCGAGCGCCGGCTCGCCCAGGATGCGGGCCGCGACGCGCAATCCCTCATCGAGATCGACGATACCGTTGCGGATCGGCGCTTCGCCGGCGAACGCTGCAGGAACGGCGTGAATCACGGTTTGCGAATAGAGCTTGCCCCGTCCCGACAGCTCAACCCACTCGATCTCGCGCCCCCAGTCGTAAGGACAGAAAGGCTTGGGCGGAAACGTCAGTCGACCCGATGTCCGCCCGCGTGTCGTCAGAAAACGTCCCTCGGCCAGCGCGTCCCAGAACGGCTTGGTGAAGGAGCTTACGCGCGGCGGCCACGGACGTGTTCGCGCGACATCGACGATTGGCAGGGTCATGCCACGGCCTCCAGGACATGGACCAGCGCGGCGTTGTAGTTGCCGAGCTCGCAGCTGCCGGCGCCGAGACGGGCGTTGCGCACTTGCCGCTCGCCGGCGCGATGGGTCAGCTGCTCCCACAGCTCGTAGATCGTCAGTAGGCCTGTGGAGTACGCCGGATGCCCGCGCGACAGGCAGCCGCCCGAGGTGCAGATCGGGATGCGCCCGCCGAGCGAGGTCTCGCCGGCGGCCGCCTGCGCTGCACCTTTTCCGCGGGGCGTCAGCCCCAGCGCTTCGCCGGCCAGCACCTGCACGATCGTGCAGGGCGCATAGAGCTCGGCAAGGTCGAGGTCGGCCGCCGTGATGCCGGCCGATCGGTAAGCCGTTGCGGCAGCGCCCTGCGCGGACACGAACGCCGTCATGTCGTTGGGCACCTCGTTGATCTGGTGCGCGCCCTCGTGGAAGAAGCCGCGCCCGCGTACCAGCGCATAGGGCCTGGCCGAGGCCTTGGCCACCTCCTCTGCGCACACGACCAGGCAGACCGCCCCGTCGCTGCGCGGCGGTACCTCGTAGAGACCCAGCGGCTCCACGATCGGCCGCGCGCCTAGCACCTCATCGAGGGTGAGCGGCTTCTTGAATTGGGCGATCGGGTTGAGCGCGGCATGGCGCCGGTCCTTGACGGCGACGCTTGCCAGCTCGGCCCGCGTTGCCCCGAACTCGTGCATGTAGCGCACCGCATCCATCGCGTACCAGGAGATGGGGGTGAAGCCGAAGATGCTGTGGAAGTCGACGTCGCCGACGGCCCGCATCGTCGTCATCATGTGCTCTGCCGAGTTTGCCTGGCTCTCCATGTTGATGCCGAGCGCCAGCGCCACGTCCGAGTGACCCAGTGCCACCGCATTGACCGCCTCGTCGAAGGCCATGCCGCCGGTCATGCCGTTGCCCAGCACCTCCATGATGGTGCCCTTGAGCGGCAGGCGCAGATAGTTGGCCATGAACGTCGCGAAATACTTCTGCAACGTGTAGGGCCGGCACATCGCGAACACGAGTGCGCCGATCTCCTCCTTGGGCAGGCCGGCGGTCGCCATGGCGTCGATCACCAGCGGCGCCAGGATCTCGTGCTCGAGCGCCTGCAGCGGTGCGTCGGCCACCGTCTGCAGCTTGCCGTTGGGCTGGCGGCCCCGCCGATGACCGCGACGCGGCGCGTCATGCCGCCACCTCCCGGCACAGGTACATGTTGGAAGCGTTCATCGAGTGCACAGCCTCGCCGTGCTGGTTGCGGATCTCGCGCTTGAAGGAGACGATGCCCTTGTCGCCCTTGCTGGTGCGGCGCTTGTCGGTCACCGTCATGACGACCTCGAGCGTATCGCCGTGCTTGACTGGCCTGTGCACGCGCCAGGCATCGACGCCCAGCATGGCGACGATGGTGCCGTCGTTGATACCCGACTGGCACATCAGCCCGCCGGCGATCGCCAGCACCAGCGGCCCGTGCGCGATCGGCTCGCCGTAGGGCTGCTCCCTGCAGAACTCCCAGTCGACGTGCGGGGCATTGAAGTCGCCGGAGAGGCAGGCGAAGTTGACGATGTCCGTCTGCGTCACCGTGCGGCGCGTCGTCGTGTAGATCTTGCCGATCTCGAAGTCCTCGAAATAGAGGCCGCGTGGCTCTCGTTTGGACATGGCTGTCTCCGTTGCGTCACAGGCCCATACAGCGGGCGATGACGTTGCGCTGGATCTCGCTGGTGCCGCCGCCGATCATGCCGACGCGCGCATCGCGAAACATCATCTGCATGTCCTGATCCATGATGTAGCCGGCACCCGCCATGATCTGCATGGCCATGTCCGCCACCTTCCAGTTGACCTCGGTGGCGTAGGCTTTGGCGACCGCATTCTCGCACACGGGATCGAGCCCGGCGTCCAGCATCTGTGCGACGCGGAAGGTCTGCGCCCGCGCCGTCTGCCACATCATCTCCATCTCGGCGAGCTTGTGCGAGACGGCCTGGAATTTGCTGATCGGCCGTCCGAACTGCTCGCGCATTTTGGCGTAGTCGAGCACGTGGTCGAGGATGCGGCGCGTATTACCGACGCCGTTGGCCGCCAGGTTCAGCCGCTCGACGTTGAGGCACTTCATGAGGCCCTTCCAGCCGCTGTTCTCCTCGCCAATGATGCGGTCGGCGGGAAGGCGCACGTTGTCGAAGAAGCAGTGGTTGGCCTCGGTCGTGTGCCGGCCGAGCGCGCTCAGGCGGCGGATGGACACGCCGGGCAGGGATGTATCGACCAGGAACATGCTGATGCCGTCGTAACCGCGGCCCGGCTTGGTCTTTGCCACCACGACCAGGTTGTGGGCCACGTGCGCCGCGCTGTTGTAGATCTTCTCACCCTTGAGGACGTAGCCGTTGCCCTCGCGCACGGCGGCCAGCTCGATGCCGGCGACGTCCGAGCCGTGGTCGGGCTCGCTCAGGCACAAGGCAAGGCGCATCTCGCCGGAGATGATCTTGGGTAGCACCTCGCGCTTCATGTCCTCCGAGCCGTGCAGCGCCACGTGCATGCCGGCATAGATCACTGTGATGCCGTAGGCCTGGGCGATGCCGCCATAGTGGTAGCCCAGCGCCTCGCCGAGCACGGCCAAGTCCATATAGCTGCCGCCCATGCCGCCGTACTCGGTTGGATAGACCAGGCCCATGAAGCCGGCGTCGGCGAGCGCTTTGTGCGCCTCGAAGGGATATTCACCCGCCTTGTCGAGCTCGCGGATCTTGCCCGGCGGCAGCATGCGGCCGAGCAGGCCCAGCACGCTGGCGCGCATCTGGCGCTGCTCCTCGCTGAAGCCGAATGTCATGTGCGCGTCGCTCATGCCATGAGGTCCTTGATGAGGGGACGCACCTCCGCGGCAAAGCGCTCGAACTGCTCGCCACGCCGCTCGTAGGGGCCGACCAGATCGAGGCTCAGGTGGCGGACGCCGGCAGAATGGAACGCGCGTATCTTGTCGGCCACCTGGGCCGGCGTACCGATGGCGCCGTAGCGCTCGGTGGCGGGGCGCATGTTCATGGCGTAGCGCACGCTCAGCGACCCTGCCGCCTCGTCCAGCGCCCGCTCGTAGCTGTCGCCGATGCGGGTGAACATGAGGTGCGCCGTGCCGAAGCTCGCGAGCTTGCGGCCGGCCTCCTGTGCCGCCGCCTCGATGGTGGCCCGTCCCTTGGCAAACATCTCGGGCGACACGGCGTACGAGAACCAGCCATCGGCGAGGCGGGCGGCGCGCTTGAGCGCCGGCTCGGAGCGGCCGCCGCACCAGATCGGTGGTCCCCCCGGCCGACGCGGCGCCGGCGTCATCTTCACGTCCTTGAAGCTGTAGAAGCGCCCCTCGTGGCTCACCTTCTCGCCCGTCCAGAGCTTGCGGATGACCTCGATGCCTTCGCTCAGGCGCGGGCCGCGCTCGTTGATCGGCACGCCGCAGCCCTCGTACTCCCTAGGAAACTCGCCGCCGATGCCGACGCCGAAGATGAAGCGCCCGCCGGTCAGATGATCGAGCGTGGCGATCTGTTTGGCGACGGGCGTTGGATGGCGCAGCGGCAACAGAAAGACGGCGGTGCCGAAGATCAGGCGCTTGCTGACCACGGCCGCCTGCGCGATCTGCGTGATGGGGTCGAGGAAGGGTATTGCAAAGGCAACGTGATCGCCGCACCAGAAGGAATCGAAGCCCAGCCGATCCACATGCTGGACGACCTCCACCAACTCATCGAGCGTCGGCATCCAGGGGCCGGTCGCAGGCTCGGTGCGGCGCAACATGGTGTTGACGCCGACCTTCAAAGAACTTTCGAGAGGAAGGGCCATCTGCGTCGTTCAATTCCCGTGTTGACTGATCGACAATATTCGCTCCGCCTCGATCGCAATCAAGCTTCGATGCCCGCGTCCAAGGTAATCCGGACCAGGGATGACTATCGGCTGAGAGAACCCTGGTTGGGAAGTGGGCTCGACCCCCGAGCGCGTCTGGTCCGGACCGCAAGCAAGCGGACATGGATCTCGGTCGAGGCCTTTCTTGTTGACTGCTACGCGCGCCATGCCGGCTTCTGTATGATAGCCTCCGCAAGCCGCAAAAGCCTGTGCTCTGCCATGGGGGACCACATGGGCGCGGTCGCGGAATGGGCGCAGTCGAGTCTTGGAGACGCTTTGCCGCGGACGTGTGCGGCGGCATCGCCGAGGGATGCGGCCATTGGA
>Ga0247830_10001016_pt1 | contig 11149 bp, 8 predicted proteins | sample 12C_Control_Day5_FD_207766 | JGI IMG/M metagenome (GOLD analysis project Ga0247830, IMG submission 207766) | Soil microbial communities from agricultural site in Penn Yan, New York, United States - 12C_Control_Day5 | ecosystem: Environmental > Terrestrial > Soil > Agricultural land | place: USA...
GCGCCCGCCTCGCGGGCGCGGATCTGATGGTAACGCCGGAGCTGGCATTGTGCGGCTATCCGCCGGAAGACCTGCTTCTGCGCGAAGATTTTCTCGCGGCGTGCGACAGCGCGCTCGGCGAGCTGGCGGCCAAGGCCGACGGCATTACGCTGGTCGTCGGGCATCCACGCGCCGCCGGTGGCCATCGCTACAACTCAGCCTCGGTGATCCGTGACAAGCAGGTTGTCGGTGTGTACGACAAGCAACGGCTGCCGAATTACACCGTGTTCGACGAAGAGCGCTATTTCGAGCCGGGCGCCGCCGCGTGCGTATTCGCGACGGACGGCGTCAATTTTGGCGTGAACATCTGCGAGGATACGTGGGGCGCGGAAGGCGCCGCGGCGGCTCGGCGGGGGAGTTCTGATCGCGTCGGCATCAATATCTGCGCCGACTCGTGGAATGCCGGCGCGCCGCGCGCGGCGCGCGACGCGGGGGCCAACGTGCTGCTGGTGCTCAACGCTTCGCCCTACCACCTCGACAAGCAGAGCGTACGCTACAGGGTGATGCGCGAGCGCGTGGCCGAGACCGGCGTCGGCCTGGTGTACGCCAACATGGTCGGCGGCCAGGACGAGCTGGTCTTCGATGGCGGATCGTTCGTATTGGACCGCACCGGCAAGCTGACGCATCAATTGCCGTGGTTTCAGGAAGCGCTCGGTCTCGTCGCGTTGACCGACAGCGACCCGCAGCCCGGCGACATTGCCGCGCCGCTGTCGCAGGAAGCCGAAGTCTATGGGGCATTGCTTGCCGGCGTGCGTGATTACGTCAACAAGAACGGATTTCCGGGCGTGCTGGTGGGGCTCTCCGGCGGCATCGATTCCGCACTGACGGTTGCGATCGCGGCCGATGCCCTCGGACCCGAGCGCGTCCGGGCTGTCATGATGCCTTCCCAGTACACGGCCGACATGAGCCTGGAGGACGCGCGCAGCGAAGCCAACGCGCTCAAGGTCCGCTATACCGAAATTCCCATCCGTCCGATCTTCGAGGGGTTTCTCACCTCGCTGGCAGTCGAATTCAAAGGGCTCCCCGAAGACGCCACCGAGGAAAATCTCCAGTCGCGCATCCGGGGAACGCTGCTGATGGCGCTTTCGAACAAGACTGGCGCCCTCGTGCTCACGACCGGAAACAAGAGCGAAATGGGCACGGGCTACGCGACGCTTTACGGCGACATGGCCGGCGGGTTTGCCGTGTTGAAGGACATCAACAAGATGCTTGTGTACCGGCTGGCGCGCTATCGCAACACCCTGTCGCCCGTGATACCCACGCGGGTTATCGATCGCGCGCCGTCCGCGGAACTGCGGCCGGATCAGACCGATCAGGACAGCCTCCCGCCTTACCCGGTTCTGGATGCCATCATGGAAGCGTACGTCGAAGGGGACTTGAGTCCGCGCGAGATCATTTCTGGGGGATTTGATCCAGCGGACGTCAAGAGAGTCGTGCAGCTGGTGCGCGGCAGCGAGTACAAGCGCCGCCAGGCGCCGGTTGGGATACGTATCACGCCGCGCGGGTTCGGCAAGGACTGGCGATTCCCGATCACGAACCGATTTCGCCACCAGTACGAGTGAGTTTTTATCCCGGCGTCCTATCCCATGTTATCCTAGGGCATCTTGGACGAGACCGGTTAGCGAAGGGGTCGCTCATGAAGAAGATCGAGGCAATTTTCAAGCCATTCAAGCTCGACGAAGTGCGGGAGGCGCTTTCCGAAATTGGAGTGAGCGGCCTCACCGTGACCGAGGTGAAGGGCTTTGGCAGGCAGAAGGGGCATACCGAGCTTTATCGCGGCGCCGAATACGTGGTGGATTTCCTCCCCAAGGTCAAGGTGGAGGTCGTCATTCCCGACAAGCTGCAGGAAAGCGCGATTGATGCCATCGTCAAGGCGGCGCGTACCGGAAAAATCGGCGACGGCAAAATCTTCATCACGTCCGTCGAGCAGGTTATTCGCATCCGAACCGGCGAAACGGACGAAGCGGCGATCTGAGGATTTCCCCGGCGCCGGGCGTCGCGGTCTGCCGCGCCCTTATTGCCCGGCCAGCAGCACGACGACGGCTCCGCTTCCCCCATCGGAGCGGCGGGCCTGGCAGTAAGCCAGGATTTCATCGCGCTGCATCAACCACGAGGCGACTCTGCGCTTGAGCACCGGCTCGCGGTTCTTCGAGCGCAGTCCCTTGCCGTGAATGATGCGGACGCACCGCAGCCCGCGGCGGATGGATTGGTTCAAAAAATTCACCAGAAGCCCGCGAGCTTCGCCCACGGTCAAGCCGTGCAGATCGAGCTCTGCCTGGATGACCCAGTGCCCGCGGCGAAGTCGCCTGAGGGTCTGCGCGCCGATGCCGTTGCGCGCGTAGGAAAGCTCTTCGCCGCTTTCAAGGCCGGCATCCCACGGCACCTGATCGCTGAGGCTTTCGCGCAGCGTTTCGCGGTTATCGCGGAGGCGCTGTACGGGGATCGGTAGAGGGCGCCGGCCGGGGTGTACTACCTTCGAAGGACGTCCCAACGGGATGGCGTCCGCAACCGAGGCGCGAAAGAGTCTGATTTCCTCGGGATCGATCGGCGCTGAGCGACTCTTCTTCATGTAAAGGCGGAAGGCGATCGGCTCATCGCGCCACGGCTAGCCGCCGCTTTCGAGGAATCGCTGCGCATCCAGCGCAGCCATGCAGCCGCTGCCCGCGCTGGTGACCGCCTGACGGTAAACGTGGTCCTGCACATCTCCAGCCGCGAAGACGCCAGGGACGCTCGTTGCGGTCGCGCCGCCCTCCAATCCGCTGCGGGTCGTGATGTAACCGTTCCTCATCTCGAGCTGATCTTTGAAGATATCGGTGTTCGGCTGGTGGCCGATGGCGATGAATACACCTTTCAGCTCCTTCTGCTGTGTTACCCCGGACTTCACGTGCTTCACCCGCATGCCGGTGACGCCGCTGTTGTCGCCTATCACCTCGTCCAGCACATGGTCCCACAGGATGTCGGCTTTCGACGCGGCGACCTTTTCCTGAAGTTTATCGACGAGGATCGCCTCCGCGCGGAATTTGTCGCGCCTGTGTACGACCGTCACGTGCTTCGCGATGTTCGTGAGGTAGAGCGCTTCCTCCACCGCCGTATTTCCGCCGCCGACTACCGCCACATCCTGACCTTTGTAGAAAAATCCGTCGCAGGTTGCGCAGCCCGATACACCGCGTCCCATGAATTTCTGTTCCGAGGGCAGCCCGAGGTACATCGCCGAAGCGCCGGTTGCGATGATCAGCGCATCCGTTGTGTACGTTCCCTGATCGCCCGTGAGCACGAATGGGCGCCGTTCCAGCTTCACCGTGTGGATGTGATCGAAAATGATCTCGGTGCCGAAGCGCTCGGCGTGCTTCTGAAAGCGCTCCATGAGCTCGGGTCCCTGAACGCCGGAGGCGTCCGCAGGCCAGTTATCGACGTCCGTGGTTGTCATCAGTTGTCCGCCTTGCGCGAGACCGGTGATCAGCACCGGCTTCAGGTTGGCGCGGGCAGCATAGACGGCCGCAGAATATCCAGCGGGACCGGAACCGAGAATCAAAACACGGGAATGTTTGGAGGCGCTTTTCATACCACCCTAGATGGGGATAAATTGGCAAAAAAGCAACACTCTAGCAGCGGCAGTCCTAGAGTGTCGAGTGATGGCGCCCTCACTGTGTGAATTTAAGCCCTTGGGATACAATCAAAAATCGCCCTGCTGATCGCGCGCATCAGGCGATCGCACAACAATAGTCGAAGGGGATGGGGGGCTGAAGATGCGGTGGGTCTGTATCGCATGGGCATGGGTCATCGCGATGCCGGCCTGTCTTGCCCAATCCGATTTTCTGCTGCCACTACCGACCGATTTCGGCACTCCGCTTTCGTACCGCCTTGATCTGGCCCAAGCGCCAGCCGCGCAGAAGCAGGAGTTGTCGGTTCCGGCTGCGCCGAAATTCGAGATTCGAAAGTACCTCATCGAGGGAAACACGCTACTCGAAGCAGGACGGATCGACCGCATCCTTGCGCCGTTTACCGGCACGAACAAGGACTTCGGCGACGTGCAGCGCGCCCTCGAAACACTGCAGGGCGAATATCAGCGAGCCGGATACGGTGGCGTGGAGATTCGCTTGCCCGAGCAGGAGTTGGAGCGCGGTGAAGTGCGTTTCGTCGTCATCGAGACCAGGATCGCCCGGATCACCGTCGAGGGCAACGAACATTTTACGAGGGACAATATCCTGCGCAGTGTGCCCTCATTGCGTGTCGGGAAGACGCCCAATTCTCGCGAGATCGCGGAAAGCATCCGGCTCGCCAATGAAAATCCTTCGAAGCAGGCGACGGTGCTCCTCAAGGGGGCCGAGCGCGACGGCGACATCGACGCGACGGTTCGCGTTGCCGACATTGCGCCCCAGCGCTGGAGCACCAGCCTGGACAACACGGGTAACCAGAGCACGGGCCGCGCCCGTCTCGGCGTCGCCTACCAGCACTCCAACCTATTCGACCGGGATCATGTGCTGACGGCGCAGTACATCACGTCGCCTTCGAAGTTCAAGGATGTCAGTGTCTTCGGCCTCGGCTACCGGATTCCGCTTTACTCGCTCGGAGACTCGGTAGACCTCGTGGCCGGCTATTCCAATGTCGATTCCGGAACGGTGCAGGACCTGTTTCTGGTCAGCGGGCAGGGAACCGTCTTTGGCGTGCGTTACAACCAGGCGCTCCCCAAGTGGGGCGACCTCGAGCACAAGTTGATTTACGGCCTCGACTATCGCGCTTATCAGAACCAGGTGACGCCCGAAGGCTCGACGGTCCCCCTGGTTCCTGACATTACCGTGCATCCCGCCAGCCTGACTTACAACGCGAGCTTTCGCGGCACCGGCCAGGATCTCAGTTTTTATTTGAGCATTGCGCAGAACATTCCAGGAGGCAATGACGGCGTCGACGAGGACTTCAAGAAACTGGGTGCTCGGTTCGGCGTTGGCACTCAGGGCTATCGCCTCTTTCGAGGCGGGTTCAACTACGTCAGAGTGTTGAAGGAGGAATGGCAATTCCGAACGGCTTTCAGTGCTCAATACAGCGACGACGCCCTCATTGCTCCCGAGCAGTTCGGAATCGGCGGCGCGGACAGTGTCCGGGGATTCAACGAGCGCTATGCATCGAACGACAAGGGCTACCGGACCAGTTTTGAGATTTACACCCCCGATGTCGCCAAGTCATGGGGATTGGCGGATGGGCGACTTCGTTTTCTTGCCTTTTACGACACCGGCGCGCTGCGCCGGAATTACACGGCACCCAACGAGCAGGAGGGGGCGAACCTGGATAGCGGCGGCGTCGGCCTGCGCTGGAGTCACAAAAACTTTTTCTCAGCACGGCTCGACGTCGCACATGTCTTTCATGATGGAAGCGGCTACAGTGAGCCCGACAACAGGCGCAACGTAAAAAAATTCCATTTTTCGATGGCGTGGGTGTGGTAAGGCGGGGCACATCTCGGTTCAGCCATCAATACAGCACCAGCGATTTTGTGTGTGGGTGTAGCAAGCTGTTAAAGCTCTGCGCGAAGCGGCCTGGCCGCATCAGCGCGGGGACAAGGCGGAAAAGGGGAAGACCAAGAAACCGGAGTGGAAGCGCAAGCGTTCCGCTTCCGTGACCGCCGGATGACTGACGCACTCGTTCGCAATTACCATTGCGCTAATTGCGATGCCACCGCCGCGTTTGCTGCAGCCTCGTCTTCCACAGTTAGCGGAATTGGCCGCGCCGTGGTGAAGCCGCCTATATCCATGCCCGCTGACTGGCCGCCCCGATGTAACTAGCCCCGGGCCCTGATCTGACCTGAGCATCAGTGAATAGCAGCGAGCGCGTTCGGCGATATCAAGTCCCATGCGGTCATGTACGCGCTAATCGTGGCGGGCACCCCGCCGGTAGGCCAATCCAAGTGACGCCAGCCGGATGATCTGGCAGACTATAGGCTGGCTCACAGGTCGCCAGCCGGCGTCCTGTCGCAGAACAAGAACCCGGAGTGGGTTGCCATGGCCGCACAGTTTGCGCTGAATCCGCAGATCCTTAAAAGCGTACCGCTGTTTTCGCTGTTTTCCGACGCGCAGCTTGCGCAGCTGCTGACCGGAGTGCAGCACCGCAGCTATCCGCGAAACTCGTTCATCCTGCGCGCGGGTGAGGAGACCGATGCTCTTTACATCATTCTGTCGGGGCGGGTGAAGGTGCTCATTCCCGATGAGGAGGGGCACGAGGTCATTCTCTCCATCATGGGGCCGCACGAATTCTTTGGCGAAATGGGCCTTCTCGATGACCAGGCCCGCTCGGCAAGCGTCGAAACCCTTGAATCCTGTGAAATGTTGCGCCTCTCCAAGGCCGGCTTTACCAGCATACTGAAAGATAATTTCGATCTGGCGATGCTGATCATGCGCAGCCTGGTCTCCCGCTTGCGCGAGGCCGACCGAAAAATCGAGAGCCTGGCACTGATCGACGTCTATGGGCGGGTGGCCCGCCTGCTGATCGACATGGCCAAGCTGGTGGACGACAAGTGGGTGGTCGAGCACGCGCCGGCCAAGCAGGAAATCGCGCGCATGATCGGCGCTTCCCGCGAGATGGTGAGTCGCGTCGTGAAGGATCTGCACAATAAGGGATTGATAAGGGCCGAGAAGCGCCGGATCTACGTGCTCGACAAGCAATCCATGCAAAAGCGAGCGTCCGCCCGCCACGGCGACCGCCGGAATAGCTGACGAGCCAGCTGGCCCCGTTCCCATAGGCGAACGGGTCGGACCGGTGTTTCGTAACATCATGAATCCACGTATGTTTTAATACCAGTGCTCCCGCTTGCCATGGGCATTTTTCACTGATTTGGCAGTAGGCCTATGGTATAAATTCGCCGCGTACAGGGGATTCAACAGGCGCGCCGCGCCGATTCAGGAGTGTGATGTCAGAGGGGTGGACATGAATATCCAAAAGAGGCTGCTCAGGCAAGCCGGGTTTCTGTTGTTGTCGCTGTTCAGTGCGGCGGTTATGGCTGCCGGTGCGGGGACGGTGACTCACTTGAGCGGCACGCTGTCGGTGCAAAGGCCCGATGGCAGTGTCCGCATTCTGTCCCAGAAGTCGGAAGTAAACCCGGGCGACACGCTGACGACCCAGCGCGACAGTTACGCGCAAGTCAATTTCACGGACGGCAGCTCGCTCACAATGCGGCCGAACACCCAAATCAAGATCGAGGAGTACAAGTTCGTGCAAGACCGTCCGCAGGAAGACAGCTCGTTCCTGCGCCTGGTCAAGGGCGGGTTGCGCACGGTGACCGGCCTCGTCGGCAAGCGCGGCAACCAGGACGCCTACAAGATTGGCACCAACACCGCGACGATCGGCATCCGAGGCTCTTCGGGCGATACCATCGACAATTCCACCGGCACCTGTGAAGGGGTTACGCCGGGCTGCGAGAAGCTGCCGGCCGGCGTTTACCACACGACTTATACCGGAAGCTACATCATGCAAAACGATGGCGGCACCCAGATCATCGGCGAAGGCCAGTTCGGCTTTGCGCGCGACCCGAAGTCGCCCCCCGTCATCCTTCCGGGTGATCCTGGCCTCAATGTCAGCCAGCTGCCGTTTACCTTGGGCGTGGGCGGTGGTCGCATACAAGGCCCGGGACAGGAGTGCGTGGTTCGATAACCACTCGACACTTCGCAGAAACCCCGCTTCGGCGGGGTTTTTTTTGGCGCGCGGGTCTTTCGATGTACAATCAAAAAGTTAATCAGGCTACTTAATGCTGTTGAGCGAGAAATCATCCCCCCGAGCGGCGGCGAAAAATCCCTTGCCGCCCAAGCTCGCCGCCCTCGTCCGGGAGTTCTGGTGGTTCGCCCTTCTCGGCCTGGCGCTCTACCTCGCGCTGATCCTCCACACGTACAGCACGGCCGATCCCGGATGGTCCCGCACCGGGAGCGGCGGAATTACCAATGCCGGCGGCCGGGTCGGCGCGTGGATTGCCGATGTCATGCTCTACGTCTTCGGACTTTCAGCTTACTGGTGGGTGGTCGGCTGCTCGGTGCTGGTCTGGATGGGATTTCACCGCATCGAGAACGAGGCGGAAGGCGACCGCCGCTCCTATGCCGTCGCGGTGGTCGGTTTTCTCGTCGTGCTCGTGGCCAGCAGCGGCATCGAGGCAATTCGCCTCTACAGCCTCAAGGCGGCCTTGCCACAGGCTCCCGGTGGCGTGCTCGGGGCCGTGGCAGGCGGCTCGCTCGCCCAGGCGCTGGGTTTTACCGGCGCGACGCTGATCCTGCTATTGCTTCTCGCGGCCGGGTTGAGCCTGTTCTCCGGTGTCTCGTGGCTCACCGTCCTCGAGCGCGTGGGAAGCTGGACGGAAACAGCGTGGCTGTTCGTCGCCAGGAAATGGCAGGAACGCGAGGACCGGCGAGCCGGGGAACAGGCCGTGATCAAGCGCGAGGAACTGGTCGAGGTCAGCAAGAAGAAGCTCGAAGTCCATGAGCCAGTACGCATCGAGCCAGCGGCGGTCGAGATCCCGAAGTCGGCCCGGGTCGAGCGCGAGAAGCAGGTTCCGCTTTTCGACAATCTGCCGGATTCGCTGCTGCCGCCGCTGGGCCTGCTCGACGAACCGGAAAAGAGCGTCGAAGTACTGAGCACCGAGACGCTCGAGTTCACTTCGCGGCTGATCGAGAAGAAGCTGCTCGACTTTGGCGTGGAGGTGAAAGTGGTGGCTGCGTATCCCGGCCCGGTGATTACCCGCTACGAAATCGAGCCCGCAGTCGGCGTCAAGGGCAGCCAGATCATCAATCTCATCAAGGATCTTGCGCGAGCGCTTTCGGTCGTCAGCATCCGCGTGATCGAGACCATTCCGGGCAAAAGCCTCATGGGGCTGGAAATCCCCAACCCCACGCGGCAGATCGTGCGGCTGTCCGAGATCCTCGGCTCGCAGGTCTATGCAGACGTCACTTCACCGCTTGCGATCGCTCTCGGCAAGGACATTGCCGGCAACCCGGTCGTCGCCGATCTCCAGCGCATGCCGCACCTGCTGATCGCGGGGACGACCGGCTCGGGCAAGTCGGTGGGCATCAATGCGATGCTGCTGTCACTTGTCTACAAGTCGCCTCCGTCGCAGGTTCGGCTCATTCTTATCGATCCCAAGATGCTCGAGCTGTCGATATACGAGGGCATCCCGCACCTGCTGGCGCCGGTGGTGACCGACATGCGTCAGGCGGCCAATGCGCTCAATTGGTGCGTTGCCGAGATGGACCGGCGCTACAAGCTCATGAACGCGCTCGGCGTGCGGAACATGGCCGGCTTCAACCAGAAGGTGCGCGAGGCGGCTAAGGCCAAGAAGCCCATTCCCAATCCGTTCTCGCCCACGCCCGAGACCGCCGAGCCGCTGCACGAGATGGCGCTGATCGTCGTCGTGATCGACGAGCTGGCCGATCTCATGATGGTGGTCGGCAAGAAGGTCGAAGAGCTGGTCGCGCGACTCGCGCAGAAGGCGCGGGCCGCCGGCATCCACCTCGTGCTGGCAACGCAGCGGCCGTCGGTGGACGTGATTACGGGGCTGATCAAGGCCAACATCCCCACGCGGATTGCGTTCCAGGTTTCCGCCCGGGTGGATTCCCGGACGATCCTGGACCAGATGGGCGCGGAGGCGCTGCTCGGCCAGGGCGATATGCTTTACCTGCCTCCGGGCAGCGGCTATCCGCAACGTGTGCATGGCGCCTTCGTGGCGGATCACGAGGTTCACAAGGTCGCCGACCATCTCAAGAAACTGGCGCAGCCGCAATACGTGGAAAGCGTGCTCGAAGGTCCCGAGTCGGAGGAAGCCGGGGAGATGGGCGTCGACGGCGGGGACGTGGAGTCCGATCCCCTGTACGACCAGGCCGTCGCCATCGTGCTCAAGACACGGCGCGCATCGATCTCGCTGGTGCAGCGGCATCTGCGGATCGGGTATAACCGAGCGGCCCGCCTGATCGAGCAGATGGAGCGCTCTGGTCTCGTCTCCGCGATGCAGACGAACGGCAACCGCGACGTGCTGGTTCCCGCTTCGGCCGCCGAGGAGCGGTGACGTACGTATAGAATTCCAGGCGCCGTTCGCTGTCCCAGCCATATGACGCCTCGTCTCGTTCTGAAATGCCTGGCCGGCCTCGCCATTGCCCTGGCGGGAAGCGGCTCTTTTTCGGCGGAGCTCTACAAATGGGTCGACGAGAAGGGCGTCGTGACCTACGGCGAGAAGCCTCCCCCCAACACCCGCGCTACGCCCGTGAACACCCAGCCGGGTGCCGTTGTCGAGACCGGAGAACAGGGCAGCCCGAAGGCGACATTCGATAGGCGGCAGGCGGGCGAAGGCTCGGAGAGACCGGCAGTCCCGGCGATGTCTTCCGCGTCCCAGGGTGCGCCCACCGCCAGCGTGCGCGGCATGGAATTCGAAGTCTATATCCGGCTGCAGCCGGGAATGACCGAGGGCGAGCTGCTGCAGCGCGCAGGCAGGCCCGATCACGAGAGCGTGGAGAACCTCCGGCGCTCCATCGTGAAGACCTATTATTACTTTCCCACTACTTCCAATCCGTATACGACCGTCGTCACCCTTCGCGGCGGACGAATCCAGCAGGTCGACCGGGTGAAGAAATTCTGATGGCGCGCATTGTCCTGGCAGTGTTGATGTTGCTACCGGCGCTGGCCGGTGCCGCCAGTGTCGAGGCGCTCAGGGAGATGCTGGAACAGACCACCACGGCGCGGTCCCGGTTCGCCCAGATGGTCCTCGACCGGAACATGAAGCAGCTGCAGCAGGCGACCGGCACCATGCAATTTGCGCGGCCGGGCAAGTTCCGGTGGGAGTATGACAAGCCGTACGAGCAGGTCATCGTCAGCGATGGCAAGCGGGTATGGCTTTACGACAAGGATCTCAACCAGGTCACCGTGCGCAAGTATGACCGGGCGCTGGGCAGCAGCCCGGCCGCACTGCTTGCGGGCAGCAATGAAATCGAAAAGAGCTACCGGTTTACCGGTCAGGGCAGCCGCGACGGTCTCGACTGGCTCGAAGCCGTGCCACGCACGCAGGACACCGCGTTCGAGCGCATCCGGCTGGGATTCGGGAAGGCGGGACTGGAGGCGATGGAGCTGCGCGACCAGTTCGGACAGATGACGGTCA
>Ga0247830_10001017_pt1 | contig 11147 bp, 13 predicted proteins | sample 12C_Control_Day5_FD_207766 | JGI IMG/M metagenome (GOLD analysis project Ga0247830, IMG submission 207766) | Soil microbial communities from agricultural site in Penn Yan, New York, United States - 12C_Control_Day5 | ecosystem: Environmental > Terrestrial > Soil > Agricultural land | place...
GAGCACCACGAAGTCGAAGTCGAGCGTCATCGCCCGGTCCAGCTCCGCACGGGTGTGGCACGACGCGGCGCGACCCTGCCGGTTTACGCCATCGGCGGCCTGACGCGCAACGATGTGAGGGATGCGTGGCGCGCCGGCGCTCACGGCGTGGCTATGATTCGGGGGGCTTGGAGCTAGGCTCGTCCTGCTCGGGCACGCGGTATTCCTCCGCCGCCCATTTGCCGAGGTCGATCATCCGGCAGCGCTCGCTGCAGAACGGGCGCCACTTGTTCTCCAGCGAGTACAGCGCCTCCGCGCCGCAGCGCGGGCACTGGACCTTGCGCGGCTTCAAAGATTGCAGAACGTCAGCTCGAACGCCACATCCCAGTCGGCGGTGCGCGGCCGCGGGTCGGCGCCGTTCTGTTGCAGGAAGCGGATGTTGAGCACGTACTTGTTGGCGCTGATCTCCGGCACGCAGGGCGCGGTCGGATCGAGACGCAGGCGCAGCATCTGCGCGGTCTTGCCGCCCAGCATCTGCTGGAACATGCCCTGCGGCGCGGCCAGCGCCTGCGGCTTGCCCGACTCGCGCAGAATGCGCAGGATGATCGCCGAGCCGTCGCGCAGCGGATAGAGCGGCGCGGTCCAGGCGGCGAGCTGGCCGGTGCGCTCCTCCGACGGGCGGTGCAGCCAGTAATGGTAGGAAGGAAGGTCGAACTCGCTCACGCCGCCCGGGATGCCGGTGCGCTGCTTGATCGACATCAGCCAGTCGTTCTCGCGCAGGTACTGGCCGATCTTTCCGGTCATCGAAAACAGCGCTTGCGACGCCTGCTCGATGTCGCGCAGCACGTGCGCCAGCGCGTCCTCGGCGATGTCCGGATTGTTGCGGAACGAGAGCAGCACCTGTTTCTGGCGCTCGAGCTCCTGCAGCAGGTCGGACTTGAGGTCGGCGCGCCCGGCCACCTCCATGATCTCGAACAGCGTGAGCAGCGCCATGTGGTGGTCGTGCTGATCGGTGCGCGCGATGAAGTGGCGCGAGCGCTCGAACAGGTCCTCGAGCCGCAGGAGCGTCCGGATCCGTTCGTTGAGCGGATACTCGTAGGTGATCACGGGCTTGCGAATTGTAGGTATTTTTGGTGCAGGGCGGCGACCTGTTTGCGCAATGCGTCACGCGACCCGCCGTTGTCGATCACGTCGTGCGCCGCGGCAAGACGCTCGGCGCGCGATACCTGCGTGCGCATGATCGCGCGCACCTCGTCCTCGGAGAGCCGGCTGCGTTCCCGCACACGCGCCACCTGCACTTCTTCGGGCGCATCGACCACCAGCACGCGGTTCACCCGGCGGCGGTAGTCGGCGGACTCGATCAGCAGCGGCACCACGTGCACCACATAGGGGGTCGTGGCCGCCGCTATGCGCCGTGCGGATTCCTCGCGGATCATCGGATGGAGCAGCTGCTCGAGCTTGCGCTTCGCCGCCGGGTCGGCGAACACGTGGTCGCGCATTTTCCTGCGGTCCATCGCCCCGGCCGCGATGTAGTCCTTGCCGAAGATCCGCTCCACTTCGGGCACGGCGGCGCCACCCTTCTGCGTCAGCTCATGCGCAATGGCGTCGGTGTCCACCACGGTCGCCCCCAGCCTGGCGAATTCATCCGCGGCCGCGCTCTTGCCGCTGCCGATACCGCCGGTCAGCCCAATCACCAGCATCAGATTCGCTGCAGGTACCACCGCACGATGCCCTCGCCCCAGAACATCGCGACGATGCCGGCGAGCGCCAGATAGGGGCCGAAGTGGAAGCGGAAGCCGGCATCCCACCTGCCGCGTGCCGCGAACATCTGCAGCGCGCCAAACGCCAGGCCGACCACCGAGGACAGCAGGATCACCAGCGGCAGCATCTTCCAGCCGAGGAACGCGCCCGCCGCGGCGTTCATCTTGAAGTCGCCGTAGCCCATGCCTTCCTTGCCGGTGAGCAACTTGAAGGCCCAGTACACCAGCCAGAGCGACAGGTAGCCGGCAACCGCGCCGACCACCGCGTCGGGCAGCGGCACGAAGGCGCCGGCGAGGTTGACCAGCACGCCGATCCACACCAGAGGCAGCGTGAGCGAATCGGGCAGCAAGCCGGTTTCATGGTCGATGAAGGCGAGCGCGATCGTGAACCAGATGAACAGCATCGCGCCGAGCGCCGTAGCGGTCGCGCCGAACCGCCAGGCGGCATACGCCGCGCCCAGCCCGGCGAGCGCTTCGACCAGCGGGTACTTGGCGCTGATGCGCGCGCTGCAGGCCGAACATTTGCCCCGCAGCACGAGCCAGCTGAGGAGCGGCACGTTCTCCAGGGCGCTGATGCGATGGCCGCACGCCGGACAGGCGGAACGCGGCGTAACCAGGCTGTAGTGGGGTTCCGGCGGGAGCGGCTGGCCGGCGAGCTCGGCGCACTCGGCGCGCCACTCGCGCTCCAGCATCTTCGGCAGCCGGTGGATGACGACGTTGAGGAACGAGCCGATGCACAGCCCGAATACCAACGCCACCCAGGGAAAAACGGCCGGCTGAACCAGCCAGCCGACTTCCGACATTCGCTAGACCGCCTGGCCCATCTTGAAGATCGGCAGGTACATGGCGATCACCATGCCGCCGATCAGCGTGCCGAGCACCACCATGATCATCGGCTCCATCAGCGAGGACAGCGCCTCGACCGCGTCGTCCACCTCGGCCTCGAAGAAGTCGGCCACCTTGCCGAGCATGCCGTCGAGCGCGCCGGTTTCTTCGCCGATCGACACCATCTGGATCACCATGGTCGGGAACACGTTCGCGTTCTGCATCGCGACGGTGAGCGAGGTGCCGGTCGAGACCTCCTGCTTGATCGCCTTGGTCGCCACCGCGTACACGTAGTTGCCCGAGGCGCCGCCCACCGAGTCGAGCGCCTCGACCAGCGGCACGCCGGCCGCGAACATGGTCGACAGCGTCCGCGTCCAGCGCGCGATGGTCGAGATGCGCACCAGGTGGCCGAACACCGGCATCTTGAGCATCAGCTTGTCCATGAAAATCTGCACCGCCACCGAGCGCTTCCAGGCCTCGAGGAAGCCGTAGATGCTGCCGCCGATCACCGGGAAGATGATGTACCAGTAAGCCACGAACCAGTCGGAGATGCCCATCACGATCAGCGTCGGCGCGGGCAAGTCGGCGCCGAAGTTGGTGAACACCTCCTTGAACGCCGGGATCACGAAAATCATGATCACCGCGGTGATGATGAACGCCACCGCGATGATGGCGATCGGATAGAACAGCGCGCTCTTGATCTTCGACTTGATGGCGAGCGTTTTTTCCTGATAGGTGGCGAGGCGGTCGAGCAGCGTCTCGAGAATGCCGGCCTGCTCGCCGGCCTGCACCAGGTTGCAGTAGAGGTTGTCGAAGTACAGCGGGAACTTGCGGAAAGCCGTGGCGAGCGCGGAGCCGGTCTCGACGTCGAGCTTGATGTCGAGCAGCAGCTTCTGCACCGCGGGATTCGCCGCGCCCTTGCTCACGATCTCGAACGATTGCAGCAGCGGCACGCCGGCCTTCATCATGGTGGCGAGCTGGCGCGTGAACAGCGCGATGTCCTTCGACCCGACCTTGCCGCCGCCTTTGCGTTTGACCGCCTTGACCTTCTGCACCAGGATGCCCTGGCGGCGCAGCGTGGCGTTGACCGCGGCCTCGCTGACCGCGCGCAACTCCCCGCGAATGGTCTTGCCGGCCTTGTCCTTCCCCTCCCAGCTGAACGTGAGTTCTTTCGGCCCTTTTGCGGCCGCTACTGCCGTTGCCATGCTCGCTCCCTTGACTGCTTTACTTCCCCCGAGGACGACGGTCCCCTAATCGCCGGGATGATGCCCTTCGGGGGGGCGTTTGTAAAGGCTGAAGTTCCCGTCCTAAGCCCCTGAGGCTTCGGTATTTTCTACAATCTCGACCGGCTTGAAAATTCTTACCGTTTTGATCGTCCGCCCCTGCGCGTGGACGATCTCCATCGGCACGTTGCCGATCTTGATCGAGACGTCGGCCTCCGGGATGTCCTGCAGGTGCTCGACGATCAGGCCGTTCAGGGTCTTGGGACCGTCGGTCGGAAGCGACAGTCCGAGGGTGCGGTTGACCTCGCGTACCGGCATCGTCCCCTCCGCGGTCGCGGTGCCCGACTTGTCCCAGCCGAGCGCGGGCACGGCCGAGGGCAGGGTGGTGGTGAACTTGCCGATGATCTCCTCGAGGATGTCCTCGAGCGTCACCAGCCCCATCAGCTCGCCGTACTCGTCGACCACCAGCGCCATGCGCTCGCGGTTCTCCTGGAAGTACTGCATCTGGGCGAGCACCGGCGTGCTCGCCGGCACGAAGTAGGGCTCCGACAGGAGCTCGTGCAGCGCTTCCTTGTCGAGCGTGCCGGTGGGCAGCGCCGCCAGCACCTTCTTCAGCTGCAGCACGCCGACCACCTCGCCGAGCGCGCTGCGGAACACCGGCAGGCGCTGGTGGTAGCTCGTGACCAGGTGGTGGACGATGGTTTCCATGTCGTCGTCGAGCTTGATCGACTCGATGCGCGCGCGCGGCACCATGATGTCCTGCACCGTGACCGCGCCGACGTCGAACAGGTTCATCAGGATGGAGAAGTGCTTCTTGGGCATGAAGCTCGAGGACTCGAGCACCAGGGTGCGGATCTCCTCGGGCGAGAGTTTCTGCACCTCGGTGTTGTCCTCCGGCCGGATGCCGATCACCAGCAGCAAGGGGCGCACGAACAGGTTGACGAACCAGACGCCGGGCTGCAGCAGCCACTGGATCGGCACCAGCGCGTAGGCGAGCGTGGGCGCGAGCTTTTCCGGGTAAGTCGCGCCCACCACCTTCGGCGTGATTTCCGCGAACACGATGATCAGGAACGAGATCGCGAGCGTGCTCACCGCGTACGCGAACTTGCCCTGCCCGAACAGCTGGACCGCGATCAGGCTGGCGAGCGTCGCCGAGGCCGCGTTCACCAGGTTGTTGCCGATCAGGATCGCGCCCAGCAGCCGGTCGGTGCGCTTGAGCAGAGCTTCCACGCGCGCCGCGCCGCCGTGACCCTGCGCCACCATGTGCTTCAGGCGATAGCGGTTGATCGCCATCATGCTGGTCTCGGCGATGGAGAAGAATCCCGACACCACGAGCAGCACCACCAGCGCCGCGATCATCCAGTTGAGCGACAGGTCGTCCATCAGGCGCGGGCGAGCAGCACTTCGAGCACGAAGCGGCTGCCGACGTAGGCCAGCAGCAGCATGACGAAGCCCGACAGCGTCCAGCGCAGCGCGGTGCGGCCGCGCCAGCCGTAGCGCCAGCGCCCGGCGAGCAGCCAGGCGAAGATCAGCCACGACAGCACCGCGAACACCGTCTTGTGGTCGAAGCGCATGGCGCGGCCGAACAGCGCCTCGGAGAAGGCGATGCCGGTGGCGAGCGTGAGCGTAAGGAAGACGAAGGCGGCGCCGATCATGCGGAAGAGCAGCGTCTCGAGCGTGAGCAGCGGCGGCAGGTTCGGAAACGCCACCCTGCCCTTGAGATGGAGCTGGCGCTCGGCGAACGACATCAGGGTGGCGTGCAGCAGCGCGATCACGAACAACCCGTACGCGATCATCGCGAGCGCGAGGTGCAGCTTGAACTCGGCCGCGGCGGCCTGCGCGCCGCTCGAGGCGAGGCCGGGGAACAGCGCGGGCAGCGGTGCCGCGACCGCGGCGAGCGGCAGCGCGAGCGGCAGCATGCCTTCGAGGCTGTAGAACAGGCTCTCCACCCAGTACACGGCGACGCCGAGGAACATCATCACCGACAGCGCCTGCGCGAAGCCGAAGCGCAGCTCGCGCGCGAACACGCCGTCATAGAGCAGCCAGCCATGCAGCGCGAGCGGCACCAGGATCGCCGCCCGCTCCCAGGCGCGCAACGCGCCCGCCGTACGCATCCGCCAGCGCGAGTTCCAGAAGTGCCACGCCAGCCCCACGTACATGGCCGAAGCGATGCCGTGAATTACAATGTCGGGCACCTCTTCAGTTTAACACCCAGTGCTCGGAGTCCCGTGCTCGATACCCTGACCTCGCGCCTCGCGAAGATCGTCAAGACCGTTCGCGGCGAAGCGCGCATGACCGAAGCGAACATCCAGGAGGCGCTGCGCGAAGTGCGCGTCGCGCTGCTCGAGGCGGACGTCGCGCTGCCGGTGGTGAAGCATTTCATCGACTCGGTGCGCGCCGCCGCACTCGGCGCGGAAGTGGTCGGCAGCCTGACGCCGGGTCAGGCGCTGGTCGGCGTGGTGCACCGCGAGCTCACCAAGCTGATGGGCGAGGCGAACGTCGGCCTGAACCTCGCCACGCAGCCGCCCGCGGTCATCCTGATGGCCGGCCTGCAGGGCTCGGGCAAGACCACCACGACCGGCAAGCTCGCGCGCATTCTGGTCAACGACAGGAAAAAGGTTGCCGTGGTTTCCGCCGACGTCTATCGACCGGCGGCGATCGAGCAGCTGAAGACCGTGGCCGGTCAGGCGGGCGCGGCGTTCATTCCTTCCTCGACCAGCCAGAAACCTCTCGACATCGCCCGAGCGGCCCTCGACTACGCGCGTACGCATTACATGGACGTGCTGATCGTCGACACCGCCGGCCGCCTGGCGATCGACGAGGAGATGATGCGCGAGATCGCCGCGCTCCACGCCGAGCTCAAGCCGGTGGAGACCCTGTTCATCGTCGATGCGATGCAGGGCCAGGACGCGGTCAACGTGGCGCGCGCGTTCAACGAGCGCCTGCCGCTCACCGGCGTGATTCTCACCAAGCTGGATGGCGACGCGCGCGGCGGCGCGGCGCTTTCGGTGCGCCACGTCACCGGCAAGCCGATCAAGTTCGCCGGCGTAGCCGAGAAGCTCGACGGCCTGGAGCCGTTCCATCCCGAGCGCATGGCGGCCCGCGTGCTCGGCATGGGCGACATCCTGTCGCTGGTCGAGGAAGCGCACGCCAAGATCGACCTCGACGAGGCGCAGCGCGTCGCCGAGAAGGTGAAGAAGGGCAAGGGCTTCGACCTCGAGGACTTCAAGCAGCAGATCGTGCAGATGAAGAAGATGGGCGGCGTCGCCTCGCTCATGGACAAGCTGCCGGCGCAGCTCGTCGGCCAGATCGACCCGGCCAAGCTGCAGGACGAGAAGCAGTTCAAGCGCATCGAGGGCATCATCAACTCGATGACGCCGCAGGAGCGCCGCAAGCCCGAGCTGATCAAGGCCTCGCGCAAGCGGCGCATCGCCGCCGGCGCCGGCGTGCCGGTGCAGGCGGTCAACCAGCTGCTCAATCAGTTCGAGCAGATGCAGAAAATGATGAAGATGATGAAAGGCGGGAATTTCGCACGCATGATGCGCGGCATGAAAGGCATGCTGCCGGGCATCCGCTAGCCAGGGGGCGATTTGGAAGAGTCCGGCCGCACACGGGTCTGCAGCGTCCTGTTCATCGACATCGTCGACTACTCGCGCCGCGACGTGGCCGAGCAGGTGCGGCTGAAGAACATCTTCAACCTGGTGATGACCAGCGCGCTCGGGCACGTCGAGCCCGAGGAGCGCGTGGTGGTCGACACCGGCGACGGCGCCGCGGTCACCTTCCTCGGCGACCCGGAGCGCGCGCTCTACGTCGGGCTCGAGGTATTCGACAACGTCGGCGAGCTGCCGGTGCGCATGGGCATCAACCTCGGCCCGGTGTCGCTGATGAAGGACCTGAACGGGCTCGACAACGTGATCGGCGACGGCATCAACGTCGCGCAGCGCATCATGAGCTTCGCCGGCAGCGGGGAGCTGATGGTGTCGCGCCAGTTCTACGACATCGTTTCGCGCCTGTCGGACGACTACGCGGCCATGTTCAAGGCGGAAGGCTCGCGCACCGACAAGCACGAGCGCGCGTACGACGTGTACTCCGTGAGCAAGGCGGTGCGCGTCGGGCGCAGGGTCGCGGGCGACCAGCTCAAGCTGAAAAAGAAGCGCCGCGCCGGGCCCGACACCACGTTTTCAGGCATGGACCGCACGCCGGCGCAGGTGTTCGATGCCGGCACGCATTACATGGTGTCCGGCTACAGCGAGGAAGGCGTGCGCGAGGCGGTGCAGAAGCTCACCGCGGCCGGCGGCAAGCTGATCGCGCCGCTTTCGCAGATGGGCCGGAAGTGGCTCGCGAGCGTGAGCAACCCCAAGCTCGACGTCGAGGCGCGGGTGGAGGAGATGGGATTCAAGCGCCTGGTCACCGGTCCGACCAAAGAGGCGGTCGAGCTCAAGGTGCGGGACCTGGTCGAGCGCGGCTCGACCATCGTGCAGGCTCCCGAATTGACCGACGGCGTCTGGACCGCCGTGTGCGAGGACGTTTCTTCCTAGGCCCCGCTGAACCAGTTGGCGCAGCGCGCGGGAAAACGTTGTCAGGGGGCGAAAAAGTCCCGTATAATCCGCGCCTTTTCGCGGTTTGCGGAGTCTTCCAAATGGTGGTGATTCGACTGCGCCGGGGTGGCGCCAACAAGCGTCCGTTCTACCACGTGGTGGTAGCGGATTCGCGGCGCGCGGCGAGCGGCAAGTTCATCGAGCGGCTCGGGTTCTACGACCCGAAGGCGCCGCAGGGGCGCGAGGCGCTGCGCGTCAACATGGAGCGCGTCAAGCACTGGACCGGCAAGGGCGCGCAGCTCTCGCCGACCGCGGCGCGGCTCGTGAAGCAGTTTGCAAAGAAAGCCGCCTGAACATCTCATAGAGATGGGGCGCATCGCCGGCTCTTACGGCGTGCGCGGATGGGTCCGGGTGGATGCCCCGGAAGCAGCGCTGGCAGAGTGCAGGACATGGTGGATCGGCGGGGCGAGTTATCCCGTCGAGCAGGTGAAGGCGCACTCCGGCACGCTGCTCGCGCAGCTCGGAGGATTGCAGAGCCGCGAAGCGGCGCTGAAGCTGAAAGGATCGAAGGTCTTCGTGCCGCGCGAGGCGCTGCCGAAGGCCGAGGAAGGACACTACTACCTCGCCGACCTGGTGGGTCTCGAGGTGGTGAACCAGCGCGGCGAAGCGCTCGGCGTGGTGAAGCGCTGGCTGTTCAACGGCGCGCAGGACGTGATGGAGGTGGCGGGCGAAAGGACGCACTTGGTGCCCTGGATCCCCGCGGTGGTGAGAGAGGTCGATCTGCAGCAGAGGCGGATCGAAGTGGAGTGGGGAGCCGACTGGTGATCCGCTTCGACGTGGTGACGCTGTTCCCGGAGATGTTCGCGGCGATTACCGGGAGCGGCATCACGAGCCGGGCGCTGGACGCCGGCCTGTATTCGGTGACGACGTGGAATCCGCGCGATTTCACGACGGACAATTACCGGACGGTGGACGACCGTCCGTATGGCGGCGGGCCGGGAATGGTGATGTTGCCCGAGCCGCTGGAGAGAACGCTCGACGCTGTGAAAAGCGCGGGAGGCGGCAGAACGTTGTATTTGTCGCCGCAGGGCAGGAAGCTGGATCACCGCAGGGTGATGGCGCTGGTGCAGGAGCAGGCGCTGACGCTGCTGTGCGGCAGGTACGAGGGCGTGGACGAGCGGCTGCTCGAGCGCCGGGTGGACGAGGAAGTCTCGATCGGCGACTTCGTGCTCTCGGGCGGCGAGCTGGCGGCGATGGCGTTGATCGACGCGTGCGTGCGGCAGCTGCCCGGCGCGCTCGGCGACGACGCCTCGGCGCTGGAGGAATCCTTCGCCGACGGGCTGCTCGACTGCCCGCAGTACACGAGGCCGGAAGTCTGGACCTCGGGTGGGGCTGAGCGCCGGGTGCCCGAGGTGCTGCTGTCGGGGCACCACGAGAACATCCGCCGCTGGCGGCTGAAGCAGGCGCTGGGACGGACCTGGCTGCGCCGGCCGGACCTGCTGGAAGTGAAGACGTTGAGCGCAGAGGAAAAGAAGCTGCTGGACGAATTCCAGCGCGAACACAGGAGTTAGTCATGGATCTGATCGGCACACTGGAGCAGGAAGAGATCAAGCGCCTCAAGAAGGAGGTGCCGGACTTCTCGCCGGGCGACACGGTGATCGTCAACGTGAACGTGGTCGAGGGCGAGCGCAAGCGCTCGCAGGCCTTCGAAGGCATGGTGATCGCCAAGCGCAACCGCGGCCTCAATTCCTCGTTCATCGTGCGCAAGATCTCCTCGGGCGAGGGCGTCGAGCGCACGTTCCAGACCTACTCGCCGCTCATCGCCTCGATCGAGGTGAAGCGCAAGGGCGAGGTGCGGCGCGCCAAGCTCTATTACCTGCGCGCCCGCTCGGGCAAGTCGGCGCGCATCCGCGAGCGCATGGGCGGCGAAGACGGCGGCGGCGAGGGCGGCTCGGCCGAGTAGTAAGGGGGTGCGGGGGAGGTTATCCCCTGCATTCCGCGAGTAAAATGGGCTGATGCGCCGCGAAACCGCCGCCATCAGCCCCGTCACCGACGTCGTCGCGGCGATCCGCGCCGGCGAGATCGTCATCCTGGTCGACGACGAGGACCGCGAGAACGAGGGCGACCTGATCTTCGCCGCCGAGTTCGTCTCCCCCGAGAAGATCAACTTCCTCGCCAAGCACGGCCGCGGCCTGATCTGCCTGTCGCTGACCGAGGAGCACGCGGCGCGCCTGGGTCTCAAGCCGATGGTGGAGCAGAACCGCTCGCGCCACGGCACCAACTTCACCGTCTCGATCGAAGCCGCCGAGGGAATCGCGAGCGGGATCTCGGCACACGATCGCGCGCTCACTATCAGAGTCGCCGCCTCGGAAAAATCCACTCCCGCCGACATCGTGCAGCCGGGACATGTGTTCCCGCTGATCGCGCATCCCGGCGGCGTGCTGGTGCGCGCCGGGCATACCGAGGCGTGCTGCGATCTCGCGCGTCTCGCCGGGCTCACGCCGGCCGCGGTGCTGTGCGAGATCATGCGCGACGACGGCAGCATGGCGCGCTTGCCCGACCTGCTGCAGTTCGCCGCCGAGCACAAGCTGAAAATCGGCACCATCGCCGACCTGATCGAATACCGCGGCCGCAACGAGTCGCTGGTGAAACGCGACGCGGAGCGCGATCTCGAGACCCCGTGGGGTCGATTCCATATGGTGTCGTACCGTGACCTGACGGTCGGTGCCCTCCATATGGCGCTGGTGCTCGGCAGGCCGGACGCGAAGAAGGAAACCCTGGTGCGCGTGCACGAGCCGCTCTCGGTCATCGATCTGCTCGAC
>Ga0247830_10001018_pt1 | contig 11144 bp, 8 predicted proteins | sample 12C_Control_Day5_FD_207766 | JGI IMG/M metagenome (GOLD analysis project Ga0247830, IMG submission 207766) | Soil microbial communities from agricultural site in Penn Yan, New York, United States - 12C_Control_Day5 | ecosystem: Environmental > Terrestrial > Soil > Agricultural land | place: USA...
CCTCGTGAACCGAAGCGCCGAGTGTAGTGGACGGCCGCAAGTGGGCAACCGAAAACGGCCCGCCGCGTAAATTGGTCCGGGGGCATTCCGTATCGAGGGTGGGGCACTGCCCATCCCGGGCACCGCCAAATCAACGAGCACGATACGAATGCTGCGCGTCAAACCCCACGGCAAGTCCATGCGCGGCGTCTATGGCCGTGCTAGCGTACGGGCCGCATCTCACGCACGAGGACGAGAAGCGCCGATGGCCTACGCTCCACTGCCCCTGCCGGAGGGCGCACCCCCTGTCCGCATCAATCTTTATTCCGACACGCAAACCCGCCCGACGCCGGCCATGCGCCAGGCAATGCTGCGCGCCGAGGTCGGTGACGAGCAGGCCGGCACGGACCCAACCGTCACCGCGCTCTGCGAGCGCATGGCGGTTCTCCTCGGCAAAGAGGCGGCCGTGTTCCTGCCGTCCGGCACAATGTGCAACGTCATCGCCATCCTTACGCACTGTCGATCCGGCGAGGAGGTGATCGCGCACCAGACCGCCCACATCCTCACCAGCGAGGGCGGCGCCCATGCCGCATTCAGCGGGGTGCAGATCCAGCCCCTGCCCGGTCCACGCGGCATGTTCACCGCCGAGCAGGCGCGCGCCGCCATCCGGCCGCGCACGCGCTACGCTCCGCCGCAACGACTGCTCGAAGTCGAGCAGACCGCCAACATCGGCGGCGGCACGATCTGGCCTCTGGCGCAACTCAACGCGGTCGCCGCCGTCGCGCGCGCCGAGGGCTGGGGCACCCACATGGACGGCGCCCGGCTCATGAACGCCTGCGTCGCAGCCGGCATCTCGGCGCAGGAGATGGCCGCCTCCTTCGATTCGGTCTGGGTCGATTTCACCAAGGGGCTCGGTGCGCCGCTCGGCGCCGTGCTCGCCGGCAGTGCCGAGTTCATCGGTGAGGCCTGGCGCTGGAAGCAGCGGCTCGGAGGGTCCATGCGCCAAGCCGGCATCTGCGCCGCCGCCTGCCTGCATGCGCTCGACCATCACGTGGATCGGCTGGCCGACGATCATCGCAACGCCAAGACCCTTGCACGCGGCCTGCGCCAGATGCCGGGCGTGGCGGTCGAGGAACCGGACACCAATCTCGTGTTCTTCGACACTACCGGTGCAGGGCTGCCACCCCCTGAGCTCATAAGCCGTCTGCGGCGTGAGGGCGTGTCGCTCAGCCTTCTCGGCGGCCGCGTGCGCGCCTGCACCCACCTCGACGTTACCGAGACCATGATCGAGGAGACGCTGAGCCTGATCCGCCGCCAGCTCTCGGCGGCGTGAGACAGGGATCAGTCCCTAGCCTCGCTGCCCGACCGACCATGGGCCGCCGCGAGTGCGGTATCGGAGGGCAACTCAATCCCGGCAATCTCGACGATGAGCTTCTTGAGCACGGCCTCGGCGAAGGTCTCGTAGGACTCGGCCGGCACCATGAAGGCTCCCGGCCCGCCAATCACGTTGTCGCGATAGTAGAGATCGAGGCCGGGCTCGAGCGCCAGGATCGGCAGGCCGTTGATGGTGGCGCCCGCATTCACGGCTTCATCACGCGCCAGCGTCGCCGGCCGTCCGCGATTGTTGGCCCCGTCGCCCGACACGTCGATGACGCGCCGCGCGCCACGAATCTCGGTCGCCGGAAACAGCGTCATGGCATGATCGATGGCGCCGCTGATGGAGGTGCCGCCGCCAAACAGCTGGCGCGGCGCGCGCGCAATCGCGTCGGCGAAGGCGAGCATGGAGGCCTCGTCCCTGATCAGCATCCACGGCACCACCTGGATCTGCAGCGCCGGGCCGGTCCACTGCACCATCGTGACGCCGATCGACTGCCGCGTACCCGAGCCGATCGCCTTGAGCAGCAGCGGGCTGCGGAACGCCGCCACGTAGCCCTGCTTCTGCAACTCGAAGCGGGCCTCGCTGACGCTTCCCGAGGTATCCACGGCCAGGACCAGCTGCAGGTCCACCGGCTGCGCCGAGGCTGGCTCCCCCACGTTCGCCGCGAACAGGACCGCCAACGCGAGAATTGCCAACCGCAACGTCTTCACCACCCGAACCATGCCATGCCGCTCGGCTCACTGTGCCGCGCCGCGCCGGATTTTGCCAGTGAGGTTGCAGAAGAAATCGGCAAGTCTGCCGAAGGCGGGTTGCCCCGCCTCCGGCCTGAATGCGTGGGACTAGGTCGCGAGCTGATCGCCGATCGGCATCTGCCGCAGGCGCTTGCCCGTCGCCGCAAAGATTGCGTTGTAGAGCGCCGGCGCGAACGGCGGCACTCCCGGCTCGCCCACCCCGCTCGGAGGCACGCTGATCGGGTGCTCGACGATATGCACGTTCGTCTGCGTGGGCGACTCGTCGATGCGCACGAGCTGGTAGTCGCTGAAGTTCGACTGCTCGACGGCGCCACCCTTGAAGGTGATCTCGCCGTACTTGGCGAGCGTCAGCCCCATCACGGCCGCGCCCTCGATCTGCGAGCGCACCCTCTCGGGATGCACGCAGTAGCCACAGTCGATCGCCGTGTCGACGCGCGGGATGGTGATCTTGCCCTTATCACCGACCTCCACGTGCACCACGGTGGCGATGTAGCTCACGAAGCTGCGGTGCGCGGCAATGCCGAGCCCCTGGCCCTTGGGCAGTTGCTTGCCCCAGCCCGCCTTCTCCGCCGCCAGCTCCGTTACCCGCCGCAAGCGTCCAGTGTCGACCGGGAACGTCTCGGCTGGCTCACCGTAGTTCCACCACTTGGTGGTGACCGACTTGCTCGGATCGACGATCCGCGCCGGCCCGATCATCTCCAAGAGGAAGTCCTTCGGATCGCGGCCGAGCTGATGCGCCATCTCGGCAATGAAGGACTGGATCGACCAGGCGTGCACCACGTTGTTGACCGACCGGAACCAGCCGATCCGCGCGTGGCTCTGCGCCTCGCCGCTCTCCTGGCGGATGTTGGGCACGTTGAACGGGGTATCGACAAAGCCCAGTCCCAGCTCGATGTCGAAGGGGTGCTTGGGATCGGGCGCGAACGTCGATAGGATCGTCGGTGACGCGCTGCGATGCCGCCAGGCGACCACCTTGTTGGCGGCATCGACGCCCGCCTCGAGGCGCTCCGCCGTCACGGTGTGATAGAAACCGTGCCGGAGGTCGTCCTCACGCGTCCACACCACCTTCACCGGCGCGCCGCCCAGGTCCTTGGAGATCAGGGCCGCTTCGATGGCGAAGTCGCACTTGGACTTGCGCCCGAAGCCGCCACCGAGAAGCGTGGTGTGCACCACCATCTCCTCGGGCTTGACGCCGACGGCCTTGGCGATGTCGTCGCGCGCCTGGCCTGGGCTCTGCACCGGCGCCCACACCTCCCACTTGCCGCCCGTCATCCGCGCGGCTGCCGCCGGCGGCTCCATGGTGGCATGCGCGATGTGCGGAGCGTAGTACTCGGCTGTGATCACCTTGGCAGCGGAGGCCAGCGCCTTGTCGATGTCGCCCTCGTTGCGCTCGACCTTGCCGCGCTTCTTCACGGCGGCTTCGAGCTGGGCGCGGTAGGCCTTGGAATCGTAGACCTTGTTGGGTCCATCGTCCCAGGTGATCTTGAGCGCGTCCCGCCCCTTGAGCGCCGACCAGGTGTCCTTGGCGACCACCGCAACGCCGCCGAGCGGCGCGAATTTGGCCGGAGCCGGCGTTGGCGCGATCTGCACGATCTTCTCCACGCCCGGCACCTTCAGGGCCGCGCTCGCATCCAGCGAGGCGACCTTGCCGCCGACCACCGGCGGTCTCGCTATCACCGCAAACTTCATGCCCGGCAGCATCACGTCCTGACCGTACGTGGCCTTGCCGGTCGTGATGTCGACGAGATCGGCAATGCGCACATTGCCCTTGCCGATGTAGCGGAACGCGCTCGCTTCCTTGAGCTTGATCTTGTCGGCTGCAGGCACGGGCTCCGCAGCCGCGGCCTCCGCCAGCTCGCCATAACCGAGCTTTCGCCCGGAGGGCTTGTGCACGACCTCGTGCAGACGCGCCTCGACCTCGGAGGGGGCAACACTCCACTTCTTGGCCGCGGCCGCCTCCAGCATGGCCCGCGCGGCAGCTCCGCACTGGCGCATGGGCTGGATGAAGTGGCGGACGCTGCGCGAGCCGTCGGTGTCCTGGTTGCCGTAGGCCTTCTCGTCGCCCGGCGACTGCACGATGCGCACGCGCGCCCAGTCGGCCTCCATCTCGTCGGCCACGATCATGGGCAGCGCCGTTCGTGCGGCGCCGGTCCCCATCTCGGCGCGCGCTGCAACGATGCTGACGATACCGTCCTTGCCGATCGAGACGAACACCTTGGGATTGTTGACAGTGCCGTTCGGCATGGCCGTGGCGCCGGTCGGGTAGTCGGCCAATGCGCCTTTGACCATCGGCAGTTGCGCGGCCAGCACGAGCCCGCCGGTCGCGGCGACGCCTTTGAGGAACCCGCGGCGGCTGACGTTACTGATCTTCACTCTGCTATGGGTGTCGAGCTCGGTCATGTCACGCCCCCTTGGCAGCGGCGCGAACGGCCGCGTGGATGCGCTGATAGCAGCCGCAGCGGCACAGATTGCCGGCCATGGCGCTGGTGATCTCGGCGTCGGTCGGCGCGGGCTTCTTGGCGAGCAGGGCCGCGGCCTGCATGATCTGCCCGGTCTGGCAGTAGCCGCATTGCGGTACGCCAACGTCGCGCCAAGCAATCTGCACGGCGTGCTCACCCTTCGGATGAAGCCCCTCGATCGTCACGACCGATTTGCCGGCGGTCTCCGACATCTGCACCATGCACGCACGCACAGCCTCGCCCTCGAGATGCACCGTGCAGGCGCCGCACAAGCCGACGCCGCAGCCGAACTTGGTGCCGGTCATGCCGGCATGGTCGCGCAGGTACCAGAGCAGCGGCATCGACGGATCGCCGTCGTAGCTGCGCTCCTGTCCGTTCACTCTCAAGCTTGCCATCCTGGTTCCTCCTTCTTGGCCACGAACCCGCACACGAGACGCGGTCACGCCGCGCTGACGGAGCGAAAGGCCGGACCCTCTTCTTGTTCGTTTCGGACGAGCGCCGAGCAGGCTAAGAGCACCCCGAATGGAGGTGGGCACTGTCGGTGGCGGCGCACGGGTCAAGGCCGTGCGTTGCGGAAGGGATCGTGGGGCTCCCGGTGCTGTCCTTATACCGCCCACTTCGCCCCGCAATTGGGGCGGCGTGGGTTCACAAGCTTGTGACGCCGCGCTGCAGCACAAAGCTTGGGAAGCGCCCCAAACTTTTGGGGCTCGCTCGCTACGCTGGGCTCCTCCGACTGTCGCGGCGATGGGCGATGGGACGCAACCTCGCCGTTAGTATCAGGTGGCTCGCGCCAGCTCGACCGCAGCGTCGACCTTGATTTCCACCATCTGCACAGGCGGCTTGGTCTTCCAGTGGACAACGCGCAGGTTGCCGTCGTGGGTTTCCACGATCGCGGTGCAACTCTCCACCCAATCGCCGCAGTTCAGATAGTGGATGCCACCGAAGTGACGGTCGGAGGCATGATGGATGTGTCCGCAGATGACGCCCTCGACCTCGCGCCGAATCGCCTCGGTAGCGACTGCCTCCTCGAAGGCGCCGATGAAGGCCACGGCTCGCTTGACACGATATTTGAGATACGCCGACAGCGACCAGTAGCCGAGGCCGAGGTGGCGGCGGAGCCAGTTGACGGGATTATTGAGCCACAGGGCGAATTCGTAGCCACGGTCACCGAGGAAGGCGAGCCATCGCGCGGTGCGCACGACGACGTCGAACTCGTCGCCATGCAGGACGAGGTAGCGGCGCCCATCCGCGGTGACGTGCACGATGTCCTTGTGGATTTCTACGCCGCCGAAGTGCAGCCCGGCATAGTCGCGCAGGCCCTCGTCGTGGTTGCCCGGCACGACGACCAGGCGGACGCCCTTGCGCGCCTTGCGCAGCAGCTTCTGCACCACGTCATTGTGCGGCTGCGGCCAATGCGGGCCGCGCCGCACCTTCCAGAAATCTATGATGTCGCCAACCAGATAGATGATGTCCGCTTCGAAGTGCTTCAGGAAGTCCAGCAAATCCTCCGCGTGCGCTGTTCGCGTGCCCAGATGCACATCGGAGATGAAGAGTGCACGCACATGCCTGCTGAAGCCGGCACCTGCCTCTAGCTCGTCCCATGGTTTGGTCATGTGCGCCTCTAGAGCGGATTCGCGTTGCAGACCTATGACAGCGGCTGCGCGCAGAGATCGGCCAACCCGGCAACTGCGCGCCAGCGGGGAGAGGCGAAACGCGGCCACCGGGCTGACCTTGCTCGGACGTCGGAAGAAGGCGGACCGCGTCCGAACCAATGAGTTGCCGTGGCTCTACGCAAGCAGACGCAGGACAAGCCAGAGCCCAGCAGTTGTGCCAATTCTCGCATCCGCAGCGCGCACATGCGTCGTGAACCCTGCGCCGTCGGAACTTGGCGCATCCACGTAACGCCGGTATGACCACAATCAAAAGGCCTCGAAGCTGTAGCCGGCGCCCCGCACCGTGCGGATGGGATCGCCGGACCACGCCTGCAGCAGCGCCTTGCGCAGCCGGCCGATATGCACGTCCACGGTGCGCTCGTCGACGTAGACGTCGGTGCCCCACACGCCGTCCAGCAACTGGTCGCGCGAGAACACGCGACCGGGCGACTGCATCATGAACTCGAGCAGACGATAGTCCGTGGGACCCAGGTGGATAGCGCTGCCGCAGCGCAGGACGGACATGGCCATCCGGTTGAGCTCGATGTCGCCGACCTTGAGAACATCGGCGACCAGCAGCGGCTTCACGCGTCGCAGCAGCGCGGCAACCCGCGCCAGCAGCTCGTTCACGGAGAAGGGCTTGACGACGTAGTCGTCGGCTCCGGTGTCTAGGCCGCGAACGCGATCTGATTCCTCCCCACGCGCCGTCAGGATGATGATGGGCAGGCTTCGCGTCGAGTTCGCCTGGCGCAGGCGTCGGCACAGCTCGATGCCGGACAGTCCCGGCAGCATCCAATCGAGCACCAGGAGGTCGGGCACCGTTTCCTTCAGCCGCGCTGCGGCCTGATCCCCGTTCGCGCTCACCTCGACCGCATAGCCGGTCTTCTCGAAGTTGTAGCGTAGCAGCTCGAGCAGGGTTTCCTCGTCTTCCACGATCAGGATCCGTGGGGACATCAGCGCCAATTCCCTCTCTGTGTTTTTCCCGCTCCCAGCTCCCACGCCACCCAAACACGCGACCCGATCCGAATCGCGCCGCTAACAGCGCACGATCCTGTAGACAACAGTCGTGTAATGCCTTTGTGACATGCGGCGCCCTGGAGGCTCTTTGCGCTCCGTATGGTTGCTGTCACGTTGACGCCATCCAGCCGTTACGCGCCAGTCACGCGATGCTCCTAGGTTTTGGTCGCGATTCGAGCGTGCCCAGAGGGACAGCGGAGGCAGGATGCCGGGTGACGATGCGCGCCGGAATGGCCCGACGCGGCGCGAGCTGATGGCCGCGGGCGGGGCTTCCGCCCTCGCGCTGAGCACCGGATTGGGACTGGGGGAGCCGCCTACGACCGCAAGCGGAGTCGTATTCGAGGACCGCGGCGGCGCTGGCCGTCGCCGACCGAGTGACCCCGGCATCGCCAATGTCATGGTCTCCAACGGGCGCGATGTCGTGCCGACCGACGCGGACGGGCGCTGGCGTCTGCCGCTCACTGAGGGCGACAGCGTGTTCGTCATCAAGCCCCCGCACTGGAGCATATCCTCGCGCGGCGGCGGACTGCCGCAGTTCTCCTACCTCCACCATCCGCGGGGCACGCCTTCGGACCTCGAATTTCGACATGCCGGAGTGGCACCGACCGGTCCGCTTCCAATCTCGATCGACTTTGCGCTGCAGCGCCGGCCGGAGGCCGCACAGTTCGAGGTTCTGCTGCTCGCCGACACGCAACCGGAGAACGATACCGAGCTCGGCTATCTGCGCGACGACATCATTGCCGGCACGTTGGGCTGCGGCGCCGCCTTCGCCATCAACCACGGCGACATCGTCTTCGACGATCTGGCTCTCTATCCCCGCTACCTCGAGATGCTCGCCGCGACCGGCATCCCCTGGCACCACTGCCCCGGCAACCACGACCTCAACTCGGAGGCCCGCGACGACCGTCACTCGCGCGAGACCTGGAAGCGCGTATTCGGCCCACGCCACTACGCGTTCCAACACGCCGACGCCACCTTCATCGTGCTCGATAACGTGCACTACTTCGGGCACAACCCCGGCAAGCCGCGCAGCGGCCAGTACTGCGGCCTGATCGGGGAGCAGCAACTCGCCTTCGTGCGCAACGTGCTGGCGCACGTCCCGGACGACCGGCTCGTCGTGCTGTCGATGCACATCCCGCTCGCCACCTACCAGGACCCCAGCAACCCTTCGGACAACACGGCGGATCGCCTGGCGCTGCTGGACCTGCTTGCCGGTCGCCGGCACAGCATCAGCTTCTCAGGCCACATGCACCTAACCGAGCATCATTATCTGTCCGCTCCCGATGGCGACCCGTCGCACCCGCACCATCATCAGGTCCTCGCCGCCGCCTCCGGCGGCTGGTGGGGCGGCCCCCGCGACCGGCGCGGCATTCCCTTCGCCGACAGCCCGGACGGCAATCCCAACGGCTATCATGTGCTCTCCATCGACGGCAGCCACTGCACGACCCGCTTCGTGGCGGCTGCAGGCAAATCCACGGGAGGGCTGCGCGCCGTTGTGCAGGGCCCTTCTCGCCGAGAGCTTTCCGTGCTGTCCGACGCCCCTGTCCCCGTTTCGGCCCTCGGCGACTGCCTGCTCATCGTCAACGTCTTCGACGGCGGGCCAAAGACCGAGGTCGTGTGCGAGATCGAAGGCCGCAGCGCGGCTCGCATCGTCATGCAGCGCACGGCAGCGCCCGATCCGGTCTTCGCGGACCTGTGCAACCGGCACGCCTCGCTGCAGAAGGCATGGGTGAAGCCCGTGCCGTCATCGCATCTGTGGACGGCGCCTCTGTGCACAAACCTGGCGCCCGGGGCCCACCGGCTCACCTTGCGTGCCGTCGACGAGTACGGCCGCGAGCTCACAGCCTACATGATGCTGGAGGTAGCGGCGTAGCAGAGCGCTTCGCCGCCGCCCGGCTGACCTCGTCAGCCGAACCGCCCGGTGATGTAGTCCTGAGTGCGCTGGTCCCGGGGATTGTTGAAGATCACCTCGGTCGGCCCCTCCTCGACAAGACTGCCGAGATGGAAGAATGCCGTGCGCTGGGACACGCGCGCTGCCTGCTGCATGGAATGCGTGACGATGACGATGGTGTAGGTCTGCTTGAGCTCCTCCATGAGCTCCTCGATCCGGGCCGTCGCGATCGGGTCCAGCGCCGAGCAGGGCTCGTCCATCAGGATGATCTCCGGCTCCACCGCGATGGCGCGGGCTATGCACAGGCGCTGCTGCTGGCCGCCGGAAAGACTGGTGCCCGAATCCTGCAGCCTGTCCTTCACCTCCTCGAACAATCCCGCGCGCTTCAAGCTCGAGACCACCATCTCCTCCAGCTCGGACTTCGACCTGGCGAGGCCGTGGATCCGCGGCCCGTAGGCGATATTTTCGAACACCGACTTGGGGAATGGATTGGGTTTCTGGAACACCATGCCCACGCGCGCGCGCAACTGCACGACGTCGAGCGCCGGATCATAGATGTCCTGCCCGTCGATCTCGATCTTGCCGGTCACCTTGGCGATCGGGATCGTATCGTTCATGCGGTTGATGCAGCGCAGGAATGTCGACTTGCCACAACCCGACGGCCCGATGAAGGCCATGACCCCGCGGTCGGGAATGTCGACGCTTACTTCCTTCAGCGAGTGCTTTTCGCCGTAGTAGACGTTGACGCCGCGCGCAACGACCTTGGCGGCCTTGCGATCGCTGGCGACCATCGCCGCCTCCTCCGCGGAAAATGCGCGCTGCACCGGCATCTCCATGTTCATACCAACTTCCCCCGAAAAATCACCACCGACGCTCGAACCGTCTGCGCAGCCAGATCGCCAGTCCGTTCATAACGAACAGGAACACCAGGAGGACCATGATTGCGGCTGCGGTCTTGTATTGAAAAGCGGGCTCGGGCAGGTCGGACCACAGATAGATCTGAACCGGGAGGACCGTTGCCGCGTCCGTAAAGCTCTTGGGAACGTCGACGATGAAGGCCACCATGCCAATCATCAACAGCGGGGCGGTCTCGCCGAGCGCATGGGCCATGCCGATGATGGTGCCGGTCATGATGCCGGGCATGGCAAGCGGCAGGATATGGTGGAACACGGCCTGCTGGTGGGAAGCGCCGACCCCGAGCGCGGCCTCCTTGATCGAAGGCGGCACGGCCTTGAGCGCCGCGCGCGCCGCAATGATGATGGTGGGCAGCACCAGCAGCGCCAGCACCAGGCCGCCGACCAGGGGCGCCGAGCGCGGCAGGCCGAAGAAGTTGAGGAACATGGCAAGGCCGAGCAGGCCGAACACGATCGAGGGCACCGCCGCCAAGTTGTTGATGTTGACCTCGATCAGATCGGTCAACCGATTCTTGGCCGCGAACTCCTCGAGATAGATTGCCGCCAACACCCCGATCGGCAGGCACAGCGCCAGCGTGATGAACAAAGTCAGCGCGCTGCCGACGATGGCGCCGCGAATGCCGGCCAGCTCAGGCTCACGGCTATCGCCAGCGACGAAGAACATCCAGTTGAACTGCCGATCGACCTTCCCGAGCTCCCTGAAGCGCTCGAGGAATGCCACCTCCTGGTCGGTCGCCTTGCGATTGCTTTCGGGGATCGTGTAGGTGACGATCTTCCAGTCGCCGGATTTCGCCTCGGCCGCGGATTTGAGCGGCAGCAGCACCTCTCCCGTGATGCGGATATCGGAGAGCTTGGTGATCTTGACGAGTCCGCCGTTGATGTCGACCAGCAAGCTCGGCAGCTTGGCGTCGAGCTCTTCATCGACCTTGGGCTGGTCGACGCGGGCACGATAGGCCGCCGCCTCGTCGCGCAACTCCTTGATGCGATCGGCCAACGTCGCGGAACCGAAACGTTGCAAGCGATCGGCCTCGCTGCTGAGCTCCCGTGCCCGTGCGGCCAGGCTGTTCTTGATACTCACCAGTTCATCGACGAAGTCGTTGGC
>Ga0247830_10001020_pt1 | contig 11139 bp, 7 predicted proteins | sample 12C_Control_Day5_FD_207766 | JGI IMG/M metagenome (GOLD analysis project Ga0247830, IMG submission 207766) | Soil microbial communities from agricultural site in Penn Yan, New York, United States - 12C_Control_Day5 | ecosystem: Environmental > Terrestrial > Soil > Agricultural land | place: USA...
CTGACGAGGCCCGGACCACCCGACGCCAGTCAGGCTGGCGGCGAAGACGGCCGTCAGTGTGAGGCGTTGATGACACGTCATGATGTCCCCCTGACCCATCGCGCCACGGTAAGCGCCAATCCGAACAGATAGAACGTCGACCCCCACAGCAGCGACAATCCATGCTGCGCCCTGAGCCAGTCGAGCCACGTCGGCATCAGGTCTTGCGGACTGTCGAACGAGCCGGTTGCCATCCCTCGCACTCGCCCCCGAAAATTGAGCGTCAGGTGGTCGCCTCCGAGGCGCAGCGCGCGGATCTCGCCGCGAGCGGCCTGGAACCGCAGGGCTTCGCCGGCGCGCAGGGTCCGCTGCTGGCCGTTCAGCGATTCGAAATACAGCGTGCCCGAGGCAATGGTCGACAGCCGGCGCGTCACCGACACGTCGTCGGGGTGATCGGCGACACGCGCAAAGGTCAGCTTGGCCACCGGAATCTGCGGGATGACGCCCGAATGCGCGATGTCACGAAAGGTCAGGTCGAGATCGACCGCACCAGTGGCCGCTTCGAGCTTGATCGCGCGCGGCGTGATGAAGTCGACCGGCTGTGGGCCGGCCGCGCTCACGAGGACCGGTCCGTGCACGCCGACGTCGAGGTCGAGGGACGGATTCACGAGCGTCAGACGGTACTCGCTCGACAGATCCGTCCGGCCAAGGGTGACGTGTGTCCCCGCCGCTGGCACGATGTCGGTGATGTCCACAGACCCCTGACGCTCTCCGTTTGTGACCGCCGCGATGCCGATCGACTGACCACCCTCGTCGCCACTGTCCAGCATGTCTGCCTGTGCGCGGGCGAGGTCGGGCAACTCGATGCGCGTGAGACCCGAAGCGCCGAGACGCTCGAGCGCGACCCGCTCCCAGAGAATCTGCTTGCCCGCGAGCTCGAAGCTCACGTGGGTCGCCTGGACTTCGAGCTCGACAGCCGTCTCGCGCACGCGCGCGAACAGCAGTGCGCTGACGGCGAGGAGCGTAGCGCCGAGCAGTGCAGCGACGTGCCGGAGCCGGATCGCTCCACCCGCGTCGGGCTTCGATTGCAGGTCCAGGAGCCGTGACAGGCGATCGAGCTCCTGGATCTCCTCCGGCGACACGCTACCCGACTGCAACGCCGATTCGGTCATCGCCGTCGATCGCGTCTGGACCAGGCGGCGGAGTTCTGCTGCGCCGTTGCCGCTCATTTCAGGTCCCCGGATGGTAGAAGACGAACGTGCCCGTGGCCGATCCGCCGCTTCGCAGAACACCTCCCAGCGTCACGCGATACAGTCCAGGCGCTGGCAACTCCGGCAGCTTCACCGAAATCGGACGCGCCGCCGGATAGAAGCCGAGGTTCAGCGGCTCGTCACGCTTCAAGTACTGCTCGTCGCGTCCGTCCGGTCCGATCGTCGCCAGGGTGATGAACAGCTGTGATAGCTCGACACCCGGGACCACGCGCGCGACGTAGAGCCCCTTCGCGGGCTCGAGCGCGTTGTTGAAGCGAACCGGCACGTAGACGTGATTGGGCCGAGTGCCCACGGTCTGCTCCACCCAACCCAGAATGCCGATCTCGGCGTGGCTGAGGTTCAGACGAGCGACCACGTCGGCTGCGGGCCACTCGAACCGATCGCTGCCTTCCGGGCGTACCACGTCCATCCGGTAATGCGTGGCGTGGCGGAGGCTGATGGCGCGCAGATGCACCGGGAGCTTGCCTGGCGTCCCAGCCCACGCCACCTGCAGGCCTTGCTCGGTCGTCATGGCCGGTGCCCGGCCGAGCTCGGTGAAGGCGACCAACGAGAGGTTGGCGCTGCCCGCCACCTCGAGGACGTACAGGCCCTCGCAGCGCTCCCCGCGTCGCCCGTAAGCGAGCGGATCGCCGCTCGAGGGGATCAGCTTGGGATCGCAGGGACCAGACGCTTGACGCGATTCGGGTGCGGCGGCAAGTGTCGTCGAGCATATGAGGGCAACCAGCACCAGCCTGGCGCCCGTGAGATTCATGGCGCGGCTCATAACAGATCGAACGTCGCACGCGCGAAGGTTGAACTGCGGTGCCACGCCAACCCTGGGTGTCGATGGGCTCGCGATGGACGTGCGCCGAAGGCCTTGCGACGCCTGGCGCGAAAGGGGCACCCCGGCGACCGCCAGCTCAGCCGCGGTAGGCGGTGGCCTGGGTCCCAAGCCCGCAGCGTCGCCGTCATGGGCGTGAACGTCTCTCGTCAATGGTCGCGAAGGACGTCTTCCGTGTCGCTGAGTTCGACGTATTGGTGCCCGAATGACGCAGGACTAATGAGACGCTAAGCTGGAAGCAGTTGGAGATTGTGAGGTTGAACATGACCAGATCGGTTTTCATGTTGGCATTCGCATCGGCTCTTACAGCGGCCTGTTCGCGGGAGAGTCCACCGCAGTCCGGTGCCGCGGAGAAGGTGCCGGCACCTGCTTCCGCGCCGGCGCCCGGCGCGGCGCCATCACCGGCGCCCGTCGCGGCGCCATCGCCGGCCAGCGGAGCAGCGCCCGCGCCCGAGCCAAGCCGCCCGGCGGCGCCGACATTTCGCGAAGTGACGATTCCAGCGGAAACGCCAATCTCCGTGACGCTCGTGACGCCAATCGCCTCGAACACGAGCAAGGCCGAAGATCAAGTCAGAGGGACGCTGGCCGAGGCGATCGTCGTGGGGGGAACAACGGTCGTGCCGGCAGGCTCGGAGGTGATCGGGGCGGTCATCGAAGCTCACGACTCAGGACGGGTGAAGGGACGAGCATCGGTTGCCGTGCGATTCGACCGCCTCACCGTGCGCGGCGAGAGCCACAGGATCCAGACGGCGCGCATCGCGCGCGAGGCTGCGTCAAGCACGAAGAGTGACGTCAAGAAGGGAGCCATTGGTGCCGGCGCAGGCGCCATCGTCGGCGGCATCGCGGGCGGGGGATCGGGGGCTGCGATTGGCGCGGGCGTCGGCGGGGCCGCTACCGTGCTGGCCACGAAGGGCAATGAAGTTCAGCTGGCCGCCGGCACTGCACTCAGCACGAGGCTGATGGAACCGGTAAAGGTGCAGGTGCCGATCGCGCAGAAATGAAGGCGCCGGTCCCCGACCGTGCGATCGGCCCCAGGGTGGCCGTCATCAGCGTGAGATCGTCGGGTTGCGGCCGCCCGGCCAACTCGTGGTGCACGTCGGCCAGAATCGCGTCGAGCAACGAGGCTCCCCCGTTGGCAGCTCGGGCGATCGTTGCGGTCAGGCGCTGCTCAGCGCGGCCATCCTCGTCGGCAAGGGTTTCCGAGACGCCGTCCGTGTACAACAGGAGATGATCACCCTCTCCCATGGGTACCACGGGTGCGTCCCACCTCGACCCCGTCAGCGCCGGCGAGACCAGCGGCCCGGTGCTCTCGAGCCACAGCGGTTCACGCGTCGGTCCCCACAGCGCGATCGGCGGATGACCGGCATTGACATACCGCAGCTGGAGGTCTGCCGGAGAGATCACCGCGGCGATCAAGGTGACGAATCGGTCCGGACTGAACGCCGCCAGTCCCATTGACACCCGCTGCACAACGGCGGAGGGCTCGAACCCGTCGACGTGCGAGGCATGGAAGGCGCTCTTCACGATGCCGGTCAGCATCGCCGCCGAGACGCCGTGACCCGAGACGTCGGCGATGAGCAGTGCCGTCCCTCCCGCGGTCGTGGCCGCGTAGTCGTAGAGGTCCCCACCCAGCGCCGAACACGGCGTGTAGCGGCAGCAGACCGCCACGCGATTCACGAGGGTTTCCCGAGCCGGCAACAGGCTCTGCTGAAAGGCCCTCGCTTCGGCCATCTCGGTCTCCAGGCGCTGCAGGTTCTGCCGATGGTCCTCACGCCGCCGCCGCAGCTCGACGCACCGTTCCACCAGCGTCCTGAGCACCTCGCGATCGAACGGCTTCTGGATGAAGTAGAACGCGGCGCTCCGGATGGCCCGCACCAGTTTCTCGTCGAGGTCATCGACGCTCCCCGTCATCAGGATCACGTCCAGGGCCGGGAAGCGCGCCTTCAGCTGCGACATCAGCTCGAAGCCGTCGAGATCGGGCATCCGGACGTCGACGATCGCCAGCTCTGGGCGGAACGTGCCGGCGAGCGCCAGCGCCTCGCGTGAACGCCGCGTGCCGATCACCTCATGGTCCTCGCCCAGCACTCGCTCGACCGCGCGGATCATGCCGGGCTCGTCATCCACGACAAGAATGCGTGCCGGTCTCATGACGGCTGTGGGTGCGGCTGCGCCTGGGGCACGCGGACGCGGACCTCGGTGCCATTGCCGGCCTGGCTGTGAATGGCCAGTGTGCCGTCGACTTCCCAGAGGACCGACCGGCAGATCGACAGGCCGAGGCCATTGCCGTTGGGCTTGGTGGTAAAGAAGGGCTCGAGGACTCGTGACAGATTCTCCTCGGCAATTCCGGGCCCGGTATCGACGATCGAGATCTCGACGAACCCGTCGACCGGGCGCGCGGTGACCACGATCCGGCCGCCGTGCGGCGTCGCCTCGCGCGCGTTGCTGAGCAGGTTGAGCAGCACCTGTTCGAGATCGCTCTGGCTGCACGCGACCTCGGGGACCTCGTCGGGCAGGCTGACCGCGAGATCGATGGCGCTCCGGCTCATGCCGTACTTCAGGATGGCCGAGGCAGTTTCGATGGCGCGCCGCACCTGCCCCTGACCGCTCCGCCGCGCGGCATTCCGCGAAAACGTCAGCATCCCGCCGAAAATCCGCCGGCAGACGTGGAGCGCCTTCTGCACGTGCTCGAGATCGTCCGCGAACACGACCGGCGTGAGCGCGCCGGTGCGGAGGTCCGCCTGCATCTGCTGGATCAGCGGCAGCATCGATCCGAGCGCGTTGTTCACGTCATGTGACACGCTCCGCGCGAGATCGGCCATGGCATGCTTGCGTTCCGCAGTGACGACCCGGGCGCGCAGCGACTCGGTCCGATGCAGGTTCTGAATCGCGATCGCGGCCTGCGATCGGAAGTGCTCGACCAGCTCGGCGTCGAACGGCTTGAGCTGCCGGGGATGGCGTGCGGCGATCTTCAACACGCCCACCAGGCTGTCCCGCGTCACCAGCGGCGCACAGAGCATCGACGCTTCGCGGACGTGTTGCTCGTCGCCATCCACGCTGTTGTAGTCGAGCAGTGCCGCCAGCTCGCCGACCGGCCGATCGGTCCACTCCTTCCAGCGGTCGCCATCGCGATCGAAGCCGTACACCTGCTCCGACTGGAGCAGCGCCCGGGCAGTTTCGCTGATCGGAATCCGCAGGCCAATCCGATCGCTCTTCGCCTTGGTCCACGCAATCTGTTCCGCTACCACACGCAGCGACGCGCCGTCCTCCTCGCGTATGAGCAGCGCCGAGGAATGATCGTAGAGCGTCAGGGACCTGATCCCGTCGAGGATCTGGTAGAAGAGGTCCTTGGGATGAATCTGCTCCATGATCTTCCGGTCGATCCGATCGCGAACGCCCAGGAGCCGATCGCGGTCGAGCCGATGGACGGCGGCCGACAGGACCCCTGCAATCCGCGCCATCAGACGTCGATCCTCTCGATCGAAGACCTGCGCCGGGCCGGCCAGCGCCATCGCGCCCCAGGCGCCGCCGCGCCGCCTGACTGATCCGATCAGCATGCCGGGCTGCAGCGGCGGATACGAATGGCGGATGTAGCGCGCCAGCAGCTCCCGGTCCCAGTCGGTCTGCTTGGGCAAGGAGAAGAGAAGGTCGGCTTCCGGGCGACCCGCGCCGAGGGTGGCAATGCAGCCATCAGCGGCCTGGAAAAACTCGCGCGTGTCCCGGAGCGCCTGCCGGAGCGCTTTGTGCGGGTCCCCGACGTCGCTCAGCCGGGTGGACAGACCGTCGATGAATCGGAGCGCGGAGAGCTCCCGCTGGGCCGGCAGCATGGCGCATCAGGATGGTGCTCGAACCAGCCTGGGGTCAAGTGATCGGGGGCGTCGCGGCCATAGCCCGGCAATGCGCCTGTCATCGTCTGTTCATGCGGCCGTTGGAATCATGCCTCGATATGCGGCCGACTCCGGTTCAGGCCCGCGCCCGGCGGTGCCGGCTGAGGCTGGCCGCCGTCGCGGGCCCGATGGTCACCACGCTCGCCATCACGGCTGCCGGATGCGCCTCGGCGAACGGCGCGCCGACCCCGAACGAGGTCGACGCCGCCATTCGGGCCAGGACGGCGGAGGCGGGCATCCGCATCGAGGCGCAGGCGCCTCTGCCACCGGACGTCGACCCGACCGACGGCGTGACGCAAGAGGAAGCCGTAGCCATCGCGCTCTGGAACAGCCCGTCGTTTCAGGCCACGCTGACCGACCTCGGCATCGCCCGTGCCGATCTCGTCGACGCCGGGCTGCTGCGCAACCCGATCTTCTCGCTGCTCTTCCCGCTCGGGCCCAAACAGCTGGAGTTCACGCTGCAGTATCCCTTCGAGGCCCTGCTCCAGCGCCCCGCCCGCGTCGCCGCGGCGAAGCTCAACGCGAAGGCGATCGGCGAGCGCCTCGTGTGGGACGCGCTCTCGATGGTCGCCCAGGTGAGGACGGCGCACGCCGATGCCATCACCGCCGATCGGCGGCTCGCGCTCGCAACCGAGAAGGCCACGCTGGCGCGACGGCTGGCGGACATCACCGACGCCCGTCTTCGGGCCGGCGATATCAGCGAGCTCGACGCACGGGCGCCGAGAACCGATGCCTCGCGATCCGACACCGTTCGCCGGATCGTGCAGCACGATCGGGATCTCGCCCGAATCACGCTGGCGGCACTGCTCGGAGTCGACCAGGTCCAGCCGCTCCAGCCGCTGCCCTCGGCGGCCTACGATGCGGCGGCGTGCCCGGTCGATGACGGCACGCTGAAGGCCGCTTTGGCCTCGCGGCCTGATGTCCGCGCGGCGGAGCTCGGCATCGAAGCCGCCTCGGCGCGGGCGCGATGGGAGCATTCGCGGGTGCTCGCGCTGATCGGCGTCCTCGATGCGAACGGCAGCGGCCGGGAAGGGTTCGAGATGGGCCCCGGTGTCACGCTCGATCTGCCGCTGTTCTTTCGCAACCAGGGGGGCATCGCGCGGACGACGGCGGAGATCGAGCGGGCAAGCCGGCTCTACGCAGCGGCGCGGGCACAGGTTGTTGCCGACGTACGGTCGGCGGGCGTACGCGTCACCCAGTCGCAGGACGCGCTCGACGCGTGGGCCAGTGAGATGGTGCCGTCGCTGGAGATCGAGCGCCGTCAGGCCGAGAGCGCCTACCAGGCGGGGGAGATCCCGTTGTTTGCCGTCCTCGATGTGAGCCGGCGCCTGGTCGACAGTCGCATGCAGCAGCTGGATGCCGAGGCCGGCCTGTTTCGCGCCCGCATCGCGCTCGACCGTGCGATCGGTCGCTACTGCCGATAAGGGCGCCGATGAGAACCCAGACGCCACTGTTCTTCATCGCGCTGGCGCTGTCCGGGCCGCCGATCTCGGCCTGTTCGTCCGGCGCGCCCGCCCCCGCCAAGGCGGCGGCTCCCGCGCACGTCGACGCCCCGCGGCCGGAGGGCGAGCTGACGACGGTCAAGCTGTCCCCGGAGGCGGTCCAGCGACTCGGCATCGAGACCGCCGTCGTCAGGATCGATACGGCGGCGGCAACCCGCTCGCTGGGCGGCGAGGTCCAGGTGCCAGAGGGCCGGATGGTCACCGTCACGGCCCCGCTCGCCGGCACGCTGTCGGGGGTCTCAGGGGTTCAGCCTGGTGCGCGCGTGACCCGCGGCGCCCGGCTGATGACGCTCGCGCCTCTGACCTCGTCCGAGCGCGATCAAAGCATCGAAGCGCGCCGCGCCGTCGGGGCCGCGCAGGCCGACGCCGACATGATCAGGCTCCGGCTGCAGCGGCTCGAACAGCTGTTGAAGGACGGGGCCGCCAGCCAGCGAAGCGTCGAGGAGGCCCGCGGACAACTACAGGTGGCCGAAGCCGCGCTGAACGCCGCAACGGATCGACTGGCCGCGGTGCGGCAGGGACCGGTCGGGGCCCAGGGCGAACTCGCCATCACCGCGCCGCTCGACGGCGTGGTCCAGTCGATATCGGTCGCCGCCGGGCAAACCGTGGCGGCCTCGGCGCCCCTGTTGCAGATCGCCCAGGTCGCGACCTTGTGGGTCCGCGTACCGATCTTCGCGGGCGACCTCGATCAGATCGACACGGCACAGGCCGCCACGGTGACGCGGCTGGGCAACCGGGACTCCCCGAAACAGGCGAAGCCGATCCCAGCGCCGCTGAAGGCCGATCCAACGGCCGCGTCCGTCGATCTCTACTATGAGTTGTCGCGGACGGACGTCACACTGCGGCCAGGGGAGCGCGTCATGATCGAGCTCCCGCTCAGGAGCACGCTCCAGGGCCTGGTCGTGCCGGAGGCCTCGGTGCTCTATGACATCCATGGCGACGCGTGGGTGTACGAAGACCTCGGTGAGAACGCCTACGCCCGCCGGCGAGTACAGATCGCGCGTCACGCGGGCGATCGCGCGGTGATCGCGCGCGGCCTCGCCGTGGGCGCAAGGGTGGTCACGGTCGGGGCCGCAGAGCTTTTCGGCACCGAATTCGGTGCAGGGCACTGAATGCGCTGGCTCGTCGCGCTCTCGCTGCGTAACCGCATCGTCGTCGTCGCCCTCGCGGCGCTGCTCGTGGTGGCCGCCGTCCGGACGCTGCGAACCACTCCCCTCGACGTTTTCCCCGAGTTCGCGCCGCCACTGGTCGAAGTCCAGACCGAGGTGCCGGGGCTCTCGACCAACGACGTGGAAGCGCTGGTCACCGTGCCGCTCGAGGCCGCGCTGAACGGCGTCCCAGGTCTCGATACCATTCGCTCCAAGTCGGTGCTTGGGCTGTCTTCCGTCGTGCTGGTCCTGGATCCCTCGACCGACGTCATGCGATCGCGGCAGATGGTCCAGGAGCGGCTGTCGCGGGCCGCGGCAACGCTGCCGGCGGTGGCACGACCGCCGGTGATGCTCTCACCGCTCTCGTCGCTCAGTCGGGTGATGAAGATCGGCCTGACCTCGAACACCCTCTCGCAAGTGGAAATGACCACGCTGGCCAGGTGGACGGTTCGTCCGCGGCTGATGGCGATTCCCGGGGTGGCCAACGTCGCCATCTGGGGCCAGCGAGACCGCCAGCTTCAGGTACTGGTCGACCCGACTCGCCTCCAGGCCCATGCGATCACCGTGGACGACGTGGTGAAGGCCACGCGAGACGCGGTGTCGCTGCAGGCCGGAGGGTTCCTCGACACCCCGAACCAGCGCCTCGCCATCACCCACGCCGCCGCGGTCCAGACGGCACGCGATCTCGAGCGCATCGTGGTCTCGTACAGGAACGGGGCGACGCTCCGCGTCGGCGACGTCGCGACTGTGGTCGAAGGCTTTCCGCAACCGATCGGAGACGCCGTCATCAACAACGGTCCGGGCCTCCTCCTGATCGTCGAGAAACAGCTCGGTGCGAACACGCTGCAGGTCACCCGCGACGTCGAAGGCGCGCTCGATGATCTGAAGCCGGCGTTAGCCGGTATTGCCGTCGATCCCGCGATCTTCCGGCCAGCGACTTTTATCGAGATGTCCCTCCGTAACCTGTCGCGGGCACTCCTGGTCGGCTGCGGGCTGGTGGTCCTGGTCCTGCTCGTGTTCCTGGCGGACTGGCGCACGGCCCTCATCAGCAGCACGGCGATTCCACTGTCACTGCTCGCCGCCGGCCTGCTGCTGCATTATCGGGGCGGCACCCTCGACACGATGGTCCTCGCCGGCCTGGTCATCGCGCTCGGCGAAGTGGTCGACGACGCGATCATCGATGTCGAGAACATCGTCCGGCGCCTGCGGCTCAACCAGCAGGCGCCCCACCCGGCAGCCGCCATCCGCGTGGTGCTGCAGGCCTCCATGGAGGTGCGGAGCGCCGTGCTCTACGGCAGCCTGATCGTGGTCGTGGTGTTCGTGCCGGTCTTCATGCTGGACGGCCTGGCCGGGGCGTTCTTCCGCCCGCTGGCGCTCTCGTACGTTCTCGCCATCCTGGCTTCACTCGCCGTGGCGCTCACGGTCACGCCCGCGATGGCCCTCCTGCTTCTGCCGACCCGGCTCGAGGCACGCGAATCGCGCCTCGTCGCCGCCCTGAAGAGGCGCTATCGCCGGATGCTGCCGGCGTTCACCGACCGGCCGCGCACCGTGCTCGGCTCGCTGGCCGTCATGCTCGCCCTCACCGCCGCGGCGGTCCCGCTTCTCGGCGAGGAGTTCCTGCCCAGCTTCCGCGAGTACGACTTCCTGATGCACTGGGTGGAAAAGCCGGGGACGTCGCTCGATGCCATGCGGCGCATCACCGAGCGCGCGAGCCGCGAGCTGATGGCGGTGCCCGGTGTCAAGAATTTCGGGGCGCACATCGGCCGCGCCGAGGTGGCCGACGAGGTCGTCGGACCGAACTTCACCGAGCTGTGGATCAGCCTCGACCCGTCCGTGGACTACGAGGCCACGGTGGCGCGACTGCAGTCGATTGTCGACGGCTATCCCGGCCTGTACCGCGACCTCCTGACCTATCTTCGCGAACGCATCAAGGAGGTGTTGACCGGCGCCAGCGCGACGGTCGTCGTGCGCGTCTATGGCCCCGAGCTCGACCAGCTCCGCGTGCAGGGACAGGCGGTGCGGGCGGCCGTGGCCAGGGTGAGCGGCGTCGCCGATCTGACGGTCCAGGCGCAAGTCGTGGTGCCGAAGGTCGAAGTGCGCTTCGACCCGGAGCGGGCAGCCGCGTTCGGCCTCACCCCGGGACAGGTCAGAGGGGCGGCGGCCACGCTCGTGCAGGGCACGAAGGTCGGCGAGTTCTACCAGGATCAGCGGCTCTTCGACGTTGTCGTCTGGGGCACGCCCGAGGTGCGCCGCAACCTGGACGCCATTCGCGCCCTGCAGGTGCCGGTCGCCAACGGCGGGCTCGTGCCGCTCGGCAGCGTGGCTCATGTCGAGGTGACCCCGACGCCGAACGAGATCACGCGGGAGAACGGGTCGCGTCGCATCGACGTGACGTCGAACGTGCGCGGCCGGGATCTCGGCTCCGTCGCGCGCGACATCCGGGCACAGTTGGATGGCCTCTCCTTTCCAGCCGGCTACTACGCCGAGGTGCTCGGGGAGTACGCCGAGCGCCAGGCCTCCTCGACGCGACTCACC
>Ga0247830_10001021_pt1 | contig 11139 bp, 10 predicted proteins | sample 12C_Control_Day5_FD_207766 | JGI IMG/M metagenome (GOLD analysis project Ga0247830, IMG submission 207766) | Soil microbial communities from agricultural site in Penn Yan, New York, United States - 12C_Control_Day5 | ecosystem: Environmental > Terrestrial > Soil > Agricultural land | place...
CCGTGTGGGTTCAGGGCTGCGCGGGCGACGACACCCAGACGACGTACGAGAACTACATGGCGGACATCGGCGCCGTCGGGCGCGACTCGCAGAAGATCGGCAGCGACCTGGCCACGCTCCTGACGACGCCGGGGCTCACGCAGACCGACCTCGAGACGCGCCTCGGCGGGCTGATCCAGCAGCAGCAGCTGGACGTGACGCGCGCGCAGGACATCGACACGCCGGGTCCCCTGACGCCGGCGAACGCAAACGCGATCGAGGCGCTGAACCTCCGCGTGAGCGGGCTCCAGGGACTGCTCGACACGTTCCGCGCGACGAAGTCCACGGACGACGCGACGGTCGCCGGCCAGCAGCTCGCCGCACAGGGCCAGCGGCTCGAGGCGAGCGACGTCGTGTGGAAGGACCTCTTCCAGGGCGTCGCGACCGAGACGATGTCGTCGGAGGGCGTCCAGGACGTGAAGGCGCCCGCGTCGGTGTTCGTGCAGAACCCCGACCTGTACACGGCGCGCTCGCTCAGCGCGATCTGGCAGCGCGTGCACGGAGCCTCGACCGGTGGCACGTCGCCGGGCGCCCACGGGAGCGCGCTCGCGTACACGAAGGTGCAGCCGGCCAACATCCAGCTCTCGACGACGAACGAGACGAAGATCGACATCTCGACCGACCTCTCCTTCGAGGTCGGCGTGCAGAACTCCGGCGAGAACCAGGAGGTCGGCGTCAAGGTGACCTTGACCATCCCGGCGCAGCCGACGCCGATCGTGAAGAACGGCACGATCGACGTGATCGACCCGGGTGAGACGAAGATCGTGACGTTCGCCGACTTCCCCGACTTCCCGTTCGGCGAGAACACGACGGTCCAGGTGAGCGTGAAACCGGTTCCGGGGGAGACGAACACCGGCAACAACTCGGCCGAGTACCCGGTCGTGTTCTCGCTCGAGCCGTCGTGAGCCTGGCGCTCGGGGTCGCGATCGCGGGCTGCGCCGTCGCCGCTCTGGCGCTGCTCGTGAGCCTGGCCGTCTGGCGTCGGCTGCGCGACGTCCGTCGCGGACAGCAGGCGATCCTCGGCGGGTCGAACGCGGACGTCGTCGAGTTCGCCGTGTCCCTCCAGGGCCGGATCGACGACCTCCATCGCGCTGTCGACGAGGTCGCCGCCGGCTTGACGCGCGTCGACCGCCGGATCGACGGCTCCGTGACGAACACCTCGGTCGTCCGCTACGACGCGTACGACGACGCGGGCGGCCAGCAGTCGGCCTCGTTCGCCTTCCTCGACGCGCATCGCACCGGGACGGTGGTCACCGCGATCCAGGGCCGCGATTACGCGCGCGTCTACGTGAAGGAGCTGGAGCGCGGCCGCCCGTCCCTGGCCCTCTCTCCCGAGGAGGCCGAGGCCGTCGAAAGGGCCATGGCGCGCTAACGCCGGGTGCAGCCGGCGTACGGCCGGTTGCACCTAGAACATCTAGCGGCAATGCACGGCCGAAGGCCGGGCAGTGCCGCTGCTACATTCGCGCGAGATGCAGCACGTCCTTGTGTTGAACGCCAGTTACGAGCCACTCAACGTGTGCTCGACACGGCGTGCGCACGTGCTCGTCTGGAAGGGCAAGGCCGAGGTCGTCGAGCGCCTCGACGAGCCGCTCCGGACGGCCACGAACACCTACGTGCGGCCGCACGTGATCCGGCTCGTGAGCTACGTCCGCGTCCCGCAGTCGGTGAAACGCCGCATCTCGCGGCGCGCGCTCTTCGCCCGCGACGGCTGGCGCTGTGCGTACTGCGGCGACAGCTCCTCCCGTCTCACGCTCGACCACGTCGTACCCCGCTCGCGTGGGGGCGACTCTGTCTGGGAGAACGTCGTCACGGCGTGTGCCGCCTGCAACCTTCGCAAGGCCGACCGGCTGCTCGAAGAGACCCACATGCGCCTGCTGAGGCCGCCGCGTCCACCAGCGCCGGTGCTCTTCATCAGCCTCGCGCTCCACGCCGTGCCCGAGACGTGGCGGCAGTACCTGCCGGGCCTCGACGACGCGGCGCCGGCGACCGCGACCGCCGCTGCCTAGGGCCAGCGGCCCGCCTGCTGCACACGTCCGGGAAGGGCGCGGTCGAGCACCGAGCCGAGCCAGCGGGCGGTCTCGATCAGCGCGTCGAGGTCGACGCCGGTCGCGATCCCCTCGCGCTCGATGAGGTACACCACGTCCTCGGTCGCGACGTTGCCCTGCGCCCCCGGGGCGAAGGGGCAGCCGCCGATCCCGCCGACCGATCCGTCCACCATCGTCGCACCGGATTCGAGCGCCGCGAGGACACAGGCGAGCGCGGTGCCGCGCGTGTCGTGGAGGTGGACGCCCGTCGCGACGCCGATGTCGCGGACGACCCGGGTGACGAGCGCCGCCACGCGTGACGGGGCGGCCACACCGATCGTGTCGGCGAGCACGATCTCCTCGATGCCGCCCGCGGCCGTGCGCGCTGCAGCGTCGTGGACGACCCCCGGGTCGACCTCGCCCTCGTACGGGCACCCGAACGCGCAGCTGAGCGTCGCCGTCACGCGCCGCCCGTCCGCGAGCGCGTGCCGCGCGACGGTGAGCGCCCGCTGGACGCCCTCCTCGACGGACGACCCGGCGTTCCGCTGCTGGAAGGTCTCCGTCACTCCGAAGGTGACATGCACCTCGGGAAGGCCGGTGGCTGCGAGCCGCTCGTACCCGCGCTCGTTGAGGACGAGGCCCGCCCACGTCGTCGCTCCGGGCTCGGGAAGCGCCGCCACGACCTCCTCGGCGCCTGCCATCGCCGGGACCCGATCGTCGCGGACGAAGCTCGCCACCTCGACACGCGCCACTTTCGCGGCGGCCAGGCGGCCGGCGAGTTCCGCGCGCAGCGCCGGTGCCACCATGAGGTCGAGCGACTGAAGACCGTCGCGCGGCGCGACATCGCAGAGCTGCATGGCCACGAGCTGAATCTAGTGGGAGGGTGAGTCGCCCGAAGGGCGGCTCAGGCTGCCACTGTCTCCCAGCCCTCCTCGCGGTCGGCGCGGTACGAGCCGAAGACGCGGAGGCGGGCAGTCTCCTCGCGGAGCTCTCCAAGCGCCGCGGCGACGTCCTCGTCGAGCGGGTGGCCGCCGAGCACGCAGTCGAAGCGGTAGTCGAACGGCCTCGTCGGGATCGGGCGCGAGACGAGCTGGACCATGTCGATGCCACGGCGGGCCAATGGGCCGATCGCCTGGTGGAGCGCCCCCGGGCGATGGTGGGTCTCGAACGTCAGCGCCGTGCGCCACTCGCCGTCGCGCCGGTCGAGCCGCGTGTACGGCGCCAGCGCGGCGAACCGCGTGTACGCGATGTGGTCGCCCACGTCGTCGGCGAGGGAGACGAGGCCGTGCATCCGCGCAGCGCGCGCGCTCGCGACCGCCGCGACCGACGGGTCGCCGAGCGCCGCGACGGCCGCCGCGGCGTCTCCCGTCGTCGCGGCGACGACCGCGGTCGCCCACGGCATCGAGGCGAGGAGGCTCCGGCACTGGTCGAGCGCGACGGGGTGCGAGCGGATCTCGCGCACGTCCTCGAGCGGCACCTGCGCGGGCGCGACGAGGGAGTGATGGATTGGCAGGATCGCCTCGGCGACGATCGAGAGCGCGGAGTCGTAGAGCAGGTCGTGGGTCTCGTTCACCGGACCGACGAGGGAGCTCTCGATCGGAAGGACGCCGTAGGTCGACATCCCCGAGGTGACCGCCTCGACGACATCGGAGAAGGACGCCTGCGCGACGATGCGGGCGGCGGGAAAGAGTCGGTCGCAGGCGGCGGCACTATGCGCGCCCTCGCGGCCGGGATACGCGACGGTGATGTCGTTGGGGGTCACGGTCATGCCTTTCGGAGTCGTCGTCCGCCGGGGAGATCGGCTAGCCGGCGCGGGCGGGAGCGGGTGCGCCGACTAGCGGCGAAAGGCGAAGGAGAGGGCGCGGAACCGGTCGGCGACGTGACTCTCCATGCGCAGAATCTAGGTCAGCGGCCCAGCTCTCGCAACACCACGTCGCCCAGCTCGCGTGTCCCGGACGAGCCGCCGAGGTCGATCGTCGGCGCATCGCGCAACGCGATGTCGACGGCGCGCTCGACCGCCTCCGCCTCGTCCTCGAGCCCCAGGCCGTGACGGAGGAGCAGGGCCGTCGAGCGCAGCATCGCGGCCGGGTTCGCGACGCCCTGCCCCGCGATCTGGGGCGCCGAGCCGTGCACGGGCTCGAACAGCCCCGGCCCGTCGTCGCCGAGGGAGGCGGATGCGGCGAGGCCGAGCCCGCCTGTCACCGCCGCGGCGATGTCCGAGAGGATGTCGCCGAAGGTGTTCTCGGTGAGGACGACGTCGATCGACTCCGGCGCGTTCACGACGGTCATCGCGAACGAGTCGACGAGCGCGTGGTCGAGCGGGACGTCCGGGTACTCGGTCGCGCCGAGCTCGGTCACGACGTCGCGCCAGAGCCGCGACGTGTGCATCACGTTCACCTTGTCGACCGAGGTGACGCGGCCCCTTCGCTCTCGGGCGATCCAGAAGGCTCGATGCGCGATCCGTTCGACCTCCGGCCGCGTGTACTCACACGTGTCGAACCAGGTGCCGTCGTCGCGTGTGCCCTTCGCCCCGAAGTAGAGGCCGCCGACGAGCTCGCGGACGACGATCAGGTCGATCCCGTCACCGCGCGCCGGCCGAAGATTCGCGTAGACGCCGAGCTCCTTCCGCAGGCCGAGGAGCCCCTGCTCGGGGCGCACAGGCTTGCCCTCGAGCTCCGGCAGGCCGACGGCTGCAAGCAGCACGGCGTCGCTCGCCCGGCACGCCGCGAGCGTCTGCTCAGGCAGCGGCGTGCCCTGCTCGAGGATCGCACCCCCGCCGAAGGGGTGCTCGGCGTGGTCGATCCCGAGCGCGTCGAGGACGCGGATCGCCTCGGCCGCGACCTCCGGCCCGATCCCGTCCCCGGGCAGGACGGCGACCGTCACGGGATTGCGTGCGCGGCCTCGTAGGCCGCGATCGCGTCCGCGTGCCGCAGGGTCAGCGCGATGTCGTCGAGACCGTTGAGCAGACGATGCCGGGTGGCCTCGTCGAACTCGAAGGGGACCTCGCGCCCGTCGGGCGCGACGACGACCAGGCGTTCGAGGTCGACTGTCACCTCCGACCCTGTGTCGAGGTCGACGGACTCCATCAGGCGATCGACCTCATCGGCTGGGAGGACGATCGCGAGCAGCCCGTTCTTCGCGGCGTTCGTGCGGAAGATGTCCCCGAACGAGGGCGCCACGATCGCCCCGAAGCCGTAGTCCGAGAGGGCCCACGCGGCATGCTCGCGCGACGAGCCGCAGCCGAAGTTCCGGCCGGCAAGGAGCACGCTCGCGCCGCTGAACTGCGGGCGGTTGAGCTCGAACTCGGGCCGTTCGGCGCCGTCCTCGTCGTAGCGCCAGTCGAAGAACGCGAACGGCCCGTAGCCGGTGCGCTCGATCCGCTTGAGGAACTGCTTCGGGATGATCTGGTCGGTGTCGACGTCGGGCCTGTCGAGCACGGCCACCCGACCGCTCACGGCGCGCACCGGGTTCACGCCGCCACCGGCTCGGAGTCGAGCGTGCGGACGTCGACGAAATGGCCGTGGAGCGCCGCCGCCGCGGCCATCTGCGGGCTGACGAGGTGCGTGCGCCCGCCGCGGCCCTGGCGCCCCTCGAAGTTCCGGTTCGAGGTCGAGGCGCAGCGCTCGCCGGGTTGGAGGATGTCCGGGTTCATGCCAAGGCACATCGAGCACCCGGCGAGGCGCCACTCGAACCCGGCGTCGAGGAATACGCGGTCGAGGCCCTCCTCCTCGGCCTGCCGGCGGACGGACGCCGAGCCGGGCACGACGAGCGCCTTGACCCGAGGGTCGACCGCGCGCCCGGCGACGACCGCCGCCGCCGCGCGCAGGTCCTCGATCCGCGCGTTCGTGCAGGAGCCGATGAACACGCGGTCGATCGGGATGTCCTCGATCCGCTGGCCAGGGCGCAGATCCATGTACGCGAGCGCTCGCTCGGCGGCGGCGCGGTCGTCCGCCGAGTCGTACGTCGCCGGGTCGGGCACGCTGCCGGTGACCGGCACGACCATCCCCGGGTTCGTGCCCCAGGTGACCTGCGGGACGAGGTCGGCGACGTCGACCACCACGTGCGCGTCGTACGCCGCACCTGGATCCGAGGCGAGCCCGCGCCAGTCGTCGAGCGCCCGGTCCCACTCCGCGCCCTGGGGTGCGTGCGGCCGGCCCTCGAGGTAGGCGAACGTCGTATCGTCCGGCGCGACCAGCCCGGCTCGTGCGCCCCACTCGATCGACATGTTGCAGACGGTCATCCGCTGCTCCATCGAGAGCCCGCGGATCGCCTCGCCTGCGTACTCGACGGCGTAGCCGACGCCGCCGCCGACGCCGACCTGCCCGATCGCGCCCAGGATCAGGTCCTTCGCGGTCAGCGCCTCGGGCAGCGCGCCGCGGATCTCGAGCAGCATCGTCCGCGGCTTCTGCTGGAGGAGCGTCTGCGTGGCGAGGACGTGCTCGACCTCGGAGGTGCCGATCCCCAACGCGAGCGCGCCGAACGCGCCGTGGGTCGAGGTATGGCTGTCTCCGCAGACGATCAGCTTCCCCGGCTGCGTCAGGCCGAGCTCCGGCCCGATCACGTGGACGATCCCCTCGTGGCCCGAGCCCGTCCCGTGCAGCGTGATGCCGAACTCGGCGCAGTTCGCGCGGAGGGCGTCCAGCTGGGCGCGCGCGAGGTCGTCGGTGATCGGCCCCGGCAGCGTCGGGACGTTGTGGTCCATCGTCGCGATGGTCAGCTCGGGGCGACGGACACGCCGTCCGGCGAGCCGGAGGCCCTCGAAGGCCTGGGCCGACGTCACCTCGTGCACGAGGTGGAGATCGACGTAGAGGAGCGTCGGCTCGCCGGGCTCCTCGTGCACGACGTGGCGCTCCCAGAGCTTGTCGAAGAGCGTCGCCGGCATCGAGATGAAGATTACGTGCGGCCCGCTTCGCCACTCCTCTCCACCGTCACGTGCAGATCCTGCGCGCCGAGGAACCGGCGGAGCTCTTCCGCCTCCGCGCGGATTCGGCCGACGACCCGCCTCGTGAGACGCTCGAGCGGCGTCACCTCCACCGCGAGACGGCCGCGCTCGCGCCTGTGCCTCCACACGCCGAGGACACGGCCGTCGACGAGCACGGACGGTGCGATCCAGCCCTGCGCGCGACTCACTTGCCGTCGATGCTCGTCGGAGACGAGGTGGCGCCGGTCGGCATGCCCGAGGAGATACGAGTCGAAGTACGGCAGCAGCCGGACGTGCGGCGTCTCGACACGTGCACGCGACAGCTCGTCCACGCTGGCGTGGAGCAGGCTTGCCTCGGCGCCGTCTACGTCGACCGGGGCCAGCTCGCTCTCGTTGCGAGCCCAGATCGCGCGCGCCTCGCGCAGCGTCACGCCGGTCCACGCGGCGAAATCCGCCACGGTGGCCGGGCCGAACGCCTCGAGATAGCGCCGCAGCAGACGGGTCTCGGCGTCCTCGGGCGCGACGTCCTCATAACCGGGCACCCATGCATCGGCACGGACGACGGTCGGCTCGCCGTTCCGCGGCGCTCCGTAGCACACCACCCCGCGCGCGGCCGCGAGATGGAGGAGGTCCACGACCGGGTACGTCAGTGCACCGACGGGAACCGCGGCAACCTTGCCCCGACTCCCCCACCCCCCGCCGTGGACGAGCCGCGGCCGGGTACCGAGCGTCCGGCATGCCCGCTCGGCGAGCTCGGCCCGCGTGAGCGGCTCGTCGAGCGCGCCGAGCGCCGCGTCGATCGCGGCCTCGACGACGCGACTCGGGACTCCCTTGCCAAGGGCCCAGCGGACCTCCTTCTCGGCCCGGCGCGCGGTCCCGCGCACGAACACCGCGACGAGGCCGGCCGGGACGATGTACAGCGTGCGGCGCATGCAGCCGACCTTCACGACGAGGCGTTTCGCGAGTGCGGCGTCGACGTCGGCGACCGTCAGGCTCGCGGTCCTCGCCGAGAGCGAGATCTGTGCGGCCGAGAGGAGCTGCGCCTGGGCGCCCGCCATGCCTTCGACGACCGAGACGAGGCCGTCTTTCGGCGCCCGTCGGGCGAGGCGGTGCCGTGCGAGCCGGAAGGCGTCGACCTGATCGCGCGTCACCGACGCGGCGGCGGATCCTCTCGGCATCGCTCCGGCGGCGACCGTGATTACCCGGCCGCAAGCACCTCGTCGAGGAACGCGTCGGCGTCGGGGGCGATCGGGATCGGCTCGTACGTGAAGGAGACCGGCCCCAGCGTCTTCAGCCCGTCGCCGGTGACGAGCAGCACCACCCGGTCGGCGCTTCCGACGTGACCTGCGTCGACCGCCGCGCGCAGCGCGCCCAGCGTCACGCCCGCGGCAGTCTCGCCGAAGACTCCGGTCGTCCGGGCGAGGAGCGCCATGTTCTCTCCGACCTCGTCCTCGGGCACCGCGTGGATCGCGCCGCCCGTCTCGCGTGCGGTCGAGACTGCGAAGTCCCCGTCGGCGGGCGAGCCGATCGCGAGCGACCGCGCGATCGAGTCGGGGCGCACCGGGGTCACCGGCACCCCCTCGCGGAACGCGGTCGCGACCGGCTGGCAGCCCTCGGCCTGCCCGCCGACGAGCCGCGTCGGAGCGTCGTCGATCAACCCCAGCGCCCGCAGCTCGGAGAGCCCCTGCCCGACCTTGTGGAACAGGGCCCCGGAGGCGATCGGGATCGCGATCACGTCGGGCGTCGCCCAGCCGAGCTGCTCGGAGACCTCGTACGCGAGGGTCTTCGAGCCCTCCGCGTAGTACGAGCGGAGGTTCACGTTGACGAACCCCCAGGGCAGCTCGAACGACAGCTCGACGGACAGGCGCGAGCAGTGGTCGTAGTGGCCGTCGACGGCGTAGAGCTTCGGCCCGTACGCAGCAGCCGCGGCGAGCTTCTCGGGCTCGAGGTCCGCCGGCACGAACACCGCCGCCTCGAGGCCCTCGGCGGCTGCGCGTGCCGCGACGGCGCCCGCAAGGTTGCCGGTCGAGGAGCACGAGAGCGTCGTCAGCCCGAGCTCCTGCGCCTTCCGGGCCGCGACCGCGTCGTCGCGGTCCTTGAACGAGTGCGTGGGATTGGCCGTGTCGAGCTTCAGCCAGAGCTCGCCCACACCGATCTCCGCGGCGAGGCGGGGAGCAGGCACGAGCGGTGTGAAGCCCGGCGCGAGGCGCGGCTCGTCCTGCGGGTCGACGGGGAGGAGCGGCGCGTACCGCCAGAGCGAGAGCGGCCCCTCGGCGATCCGCTCGCGCGTGAATTCCGCCCGGACGCGGTCCCAGTCGTAGACGGGATCGAGGGGGCCGAAGCACCGGGTGCAACTGCCGGTCGCGTCGAGCGGGTGCTCGGTCGCGCAAACCCGACAGGAGAGGGAGAGGGCTGACACGGGGGAAACCTCCTTCGTTCGCTCGACACATCCGTCCGGGTTTGGCACCGTGCCCTCGTACGAGGGGGGTTGCCGAGGCGTCACAGGGCCGGTCCCTCAGCCTCTCTCGATGTGGAGCGGGACGAATCCCGCGCCGTGTCACAGCCTACACACGAAGCGGCCGGCTGCCATCCCCGGCGGTTGACAGCGCAGACCGGCGCGGCGTAGTGTCGCTGACATGTCACGTTCGCTCGTGACGCACCGGGCGGGAGCCACGCGGCGGGTGGGTCGCGTGCTCGCTGCGCTCGCCGTCGTGGCCGTGGCCACGGCGACCGCCGCCTCGGCGGCTCCGCCCACCGCGCCAGGCTCGGGCGCGAACGGAAACGCGAACGGCCAGCTCGGCCTCGTCGGGATGGACCACGTGGGCATCACCGTTCCCGACATCGACGAGGCGGTCGCCTGGTTCGAGAACGTGATGGGCTGTGTCGCGCCGCTGACCTTCGGGCCGTTCTCCGGCGTCCAGGACCTGCTCGACGTCGACCCGCAGGCGGTGATCCACCAGATCACGATGGTTCGCTGCGGGCGGAGCGCGAACATCGAGCTCTTCGACTACTCGGCGCCGAACCAGCGAACCGACTTCCCGAAGAACTCCGACTGGGCCGGCCACCACATCGCCTTCTACGTCACCGACATCGACGCGGCCGTCCAGTACATGGTCGCGCACGGCGCGCAGAAGTTCTTCGGCCCGCTCCCCGTCACCGACGGCCCGGCGGCCGGCCAGTCGATCAACTACTTCAGGACGCCGTTCGGGACGTACATCGAGCTGATCAGCTATCCGAACGGCATGGCGTACGAGCGCGATCCGGGCCGCCCGCTCTGGTCGCCGAAGCGAAACGGGACGACGTCGACGGTGACGAGCGTCCCGGGGCTGCTCGGCATCGACCATGTCGGGATCACGGTGCCGAACGTCGCCGAGGCGGTCGCCTGGTTCGAAGACGTCCTCGGTTGCACCTCGCCGCTTGCCTTCGGGCCCTTCTCCGGTGTCGGCGACGTGCTCGACGTCGATCCTGCCGCGATCGTCGAGCACATCCAGCACGTGCGCTGCGGCGACGGGCCGAGCGTCGAGCTCTTCCAATACTCGGCGCCCGGTCAGGACCACACATTCCGGCTGAACTCGGACTTCGGCGGGAAGCACATCGCCTTCTACGTCCGGCATATCGACAAGGCGGTGGCGCGGCTGGAGGCGCTCGGTGCGCAGAAGCTCGCCGGCCCCCTTCCAGTCACGGAAGGGCCTGCGGCGGGGCAGACGATCAACTACTTCCGGACGCCGTTCGGGACGTACATCGAGCTGATCAGCTACCCGCAAGGCGAGGCGTACGCGGAGACCGCTCCGATCCCGCTCTGGGATCCTCGCGACAACCGTCCCTGAGCGCCGCGTCCGCGCACCGGGCTCGCGCGCCGCCGGTCGATGCTGTGGACAACCCCGAGCCGTCCGATCAGGCCGCACGCATGGTTGTCAATAGACGGTGACTGGCACCATTGCGCCGTCTCTGTGAAAGACCATCCACCAAGGCCGTGGTAGAGCCATGGCCGGGTCGCCTTGACAGCGAACGGTGTCAGACACCGTTTTTTGTCAAGGGCGAACCTGTGCCGATTTCGTGCCGGTCAGTCCACGGGTCAGGCGGGGGTCGTGACCGCGCCCTCGGAGGCCGACCGTACGAGCGAGGCGTACTTCGCGAGCGCCCCGCTCGTGACCC
>Ga0247830_10001023_pt1 | contig 11122 bp, 12 predicted proteins | sample 12C_Control_Day5_FD_207766 | JGI IMG/M metagenome (GOLD analysis project Ga0247830, IMG submission 207766) | Soil microbial communities from agricultural site in Penn Yan, New York, United States - 12C_Control_Day5 | ecosystem: Environmental > Terrestrial > Soil > Agricultural land | place...
GGTGCACAGACACCGAGGGCATGACGAACAGGTGGTCGAGCCGGCCCTGCGCGGCCGCCTCGGCCATCGCGCCGCCGGAGTACCCGGCCAGGCCTACGGTCAGCATGCCGCGGTCGTGCGCCGCCGCCAGCCCGTTGAGCACGTTCGCCGAGCCACCGCTCGTGGACAGCCCCAGCGCGATGTCGACGGGCCGGCCGGCGGCGGCAACGGGCCGGGCGAAGACCTTGTCGAAGCCGACGTCGTTGGCCAGCGCGGTCAACGTCGCGACGTCGGCGGCGAGCGCCACCGCCGGGAGCGGCCGCCAACCGGGCCCGGGCGCGACGCAGAGCGCGGCGACGGCGGCCGCGTCGGTGCTGGAGCCGCCGTTGCCGAAGGCCAGCAAGCGTCCGCCGCGGGCGAAGCGCTCCGCCATGGCGGTGGCGCACTCGGCCAGCTCCTCGGCGTCGGCCGCCACGACCTCGGCGCGCAGACGCTCGATCTCGGCGACCTTCTCCGCAGTGGACCGCTCCACATCGGACAGCAGCGTCTCCAGGTCGGCGGCGCCGGCGTGCAGGAAGGGGTAGAGCGACTCGAGGCTCATGGCCCTGTCACCCTCGCGATCGCCTCTCCCGCGTGCACGAGCACGGTGTCGCCGACGGCGGCGTCGACGAGCGCCACGCTCACCTCCTCGACGCCCTCCCCCGTGTCGACCACCGCCAGGGAGTCGCCCAGCAGCTCGACCACGGTGACGGCGACGGCGGCGTCGGAGCAGGTGATGCAGACCTGGCCGGGGTTGTCGTCGGGGATCACACCAGCACCTCCGGCGCGTCGAGGAAGACGTGCACCAGCTCCCAGAGCACGTGGTACGCCGTCACGTGCGCCTCCCGGACGATCCGCGGGTCGTCGCTGGGCACCACGATCGCGTGGTCGAGCCCGGGCATCGCGCCGGCCGCCCCGCCGTCCCCGCCCAGCAGCGCGACGGTGAGCATTCCCCGGTCGCGGGCGACGGCGAGCGCGTCGGCGACGCCCGAGCCGTCGGGGGCGAACGCAACGGCGATGTCGTCCGGCTCGCCGAACAGCTCGAGCTCGGCGGGGAAGCCCGCGGGCCCTCCGGGCAGTGCCAGCGCGGGCAGCGCGCGCTTGCCGATGATCACGGGGTGGACGAACTCGACGACGACGTGAGCGGCGTCGGCGGCCGAGGGCCCGCGGCCGAACGCGATCAGCCGGCCGCCGCAGTGGAAACGGCACGCCATCGCGTGGCAAGCGCGCGCGAGCGCGCGGGCGTCAGTGGCGAGCGCGCCGATCGGACGATCGCGGCGGGCGAACGCGGCTTGCGGATCCGTTGCCCTCACCACGGTAGTCATCTCGACTCCCTTCCGGGCACCCCCGCCGCTCCGCGGCGACCACGCGGGCGTAGCGCTCGAGGAAGACGTGGAGCGCCTCGTCGGTATGGCGCAGCCCGTCGGCCTGGGCCTCCAGGCTCTGGACGCCCTCGGGGGTGATGTAGTACGTGCGCCGCGCCGGCCCGACCGCGGAGGTCTGCCACTCCGAGCGCACCAGGCCGAGCCGCTCGAGGCTACGCAATGTGCGGTACACGCCACCGGCGTCACCGTCGCCGTCATGCATCGGGCGCAACCGGGCCGCCAGCTCATAGCCGTGGTCCGGCTGCTCCCTCAGCAGCAGGAGCAGGCACGGCTGGAGAAAATTGCGTGGTTCGAGCTCAGCCAACGAAGCCGTCCCGAGGTAGGCGGTGGTGGACGCCTGACTCAAGCGATCGTGCCAGTATGTGTGACACGACACAAGACAGGTCGGTCTCATGGGGCATGGTCCGGTCGACGGTCGATTGCGGACGCCGAACGGACCATCAATTTCGGATACGGACTTCGTCTCCGACCCGGATCACGCCCCCATCAGGACGTCAGCGTAGACCCCGGCGCACGGCAGCTTGCCGAACCCGGGAACGTCGACACGGTTGTCGGTGAGCAGCGGGCGCACGGCCCGCGGCTCGCGCGGCAGGTCCCCGTGCGCGAGCGTGGGCACCGAGCAGCGCGGCGTCGGCACCGTGCCGCACCGCCGCACCTCGCCGATCACGATCTCCCGGCCGACCCAGCCGTTCTCGACGAACGGCTCCTCCGCGGCGTGGACGACCAGGTTCGGCCGGTAGCGCACGGCCTCGACCCCCGATCCCGTCCAGCGTCGCCGTCGTGATCAGGTGGACGGCCGCTCGCCGCCTGTCTGGTGGATCAACGCCGAAGCGGAGCGAGGCGGAGATCCACCAGTGACGAAACAGTCGACGAACGCGGCGTGCGGCGCGCCTTGCGCGATCTCCAGCGTCTCGTACGGGACGTCCGCCTCGACGCCGTACTCCAGCACGTCCTCGGGCGCGGGGCGCTCCACGATCGCACCGGCCGGCCGCTCCGTCGCCACCCGCACCTGCCGGCCGAGCAGCGCGGACAGGTCCGCGGCGGCGCCGGGGTCGTCGGCGCTGACCGTGCGGCCGTCGGGAAGGGCGATGCGAACGTCGTTCGAGCCGCTGGTGGCCGCGCACGTCCGCAGGGCGCGCCACAGCCGCGGGTGCTTCGCGGTCGCGACCCGACCGGTCTCGACGTCGAGCAGGGCCAGCCGACGGTCGCCGTCGACGCCGCGCTCGTCGACCGCGTCCTCGGCGAGGTCCTCGCCGAGCATGGGCGCGACCAAGCCGGCGAGGTCGCAACCCAACACAGCACCGCCGGTCACGGCGGCGACGAGCGCCAGCGAGGAGCTGTCGGGACCGGGTAGCGCCGCAGGGCAGTGATCCGCACCCGAGCGACGCTACCCGCCGAGGTCAGAGCAACCCTTGGGTCTGCAGCCACTCCTTCGCCACGACGTCGGGGTTGGGCCGGTCCGCCGAGCCGAGCTCGGCGTTGAGGTCGAGGAGCACCTGCGTGGTGAGCTTCGCCGAGACGCCGTTGAGGACCTGCCGCACCTGGTCGGTGGCCGCCTTCGTGCTGATCAGGGGCACGACGTTCTGCGCGGCGAAGTTGTTCTTCGGGTCCTCCAGCGCCACGAACCCGTTGGCCTCGATGCTCGGGTCCGTGGTGAACAAATCGGCGGCCTGGACGTCGCCGTTGGACAGCGCCGCGACCGTGGTCGGCCCGCCGGGCGGGCTGAGCGAGACGTACTCGCGGAACGTGCAGTTGTAGGTCTCCTTCAAGCCGGGGATGCCGTCGGGCCGCTGCTCGAACTCGGGCGGCCCGCCGAAAGCGACCTGCGGGCACAGCGGCGCGAGGTCGGCGATCGTCTTCAGGTTGTTCTGCTGCGCGAAGGCCTGGGTGACGACGACCGCGTCCTTGTTCTCTGCCTCCGACCGGTCCAGCACCGTGAGGCCTTCGGGCATCGCCTGCTGCAGCGCCGCGTACACCTCGTCCGGCGCGGTCTGCGTCGCGTTCGGCTCGAGGTACTGCAGCAGCACCCCGGTGTACTCGGGCACCAGGTCGATCGAGCCGTCGCGGACGCCGGGGAAGTACGCCTCGCGGCTCTCGATCGGCGGCAGGACCTCGACCGCGATCCCCTTGGCCTGTAGCGCCTGGGCGTAGATCTGGGCGAGCAGGACGTTCTCGGGGAAGTTCGCCGAGCCGATCCGGATCGGCGCCCCGGCGTTGTCGCCGCCTCCGCCACCGCCGCCGCTCGGGGCGAGCGGGCTGGACCCACCGCCGCAGGCGCTCAGCACGAGGCCGGCCACCGCCGCGGCGGCGAGACCGGCGATGCGGTTCTTCATGGGGGTCTCCTTCGTCGACGTCTCTATGCGGGGGGTTAGGCGGCGGCGGGCCGGCGGATGCGGCGGGGCGTGCGCAGGCCGGGCGAGACGATGGCCCGCTGCAGCCCGGCCAGCGCGAGGTCGGCGGCGATGGCGAGCAGCGCGAGCAGGATGGAGCCCGCGACCATCTCCGCGTAGTCGCGAACGGACAGGCCGTCGATGATGTAGCGACCGAGCCCGCCGAGCGCGACGTACGCGGCGATCGTCGCGGTCGAGATCACCTGCAGCGTCGCGCTGCGCAGCCCGCCGATGATCAGCGGCAGCGCGTTGGGGAGCTCGACTTTGAACAGCACCTCGCGCTCGCTCATGCCCATCCCGTGCGCCGCGTCGACGACCGCGCGGTCGACGGCCTGCACGCCGGCGTAGGTGCCGGCGAGGATCGGCGGGACGGCGAGCACGACGAGTGCGGCCAGCGCCGGCCCCAGCCCGACGCCGAACCCGACGACCGCCAGGACGAGCACGCCGAGCGTCGGCAGGGCACGCAGGCTGTTGGCGGAGCTGACCACCAGAAAACGACCGTGCCCGGTGTGCCCGACGTATAGGCCCAGCGGAATCGCGATCACCGCGGCGACGAGCAGCGTCAGCAGCGCGTAGTAGATGTGTTCGAGGATGCGGACCGGCACGCCGTCGGACCCGGACCAGTGCGCCGGGTCGGTGAACCACTGGAGAATTCCGCCCATGTCAGCGCCCCGCTCCCGCGCCGACCCGCGTCCACGGGGTGACCGCCCGGCCCACGAGCGTCAGCACCCCGTCGAACACGAGCGCGAGCAGCAGGACGAGGACGATCCCGGCGAGGATTTCGCTGGGGATGTCGCGCTGGAAGCCCTCGGTGAACAGCTGGCCGAGCCCGCCGAGGCCGACCAGCGCGCCGACGGTCACCAGGCTCGTGTTCGACACCACGGCCACCCGCAGCCCGGCGACGATCACCGGGATCGCCAGCGGCAGCTCGACCGCGACGAACCGGCGCAGCTGGGAGTACCCCATCGCGGTCGCGGCATCGATGACGACCCGGGGCACGGCGTCGAGGGCATCGGCCACCGACCGCACGAGCAGCGCCACCGTGTAGATCGTCAGCGCGACGACGACGTTGAGCGGGTTGAGGATCTGGGTCCCAAGCACCAGCGGCAGCATGACGATCAGCGCGAGCGACGGCACGGTGTACAGCAGGCCGGTGACCGTGATCACGACGTTGCGCGCGGTCGCCGTCGTCGTCGCGAGCCAGCCCAGCGGCACCGACACGATCAGGCCGAGGAACACCGGAACGAGCGCGAGCCAGATGTGCTCGACCGTGCGGTCGACGATCAGATCGACGTTGCGCGGGATCCAGCCCCAGATCACGGGAGTTCCTCGCTGGCGCTCGTCGACCCCACCCCGCGGTTCAACGAACGGCACTTTCGGTCAATAGGTTCGCCCGAAAGTGCCGTTCGTGAGACCGCGGGGGCCGAAGCACGCGGGCGGTCACGCCGCGGCCTGCTCGCGGCGCGCATCGGCGAGCGCGCGCAGGACGTCGTCGGCGCTGACCGCACCGATAACACGGCCTTCGGCGTCGACCGCGACCCCCTGTCCGGACGGCGAGGACAGCGCGGCGTCCAGCGCGCTGCGCAGCGACCCCGAGCTGACGTCGTAGAGCGAGCCGCCAGGGACGAGGTGGTCGGCGGTGACCGACATGCCCGACGGCCGGTCGGCTCCGGAAAGCCAGCCCTGCGGCCGGTTCGCGTCGTCGACGACCAGGGTCCAGGCGCCGTCGACACCAACGGCCGAGCCCAGCGCCGCGGTCGGCAGCTCGCCGATCGGCAACCCTTCCGAGGACAGGAAGCCGAGACCGCGGCTACCGCGGTCGCGCCCGACGAACCCGTCGACGAACTCGTCGGCGGGCCGGGCGAGCAGGATGCCGGGCTCGTCGTACTGCGCGAGGTGCCCCCCGGTGCGGAACACCGCCACCTTGTCGCCCACCTTGACGGCCTCGTCGATGTCGTGGGTGACGAAGACGATGGTCTTGCCGAGATCGCCCTGCAGCCGCAGCAGCTCGTCCTGCAGGCTCTCCCGGACCACCGGGTCGACGGCGCTGAACGGCTCGTCCATCAGAAGGATCGGCGGGTCGGCGGCCAGCGCCCTGGCCACCCCGACCCGCTGCTGCTGCCCGCCGGACAGCTGCGCGGGGTAGCGCTGCGCCATCTCGGGCGCGAGCCCGACGGTCTCCATCAGCTCGCTCGCCCTGGCCCGGGCGCGGCCCTTGTTCCAGCCGAGCAGCAACGGCACCGTGGCGATGTTGTCGATGATCGTCCGGTGCGGGAACAGCCCGGCCTGCTGGATGACGTAGCCGATGCCCCGGCGCAGCTCGGCGGCGTCGCCGCGCATGATGTCGCGCCCGTCGACGAGGATCGTCCCCGACGTCGGCTCGATCATCCGGTTGATCATGCGCAGGGAGGTCGTCTTCCCACAGCCCGACGGGCCCACGAAGACCGTGACGCGTCCCGCGTCGACGGTGATGTCCAGGTCGTCGACGGCCACCGTGCCGTCGGGGAAGCGCTTGGTCACGCCTCTGAACTCGATCATGAGCGAGCCCTCCACCCCGTAGGCAGCGCGCCGACGTCCCGGCCGAGGCGTCGCGCCAGGCTAACCCGATCGGGTCAGCCCTGCTCGCAACCGTGACCTGACCGCGATCACGCTCCGGCGACAGGGGTAGGCAGGCGTCCCACCGGGAGCAGCGCGCGCAGCTCCGTCGCCGGCAGCGCCCGGGAGAACAGCCAGCCCTGGTAGGCGTCGACGCCGATCTCGCGCAGCACGGTGAACTGCTCGGCGGTCTCCACCCCCTCGGCCACGGTCCGCCGCTGCATGGCGCGCGCCATGTCGACGACGGCCCGGGCGACCGCGTGGTCGGCCGGGTCGTCGGCGACGCCGGTCACGAAGGCGCGGTCGAGCTTGACGATCTGGGCCGGGAGCGTCTTGAGCCGCGCGAGGGACGAGTAGCCGGTGCCGAAGTCGTCGACGGCGAACCGGACGCCCCGCTCGACGAGCTCGGCCATGGCGGCGAGGGCGTGCGGCGGCAGGGCGACCATGCTGGTTTCGACGAGCTCGAGCACGAGCCGGTCCCAGGCCAGGCCGCTCTCGGTGACGATGTCGGTGACCGCGACGAGGAAGTCCGCCTCGCCCGGCAGCAGCCCGGCGAGGTTCACCGCGACGGCGGGCGCGGGGCCCGCGGGTGCCGCCCAGCCCGCCGCCTCGCGCGCGGCGGTGCGCAGCACCCACAGGTCCAGCTCGCGCAAGAGGCCGCTGCGCTGAGCGATCGGCAGGAATGCGGACGGGGGGATGACGCCGCGCTCGGCGTGCCGCCAGCGCACGAGCGCCTCGGCGCTGAGCACGGTGCCGTCGGGCCCGACGACGGGCTGGTAGTCCAGCCGCAGTCCGTCGCCGGCGATCGCCGCCCGCAGCTCGGCCTCGAGCTCGAGCGCGGACGCCGCCGAGCTGACGACCCCGTCGGTCGCCATGCCGATGCCGCCGCGGGGCTGGCGGCGCTTCGCGTCGTGCATGGCCGCCTCGGCGAAGCGCAGGAGGTCGGCGGCGTGGCCGTCGGTGTCGCTGTGCCGCGCGCGCGGTGGCGGAACCGCCAGCCCCACCGACGCCGTGACCTCGACCGGACGGCCGTGCACCGGCAGGCTGCTGCGTAGGAGCTCGGCGACCGTGCGGGCCAGCACGTCCGGGCCGCCCATCTCGGCGTGGTCGGCGCAGATGACGACGAACTCGTCGCCGGCGAGCCGACCGGCGGTGCAGCACAGGGGCAGCCCGCGCTGCAGCCGCCCGGCGATGGTGACCAGCAGGTCGTCGCCGGCCTCGTGGCCCAGCGACGAGTTGACCCGCTGGAAGTCGTCGAGGTCGGCGCACACGACCGCGACGCGGTCGCGGCCAGGCCCGGCGAGCAGCCCGTCCAGCATCTCCAGCGCGGCCGTCCGGTTGGGCAGACGGGTCAGCCCGTCGATCGTGCCCGCGCTGCGCAGCAGCTCGGCCGCGCGCCGCTGCTCGCCGACGTCCGCGCAGGACACGAGCCACAGCGGGGCGCCGTCGTCGGCGGTGGTGGGCGAGACGTCGACCTCGCACCACACCGTGGTGCCGTCGCCCCGGCGCAGCGGCACCGGCTCGACCGGGGCGCCGTCCTCGGCGACGGGGCGCGTCCGCAGCCAGTCGAGCGGCTCGACGCCCAGCGCCGCGGCCGGGGTACCGCGCAGGCGCTCGAGCCGGACGTCGAGGAGGCGGCAGAACCTGGTGTTCGCGTCGACCACCCGGCCCGCCCGGTCGACCAGGGCGACCCCGCAGGGCACCAGCGCCATGAGGTCGGCGAAGCGCTGGCCGGCGTGGCGTACCCGGCCCTCGGCGGTGCGCTGGGCGCTGACGTCGCGCACGACCCCGACCAGCCGTACGGGTGTGCCGTCGGCGGCGCATTCCACCTCGGCGCGGCAGTCGAGCCGCCGCTCCCCAGGGAAGGTGAGCTCGACGTGGTGGTCGCGGGTGTAGGTGCCCGAGCGCAGCCCCTCGCACAGCCGCGCGACCTGCTCCCCTTCCAGCGGGCCCGCGCCCGCGTCGGGGTCGACGCCCACCGACCGGTACAGGTCGTCGAGGGTGTCGCTGCGCCGCAGCTGGGCGGTGGCGAGCTCGAAGCTCCACGTGCCGATCCGGGCGAGCCGCTCCAGCTCGGCGGTCCACCGGCGGTCCGCGGTGCGTCCGGGGCTGGGCATGCGCACCTCGCCAAGCTCGACGAGCAGCACTGCACGCAGCTCGCGGCCGGGCAGGTCCCACGGGACGACCCGCACGCGCACGAGCGCCCCGTCGGCGCGGACGAGCCGGGCGTCGGCGTCCGGCCCCACGACGAGCTGGCGCAGCCGCGTGCCGATGAGGTCCTCGGCCCTACGGGCGGTCAGGTAAAGGAGCGCGGGGTTGACCCGCACGATCGTGTCGGCCTCGTCGCACAGCAGGGCCGGGGCGCTGGGCAGCGGGACGCCCTCGGGGCCGATCGCCGCGGCGGGGGCCCCGGTCGGCCGGTCGGCGGGCACCGCGGTGAACGCCGTGGCCCGGGCGAGCTGGCGCGCGAGGTGCGCGTTCTGCGGATGCGCCTCCAGGTCGCCACCGAACACCGCGTGCCGGGCGCGCCGCAGCTCGGCCCGCGCGACCGCGTCCCGCCCAGGCCCGGACCGGGCGTCGGCTCGCCCCGTCCCGTCCATGGTGTCTCCCGGTTGCGCCTGACCACCGCTGACACCCCTTCAACGAGCCAGCGGACGGTTGGATCCGGCCGAATAACTCGATCAGGTGGATCGCTGCTCACGCAGCGTCACTATCGCTTACACAGCGTGCGCGATGGCGGCGACCGCGGCCGCGACGGCCGGTGCGACCCGTGGGTCGAAGGGGCTCGGCACGATGCGGTCGGGCGCCAGGTCCTCGCTGGCCACGTCGAAGATCGCCTGGGCGGCGGCCAGCTTCATCCGCTCCGTGATGCGCCGGGCCCCCGCGTCGAGGGCACCGCGGAACACCCCGGGGAAGGCCAGCACATTGTTGATCTGGTTGGGGAAGTCGCTGCGCCCGGTGGCGACGATCGCCGCGTAGCGGGCGGCCTCCGTCGGGTGCACCTCCGGGTCCGGGTTGGACAGCGCGAACACCGCCGCCTCCGGCGCCATCCGGGCGAGCAGCTCCTCGGGCAGGAGCGCGCCGGACAGGCCGACGAACACGTCGGCGCCCTCGAGCGCCTGCGCCGGTCCACCCCGGACGCCGCGGGGGTTGGTGACCGCGGCCAGCCGCGCCTTCTCCCCCGTCACGCCGTCCCGGCCGGGCACGAGGACGCCCTTCGAGTCGAGCACGACGACGTCGTTGGCCCCCGCTGCGAGCAGGATCCGGGCGCAGGCGACGCCGGCCGCCCCGGCCCCGGAGATGACCACGCGCAGGCCGGGCAGCTCCCGACGCTGCACGGCGCACGCGCCGCGCAGCGCGGCCAGCAGGACGATCGCCGTGCCGTGCTGGTCGTCGTGCATCACCGGGCAGTCCAGCGCCTCGATGAGCCGGCGCTCCAGCTCGAAGCACCGCGGCGCCGCGACGTCCTCCAGGTTCACCGCGCCGAAGCTCGGCCGCAGCCGCACGAGCGTCTCGACGATCTCGGCGACGTCGGTCGTGTCGAGGACGATCGGGATGGAGTCCAGCCCGCCGAACGCCTTGAACAACGCCGACTTGCCCTCCATCACCGGCAGCGCCGCCCGGGGGCCGATGTCGCCGAGGCCCAGCACGGCCGTGCCGTCGCTGACGACCACGACCAGCCGGTTCGTCCAGGTGTAGCTCGCGGCGAGCGACGGGTCGGCGGCGATCGCGCGGCTCACCGCCGCGACTCCTGGGGTGTAGGCGATCGCCAGGTCGCGCGCGTTCTGCAGGGGCGCGGTCAGCCCGGTGGCGAGCTTGCCGCCGCGGTGGACGTCGAAGATCTCGGCGGTGTCGGGCAGCGCGCGCTCGTCGGCGAGCGTCATGGCGTGAACCACTCCTCGTGCGGTGCGGGTTGGAGCGCCCTGGGAGGCGCATGCCGTGCACCGGGAGGTCGCGGGTTTCGGCCGTGTCACGGTGCCGGACGGCCCCTCGCGGACTCGCCGCGGATGACGCGGCGCGCCGACGAGGATCGGCTGTCGGGTACGGCGGTGATCCTACCGCCTCGCGCGGAAAAATGGCGGTCAGCTCCGTTCCCGACGAGGCGATCGTGTCCGCAAACGGTGCGGGCGCGGCCACACCCGGGCGACGACAACCGCAAGGACCAGCGCCGGGCCGAGCTCGCGGGAGTCCGTGGAGCCGTCCGGGTTGTCGCCGAGCACCCACCAGCCCGGGCCGTCGACCCGCACGGCGCGCTTCACCGAGAGCTGCGTCGGCCGGGCAGGCCAGCGCACGAGCACGACGTCGTCCGGGCGGACCGCCGCGCCGACGCGCACGAGCACGACGTCCCCGTCGGCGAGCGTGGGCGACATCGACGGCCCCCGCACCGCGACCCGGCGCCAGCGCACGCCCACCCCCTCGGTCCGCCCTGTGACCACCGCCTGCCGAGAGTAGGGTCGAGCCGGCAGGAACGATCAGCAACCGAGACGAGCAGCGAGCAGGGAGCACCCATGGGCATTCTGTCCCGCATTCTCCGCCCGCGGTTGGAGGCCACCGCGCACTGCGACCTCCCCTGCGGCGTGTACGACCCGGCACAGGCGCGTATCGAAGCCGAGTCGGTCAAGGCGATACAGGAGAAGTTCCAGGGCAACGACGACCCGGAGTTCCGCACGCGCGCCACCCTGATCAAGGAGCAGCGGGCCGACCTCGTCAAGCACCACCTCTGGGTGCTGTGGA
>Ga0247830_10001025_pt1 | contig 11106 bp, 14 predicted proteins | sample 12C_Control_Day5_FD_207766 | JGI IMG/M metagenome (GOLD analysis project Ga0247830, IMG submission 207766) | Soil microbial communities from agricultural site in Penn Yan, New York, United States - 12C_Control_Day5 | ecosystem: Environmental > Terrestrial > Soil > Agricultural land | place...
GTCCCCCCGCACTGCCCTACCCATTCAGTATGGGCCACCTGGGCGCCCCGCGCTGTGGTCCAGGCCACATCTTGGGTGTGGCCTACGCCACATCCCCCGGTCCCCCGTTGCCGCGCGGCGGATCACGTAAGTGATCGCATCCCGTCCTGGTGACCTAGATGATCTTGGACTTGCCAATCTGATTCCAGATATCCTGACGTGGATGTCCCCCCCTCCTGTCAGGATGACAGGAAAAGGGGGATCATCTCTGATGATCCCAGGCCAGCGCCTACGCTCGGGTCGCGGCGTCTCTCCTGCCCCAGGAGGTCGGGCACATCTGGCTATCCATCCGACACTGGGCGGACCTACCGCTCTTACCTGCCAGGTGTGGTGAGGATGTTCCGGATGGCACGTCTGGGACCGGAACCCAGCAGGTCAACTTGTCTGGTGGCCCTCTGACGGCCATCTTTCGCACATTTCGTGTGCAAGCAGTCCGTTGACGGAGGACTTTGGCCCGGTATTGCACGAACGAGGTCACTCTAACAAACTGGTACCATCAACCGCAAGGTTGAGGCTGATGCGTCAACCTGACATCATTTACTCGTGGGAAGACCCAGCAAAGGCACCAGAACCTCCTTCACGATGCGGCTCAATCCGCAACTGCACGAGCAGATCAAGCAGCACGCCAAGGCCCGTCGGCAGTCTGTCAACGATTTCATTACCTACACGATTCTCAAAGAGGCCGCTAATGCCTACACCGGCACTGACCGTCAAGCAGGTGCCCCTCGGCACCCTGGCACTCCACCCCCGCAACCCGCGCAGCGGAAAGGTGGACGTGATCGCAGACAGTCTGCAGGTCAACGGCCAGTTCCGCCCCCTGATCGTCAGCAGTGACGGATACGTACTGGGCGGTAACCACACCTTGAGGGCCATGCAGAAACTGGGCTGGAAGACGGCGTCCGTCGTGCAGTTGCCTGTCTCCCACGACAGTCCCCAGGCCACCCGGATCATGCTCGCCGACAACCGCACCAGCGACCTGGGAACGTACGACGACGTTCTGCTGCGAGAACTGCTGCAGACGTTGAGCGACGCGGACGACCTGCTCGGCACCGGTTACGAGACCGCCGATCTTGACGATCTGGTGGCCCTGCTTGAGGAAACAGGTGACCCGGCACCCCTCGACAACGTGGAACGCCTGCCGACCATGGCCGAGAAACTGGACAAGTACCAGGAGATGGGCCGCAGGATGATCGTTCTCGACTACGACCAGGAAACGTATGTCGAGGTCACGGAACTGCTGGAAGCGGAACGTCAGCGTCAGGGAGTGGAGTCCAACGCCGAGGCGGTGCTGGGCCTGCTTCGAACCCGGAGACTGGTGTCGGTCCCGTGAAATACGACATCGTCAGACGCACCCGTACGATGAGCCATGAAGAGGCTCAGCGTATCTACCTCGGCAGGCGTGCCCCGAACATGGACCCGGACATCATCGACCCCACGGTCGTAATCGACCAGCAGACGGGCATTCCAATTCTAGGCTACTTGCCTGTGACACCCATTGCTGCCTTACGACGGGCCGTCCTGCAAACCAAGATGACAACCACGTACCGAGCCGGGAACGGCATGTCCAACGTCAGCCGCACATTCGGCATGGCACCCCGCAAGCCCACCCAGTGGAGGGAAGCCTGCGCTCCCACCTCCCTCGCCCTGGAATCCCCCGAGGTCACCGCCACCCTCGTGGACTACGCCCAGGTGCTCGCCGACATGATGCGAGAGTTCGTACCCGTCCAGGTCCGCTCCGACGTGTCCGTCATCGAACAGGTGCTTCCCGAATGGCGCCTCAGCGAGCAGGCCCTCTGGACCAGCGGCGTCATCAACAAGACCAGCCAACTGCCGTACCACACCGACAAGTTCAACTTCGACGCCTGGGTGGCCATGATCTGCCTGCGTCGCAAGGTCGGCGGCGGACACCTGCACATTCCCGAGTACGACCTGACCGTGGGCTGTCGTGACGGCTACGCCGTGTTCTGGTCCGGTTACCGGCTCATTCACGGTGTCACCCCCATCCACCTGGCTACGAAAGAGGGCTACCGCTACACCGTGGTCTACTACGCCCTCAAGGGGATGAAGGACTGCTTCACTCATGCCGTCGAAACCGAAACGGCCCGCAAGCGCCGCACCGAGCGGGAGCACGTGACGCCATGACCTCCCGTCGCCTCCTGCTCCTCGTCGGAGAGACCGGCTCCGGTAAGAGCACCGTCGTGAGCAGCCTGGTAAACGGCTGGACACCTCAGCAGCGGTACCAGCCCGTGGCCCACGTCGAGTGGCTGCAGAACGACAACTGCCGCCTCGTGACCCTGGAACGCTACGACCAGAAGCGGCAGTTCGCCGGTACCGACAGTCTGGCCCTCAACGCCCATCCCAGTTACGTCGCAGCCCTCTGCATCGACAACTGGGCGTACCGGCCCGTCCTGGGAGAAGGCAATCGTCTCGCCACTCTGAAGTTCCTTCAGGTTGCCCGGAGCCACGACTGGGATGCGATCCTGGCATTCCTGCACACCCCCCCAGACGTGTGCGAGCAGCGTCGCTCCCAGCGTGACCATCCGTTCAAGCCTTCGTTCGTGAAAAACACCCGCACCCGTGCCGACAACCTGTTCATGGCATGGGACGGAGAGAAACTGATGCTTGACGGCAACCAGAAGCCGGAACTGCTGGCCGCTCAGGTAGCCGAACGTCTGGGGGTCCAGAATGGCTAGCGCAGCGGGAACCCGTCCCGGCAAGGCAGCCGTCGCACTTCGCCTCGCTGGTGCCACCTACTCCGAGGTTTCCGAAGTGCTGGGATTCGCAGACGCCAACCAGGCACGTGCGGCTGTCGAACTGGAACTCGGTCGTTCCGCCGACGATCCGAAAGGCAAGGCCACTCTGCGGGAAGAGGCCTCCGCTCGTCTGGAACGCCTCCTGCGCGGTGTGTGGCAGAAAGCCATCAACCCGAACGACCCCGAGCATCTGCCCTCCGTCCGCACCGCCATGAGCCTCATCGACCGTCACATCCGCCTGCACGGACTGGACGCCCCCACCGAGGTGCTGGTCCACAATCCGACCACAGCCGAGATCGAAGCCTGGGTTGCGAAGATGCTGAGCAAGCAGCAGGAGATCATCGACGTGGAAGAGGTGGACATCCTGGCCCTGGAGTCCAGCGATGCCTGAGGAGTGGCTGTACGGTTCCGACGAGGAGGACTACGAGGAATCGGTACCGGGCTGGAAGACCCGTTTCCAGAAAAAGCCCAAGCCGAAGGGCGAAGGCCACCACTACAGCGTTGACGGCCACAAGGTGACCGACGTCTACCTGCCTCCCCGCTGGATTCCGATACTGCAGCGAATCGTCAACGAGAACGGCATTCGCTCTCGTAGCGGTCTCATCGGATTGATGATTCTGGAGTCCCTGGTGCGGGAGCACGGCATGGACCGGGAAGCGTTGATGGTGGAGTTGTTCCCTAACGGTACGCATTTCCGTCGTTACTGCTCCAAGCAGGGACATCTGCTGTCCGATGACAATGTGTATGTCTGGGGTGGCTATCGGTACTGCAAGACCTGTCGACAGGAAAAAGAGGCCGAACGTGCCAGACAGCGAAGGGTTAGACGAGTACAGGACCTGGAGCGCAAACGCACAGCATCACGCCCTGGAAGCCCTGAAAAGGGCACAGAATGAGAACTGGCGTCCGTTCTACTGTCCCCGGGACGCCTGCGACGGCAGACCCCACGAAAAGTGGAACTGGCCCCACGCCCGTCAGGACCAGCGGCCTCCGTCCGACTCCAAGTGGTTCGCCTGGGTGATGCTTGCTGGTCGCGGTGCCGGTAAGACCCGTGCCGGTGCCGAGTTCATCCACCGGGCAGTGCGGACCAACGGTCGTGTCGCCCTCATAGCCGCCACTGGTGCCGACGTGCGTGACGTGCTGCTGGAAGGGGAAAGCGGCCTGCTCGTCATCAGCCCACCCGGCCAGCGTCCCCACTACGAACCGAGCAAGCGCCGCCTGACCTGGCCCAACGGTGCTGTCGCCACGATGTTCAGCGCCGAGGAGCCTGACCGTCTCCGTGGTCCTGAGCACAGCCTGGCCTGGGTTGACGAGGCCGCCCACTTCCCGCTTGTCGATGACGTGTGGGACAACCTGCTGTTCGGTCTGCGTCTCGGGCAGAAACCCCGTGTAGTGGTGACCACCACTCCCAAGCCCCGCCCCTGGCTCAAACGGCTCATGGCCGACGAGAGCACCCGCCTGGTCCGGGTCAGCACCTACGCCAACCTGGACAACCTGGCTCCCACCTTCGCGGAGCAGATCATCAAGCGTTACGAGGGGACCCGTATCGGACGTCAGGAGATCCACGGCGAGTTCCTGGACGATGTCGAGGGCGCGCTCTGGTCCTGGGAGATGATCGAGCAGACCCGTGTCGAGGAGGCACCCGAGCGGTTCGACCGGATCATCGTCGGGGTGGACCCAGCCGGTTCCAGCGGCAAGCAGTCCGACGAGACCGGCATCGTCGTCAGTGCCTGCGCGGGTGACGAGTACTACGTCCTTGCTGACCGCTCTGGTCGTTACAGTCCTGTCGGCTGGGCCAACGCCGTCATGAACGCCTACGACGACTTCTCGGCGGATGCAATCGTGGCCGAGATCAACTACGGCGGAGAGATGGTGGTGCAGACGCTCCGCAGTGTTGACCGCACCCCCCGCATCATCACGGTCCACGCCAAGAGGGCGAAGGCTCTGCGTGCTGAGCCGGTTGTCAGTCTGTTCGAACAGAACCGCTGTCACATCGTCGGTTCGCTGCCCGGTCTTGAGCAGCAACTCGCGGAGTGGGTGCCGTTCGAAGGAGAGTCCCCCGACCGGCTGGATGCGATGGTCTACGGAGTGCTGGATCTTTCCAAGCGTCTTGGCCCTGCGACGATCTCAAGTCCAGCGAGGCTACGCCTAGTTGGAGGCTCAGCAGCATAAGGTGGTCACATGCGGATCGCCATCGTGACTCCTGTGCTGAACGAAGCCCATCACGCCGAGTCCTGGGCTGCCACCACCGCTGATGCCGATTACCGGTTGTGGCTGGACACGGGCAGTGACGACGACACCGAGATCAAGGCCCGTCAGGCGGGAATCATGACGGCGAAAGCCCACATCGAGCCGTTCCGCTTCGACGTCGCCCGGAACACCGCGATGGCCCTGGTGCCCGAGGACATCGACCTGGTGATGCAACTCGACGCCGACGAGATCCTCAGCCCGGACTGGCGGCAGCAGTTGGAAAAGAACCCCGGCCACAAGCGGTACTCGTACCGGCTGATCAACGGCAACAGTGGCGGCTGGGGGACCGTGGTCCGGGCCAACGTATGTGCAAGATCTGGTTTTACTTGGAGGTACCCGGTACATGAGGCTCTCGTTGGAGGTCCGAGTACCTGCGACATCCCGGACCTGGTCGTTACTCACCTGCCGGAAAACGCAAAGCCAAGGAAGCAGTACCTGGACCTACTCCGTCTTGGTGTTCGTGAGGACCCGACAGGCGACCGGATGTGCTTCTACCTCGCACGAGAGTTGGTGTACCAGGGGCAATGGGAGCAGGCCCGAAAGGAGTTCGTACGCCATCTGTCCCTGCCAACCGCCAGGTGGCCAGCCGAACGCTGCGAGTCCTACCGCCTCATTGCCAGCATCGACACCTACCCCGAGCCCTGGCTGCTGCGAGCGATAGCCGAGTGCCCGGAGCGCCGTGAGCCGTGGGTGGATCTGGCCCGCCTGTACCTCAAGGAGGATCGTCGCCAGGAGGCCGCTGGCATGGTTGTCCGGGCCGAGCGGTGTACCAAGGAAGCCCTTTACACGACACAGGCGTACGCGTGGCACCAGCCGTTCGAAACCCTCAAGAAGCAACTCTTCGGAGAGTCGGGGGAGGCCGTGTGACGGGTGACGACGCATTCGATCCCGAGGCAGAGATCGAAGCCGAGGAGCAACGGAGGGGCACGGTCTACGTCAGGCCCATGTTTGAGTTGATAGATGACCTCAACCGGCCTCAGGGTGCGGAGATCGCAGCCCGTTGGCCGAACCCGTATCCGAGCGACAAGTTGGAGGAGCAATGAAGCAAACAGCAGTGCTACGGGCAATGCCGATCGGGATTCTTGGTCTTGCTCTCGTTGCCGCTCTTTCTTCCTGTTCCGAGAGCACCGTCAAGGAAGTGCCGCACTACAAGCCGAACAAGATCATGATCTACGACAACGCCAAGGATCAGCCCGCCTTGGTGCGGATCTGCATCGACAAGGTGGCGTTCGTCACCACCGAGAACAAGGACGTGATCCTGGTTCCGCAGTGGGATGACTGGTGTAAGACCAGTAGCCAGTGAAAAACCGAGCCTCGTTCATTGACGACTCGTTCCAGGTGGTTCGGCGGGTGAGCATGACACAAGGCACCCTGGGTCGTGGTGTGCCCACGGTCGATCTGCTGGTCCGGGGCAAGGTCGTGACGGTACCCGAGAACGCGGTCGTGTACCTGGAGTTCGAGGAAGGCGACCCGAATGAGCCGACCTGACTGGCTCTTTCCCTACGGCATCAGTCCGCTTGCGTTGAACACCCGGTGGATAGTCGGTTTGATGGTTGAGACCTACTCGGATTGCTCATGTGGGTTGAAAGCCAAGACACTGGATGGCACTTACTGGAAGGTTGCTAGCGGGACCAGAGAAGAGATGGAACGTCTGATGCGTGAGGCTGTCGATGGAACGGCCTAGTGGTCCGTGGGAACCCAGCGGAGATGACGTGACGCTCGCTGGGGCGGTTCGACAGGCTGTGGGCACGGCATCCATGTGCTGGGAAAAACCCGAAGGGGCCGGGGAGTTCGACTCCGACTGTGCCATCTGGGTGGCGGACGGTCTGCTGAAATGGCTAGGGGAGCACGATGGAACGCCCTAGCGGTCTGGTGATCGTTTCCTGGCCCCGCACCGGGAGCACGCTTTTGATGGGGCTTTGCAACACCATTCCTGGTACCAGGGTCGTCGGGGAGTGGGGCCTGCCGATCCTGCACCTGGCACGGGCAGTTGACAGCCTGGCCCGCTGGGAGCATGTACAGAATCCGCCGCATGGCCTCCCCGAGGAAAGATGGCCGCATTACGGCCTGGCCGGGGTACGGCGGGAACTGTTCGCCTCGTCAGTTTACGCCGCTTTGCTCAGTGAAATCGGCGGAATGAACAAGCAGATCTGGACCTGTGGGTTCAAGGAGAACGACTGGCGGGATGTCCGGCCCACCGAGTACCCGATGCTGGTCAGTGCCATCAAGACGATGCTCGGCAGGGACACCCTGTTCCTGCTGCTGGACCGCAGCGAGGTGGATGCGCTCTCCTCCTGGCACCGGCCACCTGGTGACGAGCAGATGATGGGATTCGCCCACGCTGCCCGCAAGTTCCACAAGTACCTGCTGGCATCCGGGGAGCAGGTGTACCCGCTGCACTACGAGGAGATAGCCAACGGCGACAAGGTGGTCCTGCGGGACACCCTGCGGGGGCTGTTTTTCAGAGTTGCAGGTCGCAGCCCCACTGAAAAGGAAATGGCCGATTTGTTGCATGTCAGCGACCAACTGCACTCCAGTAACCCGCGTACCGCAGCGGAGAGGATAGCCCGTCGTGCTGACTATCCCTGATTACGGTGCCTGGTTGCTCTTCGTTGCTGCGTTTTTTGTCGGAACTCTCGCGGTGGCACGGTTCACCCGGCTGGTCACCGAGGATGATTTCCCGCCTATCCTTTGGTTGCGGACCCGCTGGGCAAAGGTTACTGGCGATTCCAACTGGGGCATCCTGCTGGAATGTCCGTTCTGCTTCGCTGCCTGGGTTGCCCTTGCCGATCTGACGTGGGCCTGGGTCAGCCGTCTGAACGCTGCCTGGTGGTTCTGCAACCTGTGGTTCGCTGTGGCTTATCTAGCCGCCATGGTCGTCGTACGTGATATCCCAGAGGAACCGGACGATACCCAGGGCAAATGACTCCCTGTACGGTGGATCATCAAGGTAGGTGATCCCTGAGGAGTGGCTGTGGGGCACAAGCGAGTGGTACCGAAGCCCCCAAACGGATTCGTGTCCTCTGCAGTGCGCCTGCCTGCTTTCAGTAGCCGGATGGCTGGTCGTTCCGAAACCTGGCAGGGTCAGGCGTGGTGCTACTACGACGAAGTGGCTGAACTTCGGTTCGTTTCCACCTGGGTCGGCAACACGATGAAGCGGGCCATTCTGCGGGTAGGCCAGCGTGAGAACGACATGATCGTTCCGTTGCAGAATGGTCCTGCAGTGGACGTGCTGGAAGCCTATTTCGGTGGCTTTCAGGGCCAGCAGGAGATGCTTTCTGCCACGGGAGTGGACCTGACTGTTGCCGGGGATTGCTATCACGTGGGCAGGAGCACCGGGGACGGTTATGACTGGTACGTGCTCACTCCAGGAAAGGTGACCACCACCGGTAAGGGCTCCAACCAGCGGATAACCGCCGACTGGGGTGACGGCAAGGTTGAACTGGGCTCAGAGGATCTGGTCATCCGCATCTGGCAGCCACACCCAATCAACCCGTATCTGGCTGACAGTCCGGTTCGCAGCAACCTGCAGACTTTGGCTGAGATCAAAACGCTCAACGATCATGTCCAGGCTCAGTTGACCAGTCGTCTGGCAGGTGCCGGGGTGCTGTTCATGCCCTCGGAGATCCAGTTCCCCAACCCGGTGGACCAGGACCCTGCCGCCAGTCAGGCCGATGCGTTCATGACGGTGCTGGGCGAGGCGATGATGACCCCGATCCGCGACCGTGGCAATGCCAGTGCCGTGGTTCCTATCGTGGTCACCGCCCCTGGCGAGAGCCTCGACAAGGTGCAGCACCTGACGTTCTGGACCGAACTGGACGACGCTGCCATAGCCATGCGCGAAGCCGCAGTGAAGAAGTTGGCCATCGGTCTGGATACCCCGCCTGAGGTGCTGCTCGGCCTTTCCGACAGTAACCACTGGTCCGGTTGGCTGACCGAGGAAACCGGAATCAAGAGCCATCTGGAACCCCGGTTGTCGCTGGTCGCCCATGCGATCACCACCTCCTACCTGCGACCTGCCCTGGACGGGCTGGTGGGCAACCCGGAGGACTTCTACGTCATAGCCGACACCAGTGCGATTCGTTTGCGGCCCAACCGCAGCAAGGAAGCCATCGAACTGTGGGACCGTGGCGAACTGTCCGGTGAGGCCCTGCGCCGGGAGACAGGTTTTCCTGAATCGGACGCGCCAGGGCAGGTGGAAAACAGGGAGTGGCTGCTTCGCAAGATCGCTCTCGGGAGTACCAGCCCCGAGCAGACGGGTGCCGCCCTGGACCTCCTCGGTGCGCCTTTGGGGTTGTCGCTGACTGGACCGGACAATAAGAACGTGCCGGACCACATGCGCCCTCGTCGTAGCCTTGAGAACCACCCTGATCGTAACCCGCCTGACCGGGGCGAGTCGGAGCGTCAGGGTGAGGAACCAGCCCGACAGCCCGCTGCCCTGCTCGCTGCCTGCGAACTTCTGGTACTGCGAGCCTGTGAGCGTGCTGGTAACCGGATGTGCGATGGCAAGCCTATGAGTCACACGCTTCGCAAGGTTCCGGCCCACCAGCGTTATCTGCATGATTCGGTGACCAACCCTGACCGCCTGCTCAAGGACGCCTGGGTGACGGTACCCCAGGCTCTCACCGGTCTGTCGGAGGACGCTAAGGACATAGCCGACACTCTGGACTTCTACGTGCGTGGGCTGCTGGCCAATCGTCTGCCGTATAACCGGGACACTCTGGATCGTCTGCTGCAGAGTGGGGTGCGTGTCGATGTTCGACCGTGAAGAGTTCACCTCGCTGCAGGAAGGTGTCATCGACGGATTGGCTCAGACCCTGGAGTTTCCCGTCAGTCAGGCGTTGCTCGGAAACAGTTTCGTCGGAGACATGAAAGAGGCCCTGGAGCAGCCGTTCCTCAACGCGTATCTGGTTCAGGAGACGCGACAACCGCACCAGGATCTGGCGCTGTACAGCACTCCAGAGGCTGCCTATCGAGCATTCTGGAGGACGATCAGGAGCACGTTGGCCAAGACCAAGCCGGACAAGGTGCATCCGGTAACACAGGCCAAGCGCATCGCTGGCTGGCTGGCGACAGCGGTGCTCAACGCTGCCACTATCGCTGCTGGAGACAAGGACAGTCACAAGATGTGGCTTTCCTGCCGAGATGACCGGGTGCGGGACACCCACGTCAGTGCCGACGGTCAGGTCGTGCGCTGGGACAGCAAGTTTCGGGTGGATGGGGTGTACGTCCAGTATCCAGGTGAGCCTGTGGGACCACCTGCGCTGTGGATCAACTGTCGGTGCCTGGCTGTTTCTGCTCCGGGTGAGATGATGCCGATTGCGGCGTCCGTGTCTGAGGAGAGTGTCATGTTGGCTGAACTCGATGAGCCAGTCGAAGACTTTGCCCCTGAGGTGGAACTCACTGACGAGGACATGTCAGAAGGGCTGAACGGGTTCCAGCCGGAGAACGCGGTGCCCTGGCACGCGGTCCTGGCCCCGGAGGGTGTTGCCAGTGGCGATGGCAGGCAGTTCAGTGCTGAGGCTCTCACCTGGCGTGACCTTCCGTTGCCGCTTTCCTGGCAGCGGGTCAATGCCGATGGCCATGATGGCTCGGTAGTGGTGGGCCGTATCGACAATATCGTTCGTGAGGGCAATCTGCTTCTGGCGGATGGCGAGTTTCTCAGCAATGACGGGTCTGACGAGGTCGTTGGGCTGATTTCTGAGGGTGCCTTGCGGGGTGTCAGCGTCGATGTGGACTCTGCTGTCATGGCTGCGGACAGTGTTCCCGGTGGCCTGGTGGAGTTTGCCGAGGGCCGTATCTGCGGAGCCACCATCGTGCCGATACCGGCGTTTCACGAGGCTGTGATCAATCTGGGAACTCGCGACTCTAAACCGTTTAGTGTTGTTGAGAGTAGTGACGAGGTGGATGAGTTCCGTGACTACACCACCGATCAGCGCAAGAAGATGGCTGATAAAGGCTGGGCTCTTCCTGACGGTTCCTTCCCGATTGCCGACCTGGCGGACCTCAAGAACGCGATTCATGCGATCGGTCGTGCGGGTGATCCTGCCGCTGCCAAAGCCCATAT
>Ga0247830_10001028_pt1 | contig 11093 bp, 9 predicted proteins | sample 12C_Control_Day5_FD_207766 | JGI IMG/M metagenome (GOLD analysis project Ga0247830, IMG submission 207766) | Soil microbial communities from agricultural site in Penn Yan, New York, United States - 12C_Control_Day5 | ecosystem: Environmental > Terrestrial > Soil > Agricultural land | place: USA...
TGACCGGCCGGCGTCGAGGAGCTCGTTCGCCGCCGCGATCGCCTCGGCGTCGACCGCCGGGAGGCCGAGCGTGCCGTCGGGGTCGGCGCCCGGCCGGATCAGGATGCGCGCGCCGGGCTCGACGGCCTCGTCCTCGGACTCGAGCGCGGTGACGACCGCGATCGGGCGTTCCTCCTCGAGAGCCATGCGGAGCGGGCCGGCCACCCGGGCGGCGTCCTCGGCCGGTTCGATGAAGACCTCGATCGCGCCGTTGCAGCCCAGACCGAGCCCCCAGACGGCATCGTCGTCGGCGGTAAGGTCCCAGCCTGCCAGACGGGCGGTGCCTTCCTGCATCACGAGCCGCGCCATGTCGGCGACGTCGCCTTCGAGGCAGCCGCCGGAGATGTTCCCGATCGGGGCGCCCTCCTCGGGGACGAGCAAGCGCGCGCCCGGGCGCCGATAGGTGGAGCCACGGACCGCGACGATCGTTGCCAGCGCCATGCGCTCACCCTTCGCGGAGAGCGACTCGATGGCGGCGAGCACGTCGGCGATCTCGCTCACACCCCGATGGTAGCCAGGTCCGCGAGCTCCGGCGAGCCCGCTTCAGGCCGTCCGGGACCTGGCCGATGGGGAAGCGGGAGCTATGGACGATACCTTCGCCTTCCGATCGACGGGCCTGCCGCTGCGGCGGCGCGTGGACCCCGTCGCGCTGAAAGCCGCGCTCGCGGCGTTCGTCGTGGTGCTCGCGGTCGGTCTGTTCGCCCGCTGGGTGATCGCGAGCGAACGCGCGAGCGAGTTGGAGAAACCCTCGTCCGAGCCTGTCGGCGTGCAGGTGCTCGAAGGCGTCGAGACGGTGGCTGCCCGAACGCCGGCCGACCCACTCCGCGAGGACGTCCTCGCGCAGCGGGTCGCGGAACGGGCCTTGCGGGCGGCGCAGAAGGCGCTCGCCAAGGGCGGGTCGTTCGCCGACGCGGGCCCTGGACAGCTCACCGAAAGCCTCCCGGACCTTACGCTCACGGACGGGCCGTCGCTGGCGCCGTCGATCGTGAGCGTCGCGACGAACGATGTCGCGTGGGCGGCCGCCGTGCTGTCGGACGTGGGCACGTGCTGGCAGGTGCGGTTGAGCGCGCGCGGTCACGTCGCATACGGAACCGGCGCGGACACGTGCACAGGTGCCGCGGCACTCGACGCCGCCGATCCGTCCTGGCCGTAGTTCATCGAGCCGCTCGCCTCGAGGGCGGGGGTCGTTTCCGTGATCACCGCAGGGCGGAGCTCGTCCGCATGACGCCGGCAGTCCCGGTTCGCGCGTTCTCACCTCCAGGACTACACTCCGGCGTCACCTGGTCCAGTCCGCAGAGTCCTGCGAGCAAGGAGGGTTCCTGCCGTGACGCACGTCTCCGTCGCCGTCAACGGGGAGTCGCACGAGGCCGACGTCGAGGCCCGCACGCTCCTCGTCTACTTCCTCCGAGAGACCCTCGGACTGACCGGCACCAACGTGGGATGTGACACGTCCACCTGCGGCACGTGCACGGTTCTCGTTGACGGCGAGTCGGTGAAGTCTTGCACGCTGCTGGCCGCCCAGGCCGACGGCCGCGAGGTCACAACGATCGAGGGCCTCGCCGACGGCGACGAGCTGCATCCCCTGCAGGACGCGTTCCACCGCAACCACGGTCTCCAGTGCGGCTACTGCACGCCGGGGATGATCCTGGCGGCGGCGAGCTTCCTGAAGGAGACGCCGAGCCCCACCGAGGCGGAGGTCCGCGAGGCGCTCGAGGGGAACCTGTGCCGGTGCACGGGCTACCAGAACATCGTGAAGTCGATCCTGGACGCGGCCGGCTCGATGTCCGGCGCGAAGGCCTGAGGGGAGGGACCGATGGTCGCCACCGAGACGTACATCGGACAGCCGGTCCTGAGGAAGGAAGACCCCGACCTCCTGACAGGGCAGGCCCGCTACATCGACAACTTCAGCGTGCCGGGCATGGCGTGGATGGCGATGGTGCGTCCGCCATTCGTGCACGCGACGATCGGCTCGATCGACACGTCGGCCGCCGCCTCGATGCCCGGCGTGATCGGCGTCTACACCGGCGAGGACCTGGGCATGGGTGCGCTGCCGTTCGTCTGGCCGATCACCGAGGACATCAAGGTCCCCGTGCACTACCCGCTCGCCACTGACAAGGTCCGGTTCGCGGGCGACGCCGTCGCCGTCGTGCTCGCCGAGACGCGGGAGCAGGCCGAGGACGCGGCCGAGGCCGTCGTCGTGCAGGCCTCCGCCCTGCCCGCCGTCACCGACATGCGTGAGGCGTTGAAGGACGAGACCCTGATCCACGACGACCTCGGCACGAACGTGGTCGTGCACTGGAGCCACGGCGGCGGCGGCGACCAGTCGGTGTTCGACTCGGCTCCCGTGATCGTGGAGGAGACCTACGACCAGCCGCGCTTGATCCCGAACCCGATGGAGCCGCGCGGGTGCCTCGCCTACGGCGTGCCCGCGACGGACGAGTGGACGCTCATCTCGGCCACCCAGATCCCGCACATCGCGAAGGTGACGCTCTGCGGCGTCGTCGGGATCGCCGAGTCGAAGTTCCGCGTGATCGCTCCCGACGTGGGCGGCGGCTTCGGATCGAAACTGAACGTCTACGCCGAGGAGGCCACCGCTCTCGCGCTCGCGAAGCGGACGGGCCGGCCGGTGAAGTGGATCGAGGGCCGCGAAGAGAACTTCGTCGCCACGACCCACGGCCGCGGCGTGTCCCACGACTGCACCCTGGCCGGCACCGAGGACGGCAAGATCCTGGGGATGAAGTTCGTCGAGATCGCCGACATGGGCGCGTACTTCCAGCTGCTCACACCTGGGATCCCCGAACTCGGCGGCTGGGTCTATATGGGGCCGTATAACCCGGAGGCCTACTGGTACGAGTTCCGCGGGATCGTCACGAACGCGACGCCCACCGACGCCTACCGCGGCGCGGGCCGGCCCGAGGCGACGTTCGTGATCGAGCGGCTCGTCGACGCGTTCGCCCGAAGGATCGGGAAGGATCCGGCCGAGGTACGCCGGATGAACTTCCACCCGCCGTTCGACGAGGCCGTGACGTCGATCATGGGGCTGAACGTGGACAGCGGGAACTACGAACCGCTGCTCGACAAGGCGCTCGAGCTGAGCGGGTACGACCAGCTCCGCAAAGAGCAGAAAGCCAGGCGCGACCGCGGGGACACGAAGCAGCTCGGCATCGGGCTCAGCACCTACATCGAGATGTGCGGTCTGGCGCCCTCGAACATCCTGGGCGCGCTCCGCTACGCGGCGGGTGGCTGGGACGGCGCGACGATCGAGTGTTTGCCGAGCGGCGAGGTGATCCTGAAGACCGGGACCTCGCCGCACGGACAGGGCCACGAGACCAGCTGGTCGCAGATCGTGGCCGACGGCCTGGGCGTGAACCCCGACGCGGTCGAGGTGTTGCACGGCGACACGATGATCACGCCGCTGGGCATGGACACCTACGGCTCGCGGTCCGTGAGCGTGGGCGGCACGGCGATCCACTTCGCGGTGGAGAAGGTCAAGGAGAAGGCCCGCACGATCGCGGCGCACGAGCTGGAGGTCAGCGAGGACGACCTCGAGTGGGGTGACGGCGCCTACCGCGTGAAGGGCGCGCCGGACAAGGCGCGGACGATCCCCGACCTGGCGGTGAGCGCGTGGCACGCCCACGATCTGCCGGCCGGCACCGAGCCACACCTGAACGCCACCGCGACGTACGACCCGCCGAACTTCACCTGGCCGGCGGGCGCGCACGTCTGCGTGGTCGAGGTCGACACCGAGACGGGCCACACCGATATCGTGAAGTACATCGCGGTCGACGACTGCGGCACGATCATCAACCCGGCGATCGTCGAGGGACAGGTGCACGGCGGCGTCGCGCAGGGCGTGGCCGAGGCGCTCTACGAAGAGGCGATCTACGACGACACGGGCAACCTGCTGACGTCGTCGATGACGCAGTACCTCGTGCCGACGGCCGTCGAGGTCCCGACGATCGTCTCCGACAACAGCCAGAAGACCCCGTCGACCACGAACCCACTCGGCGTGAAGGGCATCGGCGAGGCCGGGACGATCGCGGCGCCGCCCGCGGTGGTGAACGCGGTGATCGACGCGGTGTCGCACCTGGGGGTCACGTCGATCGGCAAGCCCGCGTCGCCCGAGCGCGTGTGGCGAGCGATCCAGGACGCGAAGGGGGGTACGGCATGATCCCCGCGGCGTTCGAGTACGCACGGGCGGAATCGGTGGAGCACGCGATCGAGCTGCTCGGCAGGAGCCCCGACGCGAAGGTCCTGGCGGGCGGGCATTCCTTGCTTCCGCTGATGAAGGTGCGGTTCGCGCAGCCCTCGTTGCTCGTCGATATCGGCCGGATCGGCGACCTTTCTTACGTGCGCGAGGACGACGGCGTGATCGCGATCGGCGCGATGACGCGCCATCACGACGTCGCGAACAGCGAACTGCTGCAGTCGGCGTGCCCGATCGTGCCCGACTCGGCGTCGCAGATCGGCGATCCCCAGGTCCGGCACATGGGGACGATCGGCGGCTCGATCGCGCACGCCGACCCTGCGAGCGACATGGGCACGGTGATGGTGGCGCTCGGCGCCGAGTTCGTGGTGACGAGCGCCGGCGGCACGACGCGCACCGTGGCGGCGGGCGAGTTCTTCAAGGGGTTGTTCACCCCGGATCTCGCCCCGACGGAGCTCCTCACCGAGATCCGCGTCCCGAAGACGACCGGCGGCTGGAGCTATCTGAAGTTCACCCGGCGGGCGATCGACTGGGCGATGGTGGGCGTGGCTGCCGTGCAGTCGAACGGTGGCGCCCGGGTAGCGCTCACGAACATGGCCGACCGACCGCTCCGCGCGGCCGGCGTCGAGGAGGCGCTGAACGGCGGGTCGGACCCCGCGGCGGCGTCGGCGCGGGCCGACGAGGGCGCGGCACCTCCGTCGGACGCGTTCGGGAGCGCCGACTACCGGCGCGAGCTGTCGAAGGTTCTCGTCCGCCGCGCGCTCGAGGAGGCGCTGGCCTAGCCGACCTACGGGTGGTCGGTCATCATGCGCACATGACCGACCATCCCGAGACCCGATACGCGACGACCGCCGACGGCGTGCACGTCGCCTAACAGGTGTTCGGCGACGGCCCGATCGACGTCCTGTTCGTGCTGGGCTGGGTCACCCACATCGAGTGGCTGTGGGCAGCCCCAGATCGCGCGATTCCTCGAACGCCTCGCGTCCTTCTCACGCGTGATGATCTTCGACAAGCGAGGCGTCGGCCTGTCGGACCGGGTCCCCGAGGACCGGTTGCCGTCCCTCGAGGTACGGATCGACGACGCTCGAGGTACGGATCGACGACGCTGAGCCGTGATGGATGCCGCCGGCTCGGAACGGGTGGTCGTACTGGGCCACTCGGAGGGCGGGCCGATGGCCACCCTGTTCGCTGCGTCTCGCCCACAGCGCACGAGGCGCCCGGATCGCCGCGCTAGCCGGTCCGTCCGAGGTGCTGGTCTCGCAAACGGTTCAGGGACTGGTCTCGGGTTCGGGCCTGGTGTTCGAGGACGTTGGCGAGCGCGAGCTGAGGGGCATCCCCGACCGCTGGCACCCGTACCGCGCGGTGGGGTGATCCGCCTCAGGCCGGCTCGAAGCGCGCGGTGAAGTGTCGGAGCGCGGGCGGCTCGTCGACGATCCGGTAACCGGGGAGCTCAGCGGCGCGCGCGGCCACCGATCTCACGACCTCGATCACGTAGTCGACGTGGCTCTGCGTGTAGGTGCGGCGCGGGATCGCGAGCCGGACGAGATCCATCGCGGCGGGCGCCTCGGTGCCGTCGGGGTGGCGCCCGAACATCACGGTCCCGATCTCGCAGCCGCGGATCCCGCCGGCCTCGTACAGCGCGATCGCGAGCGCCTGCCCCGGGTATAAGAGCGGCGGCACGTGGGGGAGGAGCGCACGAGCGTCGATGTACACGGCGTGGCCGCCGATCGGCTTGACGACCGGGACGCCCGCGGCGTCGAGCGCCTCGCCGAGGTACGCGGTCGAGCGGATCCGGTAGCGGAGGTAGTCGTGGCTGACGGCCTCGGTGAGCCCCTGCGCGACCGCCTCGAGGTCGCGCCCGGCGAGCCCGCCGTACGTCACGAACCCCTCGGTCAGGATCAGGAGGTTGCGGCAACGCTCGGCGAGGGCGTCGTCACGCACGGCGAGCCAACCGCCGATGTTCGCGAGCGGGTCCTTCTTCGCGCTCATCGTCATGCCGTCGGCGAGGGCGGCGATCTCGCGCACGATGTCGGCGACGCCGCGGTCGCCCTGCTCCGGCTCGCGCGCGCGGATGAACCATGCATTCTCGGCGAACCGGCACGCGTCGAGGAACAACGGCACCTCGAACCGGTCGCACAGGTCGCGCACGCCGTGGAGGTTCTCGAGCGAGACGGGCTGGCCCCCGCCCGAGTTGTTCGTGATCGTGACGAACACCGCGGGGACGTCGGCCGCGCGCTCGGTGAGCAGCGATCCGAGCGCGCCCAGGTCCATGTTCCCCTTGAAGGGGTGCTCGTTCGCGGGCTCGCGGCCCTCCGGGATCACGAGGTCGACGGCCTCGGCGCCCGTGAACTCCACGTTCGCGCGCGTCGTGTCGAAATGCGTGTTGTTGGGGATCACCTTGCCCGGCCCGCCGATCGCGCTGAACAGGATCTTCTCGGCGGCGCGACCCTGATGCGTCGGGATCACGTGCGGGAACGGGAAGAGCGCCTGCACGGCCTCGAGGAACCGGTACCAGGAGGGCGAGCCCGCGTAGCTCTCGTCGCCGTGCTGGATCGCAGCCCACTGGTCGCGCGACATCGCGCCCGTCCCCGAGTCGGTGAGCAGGTCGATCAGCACGTCGTCGGCGTGCAGGTTGAACAGGTTGTAGCCGGCGGCGCGGATCGCGGCCTCGCGCTCCTCGCGGGAGGTGATCCGGAGTGGCTCGACCGAGTGGATGCGGAACGGCTCGATGATTGTGTGGAACTCGGGCGAGGTCATGGCGCGAGGGTACCCCGTGAGGCGGTCGGCTCGGAGCCCGTGCCTCGGCCACCTGGCGAGTCTTCGTCGTCGGGTACCTGGCGACCGTGGAGCTCGGGAACGTGGTCTTCTTCAGGGCCTTCAGCGCCACGATCCGCGTCCCGCTGCGGCTGCCCGTGTGCACCGCGTGCACAGGATAGCGGCGAGGTGGAGCCATCATGCGCCGCTCCCGGGTGCTTGACGAACGTGCGCGAGGCGTCGGATCGGTTCACCCGGACGGTCTTTGACGCGACCCTGCCCCGCCTAGTTGGATGGGGCGCGATGCTCGCCGCCCTCACCGCTGCATTCTTCGCCCAGGACGCCGCCAGGTTCACCGCCGACTGGTGGCGCGACGCCGCCCTCGGGTTCGCGATCGTCCTGGTCGTCGCGCTCGCGCTGTCGATCGCGACCCGCCGCTACGTGCGGCACCAGCAGCGCGCTGCCGACCGGGCCGAGGACGATGCCGACGGGCGCCGCGCTCGCCGCCGCGCCACCGTGGTCGGGCTGATAGGCGGGACACTTCAGATCGTCCTGTGGTTCGTCGTGCTGCTGATGCTCCTGTCGTGGCTCGGGGTGCCGCTCGGCCCGGTGTTCGCGAGCGCCGGGGTCGTGGGCGTGGCGCTCGGCTTCGGCGCCCAGACGGTCGTGAAGGACACGCTCGCGGGCCTGTTCATCGCGCTCGAGGGGCAGTTCGACGTGGGTGACGTGCTGGACCTGCAGACCGAAGGCGGGCCGCTGAGCGGCACGGTCGAGGGGCTGACGCTCCGCGTCACGACCGTCCGCCAGTACGACGGCACGCTCTCGGTCGTGCCGAACGGCTCGATCCAGGTGACGAGCAACAAGACCCGCGGCTGGGGGCGCGCGATCGTTGACGTCCGCGTGGCGCTCTCCGAGGACCCCGAGAAGGTGCGCGCGGTGCTCGAGGAGCTGCTCGCCGAGATAGCGGACACCGAGCCGCTGAAGCCGTGGCTGCGCGACGCTCCGAAGGTGCTGGGCGTGACCCAACTCACCGACGTGGCGCAGGTGATCCGGACGGTCGTCGAGACCCTGCCGAACCACCGCTTCGACACCGAGCGCTACCTGCGCGAGCGGATCTCGATGCGGATCACGGAGCGAGGGATCCAGGTCCCGCCGATCTCGCCCGGGCGCATGCCCGACGCCGGGCTGTAGTGCCGCGGCTAAGCTAGCGACATGCCCGACTCCCCGTTCGGATCGGTCGACGAGTTGCAGGCCGCGCTGGGCGAGCACGCCTACCTGGCCGATCGCGGCCTCGCGACCGCGATCTACCTCTCGCTCTCCCTCGGGAAACCGCTGCTGCTCGAGGGCGAGGCGGGCGTCGGAAAGACCGAAGTCGCGAAGGTGCTCTCGGAGCTGCTCGGACGCACGTTGATCCGGCTGCAGTGCTACGAGGGGATCGACGCGAACCAGGCGCTCTACGAGTGGAACTACTCGCGGCAACTGATCGCGGTCCGCGCGATGGACGCGCAGGTGGCCGAGACCCACGTCGAGGATCTCTTCGGGCCGGAGTTCCTGGTGGAGCGGCCGCTGCTCGCGGCGATCCGGGCGGGGGACAAGGCAGTCCTGCTCGTCGACGAGCTCGACCGCGCCGACGACGAGTTCGAGGCGTTCCTGCTCGAGATCCTCAGCGAGTTCGCGGTGACGATCCCGGAGGTGGGGCGTGTGGCCGCGCTGACCCCGCCCGCCGTGATCGTGACCTCGAACCGCACGCGCGAGCTGCACGATGCGCTGAAGCGCCGCTGCCTCTACCACTGGATCGACCACCCCGATCTCGACCGCGAGATCGAGATCGTGCGCGCGCGAGCGCCGCACGTGGGCACGGCGCTCGCTCGAGACGTGGCCGAGGCCGTGATGCGCCTTCGCGAGCTGGACCTCGCGAAGCTCCCCGGCGTGGCCGAGACGATCGACTGGGCGAACGCGCTCGCCTTCCTTGGCACCGAGCGACTCGATCCGGAGACCGCCGCCGACACGATCGGCACCGTCGTGAAGGACCACGAGGACCAGGAGCTTGTGGCCGCCCGCCTCGCCGACGTCGTCGGCGGGTCCGATGGCTGAGTCCGGCGCTGCACCCGGGGGACCGCTCGCGCCGCTGATCGCGTTCGCGCGCGACCTGCGGGCGCGGGGGCTTCCTGTCGGCACCGGCCGGATCCTCACCTTCTGCCGAGCGGTGGCGGCGCTCGGCCTCGTCGACCGCGAGGCGCTCTACTGGGCCGGCCGGACCTCGATGATCGCGCGCAAGGAGGACATCGAGGCCTACGACGAGGCCTTCGATGCCTGGTACCGCTCGATGGGCGCGGGGGGCGAGCTCACGATCGAGCTCACGATCCCCGGCGGTCCCGACGACGCCGAGCCCGAGTTCGGCGAGCAGCCGATGGACATCGAGGTCACGGTCGGGTCGATCGCCGCCGAGTGGCACGGGATGGGCGACGACGACGAGGACGAAGAGGAGCCCGACGAGGAGGCCTCGATCCGGATCGTCGCGAGCGGCGCTGAGGTCCTGCGCGAGAAGTCGTTCGCGGATCTCTCCGACGAGGAGCGGGCGCGGGTCGCCGCCCTGATCCGACGGATCGCGGTGGTGGTGCCGGTGGAACGAACCCGCCGCACGAAGCCCGCCGGAAGCGGCGCGGTCTTCGACATGCGGCGCACGCTCCGGCGGTCGCTCCGCACCCAGGGTGAGCCGTTCGAGCGCGCCTGGCGCACGCGGAAGTCCAGGAGACGCCCGCTCGTGCTGATCCTGGACGTCAGCGGATCGATGTCGCCCTACGCACGGGCGCTGATGCAGTTCGCGTACGCGGCGATGGCGGCGGGCCGCCGGGTCGAGACGTTCTGCTTCGGGACGCGGCTCACGCGCGTGACGCGCACGCTCCGCACGAAGGACCCCGACCGCGCGCTGCACGAGATCGGCACGCAGGTCGAGGACTGGGAAGGCGGCACCCGGATCGGCGAGTCGCTGAAGGCGCTGCTCGACGGCTGGAGCCAGCGGGCGGCCCTCCGCGGCGCGGTGGTCGTGCTCTGCTCCGACGGGCTCGAGCGGGGTGATCCGGAGCTGCTGCGCGCCCAGATGGCGCGGCTGAGGCGGCTCGCTCACCGGGTGGTGTGGGTGAACCCGCTGAAGGGCTCGCCGCGGTACGAGCCGCTCGCGCGCGGGATGGCGGCCGCGCTCCCGAGCGTCGACGTGTTCCTGTCGGGGCATAACCTGGAGAGCCTCGAGGAGCTCAGCCGGGCGCTCGCGTCCTGATCCCGTCCGACGCTGGCGTACCCTGGAGACGCGATGCGCGACGACGACGAGCTGATCGAGGCGTACGAGAGCGAGTTCGGCGACCGGACACCCACGCGCCGGTCGAACCGCGGGTTCTGGCTCGTCCTCGGGATCCTGCTCGTGGCCTCGATCGTGATGCTCGTCGAGATCTTCGCGAATCGCCCGATCGCGAACACGATCGGCCACGCGCAGCACACCCTCCGTGTGGCGCAGGCCGGCGCCGAGCAGCGGTTCGCCGAGACCGGGACGTTCACGGAGGCCGACGCGGGCGGCCTCACGGCGAGCGGCATCGGCGATCCGGACGGGCTGAGCTTCGTGCCGGCCGACGAGGCATCGTCAGGCCTCGACTCCGTCAGCGTCTTCGCGTCGGACACGGAGTGGGCGGCGGCGGTGGAGGCGAAGCCGGGAGCGTGCTTCTACCTGCGGCTACGCGCCGGCGAGGACGACCTGTACGGCGTGGGCACCGTGTGCACGGCCGAGCAGGCCCGCCAGGCGACCGATCCCCGCTGGTAGCGCGACCTCGTCAGGCTTCGATCGCGAAGGTGTCCCAGATCTGCCGGCAGCCCGGCAGCACGTCCTGTTGATCGCCGGTCGTGTACTGGCATTGGATGTTCCACTGCTGGGTGCCCCGGAAGACGAGCACCATGTCGGTGATGAGATCCGTGCCGCCGGTCGTGGACGTGAAGCTCACCTGGTACCCGGGGATCCCGTTGACCGTCGTGGATGAGATCGGCTGGGTGAGCTCGCCGCCCGCCTGATCCACCGTCGAGGTGAAGAGCCGATCGAGCTCGGCCT
>Ga0247830_10001029_pt1 | contig 11090 bp, 12 predicted proteins | sample 12C_Control_Day5_FD_207766 | JGI IMG/M metagenome (GOLD analysis project Ga0247830, IMG submission 207766) | Soil microbial communities from agricultural site in Penn Yan, New York, United States - 12C_Control_Day5 | ecosystem: Environmental > Terrestrial > Soil > Agricultural land | place...
CCCAAAAAGAGGGCACGCCGCAACGGACCGCGTCTCAGGGTCGCGGCTGTTATGGCGGCATTAGGCGCTTTCATGTAAAAGCCCTTCACATGGGCTCCGACGACCGGCGCTGGCGAAGGCCGCGCTCCTATCATCACGGCAATCTGAAAGAGGTCTTGCTCGAGGCGGCCCGCAAGCTGATCGAGCAATATGGACCTGCTGGCTTCAGCCTAACCGAGGCGGCGAGGCTCGCCGGTGTGAGTCCCGCCGCGCCCTACCGGCATTTCCGCGACCGCGATGCGCTCCTTGCCGAGCTCGCCCGCAACGGCTTCGAGCGCTTTGCCGCGCGGCTGGACCTCGCTTGGAACAACGGCATACCGACGCCGCTCTCGGCCTTCGAGGATCTCGGCCGCGCCTATCTCGCCTTCGCCCGCGAGGAGCCAGCGAGCTACGCGGTGATGTTCGAGGCAGGGCTCGATCCAGGCCATGACGAGCAGCTGAAAGCCGCAGCGGATCGCGCCTTCGATGTGCTGCAGCGTGCCGCGGCGGCGCTCTGCCGGGCGCTCCCTCCCAACCGCAGGCCACCGCTCAGGCTGATGAGCCTGCATGTCTGGGCATTGTCTCACGGAGTCGCCGATCTGTTCGTCGAAGCGCGCCCGGGCGCGACGAAGCTGCCGCTTACGTCTGAGGAGATTCTCGAATCGGCGATGCTCGTCTATTTGAAGGGGCTCGGCATCTTGCAGCCGGACGGCGAGGCGCGAAGCTAACGGGGCCACGCGTCCTACTGCCCGACATAGAGCCTGTCGAGGATGCCGCCGTCGGCGAGATGCTCTTCGGTGACCTTCTTCCAACCGCCGAACACGTCCTCAACCGTGACGAGACGAACCTCGCCGAAGTCCGATGCATGCTTCGCCGCCACGGCCTTGTGGATTGGCCGGTTGAAATGCGCGGCGATGATCTCCTGCGCTTCGGGCGTGTAGAGGTATTGCAGATAGGTCTCGGCGAGCTTCCGGCTGCCGCGCTGATCGACCACCTTGTCGACCACCGATACGGGAAAGTCTGCGCGCAGACTGACGCTCGGTAGAATGAGATCCACTTTGTTCTGGCCGTATTGGCGGCCGATGCTTTGCACCTCAGCCTCGAACGTGACGAGCACATCGCCGATGTCGCGCTCGACGAAGGTGGTGGTCGCTGCGCGGCCGCCGGTGTCGAACACCGGCACATTGGCGAAGAGCTTGCGCACGAAGTCCTGCGCCTTCTCCTGATCGGCCTTGAAGGCTTCGGCATGCGACTGATTGATGGTGATGTCGGTGCCGGTGTCGGCCTTGTATTTGGCGTTAAAGGCCTTGTTGATGTCCGCATAGAGTTCGCGCGACACGTCATAGGAGACATTGAGGATGTCGGTCGGCCCTTCAGCGTTGGCCGGGCTGAACCAAAGGATCGCGGCGGCGGCGGCGATGGCAAGAAGCTTCGTCACGGTCGGCCCCTCAAATGCGCTGCATGTCTGCTCACCCTGGCGTACAGGATCGAATTCGCCGTGGCAAGCTAACACATTGAAAAAACAGTCCTATTTCAATCTGAGGCACGGCCTTGGAATTCCATGTCGCGCGCCGGTCGAGCCGCGACAATGTCATTCCCGAATCCGGTCCGACAATTTTCAGTCGGGTCGTTGTCCTGGCCTGCTGCCGATAACATTTTGTGTCGTCTCTTGACTCTGGACAGGCCGGTCCCACCTATGTGAATGTGAATAACATTCACACCGAGGAAGGTGCGCATGACATGCAACAGGTAGTGACGACCTTGGACGATTACGGGAAGCCCGCGTGGATCATCGCCACGGTTCTGGGCTTCATCATCTGGTGGCCGATTGGCCTTGGGCTCTTGGCCTATCTGATCTGGAGTGGACGCATGGGTTGCGGAAACAAACTGCAGTGGAAGCAGCACTTTATGCAGGAGGCAAAGCGCTTCGGCGGCGGGTTTGGCGGTTTCGGTCCGCTCCGCACGACCGGCAACGCGGCCTTCGACGCGTACCGCGAGGAGACCTTGCAGCGCCTTGAGGAGGAGGCTGACGAGTTCCAGACCTTCCTCGACCGTCTACGCAAAGCCCGCGACAAGGCCGAGTTCGATCAGTTCATGACCGAACGCGGACAGGGTCCGAAGCCCGCGAGCGCCTAACCACCGGCAAGTAGTAGTAGAGAGGCAACGCGTAAGAGGGCGCGGGAGCAATCACGCGCCCTTTCTATTTATCCGGCGAGCCGAAGCCGCCGCCAGTCGGTGTCTGGATGATGATGGCCTCGCCCGGCTCGAGCGTCACTTGCGCGCATCCCTCAAGGCTCTCCATGCGCCCGTCCTTGCGCTGAACGGAATTCGCGCCGGCCTCACCGGGCTCGCCGCCATTCGTCCCGAACGGCCGCATGCGGCGGAAGCCTGACAGGATCGCGCATTCCATGCGTTCCAAGAATCGAATGACCCGAAGCGTCCCGTCGCCTGCGCGCCATCTCCCTTTGCCGCCGGACCCGCGCCTGATCTCGAAGCGGTCGAGCAGAACGGGGTATCGAAGCTCGAGAACCTCCGGGTCCGTGAGCCGCGAATTGGTCATGTGCGTCTGCACCGCTGCCGCTCCGTCGAAGCCTGGGCCTGCCGGCGCGCCTGAGCAGATCGTCTCGTAATATTGCGCGCGTGCATTGCCGAAGGTGAGGTTGTTCATGGTGCCTTGCGCCGAGCCCAAACGCCCAAGCGCGCCGTAGAGGCAATTCACGATGGTCTGGCTCGTCTCGACATTGCCGGCGGCGACCGCGGCGGGGTAGCGCGGGCTCAGCATCGAGCCTTCCGGAACGACAATCTCGATGTGTCGGAGGCAGCCTGCGTTGAGCGGAATGTCGTCATCGACCAACGTGCGGAAAACATAAAGCACGCAGGCCCGCGTGATCGGCTCGGGCGCATTGAAGATATCCGGCTGCTGTCCGCTCGTGCCGGTGAAATCCACGATGGCCTTGCCGCGCGCGCGGTCGATATCGATCGCCACTTTGATGCGCGCGCCGGTGTCGGTCTCGACTTCGAAGCTTGCGGGCTCGAGCTCGTCAATCACCCGCGCCACGCTCGCCGCGGCATTGTCCTGCACGTGGCCCATATAGGCCTGCACCACGCCGAGCCCGTATTGCGCCACCATCTTACCGAGCTCGTCCACGCCCTTGGCGTTGGCGGCGGCCTGTGCCTTCAGGTCGGCGATGTTCTGCGCCGGGTCGCGGGCGGGGTAGGGGCCTTGCGTGAGAAGCTGGAGCACCGCGTCCTCGCGGAAGCGGCCGTCCTCGACCAGCTTGAAGGGGTCGATATAGACTCCTTCCTCCTCGATGCGCGTGGCCTTTGGGCTCATCGAGCCTGGCGCGATGCCGCCGATATCGGCGTGATGCCCGCGCGCAGCTACGAAGAACAGGATCTCCGCGCCGCCCTCCGCGAACACTGGCGTGACCACGGTGATGTCGGGAAGATGCGTGCCGCCATTATAGGGCGCGTTCAGCATCCAAACATCGCCGGGCTTTAGGCGCGAGCCGACTTCGCGCCGCACCGTCTCAACGCTCCGGTCCATCGAGCCGAGATGTACCGGGATATGCGGGGCGTTGGCGACGAGGCGGCCGTCGCCGTCGAAGATGGCGCAGGAGAAGTCGAGCCGCTCCTTGATGTTCACCGAGCGCGCGGTGTTTTGCAGCGCATAGCCCATCTGCTCCGCAATCGCGGTAAAGCGCTTGTTGAACACTTCAAGCAGCACGGGATCGACGTTGGTGCCGAGCTCAGTCCGCGTTTCGCGTTTGCTCGCGCGGGTGAGCAGGAGATGGTTCTTCGCCGTGACCTCCGCCTGCCAGTCTGGCTCGACCACCACCGTTTGATGCGGCTCGATGATCAGGGCAGGTCCAGCGATGCAATGGCTGGGCTCGAGACCGGCGCGCAAGAACACAGGCGCGTTGTACCAAGCTCCAGCGGTGTAGAGCCTCGTCGTCGTCTGCGGTTCTGGAGGCTGGTCGATTGAGAGCGGCATGTCCGGCTCATGCGGATGGTCGCCGCCGCCAAGCGCCTCGACCTCGATCGCCTCGATCTCGATGGCCTTGTCCGGGCTCGTAAAGCCGAAGCGCTGGCGGTGCATCGCCTCGAACGCGCTCTTTAACTCGGCGAGGGTACCGAGCGGCACGCGCAGTGCACTGTCGGTGCCGAGATATCGGAGATGTGCAAGGACGCTAATGCGGATACCGGCGCGCGCAACACCCTGACCTTCGAGCTCCGCCTTGGCATCGTCGGCGAGAGGCGCAGCCAAGGCTTCCGTGGCGGCCAAGCCCTCCGCGTCGAGCAGGCGCAAGACCGCGCGGCTCCGCGTCGCCTTCAGCTCGGCAAGCCCCATGCCATAGGCCGAGAGCACGCCGGACAGCGGATGCAACAGCACGCTGCCAATACCGAGCGCATCGGCAACGAGGCAGGCGTGCTGACCGCCCGCGCCGCCGAAGGAATTGAGCACATAGTCCGTGACGTCGTAGCCGCGCTGCACCGAGATGCTCAGGATCGCGTTCGACATGTTCTCGACCGCGATGCGGATGAAGCCGTCCGCGACCTGCGCAGCCTCGCGGCCATCGCCGATCTCGGCGGCAAGCGCGGCGAAGCGTTCGCGCAGCACCTCCGCATCGAGCGGCTGGTCTTGAGTCGGCCCGAAGATCTTTGGGAAGAACTCAGGAACGAGCTTGCCAACCATCACATTGGCGTCGGTGACGGTGAGCGGTCCGCCGCGGCGATAGCAGGCGGGACCAGGATTGGCGCCCGCGGAATCAGGACCGACGCGGAAGCGCGCGCCGTCATAAAAGAGGATCGATCCACCGCCCGCCGCGACGGTATGGATCAGCATCATCGGTGCGCGGACTTGCACGCCGGCGACGACACTTTCAAAGGTCCGCTCATAGACTCCGTCGAAATGGCAGACATCCGTCGAGGTGCCGCCCATGTCGAAGCCGATCACGCGGGTGAAGCCTGCGAGCCGCGCCGTCTCCACCGCGCCGACCACGCCGCCGGCCGGCCCCGATAGAATGGCGTCCTTCCCCTCGAACAGATGCGCCGAGGTCAGCCCCCCCGAGGATTGCATGAACAGCAGCTTCGTCTTGCTTACCTTGGATGAAAGTGCGGCAGCGACTCGGTTCACATCTCTTCGAAGCAGCGGCGAAAGGTAAGCGTCGACCACAGTGGTGTCGCCGCGCCCGACGAATTTCACCAGCGGGCTCACCTCACGGCTCACCGAGATCTGCGCGAAGCCCACGTCGTGGGCGAGGCGCGCGGCCTCACGCTCATGGTCCGGATGCGCATAAGCATGCATGAACACTATGGCGACAGCGTCGATGCCGTCGGCGCGCGCGGCGTCGAGCGCGGCGCGCGTGGCGGCAAGGTCTAGCGGCGTCTCCACGCTGCCGTCGGCGCGCAGGCGCTCCGGCACCTCGGCGACGCTTGCATAGAGCATCGACGGCTTCTCGATCTTGCGCGCGAAGATCTTTGGCCGCGCCTGGTAGCCGATCTCGAGCGCGTCGCGGAACCCTTCGCTGACCAGCAACAGGACGCGATCGCCCTTGCGCTCCAGCAGCGCATTGGTGGCGACCGTCGTGCCCATCTTGACGCCGTGGATCAGCTCGGTCGGGAGCTTTGCGCCGCGCGCAACGCCAAGCAGATCGCCAATCCCTGCGGTCGCCGCGTCGGCATAGGCTTCTGGATTTTCCGAGAGGACCTTGTGGGTAAGCAACCTGCCGTCAGGCGCCCGCGCCACGATGTCGGTGAAAGTGCCGCCGCGGTCGATGCAAAACTGCCAGGTGCCCAATGTCATCCGAGCCGCATCAGCCCCGCCGCATATTGCTTCCAGCGGCGCACATAGACGCTGGCCGCACGTGCCGTCATCGCCCGCGTCTTATCGTCGGCCTCGCGCACGAGCTTGGCCGGCGCGCCGACGATCACCGAATTGTCGGGAAACTCCTTGCCCTCGGTGATCAACGCGCCCGCGCCGACCAGCGAGTTGGCACCGATCTTCGCGCCGTTGAGGATGATAGCCCCCATCCCAATCAAGCTCGCATCGCCGACTTTGCAGCCATGCAGAATGACGTTGTGGCCGATGACGCAATCCTTGCCGATGCTGAGCGGAAAGCCTGGGTCGGTGTGCAGCGTGGCATTGTCCTGAATCTGCGAGCGCGCCCCGATGTCGATCCACTCGTTGTCGCCGCGCAGGACCGAGCCCCACCAAATGCTCACATCGGAATGAAGCCTCACGCGCCCGATCACCGCGGCGGTCTCGGCGACCCAATAAAGGCCGTCGGCCGGAAGCTCCGGCGCCTCTCCGTCGAGCGCGTAAATGGCCATGATCACTCCTTCTGTCGCTGCCAGACGTGTGGATAACCTTCATCTGCGGTGTTGTCATGCCCGCGAAGGCGGGCATCCAGTAAACACAAATTGCGCAAGAGGTAACGCGACGGCTGACGAACGGGGAGACAGCGAAGCGAAAGTACCGGCTGAGCAATCAGGCCTCGCGGCCACGCTCGACCGCACCTTCGGCCTCAACGCCGCAGGCTCGACCGTTCCGACCGAGCTCAGGGCCGGCCTCGCGACGTTGAGCCTGTTCCTGGCGCCGCTCGCCCAGACCGTGCCGCCTTACGCCACGGCGCCGGCGCTCCTCTTCGTTGCCTGCCTGATGGCGACCAGCCTAGGCGCCATCCATTCGGACGAGCTAACCGAATACATCCCTGCGCTCACCATCGCGCTCATGATTCCCTGAGCTACTCCATCGCCACCGGGATCGGGCTCGGCTTCATCGCCTATGTTGCGCTGAAGCTAATGTCGGGTCGCGAGCGTGAGATCAACGGCGCATCGGCGGTGATCGCAGGCGCCTTCCTGCTCAAGCTGATCTTCGCCTGATGCGCTAAATCTCTACCTCGATGTCCGTCCCCGTGACCCGCACGTTATAGCGTGCGACGTCGTCATAGGCTGGGGCGCAGAGGACCCCTCCCGTACGGATATCGAATCTTGCCCCATGCCAGGGGCAGGTCACTTCGTGACCCTCAATGTCGCCCTCGGCCAAGGGGCCTTCCTCATGCGTGCAGGCGTTCTCGAGGGCAAAGTACGTGCCCTCGATGTTGAACAAGGCAATTTCCTTGCCCTTGATGTTGACCAGTCGAGCGTGGCCAGGCGCGATTTCGTTCGCGCGTGCAACCTTTACAAACTCGCCCATGCACTGTCCTCAGTCGTGGGCGCTGAAACAACCGTGCCGCGCCGTTGCCATGAGGGAGGCGAATTGTGCGTGGCTCATATGTACCAGCGTCTCATGATCTCCGCCCTCCAGATAGACATCCGGCTGATCCTCAATGCTGTCGTCGATCACGGTATCGAGCCCATAGCATTCACCGGCTGGAGGAATTGCACCGGGCACGCAGTCATCGAACAATTCCTCGATCTCGTACTCGGCCGCCAGATCGACATCCGAGCCGAGTTGTCTCCTGAGATCCCCTAGAAGTATGTGGTGCGACGCCGGCAGTATGGCCAGCAAATAGCCATACTCATCGCGAAGCACGACGGACTTGGCAACACGGTCGCCCGAGATCCGGCACGCCTCAGCAGTACGCATCGATGACTTCGTTGGTGCGTGTGCAACGATGTCATACAGGACGTTCTTGGTAGCTAGGTATTTTTGAAACGTGGGGGAAATGGCCATGTTCGACCCTCCTCTGCGACGGTCAAGCCTCGCACATGGTGAGGGCCGCAGCCGCCGCCTCACCATGCGCGGCTGCTCGAAATACACTCACCAATGATACGCCCATCGCCTTCCTGCCACAATGGCGGTCGGATGACAGGCGTCGCATGGATCTAGCTTTCCAGCGATCCGGGCTCAGCTTCATCGCCTATGTTGCGCTGAAGCAAATATCGGGTCGCGTGCGTGAGGTGAACGGCGCATCAGCGGTAATCGCAGGGGCTCAAGCTGGTCTTCGCCTGACACGGGTTGGTAGAGCAGCGGAAGGGCGCACGAGCTTCAGCTCGCCACCGGTCCTTTCATCTCATTCAGCGTATCGCGAATGCGGCGCCAATCCTCAGCTTCGCTTCTATCGCCGCGCTTCTCGCATTCGAGCACCCTTTGGGCTGCAATCAATTGGGCTTTGTTGCCGTGCTCCCTCAGAAGCTGGCTCGCATAGTCATGCACCTGTGAAGCCTGCATCGGGATGTCTCCTCGTTTTCATGGTCCGGGGTTACCGAGCATGATGGGCAACGGGAAACCTGGAGTTCGAGTTCCCAGCAATTCGCGTGATGGCTCATACTAGGCTTTTTCGCCGCGACAGAGGAGACGTTGGTGCCGCGTTTCCTTTCGCTCTAGACCTTGAGACGGTCACAGTCGGCGGCTAGGCTACGCGGCGAATACGGGGGAATGCGATGCGACGCGAGATACTGAGCCTATTCGCGGGATTGGGGTTTTGCTTGACGGCAGGGGCTGCCGCATGGGCTGGACCGCTGATCGGCAAGCCTCACGAACTTGATCTCGTGGTGCCGGCATGGAGCCTCACCGGCGAGTGCTACCCCATCGACTTCAGCGGCATCGACATCGAATATTATGCCGACCGCGGCGTCTATCAGCTCACCGTCACCGGCGTGAAGCCCTACACCAATATGGAGGTCTCGCTCAGCCACGAGGCCTATAACGGCCGCCCGGCCTATTGGCGCACCGTGGTGGTCGGCTGCGTCAAGAACGGCCTCGTGATGCCGCTTGCCTCGCCCTATTACGTGTCCATGAACCTCGACAAATTCGTTGGCTCACAAGGTATCGAGATCGTAGGGGCCTCGCGAAAGGTCCGCCGCGCCGTCCCCAGGTCCTGAGGGGAGGGCGGCGCTTCGCCGCCCTTGTCCGCCGTCGCGCCCTCGGCTATTAGGTCGCCCATGGACACGGAAACCAACCCTCGTTCCCGCCACGGCGGAGAGCACCCAGTCTCGATCTTCATCACCTCGCTCAGCGCCGCGATCGTGGTCGCCGGCGGGTTCGGCATCATCATCGAGGCGTTCATCGTCGCCGGCGCCGACCTGTTCCTGCTCGGTCAGACATTCGTGCTTGTCGGCAGCATTATCACCGGGCTGATCACCCTGTGGCTGTTCGCTTGGACGTTCACGCGCTCCATCCATGTCGAGCGGCGCCTTGCCGCCGGGCTCGAAATCGACGAGCCAAAGCTTTCAATTCTCGCCAATCTCCACGATTCAGGGCCAGTTCCGTCGCGGTCCTAACGCCTCCTTGGCAGGGCGATAATCCACATGCGGGGCACGGCAAAAGACCTTATGCTTTAGCCGGTAATTCGTTGGGGGGTCTCACGATGTCGATTTGGGGAAAGTTGGCCGGCGCCGCGGCAGGGCTCGCAATCGGCGGACCAATCGGCGCTCTGCTCGGCGGTGTCGCCGGGCACTACGTCATCGACCGCGATCAGGAACAAGACGGGCCTGCCGAGAACCAGGTGGCTTTCACCGTCGGTGTGATCGCGCTCGGCGCCAAGATGGCCAAGGCTGACGGCGTCGTCACCATGGACGAAGTCAACGCCTTCAAGGAAGTGTTCAAAGTACCGGAAGGCGAGATGAAGAACGTGGCGCGCGTGTTCAATCTGGCCAAGCAGGACGTCGCCGGCTACGAGGCCTATGCCGAGCAGCTCGCTGCCATGTTCAAGGGCAATCGCAAGCTGCTCGAGGACGTGCTCGAGGGTCTCTTCCACATTTCCAAGGCCGACGATTCGCTTCATCCGCGCGAGGAGAAATTCCTGCACGAGGTCGCCAAGCGCTTCGGCATCAGCGACACCGAGTTCGCCTATATCAAGGCGCGCCATGTCACTGCGGCCAAGCGCAATCCTTACGACGTGCTCGGCATCGAGCCTTCGATCAGCAACGATGGCCTGAAGAGCCACTACCGCAAGCTCGTGGCCGACAATCACCCGGACAAGTTGATTGCCCGCGGCGTGCCGAAGGAATTCGTCGCCATTGCCACCGAGAAGATCGCGGTGATCAATGAGGCCTATGGCCAGATTGCGAAGGAACGCGGGATTTAGCTTTTGCGGTTCGAACCACCTTGGCGTCATTCCCTCGAAAGCGGGAATCCAGTAGTCACTGACACCTGCCATTCTTCGGCGGCATTGTTTACTGGATTGCCCGGTCAAGCCGGGCAATGACACCGAATTGGACTATATGCATTCCATGACCGCAGCCCCCGACAGCGCGCTCGCCACGCTTTGGTGCCCGGCGCCGAACCGTGAGCCGCGGCGCGACGGCCGCGTCGCCGACCTGCTCGTGCTGCACTACACCGGCATGGAGTCCGCTGAGGCGGCGCTCGACTGGCTGACGCGGGAAGAGTCGAAGGTCTCCTGCCACTATCTCGTCGATGAAGAGGGGCGCATCGCGCAGATGGTGCGCGAGTCCGAACGCGCCTGGCATGCCGGGCAGAGCCTGTGGGCCGGAGAAACCGATCTCAATTCCTGCTCGATCGGCATCGAGATCCACAATCCGGGCCACGAGTTCGGCTACGTCGAGTTTCCAGATGCGCAGATGCAGGCGGTCGAGGCGCTTTGCCTCGATATCTTGAGCCGCCATCCCATTCGTCCTGAGCGCGTGGTCGCGCACTCTGATATCGCGCCGGGACGAAAGCGCGATCCTGGCGAGAAATTCGATTGGGCGCGTCTGGCGCGAGCCGGCGTCGGTCGCTGGGTCGCCCCGGCGCCGCTTGGCGAGGATCAGGGCTTGGGCCCGGGCGATGAAGGTCCCGACGTGCTCAAGCTCCAGCAGGATCTTGCCGCTCTCGGGTACGGCATAGAGCTTACCAGCACCTACGGCACGGGGCTTGAGAAAGTGGTCGAGGCATTTCAGCGCCACTTCCGCCAAGAGCGCGTCAACGGCTACGCCGACGCCTCGACGCGCGACACGCTCGCACGGCTCATCGCAGCAAAGCAAAGCCGGGTGGCGTGAAGGACCGCTCCTTGGCAGAGCGGTCCTTCAGAAATCGCTCGCTACTGCTTCTTGCTTGAATAGTAGGCTTGCGCCTTGGCGAGATTGCCCGCTGCATCCTTCATGAAGATCGTCTTGGCTTCCTCATT
>Ga0247830_10001034_pt1 | contig 11079 bp, 18 predicted proteins | sample 12C_Control_Day5_FD_207766 | JGI IMG/M metagenome (GOLD analysis project Ga0247830, IMG submission 207766) | Soil microbial communities from agricultural site in Penn Yan, New York, United States - 12C_Control_Day5 | ecosystem: Environmental > Terrestrial > Soil > Agricultural land | place...
AAAGACTTGCTCAGCATCGCCGTTCATCAAGATACGGGCGGCGGTGCCGCCTATCCGGGTGGAGCGGGTAGCAAGACGTGCGCTGGTGAGGCCGAGCTTCATATTAGAAGGGCGTCTCCTCACTGACCCCACTGTGCTGATTGGCTAGTGGAGTGGTGATCTTGATTTCCGCGCCAAGCCCGTCGATCTGCTTTGTGCGATAATCCCCGAACAAGGCCATAATCGCGGTGACTGTCGGAATAGGCAGATCAAAGAACGTAGCTTCGAGCTTGGCGTCATCACCTTCAAACAACACATGCAGTGCGCGTGAGTTGTCCGGCTGATAGGACAGTACGCGCATCCTTTTACATCCGTGAAGCGTGAGATATATGCTCATCGTCTGCCGCGCTCGCCTAGAGTGAGACGTAACTTACGGACTGCGTCTGCCGCTCTCTCCACATCCTTTAAGCGCCGTTGTTTGAATTCGTATGATGGGTAGTCGGTATATTCCTCGAATTTGCGCTTCGTGAAGTGTAGGCTCTCTAGGATAAGCGCGATGTCATCCCTCGTCATTTTCCAGCTCCGAAAAATTGCCGGGGCATTCGCGCCCCGGCCTCCATGCTAGTAAGTGTTTTGCGAGGCGACGATGTCGCGGGCCTTAGCCAGCTTCTCGCCTTGCAGTTCTGCTGTTGCCGCCATTTTATTGAGCCACCTGTCAATGGTCATGCGCTCAATCATGGAGTTATGGTTATAAATTTTCACCCTCCACCGGATCTTGATTTTTGATCCAGGCTTAGTCGCGTCCTCCGTGACCAAAACATATTTGTTCGTGTCCAGCAGATACGCCTGCAAAGAGGCTAACCGGGCGCGAACCTTGCGTCGGTTAGCATCGCTGTTATGACCGAACGCTAGGGTGAGTTCGCCAACCTCCGTCCACGCATCAGGGTTAGCGGCATATTTCCTGAGTAGGTACGCGGCCATCAGGTTATCATGCCACCGTCCGTCTGACGTGACCCACCTGTTACCCACTTTTACGAGACGAAACTTTGATCCTGGAGGATCAAAGCTGTCCAGCGCAACGGTGACGGCGGGTAGCGTTTCGTCTTTGGCATCATACATAGTCGATGTCCTTTCACGGTTTCAGTGCATCAAGTAAGAGCCTCTTAGCTTCGTTAAGGCGAGTCATAGAGGCTTTGTTTGCATCCGGATTTTTGTCCGGGTGCAACTTCGTGGCTAGAGCGCGCCAGCCAATGTCAATAATCTGTTTGGCAAGTTTTAGAATTTCAGCCTGTTCGCGATACTCGTCTAACTCCTTGTTGCGGAGCCGGTCTAGGTTGACCTTCGCCAGCGTTTCATCGACCGCTGACGTGTAGGGGCGTGACCAGTATTCAGCGGGGCGTGACTGATACCCGGCTGAGCTACGCTTATCGCCTGACAGTTCCTTCCCACTAGGAAGGCCGACGCCGGCGTCGTTTTTTCTATCTTTGGTTGCGTCCAGCATCAGCCTACCGCCCTGCATCCAGCGTTCGCAGGTGCGAATAGCTACGCCAGTTTCCTTTTCCGCATACGCGGTGAAGTCATCCATTTCTGGTGACGCCTTCGCCTCTATCAGGCAGATGCCCGCCTTATAGCGATACTCACGCGCGGCCATCTCAGCCTGAGCTAGGACTTCCTTCGCTGTCCTCTCGCCTCCGGTGATTTCCTCATTGGCCTTCCTGACGTAGCCACGAAGATCATTGGTGATGGCGTCTAGGGTGCGCCCCACTTGGTTATTTTTCTGCATCAACATTTTTTTCTCCCTTTCGAGTTAAAACTCATAGGTCTTCCAACTTCAGCCGTGCGCCGGTCTTCTTGTAGTTATAGGTCATGACCAGTTCCCGGCAGACGCCACGCATCAGTGTGCGTTCCCGGTTATGACGGCCAGCGGCGATGAGTTCGTCAGGGTTGAAGAACCGCCGCTTGATGGTGTCAGTCAGCCGCTGCCAATCGATGTCAGCCCAATAGGACTTAGCAAACAGGCCGAAAGACTTAACCAGCGTAGCACCGTAAGCCTGGTTGTTGGTCGGTCCCCAGATCGCCACCATGGCGGCGAGGGTGTAGTCTAGCACCTCTCCTACCACCTGATCCTTGGAGACCTTCATGCGGTACACGGCCTGTAGGGCTGCCACGCAAGAGACGTGACCGCGCGCCTTAGGGCCCACGATCAGGCCGCACTCCTTCAGGATGCGCTCGATCTGCACCGCCTCGTCATTCTTCGCGGTGACCATGACGTGAAAATGATCGACCGGCCGGGCCTTCTTCTTCCCGTTGTTGATCTGAATCCAAATCTCAGCGGCGCGGGCCGGGTCAGAGGCGGCGACGATACGGCAAGGCACCAGCTCGTCTCGGCCCCACTTGATCTCCACAGCAGCTACGCGGTGCTGCCCCTCGATAATGTGGGAGACACCATTACGGTCCGGCTTGGTGATCACCACGTCCTCGAACATATCCTTGTCAAAGTTCTCGGCGATGAGCGTAGCCCATGCCAGATCGAACGGGCGTTGAGCGCGAATCCATACAACGCTCAGCTTATTAAGAGGCATGTACACCGTCTCGCGGTGCAGCCGGGGGTGTTCCCCAATATCAGATTGCACCTTGCGCGCAGTCAGCTTCTTATCACTTAGATCGTGTAGCATTTTCATTCCCCTTCTTTAGTGTGCTGATTAAACGGCTTAAGTGAACGCGCGCATTCTCTAGCGCGGTGACGGCGAAGCGCCGCGTGTCAGGGTCTAAGTCTGATGGGATAGCGACCCTCTCATAAAGACTGACGCACCCGGCCTCAGTCTCAATGATTGCTTTGCGAAAGGTGCGCACCGCGACCCGCATCTTACGTTCGGTGCGGGTGCCAACGGTGCGGTCCTGTCGCCTTCTGATCTGATCGGCTATGCTGCGTATGCCGCGCTTGCCGCTTTCCGCTAAGGCGATTTCCTCAGGCGTTCCCTCGCGTATAATCAAGAGCGCGCCCTTAAGGGTGTCACGGTTCACATGATAGGGAACGGCCACGCCCTTGACCTGTAGCTTCGCGGCACACATGGCGGCGCGCTGAATTTCAAGGCGGCTACAACTATAAGGATCACTGCGCGATTGACGTCGGTGATTGTTGGGCAAGTGCGGCCCGTACTCGTCACCCGAATGTTCTGGTATCATTGTGTTTTCCCCTTCCACAGATACCATAAGGACAGAGCGTCCTTTCGTTGTCAAGTTCAAAACACTTTTGCCCTTGCGCTTTCGCCACGGTGTCTCTAATAATAAGTGGTCACGGTTTTATCAGGGGTGTGCCATGTATCAGCTTAGAAACTTCCGCGATGTCATCGATGCCTGTGGGCATACGACCGGCCTCGCCTCCGCCCTTAACATTGAGCATGAGGCTGTTCGGAAATGGCGTCAGCGTAACCGCATTCCGGTAGAGTATTGGCAGGGTGTGATCGCGGCAGCGCGATTCTGCGGGGAGAACGTCACAGCCGATGACCTTACTAGAATGGTTGCGAAAAGCTTCACTATCAACGTTCAACACCTTGGCACACCACTGCCGACACGGGGCCGTCCGCGCACGCTCTCGTAGGGGAAGGGGAAATGCAATGCCGTGGGATGACGAGCGCATTTCTGCGCTTAAAACGCTCAGCACCAGCGGGCTGTCTGCATCTCAGATAGCCACCAAGCTAGGCGGTGTCAGCCGGAATGCAGTAATCGGAAAACTCCACCGACTCGGTTTAACCATCAACGGCAGCGCCGCTCCTCACTACGCTCCACGCGCACCGCGTCCGAATCGCGTCAGAAAGAAAAGCGGTCGCTCACCCGACCGTCAGGGACCGGCCCCTGATGTGCCTCCCTTCCAGAAGGGACCGGTCCCTCCCCCTAAGAAGCCTGAACCTCCCATTCACACCCATGCGGTGGGTATAGAGGGGGTTAAGCGAGGTCAGTGCCGGTTTATCGTGCTTGATAAGCCGTCCCGGTTCTGCGGCCTACCCACCTGTGAGCGTGGGTCAGGTCAGTATTGTGACTATCATGCCCAGCTATGCTACGCAGGCACCTCTCGTCGGGAGCCTTATGGGTGATCAGTATCGAAATGCCCGGTCTGCCCGTACCTAAGGGCCGCCCTAAATTCGCCCGCATAGGGCGCGGCGAAGGTTCGTTCGTCACCACCTACACGCCCTCAGAAACTCGGAGCTACGAAACCGGCCTTAAACTGCTCGCCAAGACAGCGATGAAGGGCCAGCCACCTTGGAGAGGGGCATGCGCTATCCACGTAATCGCCACCAGACCCCTGCTTAGGAGCTTCTCGGGGGTAGGTCGACAAAGGGCGATTGACGGCCTGATACGTCCGATCACCAAGCCGGACGCGGACAACTACCTGAAGATCGCGGCTGATGCTTGTACCGGCATCGTCTACGTCGATGACGCGCAACTGGTTGATCAGCATGTGTCAAAAATCTACGGGGAGTACCCCGGCCTTCTAATCACTATTAACCCTATCGAGTAGAAGGAGGAAATAAATGAGCGTCCAAGCACAAACATGGGCCTATGAGCAGCAACTACCGCTGATACCTAAGTTTCTATTGGTCACGCTGGCGAACTGGGCCAATCAGCATAGCTCGATTGAGCATAGCTGCTGGCCCGGTCAGGAGACGTTAGCCTCTCAGTTGGGCGTGACCGACAGGAGCGTGCGAAAGTGGCTTAAGTGGCTAGAGGATGAGGGGTTCATCCGGCGCGAGCATCGTCAACGCACCGATGGTAGCCGAACCAGTGATCACATCTACCTACTGATGCCAACCGGAAAACTGTTCCGGTTGGAAGACCGTCCAACCGGAACCAGCGCGTCAATCCAACCGGAACCTGCGTTCCGGGCTAGAACAGTAAGGGGAACCGTAAGAGAGAAAGAAAAAAAGATAGATAGAAAAAAGCGTCGGAGCCAAATACCAGAAACATTCACCCCTTCTGATGAGGTGGTGATCAAGCTGCGGCTAGAGTGGTCACTAACAGACATCGCGAAACAGAGGCAGCGGTTCATTGACTACCATCGCGCTAAAGGAAACGCCTTCATGGACCACGACAGAGCGTTTCAGAACTGGATGCGAAACGCGAAAGAGTACGCGAAAGAGTATAGGGCCAACGGCCGAGCCAGCGTGGAGACTGGCATCTTCGGCCAGCCCATTACCGATCTGACAAATGACTAGCATTGACGAGGCCCTGCGTGAGGCGGGGATAGAGGGCGTAAGTGCCTCTAGGTCAGGCAACCAATACGCGGTGTGCCCACAGTGCACGCCACACCGGAAGCCAGAGCATCGCAAGGACAAGGATCTGAGGGTTTTGTTCAAGAACGAGTGCGTCGTTTGGTTCTGCCACCACTGTCAATGGAAAGGATCAGCTTTTAGTGGGGGACGCTCTGGAGAAATGGCTGGACGCCAGAAGGCTAGACATAGAGCTGGCCGTAAGGATGGGTTGGACTACGGTTCAACGAGGGGGAAGGGCGTGGCTGGCGATCCCGTTTATGAGAAACGGAAAAGTGGTCACGACACAATACCGCGCTTTAGACGCAAAGGAATTCCGCTTCGCGACTGGTAGCGAGGTTGAGTTATGGAACTGTGACGTGCTGAAGGACACGTCACTCAATCACATTCCGCTGATCATCTGCGAGGGTGCGCTGGATGGACTCGCGGTCATGCAGTCAGGGTTTCAGCGAGTGGTGGCTATACCGGGCTGGTCTGACGCAAATTTCAATGCGGTGAAATACGAGCCGTTCATACGGCATGAGGCAGCGATCAAGCGCGCCGGTCAAATCATAGTAGCTCAGCACAATGACAACGCTGGCGCGGCCATGCTGAAGGCCATAGCCAACTTCTTCTGTGACGCGAAAGACATTCGCTACGTTCGCTGGCAGGCTGACGCCAACGATGCGAATGACCAACTGAAGCTCGGCGGTGAGCGATCAGTGGTGCTGTGCATCAATCACGCTATCGCCATGGATCCCCCTGGCGGAGTGATCAGCGGATTTTCCGATGCCCCGCCCGAGCCCGAGCGCAAAATATGGAAGATGGGTCATCCTGACTTCGACAAACTGGTGGCATGTCGATCAAGGGAGGTGTCTCTGCTGACCGGGATCCCGTCAGCGGGCAAAACAACCTTTGCTACCTTCATCTGCCATCATCTCGTGAGGGTCAACGATCTCCGGATAGGCATGGGCCTGTTCGAGACTGACACCCGTGAGGTGCTAGACCAACTGATGCGCCTGCATGGCGTGTTCCCCGAGACGCTGGACGCCGACAAGCGAGACAAGGTGCTGACGTTTCTCAACGACCACTACCGCCTGTTCAAGATGGTGGATGAGGAGCATGAGACGCACGGCATGGGGTGGCTGAAGCAGATGGTGCATAGGCTATGCGCGCGTGACGGGTGCAACATGATCGTTATCGACCCATGGAATGAGCTGGAACACATGCTTGAGCCGGGGGAGACAATGACGCAATATATAAACCTGGCGCTAAAGAGGCTCAGGGAATGGGCTGACAAATTCGACGCGCACATCATGGTCATCGCGCACCCTAAGAAGGTGCCCGATAAACACATACCAAAGGGCTATGACGTTGCTGAGAGTGCAGCGTTCTTCAACAAGCCCGGAATGGGATGGACCATATCTCAGAATGATGACGGCATAACCGAACTGCATCTGTGGAAGGTGCGTAACCGGCAGCAGACCGGTTGCTCACCAAACGCCAAGGCGAAGTTCATTTTTGATGAACGCGCCATGACCTACAAGAAGGCACGGTCATGATCACTCACAAAACTCTCGAGCTGTTATCTGAGGATGGCCGCACCATGTGTGCGGTGTGGTGTGCCGATCCAACCGATCAGGTGCCAGAGATGGAGGCGCAGCGCATGGTCCCAAAAAGGGGACGCGGCGGCAAGACAATAGGTCTTTACAGATTTCCTAGGAGGGAGCGTGTTCACATCGCCTGTATGGAGGTGTGGTCGCAATGGTCCGATGTGATGGTGAGTGAGAAGTGCTTCGCGATGCTGAAGCACTGGATGCTAATGCAAGAGGCGCAAAATGCGACAAAACACTAAGGGGTTCAGCGATGAAATGGTTTGCCGTCTATTGCAAGCCTCAACAGGAGTGCTTAGCCGAAAGACTGCTGACGCAGAAGGGCTATCAAACCTTCTTCCCGCATGAGGTCAAATGGATTCCTAGACCATACGCGCGGGCAGTTAAGCGACCGTTCCTGACAGGCTACATATTCGTTTGCATACCTAACTTCGGCTCATTCTACGAGGTGAGGGAGCAGCCCGGCGTGCGAGAGATTGTATGTGCCGGTGTTAATGCCTCCGGTGAGCGGGTGCCGTTTCCCATCCCTGAGGGAGTGATGAACAGGCTGCGTAGCATGACCGATCCCTTAGGACAGATACACGCACGGCTCCGCAAAAACCAACTGGTGATCAACGGGAAAGCGGCTGATCGCGGCGATGAGGTCGAGTTTACCGAGCAAAGTCCGTTTTGGGGGCTGATGGCGATCATTGAGGAGATACTTGACGGAGGCGAACAAATCAGATTGCTTCTCAGGCAGATGTTTGGTGCAGAGCGATCCGTGGTGGTCAGTTCCCACCAAGTCAGCGGCGTGGTCCGATTAACAGCCCTATAAGAAGCATAGGGACCCTTCGCTGACGCCACACTTAGTGGCTATCACTCGCTTCGGCGTGAAGGCCGGTTTCGTCCCTTAACAAGCGAACGCGAATGGACCTCACGGTGGTCTGCGTCCTGCGGATAGGGCGCGAGGCATTTAAGCGTACATTCAATCCCGAGTGGGTCAGGCTGTTACGGGCAATGGTTAAGCGTCACCTGACGCTGCCGCATCGCTTTGTCTGCCTCTCCAACGTAGGGATAGCCGGTGTAGAATGCTTGCCACTGACCGATGATTTACCTTCGTGGTGGTCGAAGATCGAACTATTCAAACACCCCTTCGAGGGGCGAGTGCTGTATCTCGATCTTGATGTTATCGTGACTGGGGTGTTGGATGACATCGCGTTATATCCGGCTCCTATAGCGTTCACGCCCTCGCACAGCGTTCTAATGGGAAAACCACTCAGGACCCGGCCGGGCCTCATCGAGTGCTATCAGACAAGCTGCATGGTATGGGAGCCGCCGCACGGCAGGGTGATCTACGAGCAGTTCAGGCGTGACGTGATGATGCGGCTTAAGGGCGATCAGGACTGGATTGCCGAGGTCTATCCTTACTGGCCTAAGATGCCGAAGGAATGGTTCTGTAAGTTGCGCCAATGCCCGCAGGGGCCACCTGACGGCGTGAGGGTGGTGTTAAGCATACCGTGGAAGAACGACGAGGCATCGCGGAAATTTCCATGGGTGAGGGAGATTTGGCTTGAGGGAAAGTCTCGCATACCGCCGTCACGCACGGGAGATACGACAAGGACGTGTCCCTGAAAAATACACAAGGGTAGCCGATCTAGTCACCGGCAAGCGCGTGTTGGAGATAGGTTCGGCAGAGGGTGTTTTGTCGCTGTTGTTGGCGCAAACTGCGGACTGGGTGACCGGAGTGGAGCTACGCCCTGACCGGCACAACATAGCGATGGAGCTAAGGGAGTCATGGCGGAGGCGGGGCAAGCGTGTAGGTAATTGCACGCTGATTTGCGCTGACATTCGTGAGCGTATGGACCTGCTGAGGGACATCGACACCGTAGTCGCCGTGCGCTCGATCTATTATCTGAGAGAGGATGTTGAGACGGTATTCTACGCCGTAGCTCAATGTGCCAGCGAGGTGGTGTTATGCGGAAACCCGTCACGCTGGCCGCGCTATGAGAATGAGCCAGAGCGGTTAGGCAAATTCAACTGGTTCGCGAGCGGTGAGGGAATGAGGGCGCTGCTTGAATCGATCGGTTATGAGATAGTGCATGAGGTCAAAGAAGGTGACCCCATTGTCGTTGGCCGACGAGATAGAGGTGCCGCTTCATCTGATCACGGCGAAGATCACTCCTGACAGCGACTTGTGCGGAATAGTCGGCGGTGATTGGGATTTAGAGCGGCGCTACGAGCTTAAGGCCGCTATTAAGCATCGGGCCATGTATGAGCATTTCGTCCTGGGTACGCCGTGGGAGGAAACGGACTTATTCCGATTTAACTACACCGAGCGACTAACGCGCGAGCCTATCAAGCGACAGACGAGTATAGGCGGTCTGGTGGAGTTTTATGAGCGGCGTGTTGACACGCTGTTCAAAAGCATGAAGCAGCACGGCTATGATCGGACATCGAAGCCTAAACCTCGCGTGATGATCGGGCGCGATGGTGAAATATTCCTGACCAACCAGGGAAACCATCGTATAGCCATAGCCAAGTTGCTAGACATTGAGAGCGTCCCATGCGGGGTTCAGTGTAGGCATGAACAATGGTTGAAGCTACGGACGCGCTATCCGACTCATCCGGATTGCCGCTAGACATTCCAGCCATCCCGGCGATGACGAGCGAGGCTGAGCGGCGCTGTTACTACCGTCTCGCTAAGGAGCAAAATTGCGACGGATACGTCGTAGAGTTAGGCGCGTGGCTCGGCGCGTCAACGGCGTGGATAGCGGCAGGCGTGCGCGACTCAGGGTGTCCGGCCAAAGCGCACATTTACGATAGGTGGATATGGGACGCAAAGCAGCACGAGCGAAAAGCGGGTGGGCCGCTGCAAAGGGAGATGATGGAGCAGTTCAAGAATAATCTTGGACCGCTGCTAGACTACGTAGAGCCGCACAGGGGAGAGATTGCTGACCTAGTGTGGACGAAGGGTGCGATCTCACTGTTGATTTGCGATGCGCCCAAGCGTGTCAAGGCTATATCGCAGGCCCTCACGGCATTTGCTGATGATGTTTACGACGGCACAATCCTTGTGTGGCAGGACTTCACTCATTCAGCGTCCTATGACATCGCCGCTACATGCAGCAGGCTGAGGGATAAGCTGGTATTCGTGAAGGCCGTGCCGGGCAGCACCGTCCTGTTTAAGGTCAGAGAACCTTGGACCAAGGAGGAGGTGACGCAGCGGGCGCTTTCAACCGATCACTGGACGCTGGACGAAATCGATGAGGCTTGGACTTATTGGCTGCCCTATCTGCCTCGAGATATGGCGGCGAATTTTTTAGCGGGCCAAGCGATGTTCATGTGCGAGCGCGGCGCTCCTGATAAAGCGCGCGCGCTTCTGCGGGAGGTGCTGTCCAACTACGGTGACGGCATCCTTGGGCACTGGCGCAATTGGAAAGCGCGACCAAGGTTCGTCCAACGGTTCGGGCCGCTATTCCATGAGCTGCGTGGCAGGCTGTGATTGATGTTTGCACATTCAAGTGGGGTGACAGGTTTACAGTGGCCCATGTGAACGCCCTGTATGACGCCGTGCGACACAACTACACTAAGCCGTTCCGCTTTTCGGTGGTGACTGACGACTTCACCGGCATCCATAAAAATATCAGGGTGGTGCCTCTTTGGAATGACTTCGCTGACGTCGTTAATCCGCAGGGACCGCATAAGCCGTCGTGTTATCGGAGACTCAAGCTGTTCTCTCCCGAGGCACGACAGTTAATCGGAGAGCGCATCGTCTGCTTGGACCTCGATGTGGTGGTGTGCGACAACCTCGAACCTCTATGGAACAGGCCAGAGCCTGTGATTTTCTATAAGGGGCAATGGGGTGTGCACCTCAAGAGCAAACAGCCCTACTGCGGCGCGATGTTCATGCTGACCGCCGGATCACGCACGCAGGTTTGGGGATCTTTTAATCCGCTAGTATCACCGGCTCAGGCGTTCGCAGCGGGCTACAGAGGTTCTGATCAGGGGTGGTTTGGTTACTGTCTCGGAGATTGTGAGCCGGTGTGGAGTGAGGTGGACGGCGTTTATTGCTTCCGCAAAATAACCGGCCTGCCTGACAATGCGCGTATGGTGTTTTTTAACGGCAAGACGAAGCCATGGGATGTGCCGCATGTCGATTGGGTCAAGAGACACTACACGCCGCGCCATGAGGGACCGCTTCCCGAACGACCATGACGGCTTGCCGGGAAAGCGATGGGAGGTTTTGGCTGAGCTGGGTATGC
>Ga0247830_10001035_pt1 | contig 11078 bp, 23 predicted proteins | sample 12C_Control_Day5_FD_207766 | JGI IMG/M metagenome (GOLD analysis project Ga0247830, IMG submission 207766) | Soil microbial communities from agricultural site in Penn Yan, New York, United States - 12C_Control_Day5 | ecosystem: Environmental > Terrestrial > Soil > Agricultural land | place...
GCTTTATCTTTCGTGGATTTTGATAGTTATAAATATCTTGAACCATCTTAACGTACTCCTTACCTGACGCGCGAGCTCCGAACCTACACGCTAACTTCGAGACCTTGCTAAACCAGGTATCAACGCAAAATTCTGGATGTTGAAAAAGGAGGATTAAAGCTTTCCAAAACCTGCTAGACTCCGTGTAAAGGCTTGCTCCATTGGCTTTTTTTACAAACTCTATGGTCTCCCAACAAATTCCTATATCTTGGGATGCTGATTCATGGTTAAAAACAAATTTACCTTCCCGAAATATATTAAAAACCTTTTCTGTTCTAGATGCACAAAGGCTTAATGCAATTCGTAGGTTTATGCCATGAGTGTCTATAAAACTTTTCAAGGATAAATAAGACTCGCTCCCTTGTTTGCAATAAAAATTAAGGTAATCCATCATCCCCCAAGATTTAGAAATGTTCATTTGTATTATATCTTGAGGTTGGAAATCTTTTTTTACCTGATAGTAGATAGGGACCCCTAATTCCTTGGCTGCTGTAAGCCTATGTTGACCGTCAATAACCTCCATAGATTCATTAACAACAATCGGCCTGAACTCCAGTAAGTTTTGGGACTTAATGGATTCAATTAGACGTTGTAGATGTTTCTTGTCGATTCCTTGATCTCTATTATCATCACGGAATTTAAATTGATCGTATTTTTTCGTACTTAACATTTCTTCATTTCCTTAATTACATCTTTTAAAATTTCTATCTGCATCTCCAAGGATTCAATTCGCACCAAAAGAGACTTGTAGGGGTTTGAAAGGTCCTTTTCTTTTAACGTCTTTGAAACAGCTTTATTTTTGTCTACCAACCTCTTATCAGCTTCTTTTTGAGCCTGCACAGGGTCGTAAATCCTTCCTTGGAATCTACCAAATTCTTTTACGATTGTTTTCTTTCTTCGCCCAATTAACTTTGCACACTCTGATAAAGTATAGCCTTTGTCAACAAGTTTTTTTATAGTTTTGCGTTCTTCAAGCGTTAATTTATTCATCTCGTCCTTTTCTAGGATGAAATTGCCTAAACATATCCTGCATCTTGTTACTACTCAAGTGCGTATACCTTTGTGTGCTCCCTATCGAACTATGCCCTAAGACCTCCTGAATAAACCTTATATCTGCTCCTTCATCCAGTAAATGCGTAGCACAGGAATGCCTTAAAGTATGGGCCGTTACTCCTTTTATTCCTATCTGCCTTGCGTATTGTCCGACCATCTCCGAAACTCGTTGACGATTAAGCCTTAGACCGTGATGAGTTAGGAATAAAGGCCCGTCTTCCTTGTTTCGGTATTCATCTAAATAGGCCTTCATGGCCTTAATAGCAGGATCAGTCATGGGAATGGTGCGTGTCTTTCCTCGCTTTCCCGTAGTTCTAATAGAGTCACCTAAAAAATCTTCAAGGTCTAAATTACATATTTCAGAAACACGTAATCCAGAACTATAGAACAGCTCCAGTATGGCCTTATTTTTTACACCCATTTCAGTTCTTAGGTCAGGAAGGTCAAGCATCCTTTCAACCTCCTCTTTTGTTAGGACTTTTGGAGGCTTTTGGGTTGACCTTGGAGCCTTTAAGTCTTCCATTAAATTGAAAGTAACTTCCTTTGTTCGCCTTAAAAAAGAACAATAGGAGCTAATGGACATGTAGTACCTACTTAGCGTTGCGTCTGACTTTCCTTGATCCTTGCAATGTCCTAAATAATCCGTTATGTGTGTAGGCTTAATTCCTGAAGCCTTTTTGACCTTTCTTTCAGTCAAATATTCCAGGAATTTACCTACGTCATATTTATAAGCTAATACAGTTTGTGGTGACTTCTCCAGCTTAATTACGGCTAAGTAGCTATTTAGGCTTTGTTGTGTCCAGCTTAAATGTAGTTGTTGATTTCTCACTTAACACCTTCCTCTTGCTTGGATGTTGTGCCTGTAAGAATTCCAAATATTGAATTACAATACTTGTAGCAGATAAGCCAGTTTCTAGAGACAAATTCTTTAGCATTTCGTGTAAATCTGCTGGAACGTACATGTTTAAGCTCATTTTTCCTTTCGGCATGTTGAATTCTCCTTTCTAATCTAGTTATTTCTAGTTCTATTCGGCCAATTAATAGTCTGGCCGTTAGATCATTTCGACCCTCGGCCTTTCTTTTAGCCAAGATGTCTTTTTCGTTCTCAAGTAGCGCTTGTAAGTTTTGCATAGTATCCTTTTTAAGACTTAAAGTCCTGTTGCAGCAAGACATTAAGTGGGTTTTTGGTTTGTTTTCCTGTTCTGTTTATGAGTGAGTATCTTCGTAAAACATAATTCCTTGGTTGATCATGTCGTTAATATCCTTAATTCCTTCTAGCTCTGTAGGAGCACAATAAAGCATCCTACAAACGGCGTTCAGGATAAGAGCCAAGGACTGGTCTACAACGTTTAGGCCTTTGTCTTGGTACTCTTTTAGAAGGTCTTGAACGTCTTGATCTAGTTTTGTAAATAGATCTGACTCGTTTTCTGTTTCCATATTTATTTTACCTCTTTTTCTTGTGGACAGCACTCATTACATCCGTCATCGTTCAGTTCGCAGTCCTCTTTAAAGCCTTCATGACCGCAGTTCGGACAACTATAAAAGGACTCTAATTTATCTCCGTTCATCATGGCTACTTGAAATTCGGAGTTAGTTAAGAACACGTTACCGCTATTTCTATTAAACATCGGAACAACTTCTTCTTCGTAAAAATCATCTGGAAGGCCTTGTTCTTCCCAGGCTGTTAGAAGTTCTATTAACAACCGACGTTCTCTTGATCTAAAGTCGGCTAAATTGGTTGTTGTTGGGTCTTGTCTCATGTTTTTTTCCTTGGTTAAGTTCTTATCTTAGGCCTCTTCGTGAAAAGGACTAAGGAAGCACTGAACTATTTAAGGTCTTGAAATGAAAGAAATCGGCCAAATGTTCCTTCAAAACTACTCTCTAGAAACCAAAAAACCTTCTTAGCCTCATCTATATCTAAAAGCTTAACTTCATCCACGTTACAGCTATATTCCATAATGTATACCAACCTGTCGTAAGCTGTTGATTGGTTATAATATCCGTCGTCCTGTGCGCTTGTAAATTCCTCGCTAGGTTCATATCCTGAGATTCCACACGCTATTTTTTGTAAGTTGTTCATTATAATATTCCTTTTTTTTGTGTTGTTACTTCTCAACTGCTACGACGTGCTTAGATTGGCTACTAAGATGTCACGGAGACTTGTTGATTTAAGGCCTAAACGACACTTCGCTATTGTTGTGTTGTTCGGCTATGATCAAGACTATAACATGTTTGTTTGTTTGTTGCTACATGAATGTTTATTAGGATTGTAAAAAAGGTCATAAAGGTATGATGAAGAAGGAGTTATGGCCTTGAATTGGAGGTCGAGATCTGAGAAAAAACAACAAAAAAAGGATGGAAAAAATGGCCAAAAAAGGTGAAATGACGTTGAAAGAGAGAAGGGAAAAGTTTGAACAGGATGCGGGATATAGAAGAGAGATTTTCGTATTACTCTTAAAACATGTTGAGAGAGGGTATAGTTTGGATTGTTTTGAATATGCTGCGTTGGAAACAATTAAAAAGTATCTTTCTGTTTATAAGGAGGAGTGGTGTCAGGAGGAATTGGAAGAAGCAAAACGTAAAGGAAAGATTGCGTGGGAAAGTATCGGTTATAGGCAGGCTAATGGGGAATGTCTTGGTAACTCTAGAAGCTGGTATTATAACATGGCAAATAGGTATGGCTGGCGTGAAAAGATCGACATTGAAGCCGAACATAAAGGTCAAGTTTCAGTGAACATTGTAAGTTACGCAAGTCAAAGTGGTTCAGATGTTGACGAGAAATGATGTGTTACGTAATGTGTATTATGCACGCCTAAAAAGATGATTGTTAAAAGCCGAAAAACTCTAGGGAACAAGGGGGTACTAACCCATAGGAGGGAGTGGTTATAGGTTATAGGACCTCACTAAAAATATTTCCAAAGTTGGGATCTTTTTTTTCATCCCAGGTAAACCGTTGCCTTAAGTAGGTTTTTATCTAAGTCGTTAAGCCTTAATAACTTAGATAGCCTACTAATGCATGTTTTACTCAAGGATTAGGACATCACTAAAAATTTATCTCAACTAGGAACTTTTTTTGTTTTTAGTTGAAACCTTAGCCTTTATAAAACTTCCTCCTAAGTCCTTTATCCTTAAGTACTTACATACTTCCTTAGAGCTTTTTATTGTCTTTTCAGGTAGCTTATTTTAACAAGAGCCTTTTTAGCCTTACTATTAACCTTTAACCTTAGCTTGATGTGCAACTCCGTAAGTCCTTAAGTATCAAAGGCTTAACAAGTTTAAAGCTTTTTCCACCACAAGAGGTCTAACATGAATCTAATGTCCATTGCAGAAGCCGCCAAGATCAGGAACGTCACTCGCCAGGCTATTTACCTAGCTATCAAAGAAGGCCGAGTAAGGGTCTACCAGTACGGGAAATACAAGAAGATCTCTATGTCAGATATCCTAAACTTCGAAAAGAACCAACACAAGTTTAAGAAGATGTTTGAGGGAGAGGAGATCTTTAGTGACGTAAAAGGCCTTATTTCAGTCCCAAAGGCCTCAGAACTTACAGGATTAAGTAAAAATTTGATCTACTACTACCTGAGAATTGGGTCTTTAAAAGGCCAGAAGTGCAATGGAACTTGGCGACTGACGGTTAGGGACCTTATGGAGTTTAAAGAAAGGCATTGCAATCCTAGATTTGATCCGCCTCCTCTAGACGAATCAAAAAAACATTATTTCGGTAAAAAAAACTTGTCAAAATAGGTGTTATTAAGCATTGTATAATTTAACCTTCATGCTGGTGTCTTTTCCTAGATTTTCCAGCCAGTACGGAGGTTACTTACAATACTAATAGGCCTTCTATGTCTCTTCATGAAGTACATCAAATCCAAGACACTGAGTATGAGCTTGTCGAAGTAGATGAAGACTATTATAAGGCTTTGCTATATCAGGTCTATTCCAATCTACAAAAAATACGTGATGTCTTAAACCGGAACGACGAACTCACGGATGAGGCTTGATATGCAATTTTTCATGAATACCTCTTTGATTCTTTTCATATTAAAAATACTTGGAGTGGGGACTATTTCTTGGTTGGTGGTCTTCGCTCCTATAATATTCCCATTCATCGTGGTCTTTGCTTATCATGTATCAATAAAAGATCTTACAAGGTGTTTTTAATGGGAGAAATGACAGACCTTTTTTTTACCTTACTGGCCAAGCTAGGTCGTTGGTTTAACGTCCGGGGAAAGAAGTTTTGTTTTGTGCTAGGTATGATTTGCGTCCTTTATTGGGCTTTAAGAAACGGATCTATGGGTCTGGTTGTTCAAACTCTTGGGTGCTTTGTGTCTTTTGGATTTCATGTTTACGGGTATTGGAATTGGTCTAAAAAAGGCTTTGATTAACGCTTAAGGACTTGGAAAAGCTAAAAAAAAAGGTAAAAACGGTGATTATTGACTGCATTTCAGATCTACATGGCTATTATCCTAAATTAGACGGTGGCGACCTTTTGATCGTAGCTGGGGACTTAACTGCTAGAGACGAGCCTTATCAACATGCGGAGTTCCTTAGCTGGGCAAAACGACAAGACTATGAAAAGGTCATCTTTATTGCAGGGAATCACGACGGACATATCCAAAATAACCAGAAGCTCTACGAAGATTACATGGGTTCTTGTCGGGTACACTGTCCTTCAGTTAAAGACTTTAACAAAATAACCTATCTTCAAGATTCGTATACCATATTCAAGCATCTAAAGATCTATGGCTCTCCTTGGACTCCGACGTTCTGCGATTGGCACTTTATGCTCCCTAGAGAGTCCGACGAACTTGAGGAGAAATGGTCTTTAATTCCTGACGACACCGATATCTTAATTACGCATGGGCCTTCTTATGGTCTTTTAGATTCCACTTGTCAATATCCCTCTAAGTTCGATTGTCTTGGATGTTCCTTGCTTCGTGAGGCTGTTGAAAGGATTAAACCCAAAATACATGTTTTCGGGCATATACATGGTGGTTATGGACAGATACTATTAAAACATGAAGGACTTAATACGATTTGTGTTAATGCGTCCCATTGCGATGAAGATTATAAACCTGTGAATAAACCTATAAGGATTGTTTTATGAGCATAGATTTATGTTTTACGGTGGTGGGTCTATCTATTTCGTTTTTACTTCTGACAGTTTCTTTTGCGATTATTAAAGTTATTATCAACGTGTGAGGTCTTATGGTTAATTTTTATCCTGGAAATAGTTTGTTAGATGAATATAGAAAGTCTTTAGAACAATGCTTAGCTGAAAGAGAGAGAAAAGCAGTTCGATTGGCTTGTGAGAGTGCAAAAAAGAAGTCTGAAGAAGATGACGAGGATGGTGACTACTATCAAGGTAAAGGTGGAACTTCTGCGATAGACATTATTGAGGAATTTGAATTAGGATTTTGCGTTGGAAATGTCATTAAGTACTTAATCAGGGCTGGAAGAAAGAAGGACAACTCTGAACTTTCTGACCTTAAAAAGGCTTTGTGGTACCTAGAAAGACATATTGAAAGCCTGGAATAAAAGATGTTGATTGAATGTGGGTCGAATGTGTATGTTGTGTATGTTGGATGTGGGTCGGATATATATAGACCATACATTTAAGGTACATTTTATACACAGGGAATACACATGATAGTAGTAGTAGGTGGAATTAAGGGTGGAACAGGAAAGACCACTATAGCAACGAACTTGGCAGCATTAAGGTCTAGTTTAGGATTAACGTTATTGGTGGATGCAGACGAACAAAGGTCTTCAGTAGATTGGGCTGATGTAAGGAGCGGTAATTTCGATAATCTTACTACTGTTCAATTAGCCGGGGATAAAGTTGGTTCTCAGGTTTTGAAATTAGCTCCGAATTATGATGATGTTATTATTGATGCAGGTGGAAGAGATACAAACAGTCAGAGATCAGCCTTATGTGTTGCGGATGTTCTTGTAATTCCTTTTAAGCCTAGAACATTAGATTTATGGCCATTAGGGAAGATTAAAGAGATGGTTGGTGAAATAAAGACTGTTAACCCAAACCTTAGAATAATACCTTTAATTAATATGGCTGATTCTGTGGGTAAGGACAATACGGATGCAATGGATCTTTTGAAGGAATGGAGTGGGGTTGACTTCTTTGTTGGGAGCATTGGCCATCGTAAATCCTTTTGCAATGCGATATCTTATGGGTTGAGCGTAGACGAATTAAAGCCAATAGATAAGAAGGCTGTTGAGGAAATTAAAAAACTTCATGACCATATATATTCTGTGGATAAAATGTGTGTCGGATAAACATTGGATGTAGGTCTAATGTGGCTCGGATGTTTATTAAATATATATAAAACACACAGGGGATGTATGGTTATTCACAGGAAAGACATTGATAAAGTGATAAATGCAGGAGCAAAAGTTAAAGCCGACAATAAGGGTTGGTCTATCTTCAATTTGCGAATTAGAGACGATATGGTTGCTGGAATTGAAGAAGATTTAGGAAATAGAGCTGGCTTAACTAAGACTGCATGGATATTAGAGGCGATACAAGAGAAACTTAAGAGGTTAAATGATTGAGCTGGCATATGTGGGGAAAATAATAGACATCCAAGACATCCCTGATTCGGACTTTATCTCCAGCGCTACGGTTATATGTGGTAAAGGGGGTAAATGGAAGGGAGTTGTAAAGAAGGAAGACTTTAACTTAGGTGATCTTTGTACAGTCTATCTTCCGGATGCTATTGTTCACCCAGATAATCCAGATAGTTTATTCCTTAAAGGCGGTCGGGTAAGGATGCGTAGGTTTAGAGGAGCTCCTAGCGAGGTCTTAATCACGCCTTTATCCGACACAAGACTTGATATAGGGACAGACCTTACTGAGTCTCTACGTGTGACAAAGTACTTTAAACCGCTCCCGAGCAATATGCAAGGGAGGGCGCTAGGGCCTTTCCCGTCCTTTATTCCAAAGACCGATGAACTGAACTATCAACGACATTTCGACCTGGTGGAGTCCTTACACGGCAAACCTTACTACATTACTGAAAAGGCCGACGGAGCCTCAACTACAGCCTTTAGATACAAGGGTGAATTTGGGGTCTGTAGTCGGAACTGGCAGTTGGCTTATGCACATAATAACGGATATTGGGAAGTAGCCAGGAAGCATAAGGTCGAAGAAAGGCTGCCAGAAGGTTATGCGATCCAGTGGGAAACCTGTGGACCTAATATCCAAAAAAACAGAATGGGCTTTACTGGTCTAGATGGCCTGATGTTTTCGGCCTATAATATCGAAGAACATAGATACCTGGAAATGAGTGAGATACTTGACCTTTCCAAAGAGATTTCCTTTCCTATGGTTAAGGTCCTTGATGTTGGCCTAGAGTTTAACAAGGATAAGGTCGAAACCCTAGGAGAGGGTAAATATCAGGCTAGCGGCCAGGAAAGAGAAGGAGTTGTTATTAGGTCGCAAAACAACCTGATTCAAGGCCATAGCCCTATATCGTTCAAAGTAATTAACCTTAACTATGAGACATAACATGATTAAACCTGTTGGGAAATACCTATTAGTTCAAAAGAAACCTAAACCACAGAACAAAATTATCCTTAGTATCGAGAACAACGACGAGCCTTTTGAAGTAACGTTGCTTGGGAAGGGGAATAAGTCGGAAACTGAAGCTGAGGTCGGAGATCTACTGTTGTTAGCTCCTTATTCTGGTAAGATGTTCGATAAGAACGATGAAGATCATTTATTAATCCTGGACCAAGATATTTTAGGAATCGTCAATGGCTAAAAAGACCTTAGAAGAACAGATTGAAGGATTTCTGGAGATTTGGACAATGGATCACCAGGTTAAATTCATACAAGACCTAATACCTTTACTTGAGATGTTTAATGTTGAGGAAGGATATGATTGGGTTGAAGAGGAAGTCGGAAAAGAAAATGTGGTCAATGTCAGGTTGATCAAAGTGGTTATGGTAATGTCTAAGATAATCGATAGTTACTCTGGGACCTTTGCTAGGGCCAAGATCGAGTATAAGGACTTACATCGGAGAATAGGAGCTATAGGGTTATGAGCAGATCTTATAGAGAACCTTACGGATATTCCCAGGATATTAAGCAAAAGGACTGGAAACGGTCTTGTAATCGGGCTTTAAGATCTATGGAAGATGTACCAAATGGAAGGGCTTATCGGAAGATGGGCGGAGATATTTGGGATAGTCCTAATGATGGTTATAAAGAGTTGGTTAGAGATAAATCGGCTCGGAGAAAATAAAATGTCAGATGAAGATTGGAAAAGACAGGAAAGTTCGGAATTAAAGGACTTACTTGGCCGGGAAATTAAGGTTGGGCACAAGGTTATTAGGAGTATGCGCGGTTGGGAAGGCCATCTCGAGGTGTTGGAAGTAACAGAGGTTAGAGATGGGAAACTGTACCTAGATAATAGTAAGAATCCAATACATTATCCAGGAAGGTTAGTTATAAAGCCAATAGATTGATTTAAGGACAGGTAGCTCAGTTGGTAGAGCCGGGATGAGACGCGATCATTGGGGATGCTTGGTGATCTGGTGCGTTTTTCATGCAGCGCGGGGGTTCAAGTCCCTCTCTGTTCACGATTTGAAAGATCAATTACCGTGCCTTTCGAGGTTACTGATTCGGGGCTTATCATTGTTAGGCCCTTTTAGTCTGGTTAGGTTAGTGGCAGACCATCTGTGAAATAAGCAGAGAGAGAAGGTTCGATTCCTTCACCAGGCATTACGTTTAATAAAGATACCTCCTTAGCTAGAAGATCTTTTTAACGTTTAGGGCCTTTTAGTCTGAAGGCCCTATTTTGCCTTGTTAGCTCATAGGGTAGAGCTCCTGGCTGTTAACCAGGTTGTGGAAGGTTCGAGTCCTTCACAAGGCTTTCTATTACGGTAATACCAAGTCCTGCGTTGGGACTAACTGATTCGGCCGAAAGGCTTTACTTATAGATAACGTCTTAGGCTGGGATTGGGAAATTAATCAGCCGAAAGGCTTTCTATGGAACTATAACCAGAAATGGGCCTGTTGAACTCGTGGAGCACAGGCGTAAAAAAGCTCCTAGACATAGAGGATTAGGGAAGTAGACAAACCCGGGAGATTGCAAACCTCTCGCTTCGGCTTCGTTGGTGCAAATCCATCATCCTCTTAGGCTTACACCCTATCCCGGCTAGTAGAATGGTGATAACGTTTATTCGATTAAAAGATGAGGGTTCGAGTCCCTTACCGGGGTTTTTATGGGTTATTGGTGTAATGGAAGCATAGGTCTCTGTCTAAGACCAGGCGTAGGTTCGATTCCTACATAGCTCGAACAAAGGATTATATATGCCCTGTATGTGTTGGTTTGAACCTTCTGAAGAGTCTAAAAAATTAATTAAGGCTCATTGTCAGGGGATTGTCGATGAGTTAAAAAGGTTGGAAAAGAAAGGCGATCCATTAGGTCTTCAGATGTATGATATTAAAGAACTGTTAGACCATTTATATAACCCAGAGTCATGTACGGAAAAGGATTAATCATGGTAGTATATAAGGAAAGTTCGATAAACGAGGAAATTGCATCCGTCCTGGCCTTGTAAACCCAGTAGACCATGAATCCTGGATGAAAAAGGCCAATGTAGAGCTTAGGGGTGGAGACCTTGATGAATCCCCAATGGCCTATAAACGCATAGAATCAGTCTTAGAAGCTCACAACAAAACTATTAAGGTCTTACACAGGTTAACACCGATTGGAGCCTGCATGGCATCTAAAAACGAATTTGACCCATATAAGGATTAGCATGGACCGAGATGATTTTTTATGTATTATATGGATCGTGTTTATAATCTCTGTTGTCATAATTTTGTGTTACGTTAGAGATAGTTATGAGTACGAATTAGCTAAGAAACATTTCCCTGGAATGACCAAGTTGGAATATCTATACCTTAAACCTAAAATAATTGCAGTTCCGGAGGGAAAATAACATGAATATCATAAAAG
>Ga0247830_10001036_pt1 | contig 11077 bp, 10 predicted proteins | sample 12C_Control_Day5_FD_207766 | JGI IMG/M metagenome (GOLD analysis project Ga0247830, IMG submission 207766) | Soil microbial communities from agricultural site in Penn Yan, New York, United States - 12C_Control_Day5 | ecosystem: Environmental > Terrestrial > Soil > Agricultural land | place...
CGGTTTGCGCGCCGACGGCACGATCGCCTAACGTGGCGTCGGCCGTGCACACCCCATGCAACAAAGGGGTCTGACCCCGTTGTTGCGCCGACCGAAGGACATGCCGGTGGACGACGAACGAGCAGGCGAGCTACTCAGGGCGGAACGCCAGCGGATCACGGACGAGCTCGCGGGGCTCGGCATCGAGCCCGCCGACGAGCTGTCCACGACCGACCTGGCGGACGACGCCTCCGACCTGTACCAGGAGGAGCTCGACGCCGGCCGGATGGAGGAGTTGCGGAACCAGCTGGCCGCCGTCGAGCGCGCCGAGCAGCGGCTCAGCGAGGGCAGCTACGGCGTGTCGATCGAGAGCGGCCAGCCGATTCCCGACGCGCGGCTCGAAGCCGTCCCCACCGCGGAGCGCACCGTCGAGGAGGAGGAGCGCCGCGAGCGCGGCCTGTAGATCGTCTAGGCGGACAGCGGTTGGTCGCGCCGCCGCCACAGGGTCGTCGCACCGAGCGTGATCCCGGAGCCGAGCAGCGCCGCCGCGGCCACCGTCGCCACGTCGTTCCACGACGAGCCGTTCGATGACTGCTGGACGCTCGGGCCCGGAAGCTGGGCGGACGTCTGACCGTGGTGCGCCGAGGGGAGCACCGGCTGCTCCGTCGCGGGCTGGGTCGCCGCCTGGCTGTGATGCCCTGCTGGGAGCACCGGGTGATCCGTCTTGGGCTGGGCGGCCATCGCCGGCGCGGCGAGCGCGAGCGCAATCGTTGCGACCACGGCCGCCTGCGCGATGCGAGCTGATGTGAGCGAATACGACATGGTTGTCTCCCTGGAAGATGGGGAATCCTGCTGCAAGGGTGACGGCAGCGGGCGGCGGGATCTTCCCGTCGGGCCGATCGTGGTGGCGATCGCGGTGATGACGTTCTGGGGCGCGACCCCGGTGCTCACCCGAATCGCCGTGCGCGACTTCGATCCGCTGACGGTCGCCGTCCTCCGCACCTCGATGGCCGGCCTGTTGGGGGGCGCGGTGCTGGCCGCCACCCGGCAGGCGCTCCCGGCATCGCCGGGCGGGCGCAGGCTGCTGCTGGTGTCCGCGCTCTCCGGCTTCGTCCTGTTCCCGCTGCTCTTCACGTTCGGCCAGCAGCGGACGTCCGCCATGCACGGCGGCATGATCCTCGCCTCGCTGCCGATCTTCACCGGTGCGTACGCGGCGCTTCTGGCGCGGCGCCGCCCGGTGCGGGGATGGGTGATCGGGTCGGCCGTCGCGCTGGCCGGCGAGGTCGCGCTGGTCGCGTTCCGGGCGGGCGGGGGCGGCGCGCACACCAGCCTGTCCGGCGACCTGTTGATCGCCGTGTCGGTGCTGGTCGTGGCCCTCGGCTACGTGGCCGGCGCGCGGCTCGGACAGACCGGGTACGACAGCCTGGCCACCACCTTCTGGGGCGTCGCCATCGGCCTGATCGTGATCGCACCCGTTGTGGTCGGCGACCTCGCCGCCGACGGGATCCCTCACGCCGACCCCGGGCCATGGGCGGCTGTCATCTTCCTTGCCACGGTGACGTCGATCGTCGGCTACGTCGGGTGGTACTGGGCGCTGGCGCACGGCGGCATCGCCAGGATTGCCACCATCCAGTTCCTGCAGCCCTTCTCGGGGCTCGTGCTGGCAGCCCTGCTGCTGGGCGAGGACTTCACCGCGCCGCTGATCGCTGCGTCGGCCGCCATCCTGGCCGGCGTCACCATCGCCCAGAGGGCTCGCTGACGATCAGCCGTCCAGCTCGGCCAGCTGGGCCTGGGCGTCGTCGCGCGCACCGCGCGCCTTGCCGGCCACCCGCTCGGCCTTCTCCAGCGCCGCCCGGGCCTGATCGGCGTCGCGCTCCGCCTCCGCCAGCTGCTTCTCTGCGGCGGCCAGCCGGTCGCGGGCCTTCGCCGCCGCCTGCTCGTGCCGTTCGCGTTCACGCGCCGCCGCCCGTTCGGCAGCGGCGGCCTTGCGCGCGTCGGCCGGCGATGCCTTCGCGGCCGGCTTCTTCGACGGCGCAGGCTTGCGGCTGGGAGCGGGCGACGGGGCGAACACCGCGAGGTCGGTGAACCCGGTCGCGCGGCCCTCCTTGACCAGCACGCCGCGCTCGACCTCGGAGCCGACATCCGGATCGAGTGCGGCCAGGTGGAGCGTGTCGCGCACCCGGTCGAGCGTCGCCCGTGAGGCCAACTTCGCGTGGGTGGCGATCTCCTCGGCGTTGCGCATCGCGCGGTCGAGCGCACGGCGCTCGGCATCCATCGCCTCGCGCAGGTCGCCGCCGCCACCGCCGCCCAGCTGGATGTCGCGCAGCCGCCCGCCGGCGGCCAGCAGCTCCCCGAGAACCCCCGGCTCGGCGCGGGCGAGGCGGTTGACGATCCACGCTGGATTGGACGGCTTGCGGAGCGCCTTCACATGGTCGGCCTGCTCCCGCCGCCCATCGCTGCGCAGCCGGCGCGCGGTCGCGTCGCGGGCGGGGATGAACTCGTCCAGATCGAGGCCGTACAGCCGCTCGACATCCTCCTGCGGAGGCTCCGCCATGCCGGGAGACTAGAGCAGCCGGAGGGCGACGATGGCGATGTCGTCGGCCCGCGTGCGCAGGTCGGCCGCCGTGCGCGCGAGGCGGTCGATCGCCCCGTTCAGGTCGGCCCCGGCGTCCGACACGGCCGCTGCCACGGCCTGCTCGTAGCCGCCCTCGGTCGGCCACGCCTCGGTGACGCCGTCGGTGACCAGGACGATCGTGTCGCCCGGCTGGAGCGTCGTCCGCCCCACGTCGATCGGCTTCGGCCGGTCGAGCCCGAGCAGCGTGCCCGCCGGCTCGTGCCGCTCGAACAGCCCGGAGGCGCGCACGACCAGCGCCGGAGGATGGCCGGCGCGCGCCAGCTCGACATCGTGTCCCGCGCCGTTCGGGGTGACCGCCGCGAGGATCAGGGTGGCGAAGTGGCGCTCGCCCGGGCCGGCCGTCTCCCGCAGCGCCTCGGACGCCAGCAGCACGGTCTCGGCCAGCGTGTCACCGCGGAGCGCCGAGGAGCGGATCGTGTAGCGCAGGGCGGCCGTCAGCGCCGCGGCCGGCGGGCCCTTGCCGGCGACGTCACCGACGGCGATCACCCAGTGGTTGTCGCCCACGGCGACGACGTCGTAGAAATCGCCGCCGACCATCGTCCCCTCCACCGCCGGCCGGTAGGTGGCGGCCACCTCGGCGCCGGCGATCTCGGGCAGCCGCGTGGGCAGCAGCGATCGCTGCAGCTCGACGGCGGTCGACCGCTCGGTCTCGCCCAGCCGCGAGTCGCGGATCGCCTGGGCCGCACGTTCGGCCACGAATTCGAGCAGCCGCAGGTCGGCGCCGCTGAACCGGTGCATGCTGTTGCTGGAGACGTGGAGCACGCCGATCACCTCGCCCCCGGCGATCAGGGGCACGCCAGCGATCGAGCCGCCGGCCCGGGACAGGTAGCTGCTGACCACGTCGATCTGGGAGAGGTCGCCGACGACCCATGGCCGGCGGGTGGCGGCCACCCGGCCCGCGAACCCGGCGCCCAGCGGGACGTGCACCTCCGCGGCGTCGGCGGGGTCGACGTTGTACGACGCCCGCACCCGCAGCACACCGTCCTCGAGCAGGAGCAGCACCGCCCGGTCCGCCTCGAAGGTCGCAGCCACACGCTCCACCAGTCCGCTCAGCAGGGCGTCCAGGTCGCGCTGCGGGAGGGCGGCCTCGACGATCTGGCGGAGCGTTCGCTCGCGCTGGTGTGCCTCCGCAGTGCGGCGCTCGAGCTCGGCCCGTTCGGTCACGTCCACGGCGAACCCGAACACCTCGTGCACCTCGCCCCCACGATCCTCGAGCGGCCCCAGCGTGACCAGCAGGTCGAGCACGCTGCCGTCGCGCCGGCGATGGCGCATCGGCGCGTTGTGCAGCGCAGCGCCGCGCAGTGCCGCTATTGCGTCGTCGGACATGATCCGGGTGCCTTGATCGTCGAACAGCGGCACGGGACGTCCCAGCGTCTCGGCGGCGGGCCAGCCGTACAGCTGTTCGGCGGCCGGGTTCCAGAGCGTCGTGACACCCCGGACGTCGAACGCAAAGACCGGCAGCGGCGAGGTCTCGACCAGCGTCTCCATCCGCTCGCGGCTCTCCTCGCTGGCCTCGAACAGGCGAGCGCGCTCGAGCGCCTCGGCGGCCTCGCGCGCGACCTCCAGGAAGAACACGAGCCGTTCGTCGCCCGCCGCGGCTCGATGCTCGAACGAGAACGTGATCACACCCAGGAGCTCACCGAACTCGAGCGGCAGGGCCACGATCGCCTCGATCGGCTCAGCGCCCCAGAATGCGTCGGAGGCGGGGAACCGGCGGCGGATCTCGTCGCGGCCGCGGACGACGACCAGCCGCCGCTCGAGCAGCGCCTGCGTGGCGACGATCGGCCGGTCCGCCGTGTAGATCTCGGGAGCCGGTCGCATCAGCTCTGCGGGAAGCCGGCTGACGGCCACGCGCCGTAGCGAGCCCGTCTCGCCGACCGGCGCCAGCACCGTGGCGGCCCGGGCCCCGCAGGCGGCCGCGCCCTCGTCCGCCACCGCACGGGCGACATCGGCCGTCGTCCGCGCCCCGGCCAGCGCACGCGAGAACGCGCCCAGCCGCAGCGACGCCTGCTCCGAGCGCTCGGCGGCATCGCGGGCGTGCTCCAGCTCGTCGAACGCCGATGACAGGCTGCGGCGCAGGCTGTCGAAGGCCACGCCGACGCCGAACGGCACGATCGTCCAGAGCAGCACGACCAGCGCGCCGCCCAGCACCGGCTCGCGCGCGGCGTGCTGGGCCACGATGACGACGAACAGCGCGCCGCCGATCAGCCCGACGGCAGCCCCCGACCAGCGGCCGGCGATGATCGCCACGACGATCGGCACCATCACGCCGGCGACGCCGGTGATGCCGTTCCACCCGTAGTTGCTGGCCACCCGCCAGAAGACGGCGAACCCCAGCTGGATTGCCGAGCCAAGCACGCACGCCAGCACGACGGTCGTCGTGGTGCGCTGCGACGCCCGGATCAGCGCCTCCGCCCGGGCCCGTGCTCGGGCCGAGACGCGCTGGTCGTGTCCGGCAGCCATACCCCGAGGCAGCATAGTCACCTTCGGCAACCGACGGTCAGCCGGCAGCCGTCACGGTCTCGTCAGGGGCGGACTCGTCGGCGATCCGCTTTGCGCGCTCTTCCAGCAGATCCCTGATCACCACCTGCAGCGTGCCAGCGATCGGGATCGCGACGAGCGCTCCGACGATGCCGAGCACCGAGGCGCCCGCGAGCACAGCGAGCAACACCACCAGCGACGGGATCTGGACGGTGTGGCGGTAGACGATCGGCTGGATGACGTGGTTCTCGATCTGCTGATACACCATGACCACGACAAAGACGATGATCGCAGCGGTGGTGCCCTGCGTGAAGTACGCCGTGGCGACCACGATGATCGACGCGAGCGTCGCGCCCACCAGCGGCACCAGGTCGCCGATGGCGACAACCACCCCCAGGGTGAGCGCGTAGGGCACGCCGAGCACCCAGACGGTGGCCGTCGCGACCACTCCGGCGATCACTGAGATGAAGAGGTTGCCGACGACGTAGCCGCCAACGCTGCGGTTGATGTGCGCCCCGATCTCCCTGGCCCGGTGGGCGCCCGCCGGCCGCATCTGGGAGAGCAGCACCTCGGTCATCCGTGGTAGCTCGAACAGGATGAATGCCGCCAGGAACAGCACCGTCACCGTCTCGGTGACCCCCGAGATCACCGAGCCGGCGGCGCCGAACGCCACCGTCGGCAGCTCGGACGCATGCTCCTTGGCCTTGTCGACAAGGTTGTACTCCTGGTCGAGACGGTGGATCAGCGGGTTCTTGGCAATGCGGTCGGCCGCGTGCGGCGCGTCGGCGACGATGTTGTCTACCTGGGTGACGAACGGGCCGACCAGCATGGCCAGCACCGCGAGCAGCCCCACCACGAACACGATGAACACCACGACCACCGCGGCGGGGCGGCGCATCCACCGCTCGGTCAACGCGACCAGCGGGTTCAGCACGATCGCCAGGAACAGGGCGATCCCGAACCACACGATCACGGTGCGCACGGTGTCGAGCAACGACACCACGATCGAGAACGCCAGGACGAGTGCGAGCACCTTCGCGACCGTGCGCGCCTGCACCTCCAGCATGATGCGCTGCGGCTGCGTCTCCATCGCCACCCGGCGGCGGGAGATCGGCGAGGTCACCGAGACGGTGGTCGGCGTGCCGGTGTCGTCCCTGGACTCGCTCACGTCGTCTCCTCCGGTGAGGTGCGCGACCCCAGTCGAATCCGGCGGCCGGGCCACCCGGCCGCGTAGCCGAACAGGGCAACGAGGGCCGGTACGAGCAGCGACCGGACGACGAACGTCTCGACCAGCACGCCGACGGCCATCACCAGCGCGAACTCGCGAAACGCCAGGACGGGCACGATCGCGAGCAGTGCGAAGCTCGCGGCCAGGGTCAGGCCGGCGGCGCGGATCGCCCGGGATGCCCTGGGCGCGGCCAGGGCGATCGCATCGGCGAGCGGTCGCCGCTCCGCTTCCCGCCACACGCTGCCGGTCACGAAGACGTTGTAGTCGGACCCCAGCGACACCAGCAGCACGCCGGTCGTGAACGGCACGAAGTAGGTCAGGCAATCCTCGCCCAGCTGCACCTGCAGGATCCAGACGGCGATGCCGAGCGTCGCGGCGACGGCCAGCAGGCTGGCCCCGACCAGCAGCAGGGGCGCCACCACCGATCGCAGGAAGATCATCAGCAGCACGAGGTTGGCCAGGATCACGACGGCCGCGATCCGGCCGCTGTCGCCCTTCAGCCGGTCGACCGTCTCGGCTGCCAGCGGCGTGTCGCCTGCGTAGCTGACATGCGCGCCGGACAGGCCGCTGCCGCTGAGCATCGAGGGCATGTCGGCCTGCAGCCGGTCGAGATCGTCGATGGCAGAGGCGGCGTGCGGGTCGGAGTCGAACGCGACCATGACGCGCACTGCGTCCCCGCTGCGCGACACGAACGGATCGGTGCCTGCGATCCGCGCCAGCGCGTTCGGCCCGAACACGGCGGCGACTCCCGGCTCGCGCAGCATGTCCCGCTCGAGCGCCGTCACCTGGTCGATCCGGCTGCCCAGCCCCGGCTGCTCGACCAGGATCTGGGTCGGCGCGATCATCCCGGGGGCAAAGCCCTTCGCCGCCGCATCGGCGGCCCGCCGCTCGACGGCCGACGACGGCAGCCCGTGGATCGGCGTGAAGCCCAGCCGCAGACCGCTGACCTGGAACGCCGCGAAGGCCAGGCCGGCGGCGCAGACGGCAACGATCACGAGGGCGACCGGCTTGCGGGTGGCGAACCTTGCGACCCTCCCCGACTGCCGCTCGGCCGCATCCTCGCCTGCCTCGAGCCGGCGCGGCCAGAACAGCGCCCGCCCGGCGATCGCAATCACGGCCGGCATCACCAGCAGCGACGCCACCACCGCCACGACCACCGTCACCGCCAGGCCCGGCCCCAGGTCGCGGAAGAAGCCGACGCTCGAGATCCGCAGCCCGGCAAGGCCGGCTGCCAGGATCAAGCCGCTGGCCAGCACGATCGGGGTGATGTCGGCCGTCGCCCCACGTGCGGCGTCCAGCCGCTCCTCGCCGGCGCGCAGCCGTGAGCGCGCGGCGCTCAGGTAGAAGATGCAGTAGTCCGTGACGATGCCCAGCACGAGCGCGATCATCAGCGGCCGCAGGCTCTCCGGCTGCGATACCGCCTCGTGCTCCCCCAGCCAGCGCAGCAGGGCGAGTGCCGAGATGTATGCCAGTCCGGCAACGCCGATCACCGCCACGGGTGCGACGGCCGACCGGAACAGCACGCCGACGATCAGCAGGATCAGCACCACCGTGGCGATCTCGATCCGCTCGAGCGAGCTGTCGACAAGCCGCCCCTCGTGCAGCTCGGCCGCCTGCGCGCCGGTCACGCCGACGACCGCCGAATCAGGGCGTTCCGCCGCGCGGTCGGCGTAGCGGTCGGCCTCGGCGACCCTGTCGACCAGCGACACGTCGCCCGGAAATCCGAGGTAGGTGAGGGCGGTGGTCGAGGACTCCCGGGAGGCCGGCACCAGACCCAGCGTGTTCGTGATCGGCACGGCGACCATCCGCGGGCCGGAGCCGTCACGGGCCGCGCGATCGACTGCGACCGCCTGGTCGTAGGCGGCGCGCTGCTCGGTCGGCGACAGGCCCTCGGGATTGCGCTGGACGACCACGGCGTCGGCGGCGAACGGCAGCTCGAACAGTTCGGCCGCGTGGCGCTGCGCGGCGATCGCCGCCGAATCCTGCGGCACCATCGAGATCAGCCCGGAGTCGCCCTCGGCCGCCGGGTCCGTGTGCACCGCAATCCATGCCGCAGCGGCGATCGCGGCGACCAACGCCGGCCACCGAAGCCACGTGACGACGCTTGCATAGACCCGCATCCTGGGTGACGTACCCGTTGCCCAGATCGTCAAACCCGTGGGGGTTTGAGGATCGACTCAGGATGGGTACCGGCAGGATTTCCAGGTGAGCACCTCCGCCGAGCCCGAGCAGACTGCCCGCCTCGCGGGGCTGCGCTACGTCACCGACGCGACCGCCGGGATCACACGCCGGCTGGTGGGTCGCGGGTTCTCGTACCGCGATCCAAAGGGCGTGCGGATCGACGACGAGCAGGTGATCGCCCGGATCAAGGGGCTCGCCGTTCCCCCGGCGTGGGAGGACGTCTGGATCTGCACATTCGAGAACGGCCACCCCAGGCGACCGGCCGCGACGCCCGCCGCCGCAAGCAATATCGCTACCACCCGGAGTGGAACCGGGTGCGCGGGGAGGACAAGTTCAGCCGCGTGGTGGACTTCGGTACGGTTCCTCCGCGACCGCGGATGACGGTTCGGCTACGTCGAGACGACGGTTGATGATTGCGTCGCGCGGTGCGGGTCCGTCGCGCGGCCGATCAGCGGGACACGGCCGACCGCGCCGACCAGCTCGAAGGTGGTCGCCCGCAGCGCGGGGGCCGCCGCCTCGTGCTCCGCCAGCCGTCGCAGCTCCCGCAGGTCGGCCGGTGCCACCGTGCCGAGGTCGAGGATGGCGTCGCCCAGCGCGTCGGCCAGCATCACCGGCAGCCGGAGGTACGGGTGCCCCGCCGGCAGCGCGACGCGCGCACGGCGCTCGACGACGTCCGTCAGGCCTGCCGCTGCCAGCCGCGAGGACAGTCGCCGCCCGGCGTGCATGTCGACACCCTCGGCGTGGTAGGCGGCCGTCGCGAGGGCGAGCAGCTTCTCCAGCGCGCCGCTCTCTGAGCCCGCGTAATGGAATGCCCCGAACGGCTCCTGCATCAGCACCGCGCCGCCCGGCAGGCACAGCGAGCGCAGCGCCTCCAGCATCCGCCTTCCCGGCCGGCCCAGGCTGACCGGCGCGAAGCGCATGTACGCGAGGTCGAACAGCTCGGGCTGTCGGAACTCGAGCAGATCATCGGTCACCACCGTAACGTTGCCCAGCCTCCGGCGGGCGACCTCGCGGCGGGCCTCCGCGGCCAGCTCGGGGTCGGCCTCAACGCCGACCACGTGGCCGTCCGGGGCCGCCTCGGCCAGCGCGGCGAGGGCACCCAGCGGCCCGCAGCAGGCCTCCAGGCAGCGAGCCGACGGGGACGGGCCCGCCAGCGCGATCAGGGCCTCGGCCTCACGCCGCCAGACCTCGGCTTCGAGCGTCAGCCGGTCGATATCGGCCTGGTGCGAGCTCACCCGTCGGCGCGGCACGCGCTTCCTAGGACTCGCCGGTGCCCTCGTTGCGACGCACGAACTCCGCCCAGGCGGCCTGCGCCACACTGGTCGCGTCGGCCCCCGTGTCAAGCAGCTGCTCGTTGCCCTGGGTAACGACGCGCGCCTGCCACCCCTCGCCCGCGGGGTCCACGCGAAGCTCGGCCCCGAGCTGGCGGAACGCGGCCTGCACGTCCTCCACGGAGCTCGCCCGGTCGATCCCGCTTGCCTCTGCCATCCCTGCGCCGTGCCCCGCGCGGGCCGTGCCGAAACCCCATAGACTGCTGCGGTTGAGTGCGACGGCTGACCCATCCGGGGTGGGCATCGAGTGGCTGCGGGAGCGCCTGCAGCACCTGCAGACGCTGTCGGCCGCACTGGCGGCCGCGCGCACCGAGCAGCAGGCGATCGAGGCCACGCTGAACCCGGGCCTGGACGTGTTCCAGGCCGACCAGGCGGTGATCGCGACGCTGGACGAGCGCGCGGGCGTCTTCCGGATCGTCGCCGCGCTCGGCTACCCGTCCAGGATCGAGAACGACTGGGCTGTCTTCCCGAACACCGACGAGTATCCGCTGTCGGAGGCGGTGCGCAGGCAGGAGCCGGTGATCGTCCACGGCCCGGACGAGCTCGTCCGCCGCTACCCCAGCCTGGCCGGCACCGCACGCTCGGCCCTGCTCGTCTGCCTGCCGCTGGGCGAGATCGGGGGCATCGCGCTGGGCTTCGACCAGGACGTCACGTTCAGCCCGTCGGAGGTCGAGTTCATGACCGCCGTCGCCCGCCAGTGCGCGGAGGCGGTCCGGCGCACGGCCCTCGACGCCGAGCGCGGCCGCCGCGCGCAGCGGCTGGCCCTGCTCGCGGAGGCCGGCGCGGTCTTCGCCCGCACGCTGGACTACCGCGCGACGCTCGCCGAGGTGGCGAACCTGGCCGTCCCCCGGCTGGCCGACTGCTGCATCGTCGACGTGCTCGAGCCGACTGGCCTGCACCAGCTGGCCGCCGTCCACGTCGAGCCCGAGCGGGTGCCGCAGATCGCCCGGCTGGAGCAGGCGTATCCGGCCGACGCCGCCGACGAGCACAGCGCCGTCGGCGAGGTGCTGCGCACCGGCACCCCCACGTTGGTGCCGATCATGAGCGACGAGATCCTCGACCGGCTGACGCGCAACGACGATCACCGTACGGCGGTGGAGCGGCTGGGGATGCGCTCGCTGATCATCGTCCCGCTGGTCGCCCGCGGCCGGACGCTGGGGGCGATCACGCTGATCCTGGACATCTCCGAGCGGCGGTACGACGAGCAGGACCTGGCCACCGCGCAGGGGCTGGCCGACCGCG
>Ga0247830_10001039_pt1 | contig 11066 bp, 8 predicted proteins | sample 12C_Control_Day5_FD_207766 | JGI IMG/M metagenome (GOLD analysis project Ga0247830, IMG submission 207766) | Soil microbial communities from agricultural site in Penn Yan, New York, United States - 12C_Control_Day5 | ecosystem: Environmental > Terrestrial > Soil > Agricultural land | place: USA...
GCCGAAGGCCCACTGCGCCATGCCCGAGATGCCGTACGTCCCGACGAGGCGGGCGCGGGCCAGCATCGACTCCACGTCGGGGTACCAGACCGTACGGGTCACCTGGCAGGTCACCGTCGGCGGCGGGACCGGGCCGCCCGGCGGGGCGGGGGGCGGCGGTCCGGTGAAGGTGTCGACGTACGTGAACGTCATCTCGCTGGAGGCGGCGTCACGCACCGGGGTCGCCCGTTTCTGCGCGACGAGGGCGGGCATGTTGACGACCCGAACGTCCCGCTTGGCCGGCGCCACCCCGTTCGGGCAGGTGCCGGCGACGCGGACGACGAAATCCCGCCCGTAGGCCGGCACACCGATCTGGATCTTGGCCGGGGCGACCACCTTGACCGCGTAGGACACGATCCCGTTCACCCAGTTCAGCGGGGCGATCGGGCCGACCGAGCTGAAGCTGAAGTCGTAGGCCATGATCCGCAGCCGGTCGATGTGGTTGGCGATCGCCGCCCAGTCGTAGACCCAGTACCCGCTCCCGGGCGCCCGAGTGCCGTTGTAGATGGGCGGCGTGGTGACCGTGAGCAGCTTGCCCCGGCTGTGCAGCGCGGCGCCGAGCTCGCTCACGAACGCCACCCAGGCCGGCCGCGTCGAGGCCCAGCTTGCCGTGCCGTCGGCGAACGCGAACTGCTCGTAGTCGAGATCGATCCCCGCGTAGCCGTTGGCGTCGACCAGCTTGACGAGCGCGGCCACGTGCCGGCCGCGCTGCGTCGGATCAGCCAGCACGGCGGCCATGGCGCGGGCCGGCATGCCATCGCGGACAGCGGGGATCAGCGGCACGTTGGCGGCACGGGCCTGCTGCACGACGGCGGCCTGCTCGCCGGCCGGCTCGTCGGACACGACGCTGTCCGCGCTGACCGCCCTGAACCAGAACGGCGAGACCTCGGAAACGAGGTCCCGCGCCGTCTGAACCGTGGTCTGCCCGGTGTCGGTGGTCCAGTACGGGATCCAGCCGGTGACGATGCGACGCGGCGGTCCGCAGGCGGCCAGCACCGCGAGGCTGACGAGGAGACCGGCCATCCCGGCCCGGGCGGACCGGCGAGCGCGGCCGTTCATGTCACAGCCGCTCGATCACCGTGCCGGTGCCCAACCCGCCGCCACAGCACATGGTGATGAGTCCGTAGCGCCCACCGGCGCGGTCAAGCTCGTGAACCGCCTTCGTCATGAGAACCGCGCCCGTGCCCCCCAGCGGATGGCCGAGGGCGATGGCGCCACCGTTGGGGTTCACCCGCTCCATGTCGGGATGCAGCTCCGCGGCCCACGACAGCACCACGGACGCGAAGGCCTCGTTGATCTCGACCGTGTCCATCTGGTCGATGGTGAGGCCGGTGCGCTCGAACAGGCGCTGGGTGGCGTCGATCGGGCCGGTGAGCATGAGCACCGGATCAACACCGACGAGGCAGGTGTCGACGACACGGGCTCGCGGGGTGAGGCCCAGCGCGGCGGCTTTGTCCTCGGTCATGAGCAGGACGGCGGCGGCGCCATCGGAGATCTGCGACGACGAGCCCGCGGTGTGCACGCCGTCCGGTCGGGCGACCGGCTTGAGCTGCGCCAGCGCCTCCAGGGTCGTGTCGCGCAGCCCCTCGTCCTTCGCGACCGTGTGGGTGGTGCCCGTCGGCTTGCCGTCGGCGTCGAGGTCCGGCGCCTCGACCGTCACGTAGCTGCCGGCGAAGCGGTCCTCGGCCCAGGCCCGGGCGGCGCGCTGCTGGCTGGCCAGGCCGAAGGCGTCGGTGTCCTCGCGCGTGATGCCCCACTTGTCGGCGATGCGCTCCGCGCCCTCGAACTGCGAGGTCATCTCGTACTGCCCGAAGTAGGTCTTGGGGATCGGGATGCCGAGCCCGAGGTCCTTGCGGGAGTTGGAGCCGATCGGGATGCGGCTCATCACCTCCACGCCGCAGGCCACCGCCACGTCGACCACGCCGCCGGCCACCAGCGAGGTGGCCAGGTTCGTGGCCTGCTGGCTGGATCCGCACTGGGTGTCGACGGTCGTGGCGGGCACGGAGAGTGGGAGCCCGGCGGCCAGCCACGCCGTACGGGTGACATTGAAGCTCTGCTCGCCGACCTGGCTGACGCAGCCTCCGACGACCTGTCCGACCTCGGCCGGATCGATTCCGGTGCGGCTCAGCAGCTCGCGCTGCACCGCGGAGAGCAGATCGGCCGGATGGACGCTGGACAGTCCGCCGCCCCGGCGCCCGACGGGCGTGCGGACGGCATCGACGATGACGACGCTGGTCATCGCGGCATCCTACGAGGGCCGGTCGACGGGCGCTCCGGCGTGTCCGCCCCCCGTGGAAGGTTCCCGTCCACTCCGACTTGTCCCTCGGGCGGCACCCCTGATACGCCTCGATGGCGATGGCGGTCGAGTTCGTCCCGATGCTCCTCCCGCCCGATTCCCCGGCGGTGTCCGGGACGCGCTGGTTCTGGGTGCAGGCGGGCCAGGTGGCGATCACCGAGCTGGCGCCCGAGGACGGCTGGCCCGTGCACTTCCTCGGGATGCTCGGGACCGAGGTCTGCTGGGCCGTCGAGGTCCCGAACAGCCACCCCGGCCCTTCCGACGCCGGGTTCACCGACCTGCGCCGCCTGTGGGGCGAGGTGGAGCTGGTCGACTGGACCGTGGCCGGCCGGGCCGTGCAGCTCGTGGCGTGGGCCTCCACCCATCGCTACTGCGGCCGGTGCGGCTCGCCCACCGCTCCCGTGCCGGGGGACCGGGCCATGCGCTGCGCCGGGTGCGGGCTGCTGGCCTATCCGAGGCTGGCGCCGGCCGTCATCGCGCTCGTCCACCGCCACACCGAGGAGCGCGGAGACGAGGCGTTGCTGGCCCGCGGTGTGCAGTTCGCGATGCCACTGTTCTCCTGCCTGGCCGGCTTCGTGGAACCCGGCGAGACCCTCGAGGCCGCGGTGGCCCGTGAGGTGTTCGAGGAGGTCGGCGTCCGGGTGGACGATGTGACCTACCAGGGCTCGCAGCCTTGGCCCTTCCCCCACTCGCTCATGATCGGGTTCTTCGCCCGGTGGGTGGACGGCGAGATCTCCATCGACCCGACCGAGATCGCGGAGGCCGGCTGGTTCACGAAGGACGACCTGCCGCCGATCCCGCCCCCCATCTCGATCGCCCGGAAGCTCATAGATCGGTGGCTGGCTGCAGGTGACGACCGAAGAACTCCAGGATGATGTCCATCCGCTGACGGCGGTGGGCCGGCGTGCCGGAGCGGGACAGCTCGTGGTCCTCGGCCGGGAAGCGGTGGAACTCGACCTCCTTGTCGAGGAGACGCAGCGCGACGAAGAGCTCCTCGGCCTGGCTGATGGGGCAGCGCAGATCGTCCTCGGAGTGGAGGATCAGGATCGGCGTCTCGATCTCCCGCACGAAGCGGATCGGTGACATGCGGGCGTAGAGCTCGGGGTCCTCGAGGTGGTTGACGCCGTGGTTGGTGCGGAACACGGTCGCGATGTCCGAATTCCACTCCTCGCTGACCAGGTTGTTCACGGCCCGCTCGCTGCAGATGGCCTTGAAGCGTGTCGTCGTGCCGGCCAGCCAGGTGGCCATGAAGCCCCCGTAGCTGCCGCCGAGCATCCCCACCCGATCGGGGTCGGCGGCCGGGCACCGGGCGAGGGCGGCGTCGAGTGTCGCCAGCACGTCGTCGACGTCGACCGAGCCCCAGCCCCGGCCCGGCGCCTTCGGGTGGTTGGGGCCCATGATGGCCTGGCCCCAGGCGGTCTCCCGTCCGGACGAGCCGCGGGGGTTGCCGAGCACTACGACGTACCCGGCCGCGGCCTGGATCTGCGCTTCGTCGAAGAATCGGTTGCCGTACTGGGCGAATGGCCCGCCGTGCACGTTGATGACCACTGGATAGCGCTGGGCCGGGTCGAAGCCGGGAGGCGTGAGGAGCCAGCCGTCGACTTCCACGCCGTCGGTCGACGGTGCTGTGAAGCGCTCCGCGGGGACGACGCCGGCGCGGGCGGCGAAGCGCTCGGTCAAGGAGGTGAGTCGCCGCTCCTGGCCGTCGGGTCCGATGGCGTACAGCTCAGGCGGGCGCTCGATCGTCGAGGCGGTGAAGGCCACGGTGTCACCGTCGGCGTCGAAGCCGGTGATGACCCGCTCGCCGCCCACGGCGAGCAGCGGCGGTCCGCTGCCGTCGGGTGCCACGCGATGGAGATGGAGGTTGCCGCGGTCCTCGCACGACGCGATGAGCTCCCCGCCGACCCAGATCGGGGGCTGGGCGCCGGGGTAGGGCGCGAACGTCCGGTCCAGGCCGGACGACACCCATCGGCGCTCACCGGAGGCCAGGTCCAGCACGCCGACCATCGCGTTCTGGGGATCCGTCAAGGGATCGTCCTGCCCGAGGAAGGCCACTTGGGCGCCGTCCGGTGACACGGACGGGTTGCTGTACAGCCCGGTCTGCTCGGTCAGGGCGCGCCGCTCGCCGTCCAGGGGCACGAGGTGGAGGTCCTCGGCCAGGTCGCGGTCCCACGTCTCGTAGGCCGCGCCCGAGCACACGAGGCCGGAGGAGTCCGGCAGCCAGGCCGGGCCCCCGAAGGAGTACTCGCCCGGGGTCAGGTTGCGCGGCGTCTCCGTGCCGTCGGCGGGCACGACGTAGATGTGCCGGGGACGGTCGTAGACCCAGTCCTCGCCGTTCAACCGGGAGAAGAACCGGGTGATCCGCCTTGGCGGCTGCTTGCCTGGCTCGCTCTCGTCGTAACGGGAATCGAGGGTGCGCGAGGCGAAGGCCAGCTGCTGCCCGTCCGGGGACCACCGCAGTTCCTCGATGCCGCCCTTCATGGCGGCGATCGTCCGGACCTCCCCGGGGCCGTCGACGGGGAGGAGGTGCAGCGTCGTCTCCTCGTCCTTGTCCCCGCGGTGGGACGTGAACGCCAGTGTGGTGCCGTCGGGCGCCCACGCGGGTGAGCCGTCACCCTTGTCGCCAGCGGTCAGCGGGCGCGGCGGCATCCGTCCGAGCGCGTCGGCCAGCCAGATCTGGCTGCGGTAACGGTTGGCGGGCTCGTCGACCCGGGCGACGACGAAGGCGATCCACGCCCCGTCGGGTGAGACGGAAGGCGAGGCGGCGGAGACGAGGCCGGCGATGTCGGTGGGTCGCATCGGCGCGAAGGTAGCCGGGGGGCTACGCTGCGGCTTTCCTCTCCCGGGGTGGGGGATCCAACGTGGACAGCGTGGGCGAAGCAACCGGTCGGGTGGCCGGGCAGCCGCCGGTGACGGGCTCGAGTGCGAGGGTTTCGCGCGCGCCGCTCGCCGCGCCCCGCCGGAACTTCTCCGGGCCGGTCCAGGCCCGTCCGTCCTCGTCGCGCGACTGGGGCGGCCCCGCCGGGGCGACCTCGCTGCGCCGGCTGGGGGAGTTGGGCGGGAACGGGCCGCGCCGTGCGTCCCGGGGCTGGCGGCCTCGCTTGCCGCGCTTCCGGCTCCGCCGGCTGATCTGGGTGGCCCTCGCCGCCGCGGTGGCCGGCCTCGCCTGGGTCGGCTTGCGGCTGGTGTCGGCCGGGCCGAGCGTGACCGGCCTGACCGATGGCGAGGTGGTGTCTCCGACGGCGCTCGCGCAACGGGACATCACCGTGACGACCGAGGGCGATGTCGACTCCATCGAGGTGCGCCTCAACGGCCGTCCACTGCCCACGGTGGTCAACGACGGTTCGATGCTGCACGTTCGGCTCCCCACCCTGGTCGACGGGACCTACGAGCTGGCCATCACCTCTGATCGGCGCCCGCTCGGCCGGGTGACGACGACGCGGGGCTTCACCGTCGACGGGACGCCGCCGGCGCTGCGTTTCGCGGCCCCGACCGAGCCCGTGCCCATCGACGAGCCGCTCACCCTCGTCGGTACGGCCGCGGGAGCGGCCGAGGTGGCCTCGCCGGGCGCGGAGGTGACGGTCGCCGGCTCGGAGGTTTCGCTGGTCTTCCCCTATCCGCCGGCCGCTCCGGTCGAGATCGCCGCCACCGACGAGGCCGGCAACCGTGCGGTCATGGCCGTCGTCGTGCCGGTCGCGTACCCGGAGACGAAGGGCGTTCACGTCACCGCCAACGCCTGGGCGGACCCGGTCCGCAAGGCGGAGATCCTGCGGATGATCACCGAGAAGCGGATCAACACGGTGGAGCTCGACCTCAAGGATGAGGACGGCATCGTCGGCTACGCGTCCGACGTGAAGCTGGCCCGCGACATCGGTGCGGTGCAGGCCAGCTACGACCTGAAGGCCGCGCTCGACGAGCTCCACGGCCTCGGGGTGCGGGTCATCGGGCGCATCGTCGCCTTCCGCGATCCCATCCTGGCCAACGGGGCGTGGGCGGCCGGAAACGCGGACTGGGTGCTCCAGACGCCCGACGGGCAGCCCCTGTCGGCGTACGGAGGCTTCACCAACTACGTGAAGCCGGAGGTGCGGGCCTACAACCTGGCCATCGCCGAGGAGGCGGCCCGCGCCGGCGTCGACGACATCCTGTGGGACTACGTGCGGCGGCCCGAGGGCGACCCGGCGACCATGGTCGTGCCCGGCCTCACCGGTCTCTCCAGCGAGGTCATCGGCCAGTTCCTGAAGGAGGGCCACGCCCTGCTGCGCCCGTACGGGGTCTACCAGGGCGCGTCCGTGTTCGGCATCTCGGCCACGCGGCCCCAGACGATCGCCCAAGACGTGCCGCTCATCGCCCAGCACGTGGACTACGTCGCCCCGATGGTCTATCCGGACCTCTGGGGCCTCGGCGAGTACAACCTGCCCAACCCCGAGGCGCAGCCCTACGACATCGTCTCCCGCTCGCTGGTCGACTTCCAGAGCGCCGTCGAGCCGACGGGGCGTGCGGTCGTGCCGTGGCTCCAGGACTACACGCGCCACATCCCGTACGGCCCCGCCGAGGTGCAGGCCCAGATGCAGGCGGCGGCCGACCGCGGCATCCACAGCTGGCTCTTCTGGGACCCGGACACCGAGTACAGCATCGACGGCTATCCGCTGCCGAGCTGAACAGCCCTACGGTGGGGCCGATGGATCGAGAGCAGTACCTGGACTTGCTGGCTGCTGAGTCGGCTGCGTTCCACGACGCCGTGGCCGCCGCGCCCCTCGACGCGTCCGTGCCGCCCTGCCCGGCGTGGACGGTCGCCGATCTCGCGTACCACCTCGGAGAGGTCCACTACTTCTGGGGCGAGGTGGCCCGCCGGCGCCTGGACGCGCCGACCGTCGAGCCGCCCGTCCGTCCGCCCGACGGCGAGGTGGTGGGGTGGGCGGCCGAACAGGCGGTAGAGCTCCAGCGCACCCTGCGCGACACCGATCCCGCCACGGTCGTGTGGACCTGGGCACCCCAGAAGGACGTCGCGTTCATCGTGCGGAGGATGGCCCAGGAGACCGCCGTGCACCGCTGGGACGCGCAGGCCGCAGCCGGCGGCACGCGGCCGATCGACGCCGAGCTGGCCAGCGACGGTGTCGACGAGTTCTTCGCCTTCTTCATCGACGACGGGCCGCAGGACGGCGGTGCCACCGTGGGCGGCTCCGTCCACCTTCACGCCACCGACACCCCTGGCGAGTGGGTCGTGCGGGAGAGAGCCGACGGCACGCTGACCGTGACCGCGGAGCACGCCAAGGGTGACGCCGCGGTGCGCGGGCCGGCGAGCGACCTGCTGCTCGTGCTGTGGCGCCGGATCGGGCTCGACGACGTGGAGGTGCTCGGCGACCGGGACGTGGCCGAGCGTCTGGCGGCCCGCACCACCGTGGAATGACGGCCTATCCGGTCGTCCTGCGCCTGGACGGCAAGCGGGTGCTCGTCGTCGGAGGGGGGACCGTGGCCGCCCGCAAGATCGACGGGCTCCTGGCCGCCGGGGCCGCCGTGACCGTCGTGGCTCCCAAGGTCGTCGACGAGCTCCGTGACGCAGCCGCCCGTGGAGACGTCGTGCTCGCCGAGCGCCCGTACCGGTCGGGCGACCTGGACGGCTCGTGGTTGGTCGTCACGGCGACGGACGACTCGGCCACGCAGCAGCAGGTCTTCGACGACGGTGAAGCGGCCGGGATCTGGGTGAACGCCGCGGACGACCCGCAGCGCTGCTCGTTCTTCCTGCCCGCGGTGCACCGCCGGGAGCCGGTGCTGGTGGCCGTGTCCACCCAGGGGACGAGCCCGGCCCTCGCGGCCTGGCTCCGGGACCGGCTGGCCGGTGCCCTGCCCGAGCGGCTGGAGGAGCTGGTCTCCGTGCTCGCCCGCCGGCGGGCCGAGGTGCAGGGCGAGGGGCGCTCGACCGAGGACGAGGACTGGCAGGGGGTGATCGACGCGTGGGCGGAGCTGAACGGCCGTGAGGGCCTACCCGAATCGCCGCCGGGCTAAATATGTAAATTCTGATTGCTTTAGTCAGGTTTTGCGTTACGCTCGCCTCCGTGCCCAGTGTCGAGGACGTCAAGGCCGGCAGCCGGAGCCTGCGGGGCGGCCTGGCCGGTGAACTGGGAGACGGGACGGCGGCCTTCTCCGAGGAGAGCTGCCACCTCCTGAAGTTCCACGGCATCTACCAACAGGACGACCGGGACGTGCGCCGGGAGCGCACCCGGTCCGGGCAGGACCTCGAGCACATCTTCATGGTCAGGGCCAGCGTCCCCGGTGGAGCCGTCTCGGCTCCGCAGTGGACGGCGATGGATCGGCTGGCCGGCGAGGTGGCCGACGGCTCCCTCCGGCTGACCTCGCGCGGCGGCGTGCAGTTCCACTTCACCCGCAAGGGTGGGCTGGCGCCGCTCATCCGGACGCTGGACAGTCATCTGGTGACGACGCTGGCGGCCTGCGGCGACGTCGTGCGCAACATCGTTGCCTGCCCCGCACCCGTGGCCGACAGCCGGCAGAAGGTCCTGCTCGACCTGGCCCAGCGCCTGGCCGCCCGATTTCGCCCGACCACCAGCGCCTACTACGAGGTGTGGATCGACGGTGACCGCGCCGTCAGCGCCGAGCCGGCGCCCTCGGCGTCCCGGTCCGCCGGCGTGGACCCGCTGTACGGCACCACGTACCTTCCGCGGAAGTTCAAGATCGGCTTGGCCTGGCCGGGCGACAACTGCACCGACATCTTCAGCCACGACCTCGGCCTCGTGCCGGTGGCCGACGCGGACGGGACCGACGGCTTTGCCGTCCTCGTGGGCGGCGGGCTCGGGGCCAGCCATGCGCGCCCCGACGACACCTTCCCGCGTCTCGCCGACCCGCTCGGTTGGGTCCCCGCCGACGCCGTTGAGGACGTCGCCGAGGCGGTCGTGCTCGCCTTCCGGGACCTCGGCAACCGGGACGACCGCAAGCGGGCCCGGCTCAAGTACGTCATCGAGGAACTGGGGCTCGACGCGTTCCGCGCCGAGGTCGAGCAGCGTCTCGGCGCTCCCCTGGCTGACGCGCCCGAGCTGCCGCCGTGGCACCAGCACGACCACCTGGGCTGGCACCGCCAGGACGACGGCCGCTGGTTCCTCGGCCTGCCCGTGCCCAGCGGGCGGGTGGCCGGTGACCTCCGGGCCGCCCTGGCCGAGATCGTCGAGCACCACGAGCTCGACGTGCGGATCACCCCTCGACAGGACCTGCTGCTGACCGGTATCGAGACGGCACAGCGGCAGGCGGTGGTCGACGTCCTGCGTCGCCGCGAAGTGGCGCTGGCCGATGACCTCACGCCTGTCCGCCGCCTGGCCATGGCCTGCCCGGCCCTCCCCACGTGCGGGCAGGCCTTGGCCGAGGCGGAACGTGTCGCTCCGGAGGTGCTCGACGTCCTCGAGGCCGAGCTGGCCGGCCGCGGGCTGAGCGGGCTCGACCTCCACGTGCGCATGACCGGCTGCCCCAACGGTTGCGCCCGGCCGTACACCGCCGAGATCGGCATCGTCGGGCGGACCAAGACCGGCTACGACGTCCACCTGGGCGGCGCCGCCAACGGGACTCGCCTGGCTCCCGCCATGGCCCGCAGCGTCAAGCTGGCCGACCTGCCGGGCGTGCTCGGCCCGTGGCTGGACCGCTTCGCCGCGGAACGCCACGGCGACGAGTCCTTCGGCGACTTCGTGCACCGGGCGCAAGCAGCGTCGTGAGCCTCGCCCTCGACGACCTGCCGGCGCCGGTGGCCCTGGCCCGGCCCCGCCGCCGGGCCGAGGCGCCCTTCCCGACCGCACTGACCGACGCCGAGCTGCGTGACCTCGCGCAACAGCTGGAGGCCGCTCCGGCCGAAGAGGTCGTGGGGTGGGCCGTGGCGATGTTCGGGCCCCGCCTCACCCTGGCCGCATCCATGGGCGACGCTGTCCTGATCGATGTCGCCTCCCGGGTGGCGCCCGGCATCGAGGTGATCTTCCTCGACACCCAGTACCACTTCCAGGAGACCCTGGCCACGGCCGAGCGGATCCGGGACCGCTATCCCATCCACCTGCGGGTCGTGTGGCCCGAGCCTCGGCCGGACGACCTCTGGCGGACCGATCCCGACGCCTGCTGCTACGCCCGCAAGGTGCTCCCGATGGAGCGGGCGCTCGAAGGTCGGACGGCCTGGCTGAGCGGTGTGCGGCGGGCCGACTCGCCGCTGCGCCAGCAGATGCCGGTGGTGCAGCGCGACCGGCGCGGGCTGGTCAAGGTCAACCCTCTCATCGGCTGGAGCGACGACGACGTCGCCGGGTACATCGCCGAGCACGACGTGCCCGTGAACCCGCTCGTGGAGCAGGGCTACGCGTCGATCGGCTGCTGGCCCTGCACCCGCCCGGTGCGCGACGACGAGGACGCACGCGCCGGACGCTGGGAGGGCTCGTCCAAGACCGAGTGCGGACTCCACCTGTGACCGTTCACCTCGTCGGGGCGGGCCCCGGCGATCCCGAGCTGCTGACGCTCAAGGCGGCCCGGCTGCTGGCCGCCGCGGACGTCGTCGTCCACGACGCGCTCGTCGATCCGGCGGTGCTGGCCATGGTGTCGCCGGCAGCGGAGCTCATCGACGTGGGCAAGCGCCCAGGGCGGCCTGTTCCGCAGGAGCTCATCACCGAGCTCCTCGTGCAGCTCGGCCGTCGTCACGCGTGCGTGGTCCGCCTCAAGGGCGGCGACCCGTTCGTGTTCGGCCGCGGTGGGTCACGGG
>Ga0247830_10001042_pt1:0-5000 | contig 11057 bp, 8 predicted proteins | sample 12C_Control_Day5_FD_207766 | JGI IMG/M metagenome (GOLD analysis project Ga0247830, IMG submission 207766) | Soil microbial communities from agricultural site in Penn Yan, New York, United States - 12C_Control_Day5 | ecosystem: Environmental > Terrestrial > Soil > Agricultural land...
CCCGGCCGAAGGGGTCAAGCCATCCCGGACCGACGCGAGATCAGCGCAGGGAGCGTGGGATCACTGCCCGGGGCGACGCAGCAGCGCCGCGCCGACCTCATCCGGCCCCAGCGACCGAAGGGAGCGGGCACGGGGTCGCTCTCGGTCACTGGCCGGGCCGACGCAGCAGCGCCGCGCCGACCTCGTCCGGCGACGGCGACGCCATCTTGAGCTTGAGAAGGCCGCGGACCTCCACCTGGCGGATGCGCTCTCGGGTCAGGTTCATGATCTCCCCGACCTCCTCGAGGGTGATCCCGCCGCGCTCGGCGACGTCGAGCGAGCAGGTGTCCTTCATGTCCCACGGCTCGAGATCCGGGAAGTTGATCTTGATCGAGCCGGTCTCGGGGTTGACGTCGAGATAGAGGTGGAACTTGCAGGCGACCCACGGGCACGGCCGCGCCTCGCCGCGGCACTCGGCGCGGGTGCGCGGGCGGGAGACGTCGTCGACCGGCGGGAACATCAGCGCGCCGAGGCGCAGCTCCTCGCGGGTCAGCCGCTTCATCGCGATCGTCTTCGACCGCGGCCGGGTCCGGCGGCGGCGGCGGCGGATCTTGCGGCTGACCTCGGGCAGCTCGGCGTCAGTCTCGCCGTCGGCGGCGACCTCGCTGGCCGCGTCGTCGTCGCCGTCGTCCTCGTCCTCGTCGCCCTCGTCCATGTCGCCGTCGAGATCGTCCTCGTCGAGGTCGTCCTCGTCGTCGTCCCCGGCCCGGGCGCGCGCGAGCTCGTCGTCACCGGCGGGCGTGGCGCGTCCTCGGACCGTGTGGCTCGTTCCCTTCGATTCACGGTTGTCGACGCTCATGGTCTTCTCCTCTCGTGCGCTGGATTCGCGACGCCGGCCGGCCGCCGGCGAAAAAGTGGGTCTAGAGCAGGTCCTCGGCCGTCCCGGCGGCCCCGCTCTTGCGGAGCTCCTCGGTGCGCGGCGCGGCGACCCGGTGGGCGAGCCCGGTCAGGCGCTCGACCAGCTCGGCGGCGAGGCGGCGGGCCTCGGCGACGTCCTTGGCGAGCGCGCGCCGGGCCTGGGCATCGAGGCGCGGCGACTGCACGCCCTCATCGAGGCGCTCGCACAGATCGGCGACCGCCTCCTCCACGTTCTCGACCAGGTCGGTGAACTGGAGGAACTGAGCCTGGATCTCCTCGATCGTGTAGCCCTGCCCCATCCACCGCTTCACATCGTTGATGCGGCGGACGGTCTTGGCCGGGTAGACGCCCAGCGAGCCCTTGTTCTTGCCCTTGCGGCCGACCCGGCGGCTGCGCGGCAGGAGCCCCTGCTGGACGTACTTGCGGAAGCTCGCCTCGGAGAAGCGGATCCCGCGGCTGGCGAAGACGTCGACGATCTGGACGGCGGTGATGCCGTCGGCGTAGGTCTCCTCGATCTGACGTAGCTCGTCGGCGGTCAACAGGCCGTCCTTGCGCAGCGCGGGGCCACCCGGACCACCGGCGCCGCCGCCCTCGCCTCGCCGCCGGGACGCGACCAGCGTCGACGCGAGCGAGTCGCGCGAGCCGAAGCTCGCGACCAGCTCGTCTCGGCCGGCGGCGATCGACGGACCCGCACCGCGCCAGGCACGCGACGGCTGGGGCGTCGTGTCGCTCGCCCCGAGCGACGGCGGATGTGGCCTGGTCATGTGCAGTGTCCCCCGAGCTGATGAAGACGAGCGCCCTCTAGAACGAAACTTCACGCAAGCCGACTCGTCCCCGCTAAGTGAACTCACTGTATTCGCGTGAATGGAGTCGGTCAACAATAGCGCTGGCGGAAGAGTCAAGAAATTCGCTGCTACTCTGTTCAGGTCGCGCGTGTGCCGGGCTTCGCCAGCGACGCGGCGGTCGCCTGGACTCGCCGGCGACCGTCGACGAGACTCGACGGGTGCCTCGCGTCCTCGTCGCCGTGCTCGCGGTCGCGCTCGCCCTCGCCTCGATCGCCGCGCCGACCGCACGCGCCGACGTCGACGGAGACGTGTTCACCTCCGAGACCCACGGCGTGCGCGCCGAGGTGCCCCGCGGCTGGCGGGTCAGCGAGCCGAACGGCTATCCGAACGTGCTGCTGTGGCTCAGCCGATCACGCCCGCACGTGAAGATCGTCGTCGCGTACGACCGCATCGTCCCCGACTGCCGAGCCGCGCTCGACGTCGCCTTCTGCAATCGCGACGTCGCCCAGGTCGCCGCCGCGCTGCGCACGCAGATCGCGGCCGCCGGCTTCACGATCACCGCGCAGGAGCAGAGCCGCACGCCCGGGCTCGAGTACCAGGCCAACGGGCGCTACCTGCGCCACGCCCTGGTCGTGGTCGGCGACCTGGTCGTCAGCGTCATCCTCGTCGCCGACTCGGCGGCCGATCGGGCCGCGCAGAGCCGGCTGTTCGAGCGCCTGACCCAGAGCGTCCGCCCGCTGGCGCGCGCTCCGTAGCGCGCGGCCTACCAGCGGCCGCCGCGCAGGGAGAACGCTCCGACCACCGGGTGCGCGCGCATCTTGCCGGCCAGCTCGGTGAGCGCGGCCGAGGGCGCCGGCGGCTTCTTCGCCGGCGGCCGCGACGCGTAGTCGACGCAGCCGGGATCGGTGGTCGGACAGTAGATGCGGACGTGGAGGTGATCGTCGTGCGGCGCCGAGTCGCCGGGCTGGGCCAGCACGGTGGCGGCGTAGTCGATCAGGCCCTCGGGCTCGCCGAGGTCGCGGGCGTGGTCGAGCAGGAGATCGCGCAGCGGCGCGTAGACGAAGATGTTGGCCACTCCGGGCCCGGGAGCCTCGAGCAGCGCGCGCACGACCGACCAGGTCCGCGCCGCGTCGAAGCGCCGGCGCGGGCCCTTGCCGCGGGTCAGCCCGTCGGGACCGAACCGCTGCATCTCGGTCGACGGCACCGGCCGGCCGTCGAGGTCGGTGGCGAACAACAGCAGGTCGACGTCACGGCCGGTCTGATGCGAGCGGTGATGGGCGCTCGCCCCGCCTCCGAAGATCGACAGGTCGCCCACCGCGAGCGTGGTGCCGGGGTGGCGGATCGCCACCGAGCGGCCGACGTAGGCGATGACGTCGAGGAGCTCCTCGGTTCCCCACTGGGTGCCGCGCGACGACCAGGTCGGCAGCACGTGGAAGCCGTCGCCTTCGAGCGGCAGGCGCCGGCCGCCGAGGAGCTGACCGCCGTTGGCCTTGCCCCACGACACGCTGGTGCCGTCGCTGACCACGCCCCACTCGACGCACCCGCCCGAAAGCGCCGCGAGGGCGATCACCGTCGGGATGACGAGGCGCACCCCATCATTCTGACGGCGAGCGCCCTCGCGCTCAACCTTTCCGATGCGCCGGCCGCGAAGTCCGCGCCGGCCTCGGACTAATTCTTGTCCTCGAACTCGGCGTCGATCACGTCGCCCTCGCCGCCCGGGGCGCCCGCGCCCGCGGCCTCGCCGCCCGGCCCGCCGGGACCGGGCTCGCCGCCCGGCGCCGCGCCGGCCTTGTACAGGGCCTCGGCGATCTTGTGGGCGACCTGCTGGAGCGACTCGAAGGCCGCCCGCAGCGCGTCGGGGGTGCCGGCGTCCCGGTTGGACTCGAGGACCTCCTCGGCCCGCTTGATCTCCTCCTCGGCCATCAGCCGGTCGGCGTCGGGCAGCTTGGCGCTGTTCTCGGTGACCAGCTTCTTGGTGCCGTAGATGAGGCTGTCGAGCTGGTTGCGGGCCTCGATCGCCTCCTTGCGCAGCTTGTCCTCGGCCTCGTGGGCGGCGGCGTCCTCGACCGCCTTCTTGATGTCGGCCTCGGACAGGCCGCCCGAGGCGGTGATGGTGATCGCCCGCTCGGCGCCGGTCGCCTTGTCCTTGGCGGTGACGTTGAGGATGCCGTTGGCGTCGATGTCGAAGGTGACCTCGATCTGCGGCACGCCGCGCGGGGCCGGCGGGATGCCGGTCAGCTGGAAGCGGCCGAGGGTCTTGTTGTCCTTCGCCAGCGGGCGCTCGCCCTGGGTGACGTGGACCTCGACGGTGGTCTGGTTGTCGGCCGCGGTCGAGAAGATCTCGCTCTTGCGGGTCGGGATGGTGGTGTTGCGCGGGATCTGCGGGGTGGCGACGCCGCCGAGGGTCTCGATCGACAGCGTCAGCGGAGTCACGTCGAGGAGCAGGATGTCCTTGACGTCACCCGACAGGACGCCGCCCTGGACCGCGGCGCCGAGCGCGACGACCTCGTCCGGGTTCACCGACCGGTTGGGATCCTTGCCGAAGAACTCCTTGACCTTGGCCTGCACCATCGGGATGCGGGTCGAGCCACCGACGAGGACGACCTCGTGGATGTCGGCGACCTTCTTGCCGGCGTCGGCGAGCGCCTTCTTGAGCGGCTCCATCGTGCGGGCGACGATGTCGTCGATCATCCGCTCGAACTGGGCGCGGGTGATCTTCTTGAGCAGGTGCTTGGGGCCGGTCTGGTCGGCGGTCAGGTACGGCAGGTTGACCTCGGTCTCCTGCACGCTCGACAGCTCGATCTTGGCCTTCTCGGCGGCCTCGCGGAGGCGCTGGAGGACCATCTTGTCCTTGCTGACGTCGATCCCGGTGTCCTTCTTGAACTCGGTGATCAGCCAGTCCATCAGCCGGTTGTCGATGTCGTCGCCGCCGAGGTGGGTGTCGCCGTTGGTCGAGACGACCTCGACGACCTTGTCGCCGACCTCGAGGATCGAGATGTCGAACGTGCCACCGCCCATGTCGAACACGGCGATGGTGTGCTCCTTGCCCTTGTCGAGGCCGTAGGCGAGCGCGGCCGCGGTGGGCTCGTTGATGATGCGCTTGACGTCCAGGCCGGCGATGCGGCCGGCGTCCTTGGTCGCCTGGCGCTGCGAGTCGTTGAAGTACGCCGGGACGGTGATGACCGCCTCGGTGACCGGCTCACCCAGGTACTCCTCGGCGGCGCGCTTGAGCTTCATCAGCACGCGCGCCGAGATCTCCGGCAGCGAGTACTTCTTGCCGCGGAGCTCGATGGCGCAGTCCCCGTTCGACGCCGCCAC
>Ga0247830_10001042_pt1:10000-11057 | contig 11057 bp, 8 predicted proteins | sample 12C_Control_Day5_FD_207766 | JGI IMG/M metagenome (GOLD analysis project Ga0247830, IMG submission 207766) | Soil microbial communities from agricultural site in Penn Yan, New York, United States - 12C_Control_Day5 | ecosystem: Environmental > Terrestrial > Soil > Agricultural land...
GCGTCGACAACCTGCTGCTCAAGCAGGGCGCCGACGCCAAGGGCTGGAAGGTCATCCCCAACCTGCGCAACCAGGTCCACTGCCCGGGCTCGAACAACTGCGCGTTCGGCTGCCCGACCGGCGCCAAGCAGTCGGCGCTGGTCACCTACGTGCCGCGCGCGCTGCACTTCGGCGCCCGCCTGCTGTCGGACGTGGCGGTCGACAAGATCCTGATGCACGGCAAGCGCGCGGTCGGCGTGCAGGGCCGGGTGGTCGGCGACGACGGCGAGCGCACCCACCGCGTCGTCGTGCGCGCCAAGCTGGTGGTGTCGGCGTGCGGCGCCATCCAGACCCCGGCGCTGCTGGCCCGGTCGGGCATCCGGTCGCCGTCGGGCCGGCTGGGCAAGAACCTGTCGCTCCACCCCAACGTCAAGCTGGTCGCCGTGTTCGATCAGCCGGTGCGCGGCTGGGAGGGCGTCCACCAGGCGTTCCAGGTCCGCGAGTTCGAGGGCGAGGGCCTGCTGTTCGCGGCGGTCAACATCCCGCCCGGCATCCTGGCCATGACCACCCACGGCCGCGGCGCCGAGCTCGGCCGGTTCATGGACGACTACGACAAGATGGTCGTGTCGGGCATGCTGTGCGAGGACACCGCGACCGGCTCCGTGAAGACGATCGGCGGCCGGGCCCAGGCCTTCTACCAGCTGGCCGACTTCGACGCCGACCGGCTGATCCGCGGCGTCGCGCTGCTGTCGGAGATGCTGTTCGCCGCCGGCGCCAAGCGGATCGTGACCCCGTTCGCCGGTGCGCCCGAGCTGACCGGCCCCGACGACACCCGCTCGCTGTACCAGCGCAAGATCCCCAAGTCGTCGATGGAGGTGGTGACCGTGCACATGATGGGCACGGCCGGGATGGGCGAGGATCGGACCCGCGCCGTCACCGACTCGTACGGCCTGGTCCACGACGCCGATCGCCTGATGGTGTGCGACGCGAGCCTGTTCCCGACGCCGATCGGGGTCAACCCGATGGAGACGATCATGGCGCTGGCGACCCGCGCCGCCGCCCACGTGCTCGACAACCT